>RRZT011874473.1_pt1 | contig 17120 bp, 16 predicted proteins | sample 2165551 | NCBI WGS metagenome assembly RRZT01 (sample SAMN10456910, study PRJNA506462) | wastewater metagenome | biome: wastewater; feature: sludge; material: wastewater sludge; isolation source: wastewater sludge with Escherichia coli K12::gfp cells carrying plasmid... | place: USA: Moscow, Idaho...
AACAAATAGCCGTGTGCTGCATGAATTTCCAATACTTGAAAACCAGCTTGAACGGCTCTTTTTGTGGCTGATTTGAAATTAGAAATCACTTGTTGAATTCCCGTTTTATCTAATGCAATTGGTGCTTTTTCATTGGTGTGATAGGCCACCGCACTTGGCGCCACGGTTCCCCAACCGCCTTGTGTGGCATTTAGTTTCTTACCTCCGTTCCATGGTGCTGCAGCGCTTGCTTTTCGACCGGCATGCGCCAATTGGATTCCGGGAACCGAATTTTGGCTGACAATAAACTGATTAATCTGTTCCATTTTTTCGATTTGTTCGTCTTTCCACAGTCCTAAATCGCCAGGAGAAATTCTGCCTTCGGGACAAACCGAAGTGGCTTCCTGAATAATTAATCCCGCTCCTCCGGCAGCTCGACTACCTAAATGTACGAGATGCCAATCATTGGCAAACCCATCTTTTGCAGAATATTGACACATGGGAGAAATCACAATCCTATTTTTGAGCGTAATACTTTTTATGGAAAGAGGAAAAAATAATTTTGAGGACATACTGATGATTTTAGATGGAGGTTAACAGAAAATATTCATTTGAAAAAGTAAAGTTACGGGAGAGTGGCTAAACGAGAGATTGAATTTGTAATAATTAACAAACATTTAAAACGTTATGGAATAAATATTGCAAATTAAACAAATAGAAAACCTTACTTTTGCGAGTTGTAAAAGAACTAAAATTAAACAATGGACATATTTATAAAGCTTTCTCAATTTTTATTGAGCTTATCATTACTTATTATACTTCACGAATTAGGACATTTCATTCCTGCTAAATTGTTTAAAACCAGAGTAGAAAAATTCTATTTATTTTTTGACGTTAAATATTCCCTACTAAAAAAGAAAATTGGCGATACAGAATACGGTATTGGGTGGTTGCCTCTGGGCGGTTATGTGAAAATCTCAGGGATGATAGACGAGAGCATGGACAAGGAACAAATGGCTTTGCCACCACAACCTTGGGAATTTCGATCTAAACCGGCATACCAACGTTTGATTATCATGTTGGGTGGCGTTACGGTGAATTTTATTTTGGCATTTATCATTTATATCGGAATGGCATTTGCCTATGGCGATATTTACATTGCCAATGAAGATATGAAAGATGGATTGTTGATTGAAAATAAAGCCATGCAAAAAGCAGGTTTCAAAACTGGAGATCATATTGTATCCGTAGATGGTGAAAAAATCGTCAAATTTGACAATGACATCAATATGAAAGTGGTTATGGCCAAAGAAGTGCTTATTGAAAGAAATGGGACGCAACAAGCCATCAAAATGCCAATAGATTTTGTAGACCAATTATCAAAACAGGAAAAAGAACCACTAGTAAGCATTAGAATGCCATTTGTAGTAGGAGCCGTTTCTGATGGCTCAAAGAATACTGCTTTGCAGCCAAAAGATGTTGTACTAGCATTAAACGGTCAACCGGCAAAATATTTTGATCAAGCAAAAGCAATATTAGAAAAGAACAAGAACAAAACGATTCCCGCCACGATTTTAAGAGACCAAAAAGAAATTCAAGTTCCTGTTATTGTTTCTAATGATGGAAAACTAGGAATTGGTGTTGGTGGATTAAGCATGAGTAATCTAGAAAAACTGGGGTATTATAAAATCAGCAAACAGGAATTTAGTTTACTAGAATCAATTCCGGTGGGAATCACCAAAGGTAAAGACCAATTAATAGGGTACGGAAAACAATTGAAAATGATTTTCAGTCCAAGTACAGGTGCTTACAAACAAGTAGGTGGTTTTAAAGCCATATTTGATATTTTTCCTAATACATGGAGCTGGGAAACGTTCTGGACCATCACCGCTTTATTATCAATTATGCTTGGAGTAATGAACTTATTGCCTATTCCAGCACTTGATGGAGGTCACGTTATGTTTTTATTATATGAAATTATCAGTGGGAAGAAACCAAGCGATAAATTCCTTGAAAACGCACAAATGGTTGGTTTTGTTTTACTTATAACACTGCTATTATTTGCTAACGGAAACGATATTTACAAGGCAATTGTGGGCAGATAAAAAAAAATAAAAAAAGTTCGATTTTTATTTGCAAAAACCAAATGATAGCCTATCTTTGCACCGCTTTATAACTGAAACGCATATCACAATAAAGTACACAAAAACGTTCATTCCTTATCAGAATAAAAATATACAGTTTCCTTCTTAGCTCAGTTGGTTAGAGCATCTGACTGTTAATCAGAGGGTCCTTGGTTCGAGCCCAAGAGAGGGAGCTTTTTAAAAAGACTTTACAGCAATGTAAGGTCTTTTTTGTTTTTAAGCTATAGTGAAATCAGTACTTCACGGAGATTCAGTAGATAAAAGCTAATTCTGGATTTTGCCAAGTTGCCAAGTTATTTTACTAAAAAAAGGCAACATATTAGGCATCATCTCTTTTTCTAAAAGGCATCACTTTTTTTATCGTAACCAATTGCATGTCTGACTAAAACAAAAAGTTATGACAACAGACAAATTCAAAATTCTATTTATTGAAGGAAAGAATAGAAAAAACAAGAAGAATCAATCTCCATTATTTTGCCGAATAACCCTAAATGGGAACAGAAAACAGATTAGCACAGGCATTAATATTGAATCCGAGCACTGGGATACCAAAAACCAAGTAATTCTAAATTCCCACAAATCTGCAATTCTATACAACTCTCAATTGGACAAAATAAAATCTAAGGTCAATAGCATCTACATGATTTTAAGATTACAAGAAAATCCTTTTTCTATTGAAGACATTCACGACAAATACTTTGGCAAAGAACTAAAGAAAAGTGAATTCATTCTCTCCTACTACAAACAGTATCTCTCCAAAATCGAAAAACTAGTAGGACTAGAAATCAAAGACAATACCTATAACAAGTTCGTTTATGTAGGCAACCATTTAGAAGCTTTCCTAAAATGGAAATACAAGAAAACAGATTACCCACTAAAAGAATTAAGTCTACAGTTTCTAAGTGATTTTGACTACTATTTAAAAACAGAAAAGAAGCAAGAACAAATTACTATCAACAAAACCATTCAAAGGCTTAGAACCCCAATAAAACAAGCCATTTCAGAAGGCTATTTAGATAGAGATCCATTTATACTTCACAAGTCTAAAACAGTCCGTAAAACCGTTATATTCCTTACTACAGAAGAACTCAAAACTCTTGAAGAAGCAGTATTGCTACAAAAAAGACTAAGTTTAATTCAAGACTTATTTGTTTTCTGTTGTTACACAGGATTAGCTTATAATGAAATGGCACATCTTGAGAAGCAGAACATCCAAATAGGTTTTGACAACATTAACTGGATTCAGATGAAACGTGAAAAAACACAACGTCAAATCTCAATTCCAATTCTACCAAAGGCTCAAGAAATTATTGAGAAATACTCAACTGATAGTAACTGCATATTCCCATCAATAAGCAATCAGAAATTCAATTCTTACCTCAAGCAAATAGCGGACATTACAGGGATTGATAAGACATTAACACATCATATAGCCAGAAAAACATTTGCTTCAACAGTGCTCCTTTAAAATGACGTTCCAATGGAAATCGTATCGGAACTATTAGGGCACTCCAACATGACTATAACTCAAGAGAGCTATGGTAAAATTGTGCAAAAGAAAGTAAGTGAGGCTATGACTAAATTAGCTCGGAAACTGTGAGTTATTCAAAATTTATAATGCCTCAAAAATATATTCCCATTTAAAATAAATATGTTCTTTTGGTTTTTTGAATGGTTTTTCAAACCAACGGTATGGAGCGTTTGTTTTCCATAATGAGCTAACATAAGACTCCATATTCTCTTTATAATGATTAACAATAACAAACACTTTACTGCCTGATTTTTTAGACTCTAAAATTCCATAACCTTCTGGAGCACACTTTTTAGGTGTCTTTTGTGCGGTTATTTGTGCCAATTGAACAAGTAAAAATGGTAAATTCTTATTGCTGATAGAATCAAATTCTGACACCAATAGACTTTGAATATCTTTTAGCAATTCTAATTCTTGAATAGGTCTACCAAAAATAGAATAACCTGATTCACTATAAGAATAAACTCCCTGATTAACTACAATTGGGGAGTTAAAACCCAACGCATCACTTCTTAAAATCCTAATATCATTTCGAATAGTTCTCTCAGAAACACTATATACTCCCTGAAATTCAGATAGTTTTTGAGTGCATTTCTCTATTAGTACATCGATTGTGCAGCTCAATTGATCATTAGACAAGCACTCATCAATAATCTTGTAACGTAATAGGGCGTTTAAATTTGTAGGCATAATTAGAATTGCAGATAGACTGCATTTGAGTTAAATAATATTGTGAAATGTTTATAAACATAATAAATTTTACAAACAAAAACTAAAATTAAGAATTAGTAAAAATCACTAAAAGTGGGTATTGCGAGCAAGAAGAAAGAACTGTTTATTTATAAGTAACGGATTTCAACTTCAGACTTGAACAATTAAGAACATCAATAATCCCACAACAACAAAACGTTTGTTTACGGAAAATCTTAAAATGAATATAAAATTATGATCTAGGTCTTTTACAACAATAATCGTCAGAAACAAATAATAATATAAATTTAAAAACTAAAATAAATGAAATCAAACAACATTATCCTTGCTTTATTGTTTATTGCTACCTTAATATCGTGTAGTTCAGATAACGGAAGTGATACAAATATTAATCCATCCAATACTATTTTGGTGAAAAAAATAATCAAAACCTACGGTCCAAATGCAGTTGACATACTCACTTACAAATATGATGGAAATAAAATAGTAAGCAAGACTTGGGATGGCGGGGCAATCACTTATTATACTTACACAGGAGATCTAATAACTAAAATTGAAACTAAAGTCGCTAATAATATGCTAGGCTCGTCATATGAATATACATATCTAAATGGTAAAGTTGCAAAAGTAGTCGAAAAAGAAAATGGGGAAACAGATTCTCGCACCTATACATATAATGCTAACGGAACAGTGTCGTACATTAGAACCCGCACTGGGAGTCAAAACACAACTGGTCTATTGACATTTGAAAATGGGAATTTAGTAAAAAATGAAGAAGGTACTAGTATTTATATATTTGGCTATGACACAAAAAACAACCCGTTTAAGAATGTTTTAGGGTTTAATTTATTATTTGACACCAATGAAGATACGTACTCGCAAAACAATATGACCCAAGACGGACGAGGGGGCGATGGCTCAACAGATCATTATACATTTAAGTATGATGCCAATGGATATCCAACTGAAAGGAAATTAGATAATCCCTATTTACCAGAAACTTATCAATATTTTTATTAAAACAAATAGAGGCAATAAAAATGAGTCTAATTTTTAAGTAAATTTTAGGCTCATTTATTTAAAATATCAATTCCTTCAAAAATTTCATTGATGTTTTTATTTAGTGCAAAACAGAATCTCAAAAATAAATCAACTGTCATACGTTGTTCATTTCTAAATACTCTTCTAACTGTTGTTTCAGAGCAGTTAGATGCTTTTGCAAACTCAGATTTATTTCCATTAAATTTCACTAGGAACTCTTTATATATCCTAGCGACCAATTCAAGTTCTATTTCTTCAAGATGCTTCTGCATTGAACAAAGAAAACAAATGGAGGAATGAAAATTTCTTAATCATCTCGACTTATAAGTCGATAATTTATGTAGGTTTGTTAATCGAGTTATAAATTTAAAAATTACTATTAAGTATAAATCTATTAGTAAAATTACAAATGTTGAAAAATATGGAAAACACTAAATTTTATAGGTTAATGGGTATCGATACTTGTTTCCATAATTTATTAAAAATAGAATTGATACGCGTTGAAATGTCACCAATGAGAATTTATGGGAGTGAATATTCATTTCCAGTTACGGGTGACTTTTTTAATTTTACATATATATATAGTCAAGAAAAATTAGATTATTTTTTAAGTAATACTGAAGAACCTATAGAGGTTAATCTTGATGATTTTGTAAAGAGACTTGAAATGACTTCAACAGGTCTTGGGGCAATATATAATCATAAATCTATCGAAGAACTAAGAAGCAGAAACCATAAATGGGGCAGATATTCCGAAGGATTTTTAGAAGTTGACAAAGAAACTATAGCATTTAAATTTTCACATTTTGAAACAGCTTTATTACAGTTAAAATCTTCTGACAATAATGCAAAGGAATATGTTCCAAATGACGAGATTAAGACAATTGAAAGAATAAATTATTTAATTCTAAATAAGAATACCGTTTACTTTGTTGAAGAAAAAACATCTGGCTCGATAATCACTTTTGAAGCAAAAATTAATACTATAGAATATAAAAATGGAACTATACTAAAATTAAAATCTTATGGAACTTGGGCATTGACAAACAATGTAGAAATAAAATATTGAATTTAATAAAGACCCCTTAAATGTTTTTAACCGTTCCGATAATAATGCAATTATTACTATTGATTTTTCACAAAATTCAAAGTGGCAATGGTCATTAATTAATGGTAAATTTATGGAAATAGTAAATTTTAACAGAAGTAATTATAAATAAATATTTTACAATAGGTCTTTCTTAGATGTTAGAAATTTAATTTCATTTGAAGAAATAAAAATTGCTGACATTCTTCTTCTGGAAGATGCTAATAAAATTCAAAATCATACGCCAAATGTAATGAAAGACTTCATATAGAAACATCGTAAAACAGTAAAAATGAGTTATAATAACGGAACAAATATCTGGGTAATAATTGGCTATATTTATCTTATAATTAGCCAATTTATGGCAATTTATTTTTGGTGGCAATGGGCGAATGAGAACAGCTTTTTAAGTTCTATATTAGTTGGTCCTGTAGTTGGTGAAATCAAAGGTTTGCTTTGGATTTTCTTTGTGTGGTAGAATTTAAATTATACAATAAATTTATGAAAAAAACTACTCTTATATTTTTTCTGTTTTTGTTTTATTCTTGTAATAAGGATAATAAACACAGTATCTCTAACATAATTGATTGTGACAAAACTGCTAGTTATAAATCTTACTATGAAGCATTATCTGACGATTATAAAACATTGTTAAAAGAAGATTTTAGAACAACAATTGATAAAATAGTAGTAGATAGTATAACAAATAGTAGGATTTCAAATTATAATGCGATTAATGAAGGTAGAATTGTCGTAAAAAACAAAGTGGTTAAAGAAGAAAAATCAAGTTTACCTAATGTCGTTTTAATAAAATATAGAAGAACTATATATGATGTTGAGCAAGAAAGCACTTATTATAACGAGCATGTTGTTTTAAGGATAAAAGAGTCTGAAGAGGAAAAATATTTTCCATATAATAAAGTTTCTCTTCCAAAAACAGATTCGATATTGAGCAAAAAGTACAGCCCTGTTTTAATAAATGAAATTGATATTCTTTTAAAAAGAAATCAATTCACATCAACTGATAAAAATTATATTGAAGTCAAAGATAGACTAAGCAAGTATTTCATGTATATAGACGCTAATAACCCTTTGTTTGTGAACATGATTTACCCTCCCCTTTTTAACCAATTTTGTAGTGAAGTTGATAAAAAATGCCTTGATGAAGCTAAAAATAAAGTAGCAGCAATGTTTATTAACAAAATAAAATATTTTAAGGCAACAGATTTTCAGATTGAATCATTCGAACAAGTTACAAATAACAGAAATATTTACATATTAAATTATACAAATGCATATGAAGAAAAAACCTATTTCCTTACCAAATTAATAGTAATCAAAGAAAAAGATCAATTTTATTTTTTAGAATATTCAAAGAAAAATATAACTTTAATATCTGAATTATTCGATGAAAGAACCTTAAACTCAATTATTGAATCAGCAGAGAGAACTTAAAAAAAAATAAAAGTTATATCATAACAACTTCTATTACAACGAAAAGGGATTTGACAATCTCAAATAAAAAGAAGTCATAAATTCTATCAATACAAACCGCCTTTTAATTTACTTATAAAACTTTTAGAATAGATTTTGGAAAGACATTTTTACATGAGTACCAATTATAAAAAACTAGAGACATGAACATAGTTAAACAAGAATACACAAATGAAACAATCTTGAATAAACTTATTGAATCTTGTCTAAATTTCAATCCTACCCTTTTCTTGCCTTACTTGGAATCCGAAAAAGTTATAACGGATATGCCGGATAAAACAAGGTTTTTCAGGTTCTTTAAGCAAATGCTTCTATCAGCAAAAGACAATTCAGTTGAACCAATGACTTTTAAGATTGAAAAGCCAAATTGGGAAGACGATGAAAAAATGGTACATTACAATTTATATGATAGCGCACATGTACATTCTCGACTGTCTATAAGGGTTAAAGAATCTGCAAATGAAATTTACTTAGATACAATGCCTTTTTAGGAAAAACTATTGAAAATCCAAATTCTCAGATAACAAAAATGAAGGAGTTTTGTATCAGATTAAAAATATTATTGGATGCGAAATTGGAATTATAAAACTTTTAGCCATGACTCCAGAAGAGAAAAAAATACTCGAACAACTCGCCACAATAGGGGATGTTACTTATATTAAAAGTAATCTAACGTAATTCGTTATAACTCAAAAGAAACTGAAAAATATACTGATTTAGCTCAAATGATTGGTAAATCAACAGCAGAAGAATTTGCTCAAGCAGTTTCAGATTTACGTCAATCAGTTGGTGTAGTTGGATCCTTAAAAGAATATGGAATTGATCAAAAAGAATGGGAAGCTAAATTAGATACGCTTACTGAAAATGCAATGAAAGATCCTTGTACACTCTTCAACCCAAGAAAACCAAAGTTTGAAGAGATTAAAGCAATTCTACAAGCTTGTTATGAAGGTACTGTAGTTGATTTCTAAATCATGAATTAATGTCGTCTACTACAAGACGAATAGATCAATCAGCAAAGGGCGGAGTTATATAACTTCGCCCTTTGCTTGTTTTAGGTTTTAAGTTTACTGCGGAGGCGGCTATACTTAAATAATTAGCAATCCCTTTACTATCCCGAAATACAGTTTATTAAAAAAGCATCACTGCATTAAACCAATTAGCTCAAAATCAATTGAAAAGGAATCCAAAAAAAAGACCCTGTTATTCGCAACGAACCTTTCCATTTGTTAATTCTAAGCGAAATTAAATTCCGAATTAAGTTTTTTAGTCCTCTTTTACTATCTTTAAAAAAGATTTAGTCTCTACCAAGACGTAAAAACCAAACTCATGAAAAAAACAGCCATAGTCACACTCCTCATTATATCCTTCCTTTCTTTTAGCTGCAAAGCACAAGAAAAACCAAACGACATTCCCATCAAAGACGAAGTGAAAAAGTATACGTTCGAAACCGTAGCTTCCGGTATTGCTATTCCATGGGGAATGACTTGGTTGCCGGACGGCACAATGCTGGTTACTGAAAAAAGCGGTATCCTATATCATATCAAAAACACAACAAAAACGGAAATCAAAAATGTTCCTAAAGTGTATTCTCGTGGGCAAGGCGGATTGTTAGACATTGCTTTACACCCCGATTATGCTAAAAATGGTTGGATTTATATGACCTACGCTTCCGATGAAGGCGAAGGTACTGGTGGTAACACTAAACTCATTCGAGCCAAATTATTGAATGAAAGTCTGACCCAAATTGAATCGCTCTACAAAGCCACACCCAATACTACCAAAGGACAGCATTTTGGCTCCCGAATTGTATTTGACAACGAGGGTTATTTGTATTTCTCCGTGGGCGACCGTGGCGAGCATTTCGTAAATCCGCAAGACATAAAACGCGATGGCGGAAAAATATACCGATTAAATGATGATGGAAGCATTCCTAAAGACAATCCTTTTGTAGGTCAGACCGGCGATAAAAAAGCAATTTACACCTACGGAAATCGCAATCCGCAAGGAATGGCAAAAAATCCCGTAACAGGCGCCATTTGGTTACACGAGCACGGACCTAAAGGCGGAGATGAAATCAATATCATAAAAAAAGGAGCTAACTATGGATGGCCAGTGGTTACCTACGGCATCGATTATGACGGAACAACCATTAGCAAAGAAAATGAAAAACCGGGGATTGAAAAACCTATTTATTACTGGCTGCCTTCCATCGCTCCAAGCGGGATGGCTTTTGTTAGCAGCGATAAATATCCCGACTGGAAAGATCATTTATTGGTTGGTTCTCTAAAATTCCAATATCTGGAATTGGTACAACTAGAAGGCAATACCGTTATTGGCAGACAAAAAATAGCGACAGATATTGGTCGTGTTCGTAATGTGGTACAAGCTCCAGACGGTTTTATTTACATGGGTGTCGAAGGAAAAGGAATCGTCAAAATTATACCAAATTAAATGATGCTGACAACGAAATTATTTTTTGGATTTGGAATAATGCTGTGGGGAAGCCTCTCTTTTCTAAACCTGTTTCACCAAAAAAACGATACTGATTTGAATACCGAAACCGCTGTTGTTTCCAAATTTCAATCTCCCGGAAAAGAAATCTATGCTGATTTTTGCATGCAATGTCATGGTGCAAATGGCAAAGGAGACGCGACCAACTTCCCTCCTCTTGACGGTTCTGACTGGCTAAAAAACAAGAGAAATCAAAGTATTGCCGCTGTGAAGTTTGGACAAAGTGGCGAAATTGTTGTCAATTCAATCAAATACAACAACAGCATGCCGCCCATGGGACTTTCGGATCAGGAAGTTGCTGATGTGATGAATTATATTATGACTTCGTGGAGCAACAAACAGACAAAAGTTGTTACCGAAAAAGAAGTGGCTGCGATTAAAAAATAAAATTCGGGCTTGAAATTCGATCTAAAAAAAATACGTCACTGAAAATCCCCCATACCAATTGACAGGATTTCCCGGATAAAAATAACGCGGAGCAGCAGTACCAAAACCAACTGCGTTAGGCAAAATGTTAGCCGCATATTTGGTGTTTGATGCATTGTTAATCCCAGCATTCAACTCTGTTTTTAGAACGGAAAGAATCGTGAAAACATAGGTCGTTTTTATATCGAGCAACGCGTATCGTTCACTGTATTTTGTATTGGAATCATTCAAAGGAATGGCACCCATAGTCCGGAACGAAGTGTTAACCGTAAATCCGTTTTTCGTATTTAAATCTACGCCAAAATTGAATTGATTCTCAGGAACTCCGGTCAATTGGTTGCCCGAATAGTCAGCATCGCCGTCTAAAAATTCTTTAAATTTAAAAGCATTCACCGCTCCTGAAAAATACGGTGTGATTTGCAGTTGAGGCAATGCTAAAAGTGCATAATTAACTAAAAATTCCAATCCCGAATGCGAGCTGCTGCCGGCATTGATTCCTACATATTGATCGTTTGCGGTGCGTCTTGCCACTAATAAATTATTAATTTGTGTGGTATAAAAAGTTACTTCTGTATATACTTTATTTCTTAGCCAATTCCCCTTGAAACCCAATTCATAATTCACCCCTATTTCTGGTTTCAAATCCGTATTAATTCGCCCTTCGGGAGTCAGGGTTTCAGCAACTGAAGGAACCGAAAATCCTTTGCTGACTGATGTAAATATGTTTTTTACAGGACTCACTTTATACGACAAACCAACTCTTGGCGAACACACTTTTCCAAAAGTAAAGGGTGTTTTTTGACCGCTAGAATTAGTATAAAAAACATCTTCTAAGGAATATTTAGTTGTGTTTAATGCCACACCCGTTTCCAAATGTAGTTTTGCCGAAATCCAAAGTTCCATTTGCAAAAAGTAGTTACTATAGTTCCGATTTTGATTGATGGCGCTGAATTCATCACCTTGAATGCTTCCTTGTCCTGGTTGCGATTGGTATCCATTTTTAAAAAGAGAATACTTGTAGTTTTCCGTTAATAGTTCGGAACCAAAACTCAGTTCAAATGGTAACGAAAACACTTGGTCTTTATAATTCACATTGGAACGAAAGCCTACTGAACTTGTTTTATCCTTTAAAATATCAAACGGTCTGGGTTCGTAGGCATCTTTAAAATTAGAAAAAACACTGGTTTGCATGGACCATTTTTCAGAAAACCGATGGTCGTAGCCCAGTCCGAACAGGGATTGATCATACGACTCATAGCCTTGTGCCGCTGCCCAAGTACTGGCTGCCTTCTCTGGACTATTTTTCAAATCCGTTTCATTGATAGAACTTGGAATAAAAGCTTTTAATCGGGTGAACGTACCTAAAAATGACAAAATCCCGTTGGAACCCATTTTTTGTTTGCCGTGCAGGTTTAATGATTTTCGGTTATACGAACTGTTGGCTCGAAATCCGTCAGTTTGTAAATCCGTATAACTGCTGAAAATATTCGTTTTAGAATCGTCATATCCTGCCGAAAGGCGTTGTTGCAACAATCCGAAACTTCCAAAAGTAACCGTTGCTTTTCCAAACGATGCTAACAAAGGTGTTTCTCTTGAAAACAACTGGATTACTCCGCCCAAGCCTGAACCAAAACTAGTGGAATTAGGTCCTTTTATAATTTCAATTTTTTCGATTGAGGCCAAATCAATAGCGTCAATTGTGGTTTCGCCTTCGCCAGTAGTCAATGGAATTCCATCGAAATAGGCTTTTATTTTATTGGTTCCATATTGAGCTCGAGCCCCAATGCCACGAATTGTGATCCTGTTGGTATTCAAAGCGCCTTGTTGCATGGTAAGGCCAGGGATTTTGTTTAAAACCGAAGTCAATATAATGCCATCGCTTTTGTTGATGTCAGCCGCGGTAATCACCGAAACGGAAGCAGCCGTATTTTGAAGCAGGTTTTTGATAGGGGAACCCTTCAATGTGACTGCTGAGAGCGCAATAGTATCATTTTTTATTTGGCCAAAAATAGCCGTAGTACTTACTACAAAAAGAAGCAAAAAAAAAGCATTTTTGAACAATTGGTGGGGTATTTAAATGATTAAAAAACGTTTATAAAATTAGCTATTTCTTTGTATTCAAAAAGTCATTTTTTAAACAAGCGTCATGACGCATATTCTCTTTTTTAGATAAGCTATAATTGCTATTTGCTTGATCCTTTATTCTAAATCCAATCTGATTTCTTGTAAAATTACATAATTCACTAACTAAACCGCTAATTATATAAAAAATAGCACCTTGAAACACTACTTTAGTACAAAAGACGTTCTTTTAAAATCATATCTTTGTGGTACATTTAAGAATTAAAACTATCTTTAAAATTGTCTTATTCCTTTTGTCCTTAAACAACATTAGCTACCTATGAAAAAATCAACAATTGCATGTATCACACTTCCTTTAGTGTTGTTAAGTACGATTGCCTGCAATCGCGGCAAAGCAGCCGATACTGAAAACAGCATAGATAAAACGGAAACCGTTAAAACGGATTCAATACAAGAAAAAACAGTTCTTACCATTGACACTCTCGATTTTAATAAACGAATGGTAGCCATGAGTAACAACGATACAACTGGACGATGGCCTGTAAAAGCACCTCATCCTTTGCCGGGAGCCCTTTTGCCTTACAACCGAATTATTGCCTATTACGGAAATTTATATTCAACCAGAATGGGGATTTTAGGTGAACTTCCACGAAAAGAAATGTTAGCAAAACTTCAGGGCGAAGTGGCCAAATGGCAGGCAGCCGATTCTACTGTAAAAGCAATCCCAGCTTTGCATTATATCGCTGTTACTGCCCAAGGAGCTCCAGGCAAAGACAATAAACACCGCATGAGAATGCCTTTCAAACAAATTGACACTATTATTAGTTGGGCAAAACCAATTAATGCCTTGGTGTTTTTGGATATTCAAGTAGGACATAGCTCTGTAAAAACTGAAGTTAACGAACTCGCTTCATATTTATCCATGCCCAATGTGCATTTAGGAATCGATCCTGAATTTTCTATGAAAGGCGGAGAACGTCCTGGTTCTAAAATAGGGCATTTTACAGCTGCAGATATCAATGATGCCATTGATATTCTAGCAGATATTGTACGCAAAAATAAACTGACTCCAAAAGTACTTGTGGTACATCGTTTTACACAAGGAATGGTAAAAAACTACAAAGACATAAAAACGGTACCCGAAGTTCAAATCGTAATGGACATGGATGGTTTTGGGAGCAAAATTTTAAAAAAATCGACGTATTTGAGTTATATTTATAGAGAACCTGTACAATTCACTGGTTTCAAATTATTTTATAAAAATGATACTAAGAACGATTGGAAAATGTACAGTCCGGAAGAATTAATGAAATTTACTCCGAAACCAATTTATATTCAGTACCAATAATTAATTGATTTATGAAAAATCTTCTTTATTCTGTTTTCGTTAGTCTTTTTGTATTGATGGGCTGTCAATCAGAACCCCGTAAAATAACACCGGAAGTTCCTCTTGTTACTGCGCCAATGAAAATTGTTGCACCCAAAAAAGTGGCTGCTGATGCCACAACCATTCTTTCAAAAAAAGAAGTGCCCATTTTATGCTATCACAATATTAAAGATTTTAGCAGCAGCGCGAGCGGAATGATAAAAAGCTATACGGTAAAACCTCCCGCTTTTGCAGAACAAATGAAAGCTTTAGCTGATGCCGGTTACCACACTATTTTACCAGAACAGCTGAATAATTATTTAGTTTTTGATGGTCCATTGCCAGAAAAACCTTTTATGATTACTTTTGATGACACCAGAGAAGAGCAATTTAGCATTGGCGCAGCTGAAATGAAAAAATACGGTTTCAAAGGGGTGTTTTTTATCATGACCGTATCTATTAACCGTCCGGGATATATGAGCAAAGAGCAAATTAAAAAACTATCTGACGACGGACATGTTATAGCGGCGCATACTTGGGACCACCACATGGTAACCAAATATTCTGGTGATGATTGGAATACGCAATTGGTTAAACCAAAAGCAAAACTGGAAGACATTATTGGAAAACCAGTAACTGACTTTGCTTACCCTTTTGGTTTATGGAACACCGCGGCAATTCCTGAATTAAAAAAGAGTGGTTATAAAATGGCTTATATTTTGTCGACCAAAAGAGATCCTGTCGATCCACTTTACACCATCAGACGTATTATAGTTTCTGGAACTTGGTCTACTCAAGGAATGATTAAATCGATCGAATCTTCTTTTAAATAACTTTTAAAGAAATACGGAAAAACGCTGTCAATGAAAAAACATCCATGATTGCTTTTTACTATTTGAATTAAGAATGTGACTAGACTAAAATACAAATCCATTTGTTTATAAAGGCCAATAGAGCTATAATTTTATAGGACTATCCTTTACGTGTACCAATGCTAAAAATAGCTGCCAAGCACGAATTAAGCTAGTTAAAGCCTCTTAAAACAATGGTTTTGTAAAATTTTAATTAGAAAAATACGTGAATTAGTGGCCTAAAAATTCTAATTAGTCCACAAAGCAGACAGTCATGTAATTATTAAGTTATGATTTTTGCATTAAGTGCAATTATTCTTTTTTTAATAACATTAAGTTAACACTTAAGTGAAATTCTTAAAAGACTTTTGTAAAAAATAATCTCAATAAAAAAATGGAGCAGATTTACGTAATAATGTTGATAGTGTTGGGCGTTTTAGCTGTTATAGATTTAATAGTTGGCGTAAGTAATGATGCAGTGAATTTTTTAAATTCTTCTATTGGCTCAAAAGCAGTTTCATTCAAAACCACAATGATTGTGGCTAGTTTTGGAGTTTTAGTTGGAGCATTGTTTTCTAGTGGAATGATGGAAATTGCGAGAAGTGGTATTTTTATTCCAAGCATGTTTAGTTTTAACGATGTCATGATCATTTTCTTAGCGGTTATGATTACTGATATTTTATTATTAGACGTTTTTAACTCTATAGGATTGCCAACTTCAACTACAGTTTCTATTATTTTCGAATTATTAGGAGCTGCGGTGTGTTTAGCACTATATAAAATATACATGTCCGATGATTCTTTTGACACTTTGGGCAACTATATTAATACAAAAAAAGCGTCTACTATAGTTTATAGTATCTTACTTTCTGTGATTTTATCTTTTTCTCTAGGTAGTTTTGTACAATATATTTCCCGACTAATTTTTACTTTTCATTACGAAAAAAAGCTGAAATATTTTGGAGCAATTTTCGGTGGAGTCGCCATTTCAGCCATAACTTTCTTCATCTTAATTAAAGGTTTAAAAGGGGTTTCATTTATTTCTAAAGAGCAATTTGCATGGATAGACGCAAATCAATTTTTAATTCTGGGAGCGAACTTTATTGTTTTTACTCTGCTTTCACAATTGCTTATTAGTTATTTTAAAATCAATATTCTAAAGGTAATTATCATTATTGGAACTTTTGCTTTAGCATTGGCTTTTGCAGGAAATGATTTGGTTAACTTTATTGGAGTGCCAATTGCAGCCTTTAATTCTTACGAGATTTTTAATGGTAGTGGTGTTTCAGGTGATGATTTCATGATGGGAGCGTTAGCAAATGATGACATTGTAGCACCTTTTTATTTCTTATTGCTTGCTGGTGTTGTAATGGTTGTGACGCTATGGACATCAAAAAAGGCAAAAAGCGTTATTGAAACTGGGGTGAACCTATCCAGACAAGGTGAAGGAGATGAGAAATTCACACCCAACACTACTTCGAGATTTATTGTTAGATCAGGTGTTTATATGGGTGAAGGAATTAATTATTTCTTGCCAAAAAAATTGCAAATAAAAATTGATAGCCGATTTGAGAATATAGAGAAATCTACAAAAAGGAGCGATAATGAGCCCGCTTTTGATATGGTGAGAGCCTCGGTAAACTTGATGGTAGCTAGTATTTTGATTGCTATTGGGACCTCAATGAAACTGCCTTTATCCACAACCTATGTCACATTCATGGTTGCAATGGGAACTTCGTTTGCAGATAGAGCTTGGGATAGAGAAAGTGCAGTTTATAGAATCGCAGGTGTTTTTAAAGTAATAAACGGGTGGCTTTTCACGGCACTTATTGCTTTTTTAATGGCGTTTTTAATGGCTTTTATTTTGAAAGTAGGCGAGATTTATGCATTTGTA
>RRZT010802639.1_pt1 | contig 17116 bp, 12 predicted proteins | sample 2165551 | NCBI WGS metagenome assembly RRZT01 (sample SAMN10456910, study PRJNA506462) | wastewater metagenome | biome: wastewater; feature: sludge; material: wastewater sludge; isolation source: wastewater sludge with Escherichia coli K12::gfp cells carrying plasmid... | place: USA: Moscow, Idaho...
CGCTCGCTAAGATGGCGGGTTTTCCCGCCCACGGCGCCGCGACGCCGACACCCATGAGCAGAACCCCGACGACGCGCCCGGACACGGACGGCCTGGGCGGCCACACGCCGATGATGCAGCAGTACCTGCGCATCAAGGCCGATTTCCCCGACACGCTGGTGTTCTACCGGATGGGGGACTTCTACGAGCTGTTCTACGACGACGCGCGCCGCGCCAACCGGCTGCTGGACGTGACGCTGACCACCCGCGGCCAGAGCGCGGGCGAGCCGGTGGTGATGGCGGGCGTGCCGGTGCATGCGCTCGAGAACTATCTGGCCAAGCTGATCCGCCTGGGCGAGGCGGTGGCGATCGCCGAGCAGGTCGGCGAGGTGGGCGCGACCAAGGGGCCGGTCGAGCGCAAGGTGGTGCGGGTGGTCACGCCGGGCACGGTGACCGATACCGAGCTGCTCGACGAGCGCCGCGACACCCGGCTGCTGGCGCTGGCGGTGCGCGGACCGGCCGCGCAGCCGGTCTACGGCCTGGCCTGGCTGGCGCTGGCCAGCGGCCAGCTCGGCCTGACCGAATGCGGCGAGCGCGAGCTGGCGGCCTGGCTGTCGCGGCTGGCGCCGGCCGAGGTGCTGATCAGCGGCGAGCTGCACGAGGAGCGCCGGCCGCTGGCGCTGCGCCAGGCCGGCGTGCCGCTGACCTCGCGGCCGCACTGGCAGTTCGATCCGGCGCTGGGCGAGCGCAAGCTGCGCGAGCAGCTCAAGGTCGCGCATCTGGCCGGCTTCAACGCGCAGGACCTGCACGCCGCGCATGCCGCGGCCTCCGCGCTGCTGGGCTATGCCGAGCACACCCAGGGCCGGGCGCTGTCGCATGTCAGCACGCTGACGGTCGAGCGCGCCCACGCGCTGCTGGAGCTGCCGCCGGCGACGCTGCGCAACCTCGAGATCACCCAGACGCTCAAGGGCGAGACGGCGCCCACGCTGCTGAGCCTGCTCGACAGCTGCCGCACCGGCATGGGCAGCCGCATGCTGCGCCAGTGGCTGACCCACCCGCCGCGCGAGCGCGAGCCGGCACGCCGGCGCCTCGAGGCGATCGAGGTGCTGCAGGCCGCGCACGCGGTCGAGCCGCTGCGCGACGCGCTGCGCCAGGTCAGCGACGTGCAGCGCACCAGCGCGCGCACCGCGCTGCGCCAGGTGCGCCCGCGCGAGCTGGCGGGCCTGCGCGAGACGCTGGCGGTGCTGCCCGAGCTGCGCCGCCAGGTGCCCGAGGACGGCGCGCTGCTGGCCGACCTTCACGCCGCGCTGACGCCGGATGCGGCCATCGCCGAGCTGCTGCACCGCGCGGTCGCGCGGGAGCCGGCGGTGCTGCTGCGTGACGGCGGCGTCATCGCCACCGGCTTCGATCCGGACCTGGACGAGCTGCGCGCCATCTCGTCCAACTGCGACGCCTTCCTGCTGGAGATGGAGGCGCGCGAGCGGCTGCGCACCGGCATCCAGAACCTGCGGGTGCAGTACAACAAGGTGCACGGCTTCTACATCGAGGTCACCAACGGGGCCATCGACCGGGTGCCGCTGAACTACCAGCGCCGCCAGACGCTGAAGAACGCCGAGCGCTTCATCACGCCGGAACTCAAGGCCTTCGAGGACAAGGCGCTCTCGGCGCAGGAGCGGGCGCTGGCGCGGGAGAAGTGGCTGTGGGAGCAGCTGCTCGACGCGCTGCAGCCGCATCTGGCGGCGCTGTCCGAGCTGGGCCGCGCGCTGGCCTCGCTGGACGTGCTCGCCGCGCTGGCCGAGCGCGCGCGCACGCTCGACTGGTGCCGGCCGGACTTCGTGCCGCAGCCCTGCATCGAGATCGAGCGCGGCCGCCATCCGGTGGTCGAGGCACGGCTGGCCGAGTCGGGCGCCGGCAGCTTCATTCCCAACGACTGCCGGCTCGATGCCGCGCGGCGCCTGCTGGTCATCACCGGCCCGAACATGGGCGGCAAGAGCACCTTCATGCGCCAGGTGGCGCTGACGGTGCTGCTGGCGGCGATCGGCTCCTTCGTGCCGGCCTCGCGCTGCCGGCTGGGGCCGATCGACGCGATCCACACCCGCATCGGCGCGGCCGACGACCTGGCCAACGCCCAGTCCACCTTCATGATGGAGATGACCGAGGCCGCCGCCATCCTGCACGGCGCCACCGAGCACTCGCTGGTGCTGATGGACGAGATCGGCCGCGGCACCTCGACCTTCGACGGCCTGGCGCTGGCCGGCGCGATCGCCAGCCATCTGCACGACCGCAACCGCGCCTTCGCGCTGTTCGCCACCCACTACTTCGAGCTGACCGAGTTCCCCGCGAAGCACCGCCACGCGCTGAACATGCATGTCTCGGCGGCCGAGTCCGGCGACGACATCGTCTTCCTGCACGCGATCGAGCCCGGGCCGGCCAGCCGCAGCTACGGCGTGCAGGTGGCGCGGCTGGCCGGCATGCCGGCGGCGGTGCTGCGCCAGGCGCGCCAGACGCTCGACCAGCTCGAAGCGCAGAAAAGCGCCGGCACCCCGCAGATCGACCTGTTCGCCACGCCGCCCGAGCCGCAACCCGAGTTGCAGCCCGAGCTGACACCGGAGCCGGTCGCAGCCGCCGCGGCCGCGGTGGCCGACCCGCACGCCGCAGCCGTGCTGGAGGCGGTGCGCGCGCTCGACCCTGATACCCTCACTCCCCGTTCCGCGCTCGACGCGCTCTATCAACTCCGGGCCCTGGCCGCCCGCACCCCGTCATGACCTACTGTGTCGGCATCCGGCTCAACGCCGGCCTCGTCTTCCTCTCTGACTCGCGCACCAACGCCGGTCTCGACGCGATCAGCACCTTCCGCAAGATGATGGTCTACGAGAAGGCCGGCGACCGCTGCATGGTGCTGCTGTCGGCAGGCAACCTGTCGATCTCGCAGTCGGTGCGCGAGATCCTGCAGGTCGAGAAGATCCCGGCGGCCGACGGCGGCGAGCCGATCACGATCTGGAACGCCAGGAGCATGTTCGACGCCACCCGCGTGCTCGGCGCGGCGGTGCGCCGGGTCTACGAGACCGACGGCCCGGCGCTGCGCGCGGCCGGCATCGACTTCAACTGCTCGATGATCTTCGGCGGCCAGATCGGCGACGAGGGCATGCGGCTGTTCCTGGTCTACTCGGCCGGCAACTTCATCGAGGCCACCCGCGAGACCTGCTTCTTCCAGGTCGGCGAGTCGAAGTACGGCAAGCCGATCCTCGACCGGGTGCTCACGCCCAGCACGCCGCTGGACGAGGCGGCCAAGTGCGCGCTGGTGTCGATGGACTCGACGCTGAAGTCCAACCTATCGGTCGGCCTGCCGCTGGACCTGCTGGTCTACCGCAACGGCGACCTGAAGGCCGAGCGCATCGTGTGCATCGACGAGAAGAATCCGTACTTCAAGATGATCCATGACACCTGGGGCCAGCGTCTGCGCGAGGTGTTCGAGGGCATCGAGCACCCGGAATGGAGCGGCGACGGCGCCGCGGCCGAGTTCCCGCTGATGGTCGAGTCCGAGCGCTACGAGACGATGCGCAAGATCACCCACCCGGGCGAGAAGATCGTCTGATCGCGATGGAAGCGCCCGGCACGATCATCTTCAGCCACGGCAACGGCTTTCCCGCCGGCACCTATCGCCAGATGCTCGAGGTCTGGCGCGAGGCCGGCTGGCGGGTCGAGGCGCTGCCGATGTACGGCCACGATCCGGCGCATCCGGTCAGCAGCAACTGGCCGCGGCTGCGCGACCAGCTGATCGGCTTCGCCAGCGGCCTGCCGGTCACGCCGGGGCCGCGGGTGCTGGTCGGGCACTCGATGGGCGGACTGCTCAGCCTGAAGGCGGCGCTGCACCGCCCGGAGCTGGCCGATGCGGTGCTGCTGCTGGACTCGCCGGTGGTCGGCGGCTGGCGGGCGCAGAGCGTGCGGCTGGCCAAGGCGACCCGGCTGATCGCGCGGGTCTCGCCGGGGCGCATCGCCGCACGACGGCGCATGCACTGGCCCTCGGTGGACGCCGCGCGCGCGCATTTCGGCGCCAAGTCGATCTTCGCGCGCTGGGCGCCGGGCGTGCTCGACGACTATCTGGCCTGCGGCCTGGTCGCGGCGGGCCGCACCGACGCGGACGGCGTGCGGCTGGCCTTCGACCGCCAGGTCGAGGCGCGCATCTACGACACGCTGCCGCACACGCTGGACCGCCTGATCGCGCGCCAGCCGCTGCGCTGTCCGGTCGGCTTCCTCGCGGGCACCCAGTCGCGCGAGCTGCGCCAGGCCGGGCTGGCCGCCACCCGCCGGCTGGTGGGCGAGCGGCTGCAGTGGATCGAGGGCAGCCATCTCTTTCCGATGGAAAAGCCGGGCGAGGCCGCCCGGCGGGTGCTGGAGATGCTGGCGGGCATGCCGGGCCGGCATGCCGCGGCCGCGGACGCTCACTTGGGCAGCGTGTTCCAGTAGCGCACCAGCGCACGCAGTGCCTCGGGCTTGTTGGTCGGCGCGGCCAGGCCGGCCTGGTCGGCCTTGTTGACGCCGTGGCAGGACGCGCAGACCCGCACCTCGCCCGGCTGGAAGGTGATCCAGACCCGCTCGCGCACCACCGGCGTGCCGACGGTGTCGGTCGTCTGCCAGGTCACCGCGCGGTTGGCCGGCACGAAGGCCGCGGTCGAGCCATCGGCGGCGATCTTCACGCTGCCGCTCGGGCCGGAGGTGTTGGGCACGTTCTTGCCGGTCACCGTCGCGGGAATCGGCTGCGCGATCGGGCGCCGCCCCGAACGGCTGGTGTAGCCACGCACCGAGTCGGCCTGCAGGATCTGGTAGTGGGCGATGTCGTAGACCTTGCCGGTGTTGCCGACCCGCTTCGTGCCGCCGGGCACCTGCAGGTTGTAGGGCTGCTGCTTGTCGGCGCGGTCGCGCGAGGTCTGGTTGCGGGTGACGATCAGCGCCAGGTTGTTGGTCTTCATCCAGGCGCGCAGCGCGGTCTCGCTGATGCCCTCCTCGGCCAGGATGGCCTTCTCGGGCGCCGACAGGGCCGACTCGGTGCGCATCGTCGGGCGGGTGCGGGCGACGACCTCGACCGGATCGAGCTCCCACAGCGGGCCGCTGTAGCTCTTCTTGGTGTCCGGATCCCACCAGCTCACCGTCTTGCTGATGCCCCCCGTCAGCGAGGTGCCCGCGCTGTACTGCCGGGTGGTGGCGTTGTAGCCCAGCAGCCGCACGGTGAAGCGGGCGTTCTGGAAGGCGCCCACCGTCACGCTCGGCGCGTAGCTGGCCACCATCTGGCCATCGGCCAGCGGCGTGGGCGAGCGGTAGCGGCCGGTCGCCAGCGTGGGGTCGCTGGCATCGGTGAACACCATCTGCTCGGCATTCATGCCGACGCCGCCGGTGAAGCGCACGATCTGGCTCGCGCCCAGCTCGTTGAACTCGCGGCCGTAGATGCCGTAGAAGGTGCCGGGCGTGCGCAGGTCCTCGCGGATCTGGTAGACGCCGCCGTCATGGCGGATGGTCTTCTTGTTGGCCGCATAGCCGTCGCTGTAGTAGTCGCGCAGCGCGCTGTCGCTGGAGAAGCTGCGGGTGAACAGCGTCGGCGTCAGCTCGTGGCGGCCGATGTGGTTGAGGGTTTCCTCACCCGTGCCGTCCTCGTTCATCTGCCACGGCGAGAACAGGTTGAAGTCGTGGCCGTTGACCGGGCCGTAGCTGCTGGTGCTGCTGCCCAGCGGCTCGGGAAAGACCTCGCTGGCGCTGGCCAGCTTCGCGGCACCCGAGGCCTCGCTGGCATAGTTCACCCCACCCAGGCCGCTGGTGTTCTGGTCGCGCTTGAGGTGATCCCAGCGGGTGAAGACGATGCGCCCGGCGCTGTCGATGAAGGGCGTGAACGCGCCGCTGACCGAGTGGCTGAGCAGCCGGAGCTCGGCGGTGGCCGGGTTCAGGCGCCACACGCCGGTGTTGGTCGGCGTGCTCTCGTATTCGTCGAGCTGCGGATAAAGATGCGCCTCGCCGCCGCGCGGACGGTCGGAGGTGAACAGGATGCGGTCATCGGTGCCGTACAGCGGCGACACGTTGTTGTAGGCGGCCGGCTGGTTGGCGACCTTGGTGATCTTGACGGTCGCGCCCTTGGCCAGCCCGGTGACCTCGTAGATCTGCCACTTCACGTCGACATCGTAGTACTGGCGGGTCGGCGCGCCGACCACCATGCTGATCAGCGCCTTGGTGCCGCTCCAGTGCACGCTGGGCTCGCGCACCGCGATCGCCTTGCTGCCCTGCAGGCCGTCCATGCCGAAGCCGGCCTCCTTGGTCAGGTTGCGCAGCGTGCCGTCGGGATAGCGGATCATCAGGTCGCCGCCACGGGGCGCACGCTGGATCTGCGGGATGTGGTTGGCAAAGGTGCCCAGCCGGGTCGCCATGTCGACCGTGGCGGTGAACGGCACCTGGGTGACGAACAGGATCGGGTTGGTCAGCGTGCCGGTGGCCGCGGCGGTGACGGTGGTGGAAGTGGTCGCCGCAGGGGGGGGGGCGACAGGCGTCGTCACCGCGGTGCCGGTTCTGACCGGCGTGACCGTCACGGTGGTGGTGCGGGTGGAGACTCGCCGCAAGGCCTGTGCATCGGGCGCGACCGGAGTCTCGACAGCGGCGCTCGACACGCTGGCCAGGGGGGCCTCGTCATCGCTGCCGCCGCCGCAGGCGCTCAGCACCGCGATCTGGCAGAGGGTCAGTGCCAGGACGGCAGGGCGGCGGTGGGACGGGAAAAGAAAGGTGGACATCTCGGGCCTCAGCTCAACGACTGCTGCATGCACGCATGCAATTCCTGCAATCCCGCGCCTGGGTGGATGGCGGGCGACAGGGCATCTTCCAGCCGATTGATTTATCGAATTCGGTGAAATTGCCGGTGTTTCGGCGGGTCCGGACCGAACTGGAGGCCCGCCGGGATCAGCGAGGCCGGATTCTGGAAAGCATCTGTATCAGAGCTGTAGGCCGCTGGTGAGCAGGCAGCGGCAGGTGTGACCGCACGTCTCGATACCGGCGGTAAGCAGCGGCAAGCGGCGTGTCGGGGCGAGAGCAGTTCTCACCAACCCGACCCAAGTCGGGGCATTGAACGTGAATTCCTGCGCGTTTGCAGCGGATCAGGCCGATTCGGCGCAGATCACGTCCGGGGACTTCAGCAAGCCCTCAGGAACAGGAAATCTCACAGATCTTCAAGCGGCGGCGACACGCCGCCAGGTGATGCAGCGGTTGTGGGCCGGCATCGCGCGGTCCTCGAGCAGTTCGAGGCCGGCCTCGCGGGCCAGCGCGGCCACCGCCTCGAAGTCGCGCACGCCCCGCAGCGGGTCGGCCGCGCGCAGCGCCGCATCGAAGGCGGCATTGCTGTCGCTGGTGTGTGCACCGTCATAACGGAACGGGCCATAGACGGTGAACAGGCCGCCGGCATCGAGCACCGCCGGCAGATGCTCGAACAGCGCCTGCACCTGGGCCCAGGACAGGATGTGCAGCGTGTTGGCGGTGTAGACCGCATCGAAGCGGCGCTCCGGCCAGAGGCTGTCGACATCGAGACAGATCGGCGGCGGCGTGTTGGGCAGCATCCGGTCGGCCAGCCACAGGCAGATGCCGGGCAGCTGAGCCTTCAGGTCGGAGGTCTGCCAGCGCAGGTGCGGCAGCGCGGCGGCAAAATGCACCGCGTGCTGTCCGGTGCCGCTGCCGATCTCCAGCACCGAGCGGCGGTCGGCGTACAGGGCGCGCAGCACCGCCAGGATGGGCTCGCGATTGCGGTCGCAGGCGGGCGCATGGGGCTTGTCCACGGTCATGATGACGGTATCGGTCGGCGGTGATGATCGGTACGGGCCCGGAAAGGTACCACTGCTGCAGCGCAGCACGCCTGACTAGAATGCCGCGGTCCTCGGAAAAGAGGGCCGGTTCTCGCACAATTTCGTCTGGAGACAGATTTGAGTTCCCATGTCCAGCCCACCGCGAACCCCGGTCAGCGCAAGCCGGTGACGCTGCATTCACTGCGCGCGATGCATGCACGCCGTGAAAAGATCACGATGCTGACCGCCTACGATGCCACTTTCGCGCGTCTGGCCGATGAATCCGGCCTGGACACGCTGCTGGTCGGCGACTCGCTCGGCATGTTGCTGCAAGGCCACAGCAGCACGCTGCCGGTCACGCTGGCCGAGATGGCCTACCACACCCGCTGCGTGGCGCGCGGCCTGCAGCACGGCGGCGCGGCCTGGCTGATCGCCGACCTGCCCTTCGGCAGCTACCAGCAGGGCCCGTCGCAGGCGATGGCCTCGGCCGAGGCGCTGATGCAGGCCGGCGCGCAGATGGTCAAGCTCGAAGGCGGCGGCTGGACCGCCGAGACGGTGCGCTTCCTGGTCGAGCGCGGCGTGCCGGTGTGCGCGCACCTGGGCCTGACGCCGCAGAGCGTGCACGCGCTGGGCGGCTACCGGGTGCAGGGCCGCGACGCCGACGGCGCGGCGGTGCTGCGCCGCCAGGCCAAGGAGCTGGCCGACGCAGGCGCGGCGATGATGGTGCTCGAGCTGATGCCCACCGAGGTCGCCGCCGCGGTGCAGGCCGACAGCCCCGGCCTGATGACCATCGGCATCGGCGCCGGCCCCGACACCGCCGGCCAGGTGCTGGTGATGCACGACATGCTCGGCGCCACCCGTGGCAGACTGCCGCGCTTCGTGCGCAACTTCATGCTCGAGGGCGGCAGCATCGGCGACGCGATGCGGCGCTATGTCGCCGCGGTCAAGGACGGCTCATTCCCCGACCGGGTCGCGCACGCGTACTCCGCGGACTGAGTCCCGCTCCTCCACCGCCCCACCGAGAACCGTCCGATGCGCGTCATCCACACCCTCGCCGAGCTGCGCGCCACGCTGGCCGGCCCGGCCGCCAGCCGCCCCGCCTTCGTGCCGACGATGGGCAATCTGCACGACGGCCACCTGAGCCTGGTGCGCCAGGCGCGCGCGCTGGTCGGTCCGGCCGTGCCGGTCGTGGCCAGCATCTTCGTCAACCGGCTGCAGTTCGGGCCGAACGAGGACTTCGACCGCTATCCGCGCACGCTGGCGCGCGACTGCGAGCTGCTCGAGGGTGCCGGCTGCGACATCGTCTTCGCGCCCGACGAGGCCGAGCTGTACCCGCAGCCGCAGACCTTCAAGGTGCAACCCGACCCGGCGCTGGCCGACCTGCTCGAAGGGCATTTCCGCCCCGGATTCTTCACCGGCGTGTGCACCGTGGTGATGAAGCTGCTGCAGTGCGTGCAGCCGCAGGTGGCGGTCTTCGGCAAGAAGGACTACCAGCAGCTGATGGTGATCCGGCGCATGGTCGAGCAGTTCGCGCTGCCGGTGCGGATCGTCGCCGGCGAGACCTCGCGCGCCGGCGACGGCCTGGCGCTGTCGTCGCGCAACGGCTATCTGGGCGAGGCCGAGCGCGCCGAGTCGGTGCAGCTGTCGCTGGCGCTGCAGGCGATGCGCGAAGCGGTGCTCGCGGGCGAGCGCGACATCGCCGGCATCGAGCGGCGCGCCACCGACGCACTGGCCGCACGCGGCTGGGCACCCGACTACCTGACGCTGCGCCGCCGCGCCGACCTGCTGCCGCCCTCGCCCGAGGACCTGGCCGCCGGCACGCCGCTGGTGGCGCTGGCCGCGGCCAGGCTGGGCACGACGCGGCTGATCGACAACCTCGAGGTCTGACCATCTGACCGCGCGGCACCAAGGCCCGGCGCGAAGGACGCCCTTCGCCGGGGCGCGGCCTGCCGCCTATAATCTCGTTTTACCACCACGGCCCTCCTGAAATGTGTCCCCTGCGCCCACCCGCGGCGCCCGCGACGCGCCCAAGGGAGGGCCGCTTCACATGACCAAGTTCGTCTTCGTCACCGGCGGCGTGGTGTCCTCGCTCGGCAAGGGCATCGCCGCGGCCTCTCTGGCGGCCATCCTCGAATCACGCGGCCTGAAGGTCACGCTGATCAAGCTCGATCCGTACCTGAACGTCGACCCGGGCACGATGTCGCCGTTCCAGCACGGCGAGGTGTTCGTCACCGACGACGGTGCCGAGACCGACCTCGACCTGGGCCACTACGAGCGCTTCATCACGACGCGCATGCGCAAGTCCAACAACTTCACCAGCGGCCAGGTCTACACCACCGTGCTGGAGAAGGAGCGTCGCGGCGACTACCTCGGCAAGACGGTGCAGGTGATCCCGCACGTCACCAATGAGATCCAGGAATACGTCAAGCGCGGCGCCGGCGTCGGCACGCCCGAGGCGGTCGACGTGGCCATCGTCGAGATCGGCGGCACGGTCGGCGACATCGAGTCGCTGCCCTTCCTCGAGGCGGTGCGCCAGATGGCGCTGAAGCTGGGCCCGCAGAACGCCGCCTTCGTGCACCTGACCTATGTGCCGTGGATCGCCGCCGCGGGCGAACTCAAGACCAAGCCGACCCAGCACACGGTGCAGAAGATGCGCGAGATCGGCATCCAGCCCGATGCGCTGCTGTGCCGCGCCGACCGGCCGATTCCCGACGAGGAACGCGAGAAGATCTCGCTGTTCACCAACGTCGCACGCCACGGCGTGATCTCGGTGTGGGATGCCGACACCATCTACAAGGTGCCGCGCATGCTCCACGAGCAGGGCCTGGACGAGCTGATCTGCATGAAGCTGCAGCTCTTCACCCGCCCGGCCAACCTCAAGCGCTGGGACCGCCTGGTCAGCGAGGTCGAGAACCCGAAGGGCGAGGTCACGATCGCGATGGCCGGGAAATACACCGAGCTGTCGGACTCGTACAAGTCGCTCAACGAGGCGCTGCGCCACGCCGGCATCCACCACCACGTCAAGGTCAACATCGAGTACGTGGACTCGGAGAAGCTGACGGCCGAGAGCGCCGAAGAGCTCGACCGCTACGACGCCATCCTGGTGCCGGGCGGCTTCGGCAAGCGCGGCATCGAGGGCAAGATCCTCGCGGCACAGCATGCCCGCGAGAACGGCATTCCCTATCTGGGCATCTGCCTCGGCATGCAGGTCGCCACCATCGAGTACGCGCGCCACATGGCGGGTCTGACGGAGGCCAACTCGACCGAGTTCGAGCCCGAGACGCCGCATCCGGTGATCGCGCTGATCGACGAGTGGCAGGACGCCGACGGCACGATCCAGAAGCGCGACGCCAACTCCGATCTCGGCGGCACGATGCGCCTCGGGGCACAGTCCTCCGACGTCAAGCCGGGCACGATCGCGCACGAGATCTACGGCCCGGTCGTCACCGAGCGCCACCGCCACCGCTTCGAGGCCAACGAGAAGTACCTGCAGCGCCTGCAGGATGCCGGCCTGGTGATCTCGGCCATCACCCAGCGCGAGAAGCTCACCGAGATGGTCGAGCTGCCGCGCGAGGTGCACCCGTGGTTCGTCGGCGTGCAGTTCCATCCGGAATTCAAGTCGACGCCGTGGGACGGCCACCCGCTGTTCATCAGCTACATCGAGGCGGCGCTGCAGCACAAGAAGCGCAACGCGAACTGAAACCCGCAATCCGAGGCCAGGCAGGCTCCACCATCATGCAACTCTGCGGATTCGAGGCCGGCCTGGACCGGCCCTTCTTCCTGATCGCCGGCACCTGCTCGATCGAGAGCCTCGAGCTGAGCCTGGACGTCGCCGGCCAGCTCCAGGAGGCCTGCAGCGCGCTGGGCATACCGCTGATCTACAAGGGCTCGTTCGACAAGGCCAACCGCTCGTCGGGCACCAGCCGGCGTGGCGTCGGCATCGACGCGGGCCTGAAGATCCTCGACGAGGTGCGTCGCCAGACCGGCCTGCCGGTCATCACCGACGTGCATGACGAGTCGCAGATCGCCGAGGTCGCCAGCGTGGTCGACGTGCTGCAGACGCCGGCCTTCCTGTGCCGGCAGACCGACTTCATCCACGCGGTCGCGCGCAGCGGCAAGCCCGTCAACATCAAGAAGGGCCAGTTCCTCGCGCCCTGGGACATGAAGAACGTCATCGACAAGGCCAGAGCCGCCGCACGCGAGGCCGGCCTGTCGGAGGACCGCTTCCTGGCCTGCGAGCGCGGCGTGAGCTTCGGCTACAACAACCTGGTCGCCGACATGACCAGCCTGGCCGAGATGCGCAGCTCCGGCGCCCCGGTGGTGTTCGACGTCACGCACTCGGTGCAGAAGCCGGGCGGCCTGGGCGGCTCCAGCGGCGGCGCGCGCGAGATGGTGCCGGTGCTGGCGCGCGCCGGCGTCGGCGTCGGCGTGGCCGGCCTCTTCATGGAGACGCATCCGCGCCCGGCCGAGGCCTTCTCCGACGGCCCGAACGCGGTGCCGCTCAAGCACATGCGTGTGCTGCTGGAGCAACTGGTGGCGATCGACCGGGTGGTCAAGGCGCAACCTTTGCTCGAAAACGATTTTTCGTGCTGAGCTGGTCGCAGGAATGTTCAGCGCAGGTAACGGCGCGCGGGCACCATGCACGCCGTTCCGGTTCCCAGAATTCGATATCCGACAGTTGACACAGGAGTAGACCCATGAGTGCCATCGTAGACATCGTCGGCCGCGAGATCCTCGACAGCCGCGGCAATCCCACCATCGAATGCGACGTGCTGCTGGAAAGCGGCGTGATGGGCCGTGCGGCCGTGCCGAGCGGCGCGTCCACCGGTTCGCGCGAAGCCATCGAGCTGCGCGACGGCGACAAGAGCCGCTACCTGGGCAAGGGCGTGCTGAACGCCGTCCAGAACATCAACACCGAGATCTCGGAAGCCGTTCTGGGCCTGGACGCGGCCGAGCAGGCCTTCCTGGACAAGACCCTGATCGACCTCGACGGCACCGACAACAAGTCGCGCCTGGGTGCGAACGCGATGCTGGCGGTGTCGATGGCCGTCGCGCGCGCCGCGGCCGAAGAGTCCGGTCTGCCCCTGTACCGCTACTTCGGCGGCATGGGCGGCGTGCAGCTGCCGGTGCCGATGATGAACGTCATCAACGGCGGCGCCCACGCCAACAACAACCTCGACCTGCAGGAGCTGATGATCATCCCGGTCGGTGCGCCCACCTTCCGTGAAGCCGTCCGCTGGGGCGCCGAGGTGTTCCACGCGCTGAAGAAGATCATCCACGACAAGGGCATGTCGACCGCGGTCGGCGACGAGGGCGGCTTCGCCCCGAGCGTCGAGAGCCACGAGGCCGCGATCCAGCTGATCCTGCAGGCCGTCGAGAAGGCCGGCTACCGTGCCGGCGACCAGATCGCGCTGGGCCTGGACTGCGCCGCCTCCGAGTTCTACAAGGACGGCAAGTACCACCTGGAAGGCGAAGGCCTGGTGCTGACCGCCGAGCAGTGGACCGACATGCTGGCCACCTGGTGCGACAAGTACCCGATCATCTCGATCGAGGACGGCATGGCCGAAGGCGACTGGGCCGGCTGGAAGCACCTGACCGACCGTCTGGGCAAGAACGTGCAGATCGTGGGTGACGACCTGTTCGTGACCAACACCAGGATCCTGAAGGAAGGCATCGACAAGGGCATCGCCAACTCGATCCTGATCAAGATCAACCAGATCGGCACGCTGTCGGAAACCTTCGCCGCCATCGAGATGGCCAAGCGCGCCGGCTACACCGCCGTGATCTCGCACCGCTCGGGCGAGACCGAGGACTCGACGATCGCCGACATCGCCGTCGGCCTGAACGCCGGCCAGATCAAGACGGGTTCCATGAGCCGCTCGGACCGCATCGCCAAGTACAACCAGCTGCTGCGCATCGAGGAAGACCTGGGCGAGATCGCCGTCTACCCGGGCCGCAGCGCGTTCTACAACCTGCGCTGAACGGTCCCGGCTCGCCCATGCGCATCGTGACCGTGACCCTTGTGGCCCTGCTGGGGCTGACCCATGCCGGACTCTGGTTCGGCGAACACGGCATGCCGCGCGTGCGCGAGCTCTCGGCGCTGGTCGCCGACCGGCAGGCCCGCAATGCCGAGGCGCGGGTGCGCAACGAGCAGCTGCGGGCCGAGATCCGCGACCTGCGCGAGGGCACAGAGATCATCGAGGAGCGCGCCCGCCGCGAACTCGGCATGGTCAAGCCCGACGAGATCCTGGTCCAGTACCCCCAGGGCGGCCGCCAGGCTCCGCCCTGAACCGGGCCCGGAACGCTGCCCTGAAGGGCGCTCAGCCGCGCAACGCGGCGTCGAGCACTTCCACCCAGTGCCGCACCGGCGTCGCGCAGCCTGCCTGCAGGTGCGTGATGCAGCCGATGTTGGCCGACACGACGGTGTCGGGCTCGAGCGCCGCCAGGCTGGCCTGCTTGCGCTCGCGCAGCTGCTGCGAGAGCGCCGGCTGCAGCACCGAGTAGGTGCCGGCCGAGCCGCAGCACAGATGGCTGTCGGCCGGCAGCACGACCGTGAAGCCCAGCGCGCGCAGCCCTGCCTCCAGACCGCCCTTGAGCTTCTGCGCATGCTGCAGCGTGCACGGCGGATGCAGCGCCAGCCGCCCCGCCTGCGCGGCCGCCGCCAGCTTCGGTTTCAGCACCGGCACCAGCTCGGGCAGCAGCTCGCTGAGGTCGCGCGTCATCGCGCTCACCCGGGCCGCCTTGGCCGCATAGGCCGCGTCCCCGGCCAGATGGTGGCCGTATTCCTTGACGGTGGCGCCGCAGCCCGAGGCGTTCATGACGATCGCCTCGACCTCGCCGCGCTCGATCAGCGGCCACCAGGCGTCGATGTTGCGGCGCATGTCGGCCAGGCCGCCATCGCGGTCGTTCAGATGCGCGCGGATCGCGCCGCAGCAGCCCGCGCCCGAGGGCAGCACCACCTCGATGCCGGCGGCGTCGAGCACCCGCGCCGTCGCCGGATTGATCTCCGGCGACATCGCCGGCTGCACGCAGCCGGCCAGCATCAGCATGCGCCGCGCGTGGCGCTGCTGCGGCCAGCCGCGTGCATCGGCCTCGCGACGCTCGGGCACCTTGGCCTGGAGCGTCTCGGGCAGCAGCGGGCGCACCACCTGGCCGAGCTGCAGCGCCGGCGCGAACAGCGGCGAGGTCAGGCCCTCCTTCAGCGCCCAGCGCACCAGGCGCTCGGTGGCCGGGCGCTCGACGCGCGCATCCACCAGCCGGCGGCCGATCTCGGCCAGCTCGCCGTACTGCACGCCCGACGGGCAGGTGCTCTCGCAGCTGCGGCAGGTCAGGCAGCGGTCGAGGTGGGTCTGCAGCTCGCGCGTCGGTGCTTCGCCTTCGAGCAGGTTCTTGATCTGGTAGATGCGGCCGCGCGGGCCATCCAGCTCGTCGCCGAGCAGCTGGTAGGTCGGGCAGGTCGCGGTACAGAAGCCGCAGTGCACGCATTTCTGCAGCAGCGCGCGGGCGGCCTCGCCGTCGGCGGTGCCGGCGTGTTCGGGGGACAGTTCGGTGTGCATGGCAGGCTCGGGATCAATGCAGGGTCAGTCGCGGGTGAACAGGCCGTGCGGGTCGAAGGTCTGGCGCAGGCGGCGCTCGATCTGCGCCTGCACCGCCGGCAGCGGCGCGGCGCGGGCCTCGCCCGGCGCACCGCCGGCCTGCAGCTCGGCATGGCCGCCGGCCGCGCGGGCGGCGGCGTGCACCGCCTCCGCCGGCTCGTCGCTGAGCCACCAGCGCTGGCCGCCGTGCCACTCGATCAGGCCGCTGCCGCGCAGCTTCAGCGTCGGCGCATGCGGCGCCACCGCCAGGCGCCACAGCCGCTGCCCCGCCGGCAGGCCCTGGGCCGCGAACTGCCACAGCGCATGGCGGCGGTCGCGCAGCGCGGTCCAGAAGGCCGCGGCCTCCGCCGCCGCCACCGGCTCGCCGCCCAGCTCGCGCCGCGCCGCGTCCACCGCCGCCTGCGCGCCGGCCAGGCGCAGCATCAGCACGCCTTCGTGCCAGGCGCTGGCCTGCAGCGGCAGCGGCCGGCGCGACCAGCCGGTCAGCGCCGCCAGCGCCTCGGCCTGCCCCATCGCGAAGCGCAGCGTGAGGCCCGCCACCGGCTCGGGCAGCACCTTCAGCGACACCTCGCACAGCACGCCCAGCCGCCCCCAGGAGCCGGCCATCAGCCGCGAGACGTCGTAGCCGGCGACGTTCTTCATCACCTGCCCGCCGAAGCTCAGCAGCTCGCCGCGGCCGTCGAGCATCGTCACGCCCAGCACATGGTCGCGCACCGAGCCGGCGGCCATGCGCGCCGGGCCCGACAGGCCGGAGGCGACCATGCCGCCCACCGTGCCGCGCCCGCGCGCGCCCGGCGTCTGCAGCCGCGGCGGCTCGAAGGCCAGGTGCTGGCCCTCGGCGGCCAGCGCGGCCTCCAGCGCGTCGATCGGCGTGCCGGCGCGCACCGTCACCACCAGCTCGCTGGGCTCATGGGCGCTGATGCCTGAAAGCAGCGTCAGGTCGAGCGGCTCGGCGCCGTCGGCCGGCCGCGCCGCGTCGGGCGCCAGGCCCGCCTTCGAGCCGTGGCCGCGGATCGCCAGCGGCGTGCCGGCGCGGCCTGCGGCCAGGATGCGCTCGCGCAGCGGCTGCAGCGCGGCGTCGGAATTCTTCACCACGCTCATCAGAAACGCTCCAGTTCGGGAAACGGCAGCAGGCCGCGGCGCACATGCAGGCGGCCGTATTCGGCGCAGCGGTGCAGCGTCGGAATGACCTTGCCGGGATTGAGCAGGCCGGACGGATCGAAGGCGGTCTTCAGCGCCAGCATCGCCTCGCGCTCGGCGGGCGAGAACTGCACGCACATCGAATTGAGCTTCTCGACGCCCACGCCGTGCTCGCCGGTCACCGTGCCGCCCATCGCCACGCTGGTCTCCAGGATGTCGGCGCCGAAGAGCTCGCAGCGGCGCAGCTGGTCCGGGTCCTGTGCATCGAACAGGATCAGCGGATGCAGGTTGCCGTCGCCGGCATGGAAGACGTTGCAGCAGCGCAGCTGGTACTTGCGCTCCATCTCGGCGATGGCGCGCAGGATGTCGGCCAGGCGCTTGCGCGGGATGGTCGAGTCCATGCACATGTAGTCGGGGCTGATGCGCCCCGAGGCCGGAAAGGCGTTCTTGCGCCCGGACCAGAAGCGCAGGCGCTGCGCCTCGTCGCGGCTGACCTCGATGCGGCTGGCGCCGCAGCGCGTCAGCACCGCGCTCATGCGCCCGATCTCCTCCTCGACCTCCTCGGGCGTGCCGTCGCTCTCGCACAGCAGGATGGCC
>RRZT010080524.1_pt1 | contig 17114 bp, 11 predicted proteins | sample 2165551 | NCBI WGS metagenome assembly RRZT01 (sample SAMN10456910, study PRJNA506462) | wastewater metagenome | biome: wastewater; feature: sludge; material: wastewater sludge; isolation source: wastewater sludge with Escherichia coli K12::gfp cells carrying plasmid... | place: USA: Moscow, Idaho...
ACAAGTGGTTAGTGGTATTGGTTTTTTGGGTGCAGGCAGTATTATGAAGGACGGACTGAACGTTCGGGGTTTGACTACTGCTGCTAGCTTATGGGTAGTTTCAGCTGTAGGCTTAACTGTGGGAGCTGGTTTTTATGAAGGGGCAATCTTCGTAACAGTGATGATTTTAGTAGTGCTTGGGATTTTAACTAAAATTGAATATCGTACATATGATTCCAGTACTTTTTTATTAATCGTAGAAGGTGATGAAAATGAGGAGTTGTTAGGGCAGATTTGTAAAACTCTGGTCGAACACAATGTGGCAATTTTAGATGTAAAAATTGAAAGTAAATCACCATTTGTGGCAAGCTTCTTAATAAAGTCTTCTAAAGAATTTAAAAACCAACAAATTATCGCACAAATTTTAACAATTGAAGGGATTAGAGCTGCGAGAAGAGAGTAAATCTTTATAAAAACATAAAAATATATAATGAAACGCTGAAAAATTGGCAGGATTTTAGATTTTAATGTCGAATTTGATTAAGGTATCAGTAAAATAATAATAAACTAGTTTACGTCTGAATGATTTGGTGTTAAGCTAAAAATGTTAATTGACACTAAGTCAGTCAGTCAATTATATTAATCTGGAAAAATCCAGAAAAATTTTTAGGGGGTAATTTTTATTATGGCAGTAAAAGTAGCGATCAATGGTTTTGGACGTATTGGACGTCTTGCGTTCAGACAAATGTTCGGAGCAGAAGGATATGAGATTGTAGCAATCAATGACTTAACAAGTCCTACAATGCTAGCTCACTTATTAAAATACGATTCAGCTCAAGGCAGATACGCATTAGGTGATACAGTAGTAGCTGGTGAAGATTCAATCACAGTTGATGGCAAAGAAATTAAAATCTATGCAAAACCAAACCCTGAAGAATTACCTTGGGGCGAATTAAACGTAGATGTAGTACTTGAATGTACTGGTTTCTTCGCTTCTAAAGACAAAGCAGCAGCTCACATTAAAGCAGGCGCTAAAAAAGTTGTTATCTCAGCTCCAGCTGGTAACGACCTTCCAACAGTAGTATTCAATGTTAACCATGAAGTGTTAAAAGCTAGCGATACAGTTATTTCCGCAGCTTCTTGCACAACTAACTGTTTAGCTCCAATGGCGCAAGCTCTTAACGACTTAGCTAAAATCAAAAGTGGTATCATGTCAACAATTCATGCTTACACTGGCGACCAAATGGTTCTTGATGGCCCTCAAAGAAAAGGTGACTTAAGAAGATCCCGTGCGGCTGCAGTTAATATCGTTCCTAACTCCACTGGTGCTGCAAAAGCTATCGGTTTAGTTATTCCTGAATTAAATGGTAAATTAATTGGTTCTGCACAACGTGTTCCAACTCCAACTGGTTCAACTACTATCTTAGTTGCTGTTGTAGAAGGTACTGTTACTAAAGATCAAGTTAATGCTGCTATGAAAGCTGCTGCTAACGAATCTTTCGGTTACACTGAAGAAGAATTAGTATCAAGCGATATCATCGGTATTAAATTTGGTTCATTATTTGATGCAACTCAAACAATGGTTTCTCCAATGGATAACGGTTGCACTCAAGTTCAAGTTGTTTCATGGTATGACAATGAAAACAGCTACACTAGCCAAATGGTTCGTACAATCAAATACTTTGCAGAACTTGCATAATTATTAAATAATTAAGGTCCGGCCGTGTTGGGCCGGACCATTTTTTTAGGAGGAAGAGAAATGCTAAACAAAAAAAGCATTAGAGACATTGATGTAAATGGTAAAAAAGTTTTTATCCGTGTAGATTATAATGTACCAATGGATGAAAACCAAAACATTACTAATGATAAAAGAATTGTTGCTACATTACCTACTTTAAATTATTTATTGGAAAATAATGCGGCACTTATTATTGCGTGTCATTTAGGTCGTCCAAAAGGTGAAAGAGTTCCTGAGTTTTCAGTTGCTCCGGTTGCTAAAAAATTAGGCGAAATCATGGGCAAAGAAGTTAAATTTGCATCTGATTGTGTTGGTCCGGAAGCTGAAAAAATGGCTGCAGACTTAAAGCCTGGCGAAATTTTAGTATTAGAAAATCTTCGTTATCATAAGGAAGAAGAAAAAAATGATCCTAAATTTGCTGAGCAATTAGCTAAATTAGCTGATATTGTAGTAAATGATGCTTTTGGTGTTTCGCATAGAGCCCATGCTTCAGTAGAAGGAATTACAAAATTCATTCCTGCTGTTGCTGGTTTCTTAATGGAAAACGAAATTAAATTCGTTGGACAAGCGGTTGCTAATCCTGTTAGACCATTCGTTGCGATTATTGGTGGAGCTAAAGTTTCTGATAAAATTGGTGTTATCTCCAACTTATTAGAAAAAGTTGACACTTTGATCATTGGTGGCGGCATGGCGAATACTTTTGTTGCTGCTCAAGGCTTCAATACAGGAAAATCTTTAGTGGAAGCTGATAAATTAGAACTTGCACGCGAGCTAATTGAAAAAGCAAAAGCGACTAAGGTTAATTTATTATTACCAACTGATATGGTTATTGCTGATAAATTTGCTGCTGATGCACAAACAGCAGTAGTTGGCTTAGATGGTATTAAAGATGAGTGGATGGCACTTGATATCGGACCTGAAACTGCAAAAACTTATGCTGCATCTTTAGTTGATGCGAAAACTGTAGTGTGGAACGGACCAATGGGCGTATTTGAAATCGATGCTTTTGCTAAAGGTACTGAAGCTGTTGCAAAAGCTGTTGCCGATTCAAGCGCAACTAGTATTGTTGGTGGTGGCGATTCTATTGCTGCCCTTAAAAAGACTGGTCTTTCTGATAAAATTTCTCATATTTCCACAGGTGGCGGAGCTTCCTTGGAATTCTTAGAAGGTAAAGTATTACCTGGTATTGCAGCACTTGCTGATAAATAATTTAATAGGTTTAGATGCTTAGCATCTAAACCTATATTTATAATTTTAAAAATAAATATAAATTTTAGGGGGATTTTATAATGCGTAAACCAATAATTGCTGGTAACTGGAAAATGCACAATACAATGGCTGAGGCTAAAACTTTAGTTAAAGATTTAGCGGCATTAGTAGCTGATGCTCAAGCGGAAGTAGTAGTATGCGCGCCTTTCACTGCTCTTGCAGCAGCTAAAGAAGCAGCTCAAGGTACTAACGTTAAAGTTGGAGCACAAAATATTCATTGGGAAGCTAAAGGTGCTTTTACTGGTGAAATTTCTGCTGCGATGTTAAAAGAAATCGGCGTAGAATATGTTGTAGTTGGTCACAGCGAACGTCGTCAATACTTTGCTGAAACTGATGAAACTGTAAATAAAAGAACTAAAGCGGCATTAGCGGCTGGAATTATTCCAATCGTATGTTGCGGTGAAACATTAGAAGAGCGTGAAGCTAATATCACTGAAAAAATCGTTGGCGATCAAGTTAAAGCTGATTTAGCTGATTTAACAGCTGCAGAAGTTGCAAGCTTAGTAATTGCTTACGAACCAGTTTGGGCTATTGGTACAGGTAAAACTGCTACTGATGATCAAGCTAATGAAGTTTGTACTTTCATCCGTAAAACAATTGCTGATCTTTTTGGTCAAGAAGCTGCTGATAAAGTTAGAATTCAATACGGCGGTAGTGTAAAACCTGCGACTATTAGCAACCTAATGGCGAAAAGCGATATCGATGGTGCTTTAGTTGGTGGTGCTTCTCTTAAAGCTGAAGACTTCAGCCAAATCGTGAAATTTTAATTTAGGTGGATGAAAATATGAGTACATTAAAAGCTCCGGTTGCTTTGGTTATTTTAGATGGATGGGGTCTAGGTAAACAAGATGATCCATCAAATGCCATTGTTGCTGCTAAAACGCCTAATATGACAGCATTACTACAAGAATATCCAACAACTGCGCTTGAATGTTCTGGTGAAGCAGTTGGCTTGCCGGATGGACAAATGGGTAACTCTGAAGTTGGTCACTTAAACATCGGGGCAGGTCGCGTAGTATATCAAGAATTAACTAGAATCACTAAAGCAATTCGCGAAGGTGAATTTTACAATAATGATGTCTTAAAATCAGTAGTAGAAAATGTTAAGAAAAATAATTCTGCACTTCATTTAATGGGGTTGGTATCTGATGGTGGTGTTCATAGCCATATTAATCATTTATTTGCCTTGATTGAGTTAGCAAAAAGAAATTCCATTGATAAAGTTTATATTCATGCCTTTTTGGATGGACGCGATGTTCCGCCGTCTAGTGCAGAGAAATTTGTTGCTCAATTGGAAGAAAAAATTGCTGAAATTGGTGCAGGACAAATTGCTACTGTAGCAGGTCGTTATTATGCAATGGATCGTGACAAACGTTGGGATAGAGTTGAAAAAGCATATTTAGCAATAGCTTGTGCTGAAGGCAATAAAGCTCTTAGTGCAACTGAAGCTGTTAAAGTGTCGTATCAAGCTGAAGTTACGGATGAGTTTGTTCTTCCCACTGCTATTGGTAATTATGACGGGATGCAAGAAAATGATGGTGTTATTTTCTTTAACTTCCGTCCAGACAGAGCTAGACAATTAACAAGAGTGTTTACTGATCTTGAATTTGACGATTTTGCTCGCAAAAAAGGCTATTTGCCACTTGCTTTTGCTACATTAACTCAATATGAAGATGGACTGAATGTTGAAGTTGCTTACAAACCACAACGTTTAACTAATACGTTAGGTGAGGTTTTGGCAAAAGAAAATTTAAAACAACTTCGTATTGCGGAAACTGAAAAATACGCTCATGTAACTTTCTTCTTCAATGGCGGAGAAGAAACAAGCTTGGCAGGTGAAGAAAGAATTTTAGTTTCCTCACCGAAAGTTGCAACTTATGATTTGCAACCAGAAATGAGTGCGATTGAAGTAACTGATAAAGTTGTAGCAGAAATAACAGCAAAAAATCATGATGTTATTATCTTAAACTTTGCTAACTGTGATATGGTTGGTCATACTGGTGTTATGAGTGCTGCGGTGAAAGCGGTAGAAACTGTTGATACTTGTTTGGGAAGAGTTGTGGCAGCAATGCAAGCCATTGGTGGAGCGGTATTTATTACAGCTGACCATGGTAATGCAGAGTTGATGGAAGACCCTGTAACGCACGGTCCATTCACTGCTCATACAACTAATAAAGTTCCATTTGTGGCAGTTGGCGAAACTTTAAAAGGCAAAACTTTACAACCAGGTAGTTTAGCTGATATTGCACCAACAATATTGACGTTTGCTGGTGTAACTGTTCCGGCTGAAATGACTGGAAAAAGTTTAATAAAATAGTATTGTCACTAAAAGGTTATGGAAAAATTTATTTTTTCATAACCTTTTTATTTTAATAATTATTTTTAAATAGGTCTTAAAATTTTCAGAAAAGTGTGATATATTTAAAAAGAAGTTATTTATAGGAGGAATGTAAAGTGACGATAATAAATGACATTTTTGCAAGAGAAATCATGGATTCAAGAGGCAATCCGACAATTGAGGTAGAGGTGTTTTTAGAAGATGGGACTGTTGGTAGAGCTGCTGTTCCATCGGGAGCATCAACTGGTGTTCATGAAGCGGTTGAATTACGTGATGGAGATAAAAGTCGCTATTTAGGAAAAGGTGTATTAAAGGCGGTTGATAATGTCAACACAATAATATCACCGGAATTAATTGGCTTTGACGCTACTGATCAAGCAGGGATTGATTTACTAATGATTGATCTTGATGGCAGTGCTAACAAAGGTAAATTAGGAGCCAATGCTATATTAGGAGTATCGATGGCTGTAGCGAAAGCGGCAGCACAATCTTTAGGATTACCGCTATATCAATATTTAGGTGGTTTTAATGCTAAAGAATTACCAGTTCCAATGATGAATATCTTAAATGGTGGCGAACATGCTGATAATAATGTTGATATTCAAGAATTCATGATAATGCCTGTAGGTGCACCTAATTTTAGAGAAGCTTTAAGAATGGGAGCAGAAGTTTATCATAGCTTAAAAGCGGTATTAAAGGGACGTGGTCTAAATACTGCAATTGGTGATGAAGGTGGATTTGCACCAAACTTATCATCAAATGAAGAAGCACTAAAAGTTATTATTGAAGCGATTGAAAAAGCTGGCTATAAACCAGGTGAAGATATTTTCTTAGCAATGGATGTAGCATCATCGGAAATTTATCAAGATGGTAAATATAACTTAGCCGGTGAGGGTATTACGAAAACAGCAGCGGAAATGGTTGCTTTTTATGAAGAGTTAGTAGCTAAATATCCAATCATTTCGATTGAAGATGGGATGGCGGAAGATGATTGGGAAGGTTGGAAACTTCTTACTGAAAAACTTGGCGACAAAATTCAATTAGTAGGCGATGATTTGTTTGTAACAAATACTAAACGCTTAAAAATGGGTATTGATCAAGATATTGCAAATTCTATCTTAATTAAAGTTAATCAAATTGGAACATTAACTGAAACTTTTGAAACGATTGAAATGGCTAAAAGAGCAGGTTATACTTGCGTTATTTCACATCGCTCGGGTGAAACTGAAGATGCAACTATTGCTGATATTGCCGTAGCGGTTAATGCCGGACAAATTAAAACCGGAGCTCCAACCCGTAGCGATAGAATTGCGAAATACAATCAATTATTACGAATTGAAGAAGAATTATGTGTTGTTGGAAAATATGAACAGAAGAATGTTTTTTACAACTTAAAAACTAAATAATAGCAGTTTTTAAGGTTCAAAGGATAAATGTCGAAAATTAGCAAAAAACACAATGCTATTTTCGACATTTTTTCTATTTTTTATTACTTTTTTTGATTAATTAGAAGGAAAAATGAAAAACACGTATAAATATATAGTAAAGATAAAAATAAGCTTAAAAGACCTATAAATCCCTCATAGTTTACTAGTTAGTGAAGGAGGCTTTTGACAAATAAAATCTTCTGTCTTGATATTTAACAATTTAGGGGGTAGAACAAATGCAAATCGCGGTTAAACAAGCAATAGTTACTATTGTAGTTGGCATTATTAGTATTTTTACTTATGGACAAACTAATAGTTTTATGGCAGCACTGGCCTTATTAGTAATATTGGCAGGTGTAGTAGCTTTTTTTGTGAATAAAAATGAACCAGCTCCACCAATCAAAGCCGAAGTAAAACCTGTTTCTTCAGCTCGACCAATGGTGAAAAAATCAACAAATGAGATATCAGATTTTAATATGTTGGATATGGCTGAAAATTTAGCATTTTCATCACAAGAATTAGCGTGGGGTGTTAATCAATATAAAGCATTGTTAAGTAAGGTTGCTGATTTATCAGTTTCGATCAGAAATCAAACTGAGGTAAATGCTAGCAATATTGAAGAAGCAACTGCGGGGTTAGAAGAAATTGCTTCTTCTGCCGGCAATGTTTCAAAATCATCGCTGGAAACCTTTGAACAATGTAAAGCATCATCAAGCTTGGCTCAAAAACACCAAGTTCATATTAGCGAAGTAAGTCAAACAATGCAAAATGTTACTAACATTGTGCAAACGGCAGTTAACGATGTAGAAAAGCTAAATATTGCCTCGGCTAAAATTAATGATTTCGTTGTTAAAATAAGAGGAATTGCCAGCCAAACAAATTTATTAGCACTTAATGCGGCGATTGAAGCAGCGAGAGCCGGCGAACATGGTAGAGGGTTTGCCGTAGTGGCGGATGAAGTTAGAAAACTTGCCGGTGAAAGTGAATTGACTACTAAAGAAATTGAAGATATCGTTACTGAAATAACTTCACAAACTCAAGAAATTACGAAAAACATGCAAGCTGGTAATAACAAATTAAAAGAAGTAGAAGAGTTAACCAGAAATTCAGCTGATGCAATACGTGGTTTGGTTAGTGATGTCCATACAATGGAAAATACAGTAAATGGCTTGTGTGAGCTTTCGGAAAATCAACGCGAAACGACTGAACAAATGGCGAAAGTGATTGAAACAATTGGCCATGCTACTGTAGAAATTGCCGGTAGCACTCAAGAATCATTAACGAGAGTTCAAGGACAAGAAAAAAGTATTGAAGATATCTTGGGCTATGCTAAAAGCATGTTAGTTACCTCCGATACTTTACAAGAAATTGCTGTTAAATTTAAGAAAGATAATGAAATTATCTTTGGGGTAAATCCGTTTGTGGCACCAAGTGTGATTAAAGAACAATATGTACCGATTTTAGAATTGGTAGCAGAAAAAATTGGTTATAAAGCAAGAGTTATTATCGTAACTGATTATGATGCCTTAGGACGTTCTTTATTGCAAGGAACAGTTGATATTGGTTGGTTCTCGCCATTTGCTTATGTTTCTGCAAAAGAAAAAGGAAACGTATTACCATTGGTTACTCCGATTGTTAATAAAGCAACATCATATACGGGCTATATTATTGCCCGTAAAGATAAGGGTTATAAAACCATTGATGATTTAAAAGGAAAACGTTTCGGTTTTGTTGACTCGAAATCTGCTTCTGGGTATGTATATCCTAGAGCATTATTAGCAGCTAGTGGTAAAGATCCGAAATCTTTCTTTGGCGAAACTTTATTTGTGGGTAGCCATGATCGAGTAATCGAAGGTGTATTAAATGGCTCGTTAGATGCTGGCGCGACGTACTCCGAAGCATTAGAAAGAGTTGGTGCGTCTGGTGTTAACTTAAATGATTTTGAAATTATCTCCAGCACTGATCCGATTCCAAAAGATGCGATTGCGGCTAGACCTGGCTTTGAGCAAGAATTGGCAGATAAAATTAATGAAGCCTTTATGGCAACAACAGATAAAGAAAATCCATTTATGACTAAAACTCATATTAATGGTTTCGTCAAAGCAAAAGATGCCGATTATGAAGTAGTAAGAAAAGCGGCAGCCTTAGTGAAATAATTTAATTTTAATAATAATGAAACAGGGGATTTACCCCTGTTTCGTTTTGTAAAAGTTTAAAAATCCGTAGATAATAAAGATTTTGCAACCGATAATTTAAGTTATTTATCTACAACGCTTTAAAATCCTAAAATAATGAATAATTTAAGATAAAAGTATTGCCCTAAATTACATAACCTATTATAATAATATATGGCGTAAATATTTGCGCTAAATAAGACTTTATAATCCGAAACGGACAACATTGTTGTCTTGTTTTGGTTTGATTATTTTGCAGGTTGCAGCGAAATAAGACAGTATTAACTTAATTAAGAGCAAGCGTTAAATTATTAATTAAAGATTAATATGTTTGTTCTATTTTTTTACAAAGGAGAGTCAAAGAATGCAAAAAGCAACAGTTGTGGTAATTGGTGGTGGAGCTACTGGAGTTGGTATCCTTCGTGACTTATCAATGCGCGGAGTTGATGCTCTTTTAATCGAAAGAGATGATCTTGGCTACGGAACAAGCTCGAGGTACCATGGTTTACTTCATAGTGGTGGTCGTTATGCAGTTAAGGATGCAGAAGCGGCAAGAGAGTGTATTGAAGAAAATACAATCTTACGTAGAATTGGTAAGCACTGTGTAGAGGCTACAGAAAGTTTATTCGTACGCGCTCCGGAAGATGATGAAGCGTTTGAACACGAATGGTTAAAAGCTTGTGCTGCAGTAGGTATTCCAACTATCCCTGTTACAATGGAAGAGGCTTTCAAAATGGAGCCAAACTTAAGCCGTAAATTATTATCAGCATATCGTTTACCGGGTGCTGCTATTGATGGCTTCAGAATGACTTGGCAAAATGTTGAGTCAGCAAAAAAATATGGCGGTCGTTGCATAACTTACAAAGAGGTTACTAATGTTGATAGCACTAATGGTGTAGTAACTGGCGTAACGATAAAAGATCGCTTTACTGGTGAAGTTGAGAAAATTGCCTGTGACTTTGTTATTAATGCAGCTGGCTCTTGGGCCGGAGAAATTGCTAACATGGCTGGTATTAAAGTTAATGTTAAACCGGATAAAGGTACATTGATTGCGTTCAATCATCGTATTTGTAACCGCGTGGTACATAGACTACATAAACCATCTGATGCAGATATCTTCGTTCCACATGGTTCAATAACTATTTTAGGTACAAGTTCAATTCCAACGACTCCAGATGATACGTCTTCAACTACTGAAGAAGTAATCAAAATGATGGAAGTTGGTAAAGTAACTTTCGAAAATATTTATGATTATCGTATTTTACGTGTATTTGCTGGTACTCGTCCACTTTATAGTGCTGACCCTAATGCAGCAGGTCGTGGAGCATCACGTGGTTTCGTGTGCTTAGATCATGCTCATGATGGTGTTAAACACTTTATCAGTGTATGTGGTGGTAAATTCACAACTTATAGATTAATGGCAGAAAAAGTATGTGATTTAGTATGTGGTCAATTAGGCAATACTGTTAAATGTACTACTGCTGAAGTGCCAATAGTTGAAGATCCAAGCCGTGAGTTAATGGGTAAAGCGAAAAAAGTATTCCCAGCTTATGCTTCTGAGCTTGCTGCTTCACGTTTAGGTAATGAAAGATTAGAACGAGTTATCAATCGCATGAATGAGAAACCAGAAACAAAAGAATTGGTTTGCGAATGCGAAAACGTAACTATGGCTGAAGTTGAAGAGATTGCTAAAGAATCTCATACTAGAACAATCAGTGACATTCGTCGCAGAACTCGTATCGGTATGGGAACTTGCCAAGGTGCATTCTGTGGTTATCGTGCAATTGGTGTTGTTGGTGACTTAGATGCAGTTGATTTAAAATCCAAAAGTAAGATGGATACTAAAGGTCTATTTAAAGACTTCGTAGAGCAACGTTGGAAAGGTATTCGTCCAGTCCTTTGGGGTAATATGGCTAGAGAAACAGAACTTACGCGCGGAATTTATGATGCGACTTTAAACATAAATGGAGCGATTGATAATGAAGAATAATGATGTAGTTGTTATTGGTAGTGGTTTATCCGGATTATTAACTGCTTGTGTTGCAGCAGGAAAAGGCAAGAAAGTAACTGTACTTAGCTATGGTGCTGGTACATTAACAATCGGTGGCGGTATTGTTGACTTTATCGGTTATGATGATAATGCTCAACCTGTTAAAAATCCGTTAGCGGCTTTAAATGAAATCAACCCTGAACATCCTTATGCAAAAGTTGGTAAAGCGGTAGCAAGTGCAGCGTTCAATGATTTCAAAAAAATCACTGAAAATGAAGGCTATGCTTACTTAGGTGATGTGAAGAAAAATCGTTGGGTTCCAACAGCAGTTGGCTCCTTTAAACCAACTTGTCTTGTGCCAAAAACAATGGATACTGACGCTTTAAAATCAGCTAAAGAAGTTTTAGTTGTTGGTGTAAATGGCTTAAAAGATTTCTATGCAAAATTAGTAGCTAAAAACTTACAAGAGTTTTATGGCGAAGCGAAAAAAGTTACATTTGTAAATGTTGGCTTAGATCTTACTAATGGTCGCGATATCAGTTGTATGGATGTGGCACGTTACTTAGATACTAAAGAAGGTCAAACTGAATTTGCTGATAAATTAAAAGCAACAGTTAAACCGGGAATGGTATTAATTGTTCCTCCAGTATTAGGAACTAAACCAGATTACAAAGTTTTAAATACTTTAGAGCAAGGATTATCATGTCGCTTTGTAGAAAGTGCAGCTGTTCCTCCATCGGTAACTGGTTACAGATTATGGACGATGATGACTAATTATGCTAAAAAATTAGGCGTAAACATTGTAGAAAAAGCTAAAGTTGTTAGTGCTCACGTTGAAAATGGTGAATGTGTTTATGTTGAAACTGAAGGTTTTGACAGAAAACGTAAATATTATGCTAAATCCTTTATTTTAGCTAATGGTGGAGTTTACGGTGGTGGCTTGGAAGCTCAAATCGGTAAAATGGTAGAACCAATTTTTGGTTTTGACATTCCAGCACCAGCAGACCAAGTTCAATGGTCCAATAAAGATTTGATTTCCAATAAAAAACAATTGTTTGCATTGATGGGTGTTAAAGTTAATACCGGTTTAGTGCCAGTTGATGAACAAGATATGGAAGTAGTTAAAAATGTAAAAGTAGTTGGTCGTAGCTTAGCTGGTTATGATTTCTGCTTTGAAAAATCTGGTAATGGTGTCGCAATAGCAACTGCTTATAAAGCAGCATTATCGTTATAAGGGGTGCACAAGAGAAATGAGTAAACATTTGATTGATCCAGATAAATGTACTGCTTGTACAGTATGTGTTGCACATTGTCCTGTAACTGCAGCAACAAGAAAATTCCGTGGACCGAAAATGACTGGTCCAGCTTTAGAAAGAATTAGAATGCAAGTAAGTGATGAAGATAATTCATTACAATACTGCTCAAACTGTAAAAATTGCGATATGTCTTGTCCGTCAGGAGTACCAATTTCTACATTAAATATGATTGCTCGTGCAAATTACCATAAAAAACATAAACAACAAACATGTGATGATATGTTAGCACATGGTGAAGGTATGGGTAAACTTGCAACAGCTGTACCTGGTTTATCTTCAATGATTAACTTAGGGATGAAAGTTGGTAAAGGTTTAGGAATGATGGGTGTTGTTGGTCTTGCTAACGAAGCACCACTTCCTCCATTTGCTAGTGAATCGTTCTATGCAAAATTCAAAAGAATTAAACAAACTAGCTTCCCACAAAAAGTTGTATTTTATCCAGGCTGTTTCATTAATACTAACCAACCTGAAGTTGGCGTAGCATTAGTGGAAGTATTCCAAAAAAACAACATTGAAGTTATTGTTGATGAAGACTTTGTTTGTTGTGGTTCTCCATTAGTAACTGGTGGTTATTTAGATGAAGCAAAACAAAATGCTGACAAAAATCTTTCCATCATTAAAAAATGGACTGAAAAAGGATATCCTGTTATTACGGCTTGTACTAGCTGTGGCTTAATGCTTAAACAAGAATATCAAGAATTATTCCATTTAGATGCTGATGAAGTAAATGCTAAAAATATGTATGATGCTATTGAATATCTTGAAATCTTAAATGAAGAAGGTAAATTAAATACAGAATTTAAAACAACAAATGCTAAATTAATCTACCATCCTCCATGTCATTTAAGAGCACAAGGTTTTGGTTTACCTTCAATGGAAGTATTAAGCTTAGTGCCAGGTGTAGAAATTGAAAACGCTGATGCTGGTTGTTGCGGTATCTCTGGAAGCTATGGTATGAAAGCTGATAAATACGAAATTGGTATGAAAGTTGGTTCCAAATTATTTAATCGTATTAAGGAATCAAGTGCGGAAACTGTTGTTTGTGAGTGCGGTACTTGCCGTATTCAAATAACTCATGGTTCCGGTACGAAAGCAATTCATCCATTACAAGTATTAAACCAAGCTTATAAATAAAATATGCTGTTAAACTTCTGGCTTTGAGTTATGCTCAAAGCCAGAATAAATTAAAAATAATATAAAGAGGTTATTTGAATGCTTAAAAAAACAAAAATCGTTTGTACAATGGGTCCAAGTACAGAAAAACAAGAAATTATTGAGAATTTATTAAACTCCGGTATGAATGTTGCTCGTTTCAACTTTTCACATGGTGATCATGCTGAACACGGTAACAGAATTAACTTAGTAAAAGCAGCTGGTAAAGCTACTGGCAAAACAGTTTCTTTAATGCTTGATACTAAAGGTCCTGAAATGCGTCTTGGTAAATTCGCTGCTGGTAAAGTGCAATTAGTTGCTGGCAAAAAATTAATCCTTACAGCAGATCAAGATTTCGTTGGTGATGAAACTAAAGTTGCAGTTAGCCATAAAGGTCTGTGCACAGAAGTTAAACCTGGCGATACAATCTTACTTTCTGATGGTTTAGTAAGCTTAACAGTTGAAGAAATTCAAGGTACTGATATCGTTACTACTATCATGAACAGTGGTATTATGGGAACTTTAAAAAGAGTTGCAGCACCTGGCGTGTCTGTAAACTTACCACCACTTTCTGATAGAGACGTGAAAGACGTTATTTTCGGTATTTCTCAAGATATGGACTTCATTGCCGCTTCTTTCGTACAAAGAGCAGCTGATGTTCATGCAATCCGTAAAGTTATTACTGATAACAACGGCAAAATGGAAATCATCTCTAAAATTGAAAACATGGAAGGCGTTGACAATATCGACGAAATCATCGAAGCTTCCGACGGAATCATGGTAGCTCGTGGTGATCTTGGTGTTGAAATTCCTGCTGAAGATGTACCATTAATTCAAAAAATGATTATTAATAAATGTAATACTGTTGGGAAACCAGTTATCGTTGCAACACAAATGCTTGAGTCCATGATTAATAATCCACGTCCAACAAGAGCAGAAGCAAGTGATGTTGCTAATGCTATTATGGATGGCACTGATGCAATCATGTTAAGTGGTGAAACTGCTTCCGGTGATTATCCTGAAGAAGCCGTAAAAACAATGAATAAAATTGCTAACCGTATTGAGTCTTCATTACAATACAATGCATTATTATTAAACAAAGGTATTGCATTACAACCTACTACAACTGATGCAATCAGCCATGCAACAGTACAAGTTGCTTATGAAATTGATGCTAAAGCAATTGTTACCCCTACTGAAAGTGGTTATACAACTAAAATGGTATCAAAATATCGTCCAAAAGCTCCAATCATTGCTGTTGCTCCAGACGAAAAAACAGCTAGAAGCTTAAATCTTCGTTGGGGTGTATATCCAATTATCGGTTCTCGTTGGAGCGATACTGACGAAATGATTATTGGTTCAGTACAAAACTCCGTTGAAGCTGGTTACTTAACATCAGGTGATTTAGTTGTTGTAACTGCAGGTATCACTTTAGGTGCTCCTGGCAACACTAACATGATTAAAGTTCACACAGTTTAATTTTAAGTTATTATTTAGACCTCTACTATGTAGAGGTCTATTTTATTTGCTAATTTATTGTAAACTGTGGTAAAATATATAGAGAAGATTTTGAGGAGGTGCGAATTTTGAGCACAGCTTTAATGGTGATTGAAGCAATTCTTTGTATTGCTTTAATAATAGTAGTTGTAATGCAATCAAGCAAAAGTGCAGGAATGTCCGGTTCTATTGGCGGTGGTGCTGAATCTATTTTTGGTGGCAAAGCAAGAGGACTTGATGCAGTACTTGCAAAAGCAACGATGATTTTAGCAGCAGCTTTTGCAGTAGTAACAATTCTTTTAGCAAAAAATTAGTATAAAATATTTGGCATTTACGCTCATAGCAACTAAGGTTAGCATTATGAGCGTTTTGTTTTTATGGAGGGATTTTATGGAACTAGTATATTTGGCACCATTAGCAGGATTAATTTCTTTACTTTTTGCTGCCTGTTTATTGAAAAATGTTTTAGCCCAAAATCCTGGCAATGAAAGAATGCAATATTTATCAAATATAATATTTCAAGGAGCGATGACGTTTTTAAATCGGCAATATAAAACTTTATTGCCCTTTACACTGGTTATTGCAGTGATTTTATTAATAGTGGGAAACTATAAAATTAGTATTTCTTTTGCAGTTGGAGCGTTGTGCTCAGCCTTAGCAGGCTATATTGGAATGACTGCAACTACAAAAGCGAATGCGAGAACGGCTCAAGCTGCAACTGTGGGTATTAGTCAAGCCTTGAGTGTTTCTTTTAAAGCCGGCAGTATCATGGGGATGTCGGTTGTCGGGTTAGGCTTATTAGGTGTATCAATGCTGTATATAATTTTCAGAGATACTGTAATTATCAATAGTTTTGCTTTTGGGGCAAGTGCAATAGCTTTTTTTGCTAGAGTTGGTGGTGGGATATTTACCAAAGCAGCTGATGTTGGTGCTGATTTAGTTGGAAAAGTTGAAGCTGGTATTCCAGAAGACGATCCTCGTAATCCCGCAGTAATTGCTGATAATGTTGGTGATAATGTCGGTGATACGGCTGGGATGGGGGCAGACTTATTTGAATCTTATGGTGCTACTACTATTGCCGCTATGCTTATCGGTAATAGTGTTTATGGCCTTAATGGTGTTATTTATCCGCTCTTATTGGGCGCTATTGGGATTATGGCAACTTTAATTAGTTTCTTTTTTGTTAATCTTAATGGTGATACTAATGTTCAAAGAGCTCTTAATACAGGAATTTGGGGAACAAATTTAATTACAGCTCTGGCGGCATATGTCTTGGCAGTTGATATTTTCGGCAATAAGGGGCAAGAAATATTTTTAGCAATTGCTGCCGGTTTATTTGTTAATTTTACAATTGGCTTAGTGACAGAGTATTATACCGCAAGTGCTTATAAACCTACGCAAAAAATTGCCGAAGCATCACAGATGGGGGTAGCTACCAATATTTTAAGTGGTTTATCAACCGGTTTAAAAAGCACAGTAATACCGATTATTGTAATTTTAGGAGCAACTTTATGGTCGTTTCACTTTGCCGGAATTTATGGTATTGCGATGGCGGCAATGGGGATGTTATGTACAGCCGGAATGGTGGTGGCAATTGATTCGTTTGGTCCGGTTGCTGATAATGCCGGGGGCATTGCTGAAATGGCAAAACTAGATTATAAGGTAAGAGTGGTGACCGATAAACTGGATTCTGTTGGCAACACCACCGCCGCGATTGCGAAAGGCTTTGCAATTGGTTCGGCAGCATTGACGGCAATGGCCCTATTTAGTGCGTTTGCGGAAGAAATAACGAAAAACCATAACTTAAATAGCTTGATTGTGGATGGTCATTTCACAGTTAATTTACTAGATCCAGGTGTGTTTACTGGGGTGTTTTTAGGTGGAACTTTACCGTTTTTAATTTGTGCACTAACGATTGAAGCTGTGAGCAAGGCCGCTTATGAAATGATTGCTGAAGTACGGCGACAGTTTAAAGAAATTTCGGGACTGTTTGAAGGTGAAGATAGTCCCGATTATGCTAAATGTATTGATATCAGTACCAAAGCTGCGATTAAAGAAATGATGATTCCGGGGTTATTAGCGGTAGCTACTCCGATTATTGTAGGGTTCTTGTTAGGATCAAAAGCATTAGCTGGATTTTTAGTAGGAATAACAATTACCGGAATCTTATTAGCAATATTTATGTCAAATGCCGGTGGGGCTTGGGATAATGCTAAAAAATATATTGAAGCGGG
>RRZT011074857.1_pt1 | contig 17108 bp, 13 predicted proteins | sample 2165551 | NCBI WGS metagenome assembly RRZT01 (sample SAMN10456910, study PRJNA506462) | wastewater metagenome | biome: wastewater; feature: sludge; material: wastewater sludge; isolation source: wastewater sludge with Escherichia coli K12::gfp cells carrying plasmid... | place: USA: Moscow, Idaho...
CCAACGGCTACTCGCTGATCCGCAAGATCATCGAAGTCTCCGGCGCCGACATCGAGCAGACCCAGCTCGACGGCAAGGCCCTGACCGAGCTGCTGATGGCGCCGACGCGCATCTACGTCAAGCCGCTGCTCAAGCTGATCAAGGACACCGGCGCGGTCAAGGCCATGGCCCACATCACCGGCGGCGGCCTGCTCGACAACATCCCGCGCGTGCTGCCGGATGGCGCCCAGGCGATCATCGACGTGGCCAGCTGGACCCGTCCGGCGGTGTTCGACTGGCTGCAGCAGCAGGGCAACGTCGACGAGCACGAGATGCACCGCGTGCTCAACTGCGGCGTCGGCATGGTCATCTGCGTGGCCCAGGACCAGGTCGAAGCCGTCCTGGCCAACCTGCGCGCCAGCGGCGAGCAGCCGTGGGTGATCGGCCAGATCGCCAGCGCCGGCGAAGGCGCCGAGCGCGTCGTGCTGAACAACCTGAAGGCGCACTGATGGCCCAGCCCTGCAATGTGGTGGTGCTGATCTCCGGCTCCGGCAGCAACCTGCAGGCGCTGATCGACGCCATTGCCGCCGGCCTGCCGGCGCGCATCGGTGCGGTGATTTCCAACCGCGCCGATGCCTACGGCCTGGTGCGCGCGCAGAATGCCGGGATCGCCACCGCGGTGCTCGATCACAAGGGGTTCGACGGCCGCGAGGCCTTCGACCGCGCGCTGATCGAGCGCATCGACGCCCAGCGGCCCGACCTGGTGGTGCTGGCCGGCTTCATGCGCATCCTCAGCGCCGAGTTCGTCCGCCACTACGCCGGGCGCCTGCTCAACATCCATCCCTCGCTGCTGCCTCGCTACAAGGGCCTGCACACCCACCAGCGCGCGCTGGAAGCCGGGGATGCCGAGCATGGCTGCAGCGTGCACTTCGTCACCGAGGAACTCGACGGTGGACCGCTGGTCGTACAGGCCGTGGTGCCGGTGCTGGACGGCGACACGCCGGACAGCCTGGCGCAGCGCGTCCAGCGCGGCGAGCACCATATCTATCCGCTGGCCGTGCACTGGTTCGCCGAAGGACGCCTGCGTCTGGGCGAACAGGGCGTCGAGCTGGACGGACAGCCCCTGCCGGCCAGTGGCCGGCAGATTCGCGACCTGCCGCAGCCCGGCTGACGCCGGGCCGGCCACGGAGGGAGATTTGTCATGCGCCGCGTATCGCTCGCAGCCGTTTTCAGCCTCGCCGCCCTGCCCCTCGGCGCCCACGCCCTGGAGCCGTTCAGCGCCCAGTACACCGCCGACTGGCAGCAGGTGCCGGTCAGCGGCACCGCCGAGCGCCACCTGCAGCAGAACGCCGACGGCACCTGGAGCCTGCAGTTCAAGGCCTCGATGCTGGTCGCCGGGCTCAGCGAGGAAAGCCGCTTCCGCCACGACAATGCGCGCTTCGTGCCGCTCAGCTACCGCTTCGAACGCAGCGGCCTGGGCAAGAGCAAGAAGATCGCCCACGACTTCGACTGGCAGGCCAAGCAGGTCACCGGCAGCGACCGCGGCACGCCGGTCCAGCTGGTGCTCAAGAGCGGCCTGCTCGACAAGTCCACCTATCAGCTGGCGCTGCAGGAAGACGTCGCCGCCGGCAAGAAGAGCATGAGCTACGCGGTGCTCGACGGCGACGAGATCGAGACCTACGACTTCCGCGTGCTGGGCAGCGAGAACGTGCAGACCGAAGTCGGCCAGGTCGAGGCGATCAAGGTCGAGCGCGTGCGCGACCCCACCCAGACGCGGCGCAAGACGGTGCTGTGGTTCGCCAAGGACTGGGACCATCTGCTGGTGCGCCTGCACCAGGTGGAGAAAGACGGCAAGGAGTACCAGATCATGCTCAAGCAGGGCACGGTCGACGGCCGCGCGGTCAAGGGCAGCTGAACGCCCATCCCGTAAAGCAGAACGCCCGGCACTCGCCGGGCGTTCTGCTTTCTGCCGGAACCCGCCTCACCACATCAGGTCGTCGGGCACCACGTAGTCCTTGTACGGATCGTCCTCGTCGTCCGGCACCTCGCTGGCAACGTTGAGCAGGACGATGCGCTGCGGTTCGCGCTCCTGCACCTTCAGCGCCGCCTCGCGGGGGATCAGCTCGTACTTGCCGTCCAGCCGGGCGATGGCCAGGGTGCCGCGGCTGAGCTTGTCGCGCAGCATCGGGTTGACGGCGATGCGCTTGACCTTCTTGTCGTCGACGAAGTTGTAGTAGTCCTCGCCGTTCAGGCGCGGCAGGCGCGAGCTCTCGATCAACTGCTTGACCTGCGCGGCCAGCGCCTTCTTCTGCGCCTTTTCCTGCTGCTGGCGGTTCAGCTCCTGATCGCGCGCCAGCTTCTCGGCCTGCGCCTTGAGGGCCGCCTCGCGCTGCGAGTCGTCCTTCTCCGCCTGGCCCTTGTGCTCCAGGCGCTGCTGCTTCTGCTTCTGCTTGCTGACCTGCTTGGCCTGCTTCTCGTTGACCAGGCCTGCCTTGAGCAGCTGGTCGCGTAGGGAAAGACTCATGACAACACTTCTCGCAACGTTCAGTGGTAGCAACTTCTGGCGACGCAGGTCTGGTTGCCGTTCCGGTTGATGTAGTGACAGCCGCCGCGCGGACCGACGATCGGCCGCAGGGACCGCCGTTCGCCGTCCCGCAGCACGGCGGCGGCGCCGATGGCCTCCGGCAGTGCCTTCAACAGCCGCCGCCCTGGCGCTCGCAGCGCTTGGCCTCGCCCCACAGGGCGTCCAGCTCGTCGAGGGCGCAGTCCTCCATGGCCCGGCCGCTGGCGCGCACGGCCCGCTCGATGAAACGCAGGCGCCGCTCGAACTTGGCATTGGCCGCGCGCAGCGCCGCCTCGGGCTCGACCTTGAGATGGCGGGCCAGGTTGACCGCGACGAACAGCAGGTCGCCGACTTCCTCGGCGATGTGCGCCTGATCGCCCTCGGCGATGGCTTCGAGCACCTCGCCCAGCTCCTCGTGCAGCTTGTCGACCACCGGCAGCGGTGCCGGCCAGTCGAAGCCGCACTGCGCGGCGCGCTTCTGCAGCTTGGCGGCACGCGACAGCGCCGGCAAGGCCTGCGGCACGTCGTCGAGCAGCGACAGCTGCTCGGGAGCGCTGGCCTGCTCGGCGCGCTCCTCGGCCTTGATCTCCTCCCAGCGGCGCTTGATCGCCGCCTCGTCGAGGCGCGGCAGATCCGTAGTGCCATACAGGTCGCCATCGGGGAACACGTGGGGATGGCGGCGGATCAGCTTGCGGGTGATGCAGTCGACCACCGCGGCGAAGTCGAAACGTCCTTCCTCGCGGCCCAGCTGGCTGTAGTAGACCACCTGGAACAGCAGGTCGCCCAGCTCGCCCGGCAGGTGGGCGAAGTCGCCGCGCTCGATGGCGTCGGCCACCTCGTAGGCTTCCTCCAGGGTGTGCGGGACGATGCTCGCATAGTCCTGCGCCAGGTCCCACGGGCAGCCGTGCTGCGGGTCGCGCAGGCGGGCCATCAGGTGCAGCAGGTCGTTCAACTGGTACATGGCGATCCGCTCAGGCGGCCCGGCTGCGCCGGGCCTCGATGATGTTGGGCAGCTGCGAAATGCGCGCCAGCAGGCGGCCGAGCGCCGCCATGCCGGGAATCTCGATGGTCAGGCGCATGTTCGCGGTGTTGGCGCTCTTGTCCGACTGGGTGTTGACCGCCAGCACGTTGATCTTCTCGTTGAGCAGGATCTGCGAGACGTCGCGCAGCAGGCCGGAGCGGTCGTAGGCGCGGATCTGGATGTCCACCGGGTAGGTCTTGGCCGGCGCATGGCCCCAGGCCACCTGGATCATCCGCTCCGGCTCGCGCTCGCTCTGCTGCAGGGCCATCGGGCAATCCTGGCGATGGATGCTCACCCCGCGGCCCTGGGTGATGTAGCCGACGATCGCATCGCCCGGCACCGGCTGGCAGCAGCGCGCCATCTGGGTGAGCAGGTTGCCGACGCCGAGGATCTGGATCTCGTCGCGCGCGCTGCCGCGCACGCTGCTCTGCCGCCGCGGGGTCAGCTCGATCTGGTCGAAGCCGCGCTCCGGTTCGAGCAGCTGCTGGGCGGCGTTGACCACCTGGGCCAGGCGCAGGTCGCCGGCGCCGAGCGCCGCGTACATGTCCTCGGCGCTCTTCAGGTTGCACTTCTCGGCCAGCTTGTCGAAGTCCACCGCCAGCAGCGCCAGGCGCGCCAGCTCGCGCTCCAGGTAGTTCTTGCCGGCGATCACGTTCTGGTCGCGGGCCTGCAGCTTGAACCAGTGGACGATCTTCGCCCGCGCCCGCGAGGTGGTCACGTAGCCCAGGTGGGGGTTGAGCCAGTCGCGGCTCGGCGCGCCGTGCTTGCCGGTGATGATCTCCACCTGCTCGCCGGTCTGCAGGCTGTAGTTGAGCGGCACGATGCGCCCGTTGACCTTGGCGCCACGGCAGTTGTGGCCGATCTCGGTGTGCACCCGGTAGGCAAAGTCCAGCGGCGTGGCGCCGCTGGGCAGGTCGATGGCGTGGCCGTCGGGGGTGAACACGTAGACCCGGTCGGGCTCGATGTCGACGCGCAGCTGCTCGGCCAGCCCGCCGATGTCGCCCAGCTCCTCGTGCCATTCGAGCACCTGGCGCAGCCAGGCGATCTTTTCCTCGTAATGGTTGGAGCCGGAATTGACGTCGGTGCCCTTGTACAGCCAGTGGGCGCAAACGCCCAGCTCGGCTTCCTCGTGCATCGACTCGGTGCGGATCTGCACCTCCAGCACCTTGCCCTCGGGGCCGATCACCGCGGTGTGCAGCGAGCGGTAGCCGTTCTCCTTGGGGTTGGCGATGTAGTCGTCGAATTCCTTGGGAATGTGCCGCCACAGGGTGTGCACGATGCCCAGCGCCGTGTAGCAGTCGCGCACCTCGGGAACCAGCACGCGCACCGCGCGCACGTCGTAGATCTGGCTGAATTCCAAGCCCTTGCGCTGCATCTTGCGCCAGATCGAATAGATGTGTTTGGCCCGGCCGCTGATGTCGGCCTCGATGCCGGTGGCGGACAGCTCGTCGCGCAGCTGCTGCATCACGCTGTTGATGTACTGCTCGCGATCCAGCCGGCGCTCGTGCAGCAGCGTGGCGATCTGCTTGTACTGCACGGGTTCCAGGTAGCGGAACGACAGGTCTTCCAGCTCCCACTTGATGTGGCCGATGCCCAGGCGGTGCGCCAGCGGCGCGTAGATGTCGAACACCTCGCGGGCCACCCGGTAGCGCTTCTCGTCGGCGGCGTTCTTCACCTCGCGGATCGCGCAGGTACGCTCGGCCAGCTTGATCAGCGCCACGCGCACGTCGTCGATCATCGCCACCAGCATCTTGCGCAGGTTCTCCACCTGCGTCTGGGTGCCGAGCACCATCGAGTGGCGCGGGTTGAGACTGGTGCTGATCGCCGCCATGCGCAGCACGCCCTCGATCAGCTTGGCGACCGTCGCGCCGAAGCGCTTCTCCACCTGTTCGAGGCTGGTCTTGCCCTCGCGCACCGCGCGATACAGCACGCCGGCCAGCAGCGACTCCTGGTCGAGCTTGAGCTCGGCGAGGATCTCGGCGATCTCAAGGCCGGTACGGAAACTGGACATGCCCTCGGCCCAGATGTGCTGGGCGGCCACCGCCTGCGCCTCGACCTCGCGGGCGAACTCGCAGGCCTGGCGCAGGCTGTCGCGATCCAGGGCCGGGTCGATGCCCTGGATATGCTCCAGCCACGCTTCGAGGTTGATGCTGCCGTCGGTGTTGACCGGCTGTTGCGCTCTTACCTGTACCATCGTGTGTTCCTACCTTTCCTGGCCGGCGCGAAGGCGCCCGGCCTGCTCCGGGACCGCCCACAGGCCCCGATGGCGCCGGCCTTCTGCGGGCCGATGCGCGTTGGCGGGGCGACGCAGGCGATCCTGCCGTGCCCCGTTACGGACGTTCCTCGTCCGCCTCGAACAAAGCCATGGCCTCGACATGCGCCGTCTGCGGGAACATGTCGAGCAGGCCGGCGCGCGTCAGCCGGTAGCCCTGCTGCGCCAGCAGCGCCGCATCGCGCGCCAGGGTCGCCGGATTGCACGATACATAGAGTACGCGCCGGGCCCCCAGGCTGCGCAACTGCCCCACCACCGCCGCCGCACCGTCGCGCGGCGGATCGAGCAGCACCGCGGCGAAACCGCCGCGCGCCCAGCTCGCCTCGCCCAGCGGCGCGGACAGGTCGGCACGGTGAAACTGCACGTTGTCCAGGCCGTTGGCCGCGGCGTTGGCCCTGGCCCGCTCGACCATCGCCTGCACGCCCTCGACGCCGACCACCTCGGCGCAGCGCCGCGCCAGCGGCAGGGCGAAGTTACCCAGCCCACAGAACAGATCGAGCACCCGCTCGTCGGCACCGGGCGCTAGCCAGTCCAGCGCCTGGGCCAGCATCGCGGCGTTGACCTCGGCGTTGACCTGGACGAAATCGCCCGGCCGCCAGGCCAGGGTCAGCGCCTCGTCCTGCAGACGATAGCCGAGCGCCGCGGCCTCGCCATCGGCCTGCGGTTCGCCCTCGCCCTGCCACCACAGCTGGGCACCCTGCTCGGCGCACAGGCTGCGCAGCGCCTGGCGATCGACCTCGCTCAGCGGCTGGGTGTGGCGCACCAGCAGCGCGCTGGCGGTGCCGTGGAACAGCTCGACATGGCCGATGGCCTGCGGGCGCTGCAGGCTGCGCAGCACGCCGGGCAACGCGGCGAGCAGCGGCTGCAAGGCCTGTACCAACACCGGGCAGGCGTCCACGTCGACGATCGCCTGACTGGCCGCGGCGCGAAAGCCCACCGCCAGATGGCGGCTCTTGGGGTCGTAGCGCACCGCCAGACGGGCTCGGCGGCGGTAACCGAACTCGCTGCCGAGCAGCGGCGCGGCCCACTCGCGGGGTTCGAGCGCCGCCAGACGGTGCAGCTGGTCGGCCAGGCTGCGCTGTTTCAGCGCCACCTGCTCGGCCTGCGCCAGGTGCTGCAGGGTGCAGCCGCCGCAGCGCCCGGCCAGGGTGCAGGGCGGCTCGCGGCGCAGCTCGCTGGTCGCGATGAGCCGCTCGACGCGCGCCTCGACGATCTGGCTGCGCGCCGCCAGCACGCGCGCCTCGACCGTCTCGCCGGCCAGGGCGCCGGCGACGAACCAGGTGCGGCCGCCCTCGTGGGCGATGCCGCGACCGTCGTGGGCCAGCCGCTCGATGCAGAGGCGCTGCTTCTTGCCCGCCGGCAGCGTGGCGGCGCGCGCCCCGCCGCTGGGCTGGAAGCGCAGTCCGGTACTACGTTTGGCCATCAGGCAACCTGCAGAGTCAGGATAGGGTGCGCCGCGCGCACCGGAGGAAAGTCGTATCCGCGCGCCACGTCAGGCCTGCGGCGCGTCGTAGACGCCGGTGGACAGGTAGCGGTCGCCGCGGTCGCAGACGATCGCCACCATCACCGCGTTCTCCACCTCCTGCGACAGGCGCAGCATCGCCGCCACCGAGCCGCCCGAGGACACCCCGCAGAAGATGCCTTCCTCGCGGGCCAGGCGACGCATCACCTCCTCGGCCTCGCGCTGCGCCATGTCGACGACCCGGTCGACCCGCGCGGCGTCGAAGATCGACGGCAGGTACTCCTGCGGCCAGCGGCGGATGCCGGGAATCGCCGAGCCTTCCTGAGGCTGCAGGCCGACGATCTGCACCGCCGGGTTCTGCTCCTTGAGGTAGCGCGACACGCCCATGATGGTGCCGGTGGTGCCCATCGAACTGATGAAGTGGGTGATGGTGCCGGCGGTCTGCCGCCAGATCTCCGGACCGGTGGACTCGTAGTGGGCCACCGGGTTGTCCTGGTTGGCGAACTGGTCGAGCACCTTGCCGCGGCCTTCGGCCTGCATGCGCAGGGCCAGGTCGCGGGCGCCTTCCATGCCCTCGGCCTTGCTGACCAGCACCAGCTCGGCGCCATAGGCGCTCATCGCCGCCTTGCGCTCGGCGCTCATGTTGTCGGGCATGATCAGCACCATCCGGTAGCCCTTGATCGCCGCCGCCATGGCCAGGGCGATGCCGGTGTTGCCGGAGGTGGCCTCGATCAGGGTGTCGCCGGGGCGGATGTCGCCGCGCAGCTCGGCGCGGCTGATCATCGACAGGGCCGGGCGGTCCTTCACCGAACCGGCCGGATTGTTGCCCTCCAGCTTGACCAGCAGGGTATTGGAAGTATGGCCCGGCAGACGTTGCAGGCGCACCAGCGGGGTGTTGCCGACGCAGTCGGCGATGGTCGGATACAGCGGGGTCATGGAATGCTCGGCACTCGCGGCGACAGTTGGCGCACATGATAACGGCAAACGCCGCGGGCCGATAACACGCCCGGCTCGAAGGATATTCCCCGTGGTTATATGTAGCGCGATCAGTCCTTGCCCCGTCATCGCCAGCCGCTACACTGCCGCCAAACCCTCTGCCGCGGAGATCCGGCGTGTTCGAACGACTTGGCATCAAGGGCCGCGTCCTGCTGCTGACCCTGCTGCCCGCCAGCCTGCTGGCGCTGGTACTCGGCAGCTATTTCACCGCCACCCAGCTGACCCAGATGCGCGGCCAGCTGATCGAGCGCGGCCAGCTGCTGATCCAGCACCTGGCGCCGCTGAGTGCCTGGCCGCTGGCGCGCGGCGACCTGCAGCAGCTGCAGCGCCTGGCCGGGCAGACCCTGGAGCAGCCCGACCTGCGCGCCATCCGCCTGCTCGACGCCCAGGGCCAGCCGCTGGTGCATGCCGGACCGACCCTGCACAGCCACGTGCCGGTGCGCGACACCGCACAGCTGGCGATCAGCCACGGCGCCATGGCCAGCCGCTTCGTGCTGCCGGTCTACGGCCACCACCGCCAGCTCGGCGGCCACGCCCCGGCCGAGGAGGACGACCGCCTGCTCGGCTGGATCGAACTGGAGCTGTCCCACCAGGGCACCCTGCTACAGGGCTACCGCAGCCTGCTGACCAGCCTGCTACTGATCCTCGCCGGCCTGGCGGTCACCGCCCTGCTCGCCGTGCGCCTGAGCCGGGCGATCAACCAGCCGCTGCAGGTGATCGGCCGGGGCGTGGCGCAGATCGAAGAGGGTCAGCTGGACACCCGCCTGCCGACCTTCGGCAGCCGCGAGCTGGACGAGCTGGCCCACGGCATCAACCGCATGGCCGAGACCCTGCAGAACGCCCGCGAGGAGCTGCAGCACAACGTCGAGCAGGCCACCGAGGACCTGCGCCAGACCATGGAAACCATCGAGGTGCAGAACATCGAGCTGAGCCTGGCGCGCAAGGAAGCCCTGGAGGCCAGCCGGATCAAGTCCGAATTCCTCGCCAACATGAGCCACGAGATCCGCACCCCGCTCAACGGCATCCTCGGCTTCACCAAGCTGCTGCAGAAGACCGGCCTGGACAGCCGCCAGCAGGACTACCTGCACACCATCGAGAAGTCCGCCGACAACCTGCTGGCGATCATCAACGAGATCCTCGACTTCTCCAAGATCGAGGCCGGCAAGCTGGCCCTCGAACAGGCGCCGTTCAACCTGCGCGACCTGATCCAGGACACCCTGACCATCCTCGCCCCGGCGGCACACGACAAGCGCCTGGAGCTGGTCAGCCTGATCTACCGCGACACCCCGCGCAGCCTGATCGGCGACCCGCTGCGCCTCAAGCAGATCCTCACCAACCTGGTCAACAACGCCATCAAGTTCACCCGCCACGGCAGCATCGTGGTTCGCGCCATGCTCGAAGAGGACCTGGGCGACCGCGTGCAGCTGCGCATCAGCGTGCAGGACAGCGGCATCGGCCTGTCCGAAGGCGAGCAGCGCAGCCTGTTCCAGGCCTTCACCCAGGTGGACAACTCCAGCTCGCGCCAGGCCACCGGCACCGGCCTGGGCCTGGTGATCTCCAAGCGCCTGGTCGAGGAGATGGGCGGCGAGATCGGCGTGTCCAGCGAAAGCGGCGAAGGCGCCGAGTTCTGGCTGCAGCTCACTCTGCCTCGCGCCGCCGACGACCCCGACGAGCTGCCGCCGCACCTGCTCGCCGGCTACTGCGCCGCGCTGCTCGACAGCCACCCGCTGACCCGCCAGTCGCTGCGCCATCCGCTGGAGGACTGCGGTCTGGCGGTCAGCGAGTTCGACGACCTGGACGTGCTGATCGACCAGGTCGCCCGGCGCCGCGACGGCCACGAGCCGCTGAGCCTGGCCCTGCTCGGCATCGACACCCACAGCCATCCGCCGGCCTCGCTGGCCCAGCAGCTGCGCGAACTCAACCGCCTCGGCTGCCGCGTGCTGCTGCTCTGCCCGACCACCGAGCTGGCCCTCTACCACGCCAGCCTGGCCGAGCAGCACGGCCAGCTGCTGGCCAAGCCGCTGTGTACCCGCAAGCTGCAGCGCGCCCTGCTCGACCTGCTCGGCCCCGCCCTGCCGCGCGGCGACGCCGCCGCGGAGCGCCTGCCCGGCCAGGCCCCGCACCTGCTGTGCGTCGACGACAACCCGGCCAACCTGCTGCTGGTGCAGACCCTGCTCAGCGACATGGGCGCCCGGGTCACCGCGGTGGACAGCGGCTACGCCGCGCTGCGCGCGGTGCAGCAGGAACGCTTCGACCTGGTGTTCATGGACGTGCAGATGCCCGGCATGAACGGCCGCGAGGCCACCGAGGCGATCCGCCAGTGGGAGGCCGAGCAGGGCCTTGGCGCCCTGCCGATCGTCGCGCTGACCGCCCACGCCATGGCCAACGAGAAGCGCGCCCTGCTGCAGTCGGGGATGGACGACTACCTGACCAAACCGATCGACGAGCGCCAGCTCGCCCAGGTGGTGCTGAAGTGGCTCGGCGTCACCCTCTATACCCACGCCCAGCGCATCGCCCCGCTGCCCGAGCGCGGCAGCGCCGCCCCGGAGCCGGCGATCCTCGACCACGCCGAGGGCCTGCGCCTGGCCGCCGGCAAGCCCGACCTGGCCGCCGACATGCTGGGCATGCTGCTCGACTCGCTGCAGGCCGACCGTCAGGCGATCCGCGCCGCCCGCGAGGCCGACGACGCCCAGGCGCTGCTCGAACACGTCCACCGCCTGCACGGCGCCACCCGCTACTGCGGCGTGCCGCAGCTGCGCGCCGCTTGCCAGCGCTGCGAGACCCTGCTCAAGCAGCAGGCACCGGCCAGCGTCGCCCTCGACGAGCTGGACGCCGCCATCGAGCGTCTGGCCCACGCCGCCCGGCAGCTTCCCACCTGATCCGCGAGGACCGCCGATGCGCATCGCCCTGTACAGCAGCAAGCCCTACGACCGCGACAGCTTCGCCGCCGCCAATACCCGTCACGGCCACGACCTGCACTTTCTCGAAGCACGCCTGGACGACGAAACCGCCGCCCTGGCCGCCGGCAGCGAGGTGGTCTGCGCCTTCGTCAACGACGAGCTGTCGGCGCCGGTGCTCGCCCGCCTCAAGCAGGGCGGTACCCGGCTGATCGCCCTGCGCTCGGCCGGCTACAACCATGTCGACCTGGCCGCCGCCGCAGCCCTCGACCTGCCGGTGGTGCGGGTACCGGCCTACTCGCCGCACGCGGTGGCCGAACATGCGGTGGCGCTGATCCTGGCGCTGAACCGGCGCATCCACCGCGCCTTCAACCGCACCCGCGAAGGCGACTTCTCGCTGCACGGCCTGACCGGCTTCGACCTGTACGGCAAGACCGTCGGGGTGGTCGGCAGCGGGCAGATCGGCGCGGTGTTCGCGCGCATCATGCTCGGCTTCGGCTGCCGCGTGCTGCTGGTCGACCCGCAGCCCGACGCCGCGCTGACCGCCCTCGGCGGCCAGTACACGGATCTCGACACCCTGCTCGCCGAGAGCGACATCCTCAGCCTGCACTGCCCGCTGAACCCGGCCACCCGCCACCTGATCGACCGCCACAGCCTGGCGCGGATGAAGCGCGGCGCCATGCTGATCAACACCGGACGCGGCGCGCTGGTCGACACCCCGGCGCTGATCGGCGCGCTGAAGAGCGGCCAGCTCGGCTACCTGGGCCTGGACGTCTACGAGGAGGAGGCCGAGCTGTTCTTCGAGGACCGCTCCGACCAGCCGCTGCAGGACGACGTGCTGGCGCGCCTGCTGACCTTCCCCAACGTGATCGTCACCGCCCACCAGGCGTTCCTCACCGGCGAGGCGCTGGCGGCCATCGCCGACACCACCCTGGACAACATCGCCGCCTGGCAGGCCGGCGCCCCCTGCAACCGGGTGACCCGCTGAAGCCGCGCCGGCGCGCGTGATAGCATCCCCGCCCCGCCTGGAGGCCCCATGACCGAACACGATTTCCGCTACACCCTGCTCAACCCGCAACACACCCTCACCGAGTGCCGCGCCCTGGCGCCGGGCCGCTACCAGGTCACCGGCAACGGCGGCTCGATCAAGGCCGGCGACAGCCTGCTGGTCACCCTCAAGGGCAGCCGCGACCTGTCGATGCGCCTGAACGTCGAGAAGGTCCGCCACCTGATCAACCCGCCCGGCCAGTGGCTGGCGGTGGCCCGGGGCCCGGTGTTCCGCGAACTGGATATCCGCACCTGGCAGGTCGCCTGCGACGGCTGCGGCGCGCAGCTGGACGTCGAGTTCGCCGTCGACGGCACCCTCGGCGAGCCAGCCCGGCTGGCCGCCGCCGAGGCGCGCCTCGGCGAACTGGGCTGGCAGCACAGCGCCGGCCGCCATCTCTGCCCACGCTGCCGGACCCCGGAGGCCTGATGCGTCGCCACCTGATCGCCGCCTGCGCCGGCCTGGCGCTGGCCGGCTGCGCCAGCACCGCCCCGCTGATCGAGCAGGGCCGCACCTACCGGGTCGAGTGGATCGGCGAACGACCGCTGATCGACCGCAGCCACCTGACCCTGACCTTCGACCACGACGGCCGCGCCTACGGTACCGGCGGCTGCAACCACTGGTTCGCCGGCTACGGCATCGAGGGGCAGATCCTGCGCTTCAGCCAGGTCGGCAGTACCCGACGGCTCTGCGCGCCGGCGCTGATGGAGCAGGAGCGGCGCTTCTTCGAGGCCCTCGGCCAGGTGCGCCGCTGGGACATCTCGGCGCTCGACGAACTGCGCCTGTGGCCGGAACAGGGCCGGCCGATCCGCCTGCTGCCGGACGAGGGCTGAGCCGCCGCTCAGAACAGCGCCAGCTGCTCGCCGGCCGTCGTCAGGTCGGCCAGGCGCACGCCGACGCCGATCAGCCGCACCGGCTTGCCGCCGCGGGCGAACGCCGCCGCCAGCAGCCGCCGGTAGCTGTCGGCATCGAGGCCGGCGCCGGCCTGCTCCAGGGTGGTCTGGGTGAAGTCGTGGAACTTCAGCTTGACCAGCGGCTTGTCCAGCCGGTAGCCGGCGTCGAGGCGCGCCAGACGCGCCTCCAGTTGCGCCAGGAGCGCCGGCAGCGCCGTCTGGCAGGCGGCCAGATCCGGCAGGTCGCGCGCGAAGGTGTGCTCGACGCTCAGGGTCTGGCGGCGCCGCGCCACCCGCACCGGACGCTCGTCGACGCCGTGGGCCAGCTGCCAGAGCCGCTCGCCGAAGCTGCCGAACTCGCGCAGCAAGGCCAGCCTGGGCCACTCGCGCAGGTCCCGGCAGCGCCGGATGCCCAGGTGCGCCAGGCGCTCGGCGGTGACCTTGCCGACCCCGTGCAGGCGCGCCACCGGCAGCTCGGCGACGAACGCCTGCACCTCGTCCGGGGCGATCACCCACAGCCCGTCGGGCTTGCGCCAGTCGCTGGCGATCTTGGCGAGGAACTTGTTCGGCGCCACCCCGGCCGACACCGTGATGCCCAGCTCGGCGCGCACCCGCCGGCGGATCTCCTCGGCGATCCGCGTGGCGCTGCCGGCGCAGTGCGGCGAGCCGGACACGTCCAGATAGGCCTCGTCCAGGGACAGCGGCTCGATCAGCTCGCTGTAGTCGTGGAGGATCGCGTGGATCTGCTGCGAGACGGCCTTGTAGGCCTCGAAGCGCGGCCGCACGATCAGCAGCTGCGGACACAGCTCCAGAGCGCGCCGCGAGGACATCGCCGAATGCACGCCGAAGGCCCGCGCCTCGTAGTTGCAGGTGGCGACGACCCCGCGCCGCTCCGGCGCCCCGCCCACCGCCAGCGGCCGCCCGGCCAGACGCGGATCGTCGCGCATCTCGATGGCGGCGAAAAAGCAGTCGCAATCGACGTGGATGATCTTGCGCTGCACGGCCGCCGGCCGGCTGCCGGCGGCTTCGTCTTCCCCGCGCATCGCCACGCTCCCCCGGCGAGTCTCAGTGGCGCCAGAACGCCGGGCTCAGCACCACCAGGATGGTGATGATTTCCAGGCGACCGAGCAGCATGCCGAGCGACAGCAGCCACTTGGCGCTGTCCGGCAGGCTGGCGAAGTTGCCGGCCGGGCCGATGATCGGGCCGAGTCCGGGGCCGACGTTGCACACCGCGGTGGCCGCGCCGGTCAGCGCCGTCACCCAGTCCAGCCCGATCAGGGCCAGGCCCAGGGCGATCACGCCGATGGTGATGGTGAAGAAGAACGAGAAGGTGACCAGCGAGCGGACGATGTCCTCGTCGATCGGATGGTCGTTGTACTGCTGCTTGATCACCGCGCGCGGGTGGATCATCTGCTGCAGGTTGGCCTTGGGCATCACGTAGGCGACCTGGAAGCGGAAGATCTTCAGCCCTCCGGCGGTGGAGCCGGAGCAGCCGCCGACGAAGGTGAGGTAGAAGAACAGCAGCACGGCGAAACCGCCCCACTGGGTGTAGTCGCCCAGGGCGAAGCCGGTGGTGGTGACCACCGAGGTGACGTTGACCGCGACGATCCGGAAAGCATCCAGCCAGGCGTTGTCCGAGTTGAGCCACAGCCAGGTGCCGAAGACCAGCCAGGTCAGCACCAGGAAGCCGACGAAGCCGCGCACCTGCTGGTCGCGCAGCAGCGCCTTGCGATTGCCGCGCAGGTAAGCGACGTAGAGGGTGAACGGCAGGCTGCCCAGCAGCATGAACAGCACCGCGACCCAGTGCACCGCCGGTTGCGTCCAGTGCGCCAGCGAGGCGTCGGAGGTGGAGAAGCCACCGGTGGAGATCGCCGCCATGGAGTGGTTGATCGCCTCGAACGGACTCATCCCGGCGGCCCAGAAGGCCAGGAAACCGAGCAGGGTAAAGGCCACATAGATGCCGAGGATGTACTTGGCCACCATGTGCGAGCGCGGCATGACCTTCTCCGACCAGTCGGAGGATTCGGTCTGGAACAGCCGCATGCCGCCGACGCGCAGCAAGGGCAGCACCGCTACCGCCATGCCGATGAAACCGATGCCGCCCAGCCAGTGCAGCATCGAGCGCCAGATCAGCAGCGCCGGCGAGGCGTTGTCGAGTCCGGCGATCACCGTCGAGCCGGTGGTGGTGATGCCCGACATGGTCTCGAAGAAGGCGTCGGTGTAGCTGATGTGCTGGATGAACACCATCGGCAGGGCGGCGAAGCCGCACACCACCACCCAGCTGGAGGTGGTCAGCATGTACATGTCGCGCGGGCGCAGCTGCACCTTGTCCGGACGCCCCGGCAGCACCGCCGCCAAGCCGCAGCCGAAGGTGATCAGGGTCGGCCAGAGAAAGTCCCCAAGTCGCTCCTCGCCGCCCGTGACCAGCAGGGTGACGATCGGTACCAGCATGCTGACGCCCAGGGTGATGAGGAAGATACCCAGGAGAAACGCGATCATGCGCAGGCTTGACAGGGACATGGGGGAACTTCGCCGGCCGGGGAGGACGGCATTCTGCGCCCGGCCCCGGGGGCTGTAAACGCGCAGGACGCCGGATCGCTCGCCTGCGGCTAGCGCCCGCCCCCTTGCGCCGCATACCGCGCGCGCCTCCGGAAAACCGCCGCAGGCCTTGCCGGTCGTGGCCTGCAGCCTATCAGCGCCCAGTGGGGCGACACTAAATAGCTGATCCGCTTGAAGTTTTTTCAAGATCGCGCTTGACAGCCCAGGGCTTTTGCGTAGAATGGCCCCCACAGACGCGGGGTGGAGCAGTCTGGTAGCTCGTCGGGCTCATAACCCGAAGGTCGTAGGTTCAAATCCTGCCCCCGCAACCAATCTTATAGGCATCGGCCCCGACTGCGATACGCAGTGCGGGGCCGGTTGCTATGTGGCACCACACTTCTTTGCCGTGAACCTCGATATCCACGCGATCGAGGATCTCTGCCAGCGCCGTGCGCCCCTGCACGACGTCACGGCGCAGCGCGTCCGCAAGGTTGACCAGCAGCCGCTTGAACAGCCCACGCACATCCGGGCCGGCAACGCTTGCGCGGCTCATCAGCTCGATCTCTCGCAAAAGCCCAGCCTGCTCCCGCTCTGCTGCCTGCAGGCGTGCGGCCAACGCCGGCGACACACCCACCTGCGCAATCGCCTCCACCAGCCTGCTGACCTCCACCGCCAGCGCATCAGCGCGCTGCTGCATCGCGGCCAGTGCAGAATCCTTCCCTGCCAGCAATGCCACCTCCTCCAGGAACGCCCGCTCGAACTCCTCCGCCGCTGCCGGCGATAGCAGATCCTCGCGCACAGCCGTCACCAACCGGCGCTCGACCAGATCGCGCCGAATGCTGAACCCCTTACACACCGACGGCCCCCGGTCGTGGCCATGATTGCAGCCGTAGTACAGCCCGTTCAGCGCGATCATCGGCCCTCCGCAATGCGGGCAACGCATCAACCCACTCAGCAGCGTCCCCGGCGGCCGGCGGGCCTGCTTGCGGCCGAACTCATCACGCCCCTCGTCGATCCGCTCACGCACGCGGTGCCATAGCTCATCCGGCACGATACGTAGCTCCGGCGCATCCACTTCCCTCCACTCGCTGCGTGGACGATCGACCCGCTGGCGGCGCCCGGTGTCCGGGTCCTTCAACCACTGCGAGCGATTCCAGATGTAGCGCCCGACGTACAGGGCGTTATTGAGCAGGCCCGCCCCCTTCTGCGGACTGCCGTAGATCGCAGACAGCGTCCAGGTACTGCCTCGCGGCGAAGGCACGGCGCGCTCGTTCAACTCGTAGACGATCGAGCGGAAGGTCCGCCCTGTCGCCGTCTGCTCGAAGATCCAGCGCACCCAGTGCGCCTGCGCCTCGTCCACCTCGTAGCGGCTGCCGCCGTCCTCCCTCACGATGCGGTAGCCGAAGCATTTGCCGCCGGCGATATAGCCGCGGTCGATCTGC
>RRZT010843416.1_pt1 | contig 17102 bp, 11 predicted proteins | sample 2165551 | NCBI WGS metagenome assembly RRZT01 (sample SAMN10456910, study PRJNA506462) | wastewater metagenome | biome: wastewater; feature: sludge; material: wastewater sludge; isolation source: wastewater sludge with Escherichia coli K12::gfp cells carrying plasmid... | place: USA: Moscow, Idaho...
GGAGCGGTCACCTACCTCAGGAGTCGGACCGCCGTGAGCGCACGAGCATCACGCCCCCGAAACCGACGGCGGCGAGCACCAACACCACGATGGCGATGGTCGCGGAGTCGTTCTCGTCGCCGCTCTCGGCCGGGTCGGACGCGGCGTCCTCCTCGTGGTGGCCGGCCTCGGTGGTCGCGGTCTCCTCCTCGTGGTGGCCGGCCTCGGTGGTCGCGGTCTCCTCCTCGTGGTGGTCACCACCGCCTGCTTCGGCACCGACTGCCAGCACGGTCACCGACGGAGCCGGGTGCTCGGGCTCCTCGCCCTCGCCGTCCCACTCCTCGATCCAGCGCAGCTCACCCGTCTCGCAGGTCTGCACCGTCTTCAAGTACAGCGTGTCCCCCTCGGTGCCGGCACCGGGCGTGAGCTCGACCTCGAACTCGTCGGCCTCGTCGGTGGGCAGCTCGTTGCCCGGCTCAGCCGTCCACGTGACCACCCCGTCGCGGCTGTCCACGCTCCAGCCGGTCTTGGCGACGGCGGTCGCCTCGACCTCGTCGGGGAGTTGGACGGCCACCGCGGTGGTCGGCGACTCGTCGCACCCGTGCTCGATCCCCAGCGCCACCGTGGTGGCATCTCCCTCGGGGATCTCGGAGGGGTTCGGGTCGACGTGCGCCGCCGCCGGGCCGGCGATCAGCAGGACCAGGACGGCCCCGCCGCCCAGCGCGACGAGCGGACGGCGGAGGGGACGGAAGGACATGGGTGGCTCCTTGCGGATCGTCGGAGTGCCGGCGGGGCGCAACCCGCCTTCGGACGTTGGTCGTCCGGACCAGCCCGATGGTTCCCGGGATCTCGAAAGCAGGGACGTTCGGCCCTGAGCAGCGTCGGCGACCGCCGGTACCCTCCAACCATGGACACGAGCGCCGCCGACACGGCGGTCGAGGAGACCACCCACGAGCCAACCTCGGACGGCGACGGCTCCACCACCGAGGCGGAGTCCGGGGGACTCAGCACCGCGAAGATCGTGGTCCTGGTCCTCGCCTGCGCCTTCCTGGCGGGCGCCGCCGGGTACCTCCTCGGCGATCGGACCGCCGGGCCACCCGACAGTGCGGTCGACACCGGGTTCCTCCAGGACATGATCACCCACCACGAGCAGGCCGTCACCATGGCCAGCGTCACGACGGCCAGCGCAGGCGATGCCGTGGTGCGCGACATGGCGCGCGAGGTGCTCATCGAGCAGCGCTACGAGATCGGGCTCATGGACGGCTACCTCCAGGCACGCGACGAGGTGCGCGGTGCCGATGATCGCGAGGTCATGGGCTGGATGGGTCCCCCGTTGGCCATCGACGAGATGCCCGGCCTCGCCAGCCAAGAACAACTCGACCAGCTCCAGTCGGCCAGCCCCGACGACCAGAACGAGCTCTTCCTCGAGCTGATGATCGCCCACCACCGCGGCGGTGTGGACATGGCCGAGTACGCCGCCCGCAACGCCGAGGACCCGCGGGTCCGCCACCTCGCCGAGGTCATGGCCAACGTGCAGACGCAGGAGATACGTGAGTACGAACTGAAGCTGGCCGCCCTCCAGAGCGGCTGATCGCCGGCGTCAGGGGGGTACCGGCGCACCTGCGAGCATGGGCCGCATGAGCGCTCGCCGGCACGGCGCCGGAATCGACGCGGTGGTGGCGGCCACGCCGGCCGACCGCGACCGGGTCGTCGACTTCCTCCGTGCGGCCAGCATCCTCGCCGTCGTGGCCGGGCACTGGCTCATCGCCACCGTGGTGCGCGACGGCGACGACCTGAGGGGGGCGAACGCCCTCGCGGCCATGCCCTGGCTCCGCCTGCTCACCTGGGCCTTCCAAGTGATGCCGGTGTTCTTCCTGGTGGGTGGCTTCGCCAACCTGCGCTCACTCGAGGCCGGCGGCGGCCGAGACACAGGGGGCTTCCTGGCCGGCCGAGCCGAGCGACTCCTGCGACCCACGGTCCTGTTCGCCGTGGTGTGGCTCGTGGCGGGGCCACTGCTCGTCGAGGTGTGGGGCGAGCCGAGGCTCGCGGCCGACGTGGCCCGCGTCGCCGCACAGCCACTGTGGTTCCTCGCCGTCTATCTGCTCGTGGTGCTGGCTGCCCCGGTGCAGCTCCGCCTGCATCACCGCCACGGCCTCGCCACCCTCGTGCTCCTGGTCGCCGTGGTCGTCGTGCTCGACGGCCTGCGCCTGTCGGACGCGGCCCCGGGGCCGGCGGTGGTCAACTACCTCGCCGTCTTCTTGTTCGCCCAGGGACTGGGCTTCGCGTACGCGGACGGGCGTTTCGCCGGGGTCCCGTCGCGAAAGGCGTTGGCGGTGGCCGCGGGCACCCTCGCCGTCCTGGCCGCCCTCACCACCGTGGGGCCCTACCCAGTGTCGATGATCGGTCTCCCGGGCCAGCGCATCTCGAACATGAGCCCGCCCACGTTGGTCATCGTCGTCCTCGCCCTCGCCCAGGCGGCCCTGCTGCTGGCCGTCCACGACGTCCTGGCCCGATGGCTCGAGCGACCGCGGGTGTGGCGGGCCACCATCGTGGCCAACCTCGCCGTGCTCACCACCTTCCTCTGGCACCTCACCGCGTTGATCATCGCCGGGGCGGTCCTCCTGGCCGTCGGGGTTCCGGTGGTGGCGCCCGGAAGCGCCGCTTGGTGGCTCGAGCGCCCCCTCTGGCTCGGCGCGGCGGCCCTGGCGCTTTCCCTGCTGGTGCTGGCCCTCTCACCGATCGAACGTCGACCGGCACCCACCCCGGCGGCAGGCCACCTGCCCCGGCGGGTGGCCGGATGCGTCGCCGCCGTGATGGGCCTGGCCGGGCTCGCCCTGGCCGGGTTCGCCCACCCCTTCGAGCCGAGCCACCACGCGCTCCTCGGCGTGCGGCCCGTCCCCGCGCTCTCCGCGGCCCTGCTCCTCGCCGGTTGGCTCAGTGCCAGGGGACCAACGACCGCCCGTTGACCCAGGTCCGCCACCCGTTCTCGCAGACGACCTCCGCCCAATCACCCTGCCATGCCATGACCCGCGGCAGCGAGGGCGCGCCCGACGTTCACGAGGCCCTCCGGAACATCGGCCAGATCGCTGCCGCGAACCCGGCGCCGGCCAGCAGGGTGAACACCAACGAGGCCGCCGGCAGCGCCGGCGCACGTACCGCCTCATGGTCCGATGATCCGCCCGGGCGAGGGATCCGGCAAGGACCGATGGTCCCCCCCCTCCGAGGCGCCGTGGCGCCTCGGGGGGGCCTCGTGGTGGGCCGGGGAGGATTTGAACCTCCGTAGGCAATGCCGACGGGTTTACAGCCCGTTCCCTTTGGCCACTCGGGCACCGACCCTTGGAGCCATGCAGACTACCGCCTGTAGGGTCGCGGCATGCCAACGTTCGACGTCGTCTCCGAAGTCGATGCGCAGGAGGTGCGCAACGCGGTCGACCAGGCCAGCCGCGAGCTGGGCCAGCGGTACGACTTCAAGGGCACCGACTCGTCCATCGAGCTGGGCACCAACGAGATCACCCTCCACACCGCCAGCGAGGACCGCCTCACCGCCCTCAAGCAGCTTCTCGAGGAGAAGCTGGTCAAGCGCAAGGTGAGCCTCAAGGCCCTCGACTACGGCAAGGTGGAAGAGGCCTCGGGCAGCACCGTCCGCCAGGTGGTCACCCTCGCCGCCGGCATCTCGTCCGACAAGGCCCGCGAGCTCAACAAGTTCATCAAGGGCCTCGGCCTCAAAGGCGTGCAGTCCCAGACCCAGGCCGACCAGCTCCGGGTGAGCGGCAAGAAGCGCGACGACCTCCAGACCGTCATCGCCGCCCTCCGCGAGGAGGACTTCGGCATCCCCCTGTCGTTCAGCAACTTCCGCGACTAGCGCAACCTGATCAGGCCGCCCCTGCGGCACCATCCCGTCGGATGCCGAGGACGAACACGACCTCGTCGGCCACCGAGCCGTCGCGCCGTACCGAGGCTCGGTGGAGTCGCTGGGATTCGCTGAACCCGCAGCGAGGCCACAGGCGCAGGCTGGCGAGATTCTCCGCGTCGATCAGCGGTCGAACAGCTCGGCCACGTCGAGGGTGAGGCCCGGGAGGAGGGGGCTGGTCAGATCCTCACCGGGGGTCACTTCGACGGTGACGTCGAACGCAGTCACATCGGGGTGTGACCGGCGGTGGAGGATGACCCGATCCCGAACGGTGTCGACCAGCCAGAGCTCGGGGAGACCGGCCGCCTCGTAGCCCCGCTTCTTGGTGCCGACGTCGAAGCGCCACGTGCTCGGCGATCCGATCTCGATGGCCAAGTCGGGCATCGCCTCGAAGCGGATCGGGCCCGGCAGCCGGGACGGGGACGACCACCAGAGGTCCGGGAGGTAGACGTCGTGGTCGCCCACCGGCACGTCCATCTCGAGGCCTGGACTGCCCAAGTGGGGGTTCGCCCGACGGAACGTCTCGAGTTCGTACGCCATCCAGTAGAGGATCCGCTGATGCCTCATGCTGGGTGCGTTCACCACGATCTCCCCGTCGATCAGCTGCGTGTGCCTCTGTTCGCCAGGGAGGGCGAAGAACTCATCCACCGTGAGGCGCTGGTGCGGCTGCGCGGTCACGGCCATGCGCCGACCATACCGAGGCCGGTCACTGAAGACAAGGGGTGGCATTCCGAGGTTTCACCCGCCTCGTCATGCCAGTTCGCGCCCCTCCGACGCACAGTCAGGGGACCGGGCGGAAGGGGCGGTGCTCCCTGCCGGCCCCCGACTGCAGAGTCGAACGCGCCCTCAGGGCATGGAGACGACGTCGCACGACAGCGTGTGGTCGACGCCGTCGCTGCGGCACTCATCGAAGCCCGGGCCGCCCACGAAGTCGTCGGCACCCCGGCCTCCGGTCATGACGTCGTCACCGCCGCCACCGGTGAGGCGGTCGGGACCGGCACCGCCGCTGATGGTGTCGGCGTGGTCGCCGCCGCGCAGGACATCGGACCGCGGGCCACCGAAGAGGTCGTCCCGGCCGGCGCCGCCGATGGCGAGGTCCCGGCCCGCCCCACCCCGGAAGGTGTCGGCACCGCCCAGGCCGCAGAAGGTGTCGGCACCTCCGAGGCCGTCGACCTGGTCGGGCCCCTCGGTACCGAGGATGACGTCGTCCTCCTCGGTGGGCGACTCGTCGGCCCCGAGGTCCACGGTCACGGTCCGCGCGTTGCACGTGGCAGGCACCGGGCCGATGGTGGTGGACGTCGTCGTGGTGGACGTCGTCGTGCTCGACGTCGCGGTGGACGTGTAGGTGATCGACAGCGACCCGTCGCCGAAGTTCACGCCGGCGGCGGTGCTGTCACCGAGGGAGGAGCCGCCGCCCCCACCGCCGACCTGGTGCACCGGGAAGAACTGCCGGCCGGCGCCACCACCGCCGAACAGGCCGCCGCCACCGCCGCCACCACCGACGCAGGCGATGATGGACATCCCGTTCGTCGTGCCGCCGGTACCCGAACCTCCGACGCCTTCGGACCCGCTGTTGCCAGGACTGCCCCCAGCGCCGCCGGCCGTTTGGGTGCCACCCTGGCCCGCGGCCTCGCCGGCCCCGTTGCCGCCGGTCAGTCCCCCGCCGCCACCCCCGGAGTAGGAGGTCGTCGCCGACCGTGGGGGGGCGAACGCAGACGAGGACGCCGCGCCGGCACCACCGCCGCCGCCCCCCGCCACCACGACCCGATCAGCGAGGGTGCCCCCCGCTCGCCGCACGTCGGAGGCACCGCCGCCGCCGCCGGTCCCGACGCCGCAGTTGAACTGGTTCGAGCCGCCGTTGAAGGTGTTCGAGGTGCCGTTGCCGCCGCCGTTGAAGCCGCCGGCGCCGGCCGACGCGCTCAGCGTGTTGGTGGCCGACCCAGTGCCCCCCTCACCCCCGACGCGCACCTCCAGGACCTCGCCCGGGGTCACCGCCACGACGCCCGTCACGCTGCCGCCGAGGGCGCCTGCGGTTCCGGACGCGACCAAGCCCGCCACCTGCTGGCTGCCACCGCCCTGGGCGCCGAAGGCCGTGACGGTGACCGAGGTGACCCCGTCGGGCACGACGAACTCCTCGACCTGGCCCGTGTACTCGAACACGATCGAGACGTCGTCGGCCTGGCTGCTGCCGGCGAAGACGACCGAGGCCACCACCGCCAGCGTCGACACCGCGACGACGTCCGCCCACCAGCGGTGAAGCCCCGTGCGGCTCGTGGTCGTCCCCATGCCCGATCCTCTGGTCGTCCGCCCGACTCTCCTGGTCGCCCGCCGCGAGGGTACCCGGTGTCCGAGCCCAGCGTCCGAGCGCCGTTGCTCAGCGGTCGTAGTAGCCGGAATGGATGTAGACGCAGGGGATGTCGTTGGCGTGGAACATGTCCACGTTGCGGCGGTCGTCCTCGAAGGCGAGGCGGAGGTCGAAGCCGAAGTCGCGCAGCTCGGCCACGGTGCGGTCCTTGAAGTGCCGCGAGGCCATGTAGTCGGCGTGCTCGCGCATGATGAGCAGGTCCCAGCGCAGTTGGTAGCGGTCGAGCCAACCGAGGGTCTGTGGCTGCACCCGGATGGGCCGGGCGGTGAGCAGGATCACCGAAAGCTCGGCGTCGAGCAGGGAGAGCAGGCGAGCCACCTCGTCGATGAGGGGGTCGTCACCGCAGGCACGGAAGAACGCCTCCCAGTCCCGCCTCGGATACTCCAGGTAGTGCTGGCGGCCGGCGGCGTCGGAGAGCACGCCGTCCATGTCGAACACCACGGCCGGGCCGGGCTCGACCCGGCCCTCCCGCCACCACCAATTGTCCCAGTCGCCCGCAGCGAAGCCTGGCACCCCCTAGTCCTCTTGGGGGGACTCGGCGGCCCGGTTGCGGATCTCGTCCACCACGGCCGGGTCGGCCAGGGTGGTGGTGTCGCCGAGGACGTGGCCGTCGGCCACGTCGCGCAGCAGACGCCGCATGATCTTGCCGCTGCGGGTCTTGGGCAGGTCGGGCACGAAGATCACCGTCTTGGGGCGAGCCGTGGGACCGATCTTCGTGGCCACGTGCTGGCGCAGCTCCTCGCCCAACTCGGGGCTGGCGGTCTGGTCGCCCTTCAAGATGACGTAGGCCATGATCGCCTGGCCGGTCGTAGGATCGTTGGCCCCCACGACCGCCGACTCGGCCACCGACGAGTGGTCGACCAGGGCGGACTCGACCTCGGTGGTGGACACCCGGTGGCCCGACACGTTCATGACGTCGTCGACGCGACCCAGCAGCCACAGGTACCCGTCGTCGTCGATCTTGGCGCCGTCGCCGGCGAAGTACCGGCCCGGGTACCGGCTCCAGTAGGTCTCCTTGTACCGCTCGGGGTCGCCGTAGATGCCCCGGAGCATCCCCGGCCACGGCCGGGTCAGGGTGAGGTACCCACCGCCGCGCTCGATGGCCTTGCCGGCCTCGTCCACCACCTCGACACCGATGCCCGGGAGGGGGAACGTGCCCGAGCCGGGCTTGGTGGTGGTGACGCCGGGCAGCGGGGTGATCATGTGGCCGCCGGTCTCGGTCTGCCACCAGGTGTCCACGATCGGGCAGCGCTCGCCGCCGATGTGCTCGTGGTACCACATCCAGGCCTCGGGGTTGATGGGCTCGCCCACCGTGCCGAGGACCCGCAGGCTCGACAGGTCGTGCTTCTGGGGCTCCTGGGTGCCCCACTTCATGAAGGTGCGGATGGCGGTCGGGGCGGTGTAGAGCTGGGTGACGCCGTAGGTCTCGACGATCTGCCAGAGACGGTCCTTGCCCGGGGTGTCCGGCGTGCCCTCGTAGATCACCGAGGTGGCCCCGTTGGTGAGAGGCCCGTAGACGATGTAGCTGTGGCCCGTCACCCAGCCGATGTCGGCGGCGCACCAGTACGTGTCCTCGTCGGGCTTGAGGTCGAAGACGTACTTGTGGCTGAAGGCGACGTGGGTGAGGTAGCCGCCGGTGGTGTGCATGATGCCCTTGGGCTTGGCGGTGGTGCCCGAGGTGTAGAGCAGGAAGAGCAGGTCCTCGGAGTCCATGGGCTCGGGCGGGCAGTCCGTGGACGCCTCCGCCATGAGCTCGTGGTACCAGTGGTCCCGCCCCGCGGCCATCTCGACGTCCTGGCCGGTGCGCTGCACCACGACGACCGAGCGCACCGAGGGGGTCGAGGTGACGGCAGCGTCGACGTTGACCTTCAGGCCAGACGCTGCGCCCCGGCGATAGCCGCCGTCGGCGGTGATCACCACGCCGCACTCGGCGTCGTTGATGCGGTCGATGAGCGAGTCCGGTGAGAAGCCGCCGAACACGACCGAGTGGGGGGCGCCGATGCGGGCGCACGCCAACATGGCCACCGGCAGCTCGGGGATCATCGGCATGTAGATGGCCACCCGGTCGCCCTTGGCCACCCCGAGGCCCTTGAGGACGTTGGCGAACTTCCGCACCTCGTCGTAGAGGTCGGCGTAGGTGATGGTGCGGGTGTCCCCCGGCTCGCCCTCCCAATGGTAGGCGACCTTGTCGCCGCGGCCGGCCTCGATGTGGCGGTCGAGGCAGTTGTAGGAGACGTTGAGCTCGCCCCCGAGGAACCACTTCGCGTCGGGCAGCTCCCACTCGAGGATGGTGTCGAAGTCCCTGCTCCAGCTCACCAGCTCGCGTGCCTGGCGGGCCCAGAAGGCTTCGAAGTCCGCGTCGGCCTCGTCGTAGAGGCTCCGGTCGCTGACGAGGGCGGCGGCGGCGAAGTCCGCCGGTGGCGGGAAGGTGCGGTCCTCGACGAAGTAGTTCTCGATGGTGGCATCGGACATCGGTGGATCTCCCTGGCTGGCCGGGTCGAGCCGCTGACGGCCCGGAGGCGATCCTAAGCGAGTACTCGACGACTCCCGGTCCCTTGTCCCCTGCGACTGGCCACCAGGGTCGCCGCTGGGAGCGGCGGCGGCCCAGTGCCGGCCAGCGGGTCGCGAGGGGTCATCGCCGGGCTCAGCCCACGACCCATTCGAGCACCCGGAACGCGCCGAGCCCGGCGGGGTCGCAGAGCGCCTCGGCCTCGGTGATCCTGCTCCGGGCGCGCAGGGCGGGCAGGTCGGCCACGTGGGCGCGCTCGGTCCACAGGCGCCGACCCTCGGCCACCAGGTCGTGAATGCCGTGGGCGGCGAGGAAGTCCGCCTGCGATCGGTCGACGTCAGGCCTGCGCACGGCGGCGAGCTGGTCGATGGCGACCTCGACGGTGATGTCCTGGGTGCCCGGGGCGTCGAGCGGGTCGCCGCCGCGCTCGTGCCCGCGGTAGGTGCGCAGCCACTCCTGCTGCGGACGGGCCGCCATCGCCGCCGTGGTGTCGGCGTAGTCGATGAGCACGATGCGGCCCCGCTCGACCAGGGCCAGCGCCTGCGCCAACCAGGCCGCGGCGGCCTCCTGCACCGGCATCCGGGCGCCCACCGGGGCGGCGTCGAGGCCGGTGCAGGCCTCGGGGACCTCCTCGCCGGACAGGGCCACGAGCACGTCCTCGCCGTCGTGCACCCACACCTCGGACCAGCCGGCGGCGGTGCGCTCGAGCAGGCGAAAGGGCACGTTGTCGAGCAGTTCGTTCGCCACGACCACACCGGTGATCGGCCCCTCGGGTAGCGCCGCAAGCGCCTCCACCCCGTCCGGGTGCTGCGCCCGCTGCGCCGCCGACCGCTCGACGGTGAGGTAGCGCAGCGCCGGCGCGCACTCGGGGGCGGCAAGGGCGACGGTGCGAGCGAGGGTGCCGGGCCCGGCGCCCGCCTCCACCACGGTGAAGGGGGCAGGCCGCCCCAGCTCGCACCACCAGGTGTCGAGCGCCTGCGCCAGCACCGCGCCGAACAGAGGGCCCACCTCCGGACTCGTCAGGAAGTCGCCTCGGCGTCCGGCCTGACCCCCCGACGCGTAGAAGCCCTGCGCAGCGTGGTAGAGCGCCCGCTCCAGGTACTCGTCGAACCGCTCAACTCGCATACTCGACGCAATGACTAGCGGAATCCGACGGCTGCTGCGTCGAGTTCGTGGTGCCGCCGGTGCAACACGAGGACCCTCGGCGGCTCAGCCCGGGAGCTCTGCCCGCACCCCGGCGACGATGCCGAGGCCGGTGACCTGGACCTCCTCCGCGGTGAACGGCGTGGGCTGATCCCGGTAGAAGCGGACCTCGTGCCCGCCGAGGGGGTCGACGAACGCGAGGCGGTACGCCCCGACGGCAAGGCCGCGCACGTTGTAGTTGCCGGCGTCCGACGAGGTCGTCCCACGCACGACCCGGCCGTCCGACCCGAACGCGAGGATCCAGGCCCCGACGATGGCGCGGTTGTCGGGGTCGCGAACGCTGCCGCTGATCCCGCCGTAGGCGCGGGACAAGCTCACGTCGACGGTTGCGGGTGCAGTCACCGTGGCGGCGGCCCCGAGGGCATCGAAGGGTTCGTCCTGGTACCACTCCATGCTCGACGTACCGCTGGGGTCGACGAACGCCAGCTTGTACGTGCCGGGACTGACGTCGAGCGCGTAGTCACCGTCGGCGTCCGTCGTCGTCGCCCGCACGAACCGGTAGTCCGATGCCCGCAGCGCCACCACCAACGCTCCCGGCGCCGCCACCACCAACGAGCCAGGCGTGGCGCTCACCCGGCCCTCGATCGTCACCCCGCCGGGATCGACCGTCTGGGTGGGCAACATGGCGTTGGACTCCGCCGTCGCCCCCGCCGTGACCATCACGGGTTGGGCCCCAGACGGCACCGGCGATCCGGGGTGGTACGCAGGCGCGTGGGCCCCACTGCGGTCGAGGTGCAGCACGAGGTGCGACCCCGGGTCGACGTCGCCCACGGTCACCTCGCCCGACGCGTCCGCGGCCGCTCCCCGCCTCGGGATGCCGGTCGTGGCGTCGACCAGGATGGTGTACGCCGAGGCGATGGGCGTGCCCGTCCCCTGCTCGGCGACCACCCCGGCCACCGTGCCCCGCGTCGAAGGCACCGACGCATCGGCCTGCGTCGACGCGCCCGCGACCACGGTCACGAGATCGGGCTCCGACCCACCGGCGAACCGGTCGGCGTGGTCGCCGGTCGGGTCGATGACATACAGGCGGTAGGCCCCAGGGGCCACTCGGGCGCTGTACACACCTCCCGCGTCGGTGGTCGCGCCCTGGTCGAACGACAGGTCCGAGGCCCGCAGCACGGCCACCTGGGCACCCGGCACCGGCTCGCCGGTGGCGGCATCGGTCACCGTTCCCCACAGCGCGGGACCTGCACCGACGCCTTCGAGGACGACGATCCGGTCCTGGCTCGTCACGTAGACGCGGCCGTCGCCGGTGACCGTCAGCGACGAGGGCCGCGGCACGGGCCACTGCGCCAGCGGCGAGCCACCGGGCGAGTACTTGCGCACCAGCGAGTTGGCCCGGTCCGCCACGTAGATGTCGTGCTGGTCGTCCTCGGCCACATCCCAGACATCCACACCGGGGAGGGGAACCCTGGTCCCACCGGCATGCAGGCCCCGACCCCGGTTGGCCACCTCGACGTACCCGTCGCTCGTCACGAACAGCCCCCGGGGCAGGTAGATCGAGCCCTCGTCGGCCGTGGCGCCACCCCACGAACTCAGTGGCACGCCATCGGCATCGAAGACGCGGACCCGGTTGTTGTCGCTCGGGTAGAGCCACGTGCAGAACTGCGTGCCGTCGTAGTCGTAGCACGGCGGTCCGTAGAAGCCCTCCTGCGAATCCACCACGTAGACGTTGCCGTCGGGGTCGGTATCGATCGCCGTGGGCACGCCGGGTGCGGTGGTTCGCGTCGACCACGAGGCCATGAACGTCCCATCGAGGTCGAACTGCTGCACCCGCCGGTTTCCCTGGTCGAGCACGAACAACGTCGACCCGCTGCGGGCGACGTCGATGGGGCAGTCGAACTGGCCGGGTCCGGTGCCGCTGGCGCCCCAGAGCGACACGAACTCACCGTCACGGGTGAAGCGCTGCACACGATCGTTGCCGCACTCGGCCACGTACACGTCGCCACCTGCCGTCGCGATCCCGGCCGCACCGGTGAAGCGACCGGGGCCGGAGCCGGCTGCGCCCCAGGCGGCCACGACGCCCGTGCGCACCTCGACGGCGACCGGGTTCGACAGGACCAACGGGGTCTGGTCGCTGGCGACCCCGACGACCCGCCGCAGACGTCCGATGTCGGCGGCGACGGGCACCTCGTCGCACGACACCGTCCGGGACGCTCCCGGCGCCAGATCGTCGACGGGGCCGGCACATCCGGGCAGCGCCGACGCGACGACCACCAGCCCGGTCAGCGGCACCGCGCCGACGTTGGTGACCTTGGCGTCGAACCCGACGGTCTGGCCGACATCGACCTGGGTCACCGTCGAGGACAGCTCGACGCGCGCCATCGGACCGGTGGGGAAGGCGAGCTCCACCACGCTGCCGTCGGGGGCCCCGAGGTACACGTGCACCGAGTCCTCGTCGTCGATGCGCACGTCGACCCGGTCGGAGGTCACGCCGAACTTGCCGAGGTACTGGCCGTCGGCGCTGAAGACCTGCATCCGCGTCCCGTCGTCGACGTAGACCCGGCCGGCGCCGTCCACGGCGATACCGGTCAGCGAATCGAACTGGCCGTTGCCCGAGCCGTCCGACCCCCACGTGCGGTCGAACGAGCCGTCCGGGTTGAACACCGAGATCCGGTGGTTCCCGGTGTCGGCCACGTACACGCGACCGTCCGGTCCCACGGCGAGACCCTCCGGTTCGTGGTGCAGTCCCGGCGCAGAGCCGGGGTTCCCCGCGAAGTAGACCGAGGAGTCGCCCATGACCTCGAAGATCCGACCCGTTCGCGACAGGCCGTAGACGGTGCCGTCGGGCGCGACGTCGAGGTCCTGACCGGAGACGTTCACCTCGCCGTCGAACGCGCCCTCAGGGGTGAATCGGTGGACTTCGCTGCTCGCCCCCGACGCGAGGTACACCTCGCCCGACGGCGCGACCGCGACGGCGTTCGGCTCGGTGACACCGCTCGGACCGTCTGGATCGAGGATGCGGTCGAGGAAGGTGCCGTCGGGTTCGAACCGGCTCACCGCCCGCGCCGGCCTGAAGGCCCGGTCGCCGGCCACGCGCAGGTTGCCGTCCGGGTCCACGGCGATGGCCGACGAGTCGGGCGGGTCCCCGTCGGGAAGACCGGTGGGCGACGCCCACCAGGTCCGCGCGAACTGCGGCGTCGCGAACCTCGAGACGGTCACCTCGTACTCGTTCGACGCGACCGGCGCTGTCTGGTCCGCGTCCACAGTGGCCACGTTCACCAGGAGCGGGCCGTCGACGGCGGTGGTGAGCCGCTCGCAGTCCACGGTGACGACTGCCGCGACGGCGAGGTCGGGAACAGGACCGGCGCAGCCAGGTGCCACCGCGTCGGCCACCGTCACCCCCGTCAACGGGACCGATCCGACGTTGGCGATGCGCAGGTGGTAGTGGATCGTGTCGCCCGGTAGCACGTCGGTCTCGTCGGCCGACAACCGGGCGCTCAACGCCGCCGCCTCACCCGCGAAGACCTGCACCCGGTCGTTTGCGGTGTCGGCCACGAACAAGCCGCCGGCGCTCGACACCGCCACGTCGCCCGGGTCGTCGAAGGCGCCCGGCCCGGTGCCCGCCGACCCCCAGGACCGGAGCAGGGTGCCGTCGGCGGCGTACTGCTTCACCTGATCCACCGACGCCAAGGCATCCACCACCGTGACGCGCCCGATGTCGTCGATGGCAATGCCCTCCGGTCGACTCAGCGCACCGAAGGAGCGGACGACGGCGCCGGTCGCGGTGAACTGGTGCACCTGTTCATCGACGGTCGCATCCACCACGTACACGTCGCCGGACGGACCCACCGCTACCCCAACGGGGGAGTAGACCGTCGTTCCACCCCAGCGGCGCACAAAGGTGCCGTCGGCGGTGAACTGGTGGACCTGGTGGTTGTCGGTGTCGGCCACCACCACGTCCCCCGAAGGCCCGATGGCGACGTCATTGGGGGTGTCGAGGCGCCCGTTCTGTGACGACCCGCCCGCCCCCTCCCCGAACTCGAACAACAACGACCCTGTGGACGAGAACACCTTCACCCGGTCGTTGCGCGAGTCCGCCACGTACACCTTGCCGTCCTCGGCCACCGCGAGGCCCAATGGGAACGCGAACTGGTCCCCCGCCGACCCGTACGACCCCCACTCGCGCACGAAGTCCCCGTCCTGCTCGAACACCTGCACGCGGCTGTTCCCCGTGTCCGCCACGTACACGAGCCCGTCCGGGCCGATGTCGACCCCGCCCGGTCGGTACACCCGCCCTTCCCCCACGTCGGCGCCCCAGAGGTCGACCAGCACCCCCGCGGTCGTGCGCTTCTCCAGCCAGTCGCGATCGTACGGGGCCTGCCCCTGCTGGGCGACGTACACCGTGCCCGATGCCGCGTCCACGGCGAGCCCGCGAAGAAGCGGGTTGTAGCTGTAGTAGGGCCCCGCGGGCGCGTACGCCACTGACGAGCTCACGAACGCGCCCTCGGCGGTGAACGCCTGCACTCGGCGGTTGTCGGCCACGTACACCCGGCCGACAGCATCGACGCCGATGCCGTCGGGCGTGGTGAACTGACCGCTCCCCGACCCCCGTGAACCCCATGCCCGCACGAACGAGCCGTCTGCCGCGAGCTGGACCACCCGCTTGATCGAGGAGGACGAGCCGAGATCGGTCAGGTAGAGGTCGCCCCCCGGCGCGAACGCCAAGCCGTTGGGCTCGACCCCGGGGACTGATCCGAACGGACCCAGCGGTGTGCCGTCGACACCGAAGCGCAGGACCGACCCGTCCCCACTCGCCGAACTGCCGCGATCCGACAGGAACAGGTCACCGCCGGGTCCGACGGCCAGACCCGATGGCGAGGTGCCGGCCGCGAAGCTCGACACGAACCCACCCGACGCGTCGAACACCTGCACCCGCCCCGCGCCGGCACCGCTCGGCTGGTCGGCGACGTACACCCGGCCGCCGCCGACGGCCAGTGCCGCCGCCCCGCTGAACTGCCCCTCTCCGGTGCCCGGTCCACCCCACGACCGAACGACGGCTCCCGCCGAGGTGAGCTCCTGCACTTCGGCCTGGCTGCCGGCCTGGAGCACGAACACGTGGCCGCCCGGGCCCGCCGCCACGTCGACGGGGTCGACCACGACCGCCACGCCGTCGGGACTGGTTCCGATCTCACCCACGAACGGCGGTCCCGAATCGGCGCCCGCCGGCGCCGCACCCGCCGCCACCGCCAGCGACGCCAGCAGGGCAAGCACCACGAAGCACTCCAGACCTCGAGGGCGTGGCGCGCCGATCCGCCGCTCCGTCTCGCTGGACTGGCCTCTGGTCACGGAACACCGCCTCTCGGGCGCAGCTCCATGGTAGGCCAATCCCCCGGCCCCCCGGCCCCTGGGCAGGCGGGGAGGCGAGCAGCCAGGACGCAGGCTCGATTCGGACGGCGGACGTCCGCGCTCGCCGAGGAGCCGGTCAGCCGCCGGCGGCCAGGTGGACGGCCTCGCCGAAGTGGGTGAGGGCACCGGGGACGATGCCCCACACCACGGTGGCGATGACGGTGATGGCGATGGCCGCGACCAGCGACGGCGGCACCTTGATGGGCGAGCGATCGTCGCCGGCCACGGGCTGCATCCACATCTCGCGGGCGACGTTGGCGTAGTAGTAGAGCGCGATCACCGAGTTCACGGCGATGAACACCGCCAGCACGATGCCAAGGGTCGACGTGTCCTGCAGCACGGCACGGAAGATGAGGAACTTGCCCACCCAGCCGGCGAGGGGCGGGATGCCGGCGAGCGAGAAGAGGAACACCGTCATGGTGACGGCGAGGCCCGGGGCGTACTCGAAGAGACCGGCGAACGAGGAGATCTCGGCCGAGCGGGTCTTGCGGGCCACGGCGATGACGACGGCGAAGGCGCCGAGGTTCATGGCCGCGTAGATCACCAGGTAGACGACGATCGACGTCAGAGCGGCGGCCGGCTCGCCGGTGGTGGCCAACGGGGCGAGCATGTAACCGGCCTGGGCGATGCCCGAGTAGGCGAGCAGGCGCACGACGTTGGTCTGGCGCAGGGCGATCAGGTTGCCGACCGTCATCGTGAGGATGGACAGGGCGGCGAAGAACCACTGGGTGACGTCCTCGCGCCCGCCGAAGCCCACGAACACCAGGATCATGAGGGCCACGAAGCCCGCTGCCTTGGAGGCGACGGCCAGGAACGACGTCACCGGCGTGGGGGCGCCCTCGTAGGTGTCCGGGGCCCACGTGTGGAAGGGCACGGCCGACACCTTGAAGGCGAAGCCGATGAGGGTGAGGACGATGGCCAGGGTGATCACCGGAGTGCTGCCCGAGGCCTCGCCGATCTGATCGCCGATCTCCGCGATCACGGTCGTACCCGTGAGGCCGTAGAGCAGGGACATCCCGTAGAGCATCACCGCGGAGGCGAAGACGCCCATCAGGTAGTACTTGATGCTCGCCTCGTTGCCCTTCAGGTCACGCTTGCGCCAGCCCGCCAGCAGGTAGGCCGGGATGGAGAGCAGTTCCAATGCCACGAACATGGTGATGAGGTCACGGGCCGAGGCCATGACCACCATGCCGAGCAGGGACGAGAGCAGCAGGAAGTAGTACTCACCCTCGTAGTAGTCGCCCTCGGCCACGTAGTTGGTGGAGAGCAGCACGACGATGTAGCCGCTGACCACGAACAGGGCGGTGAACACCAGGGCGAAGTCGTCGACCGCGTAGGCGCCGCCGAACAAGAAGCGGTCCTGGCCGTCGACGGCGAGGGTGATGACCGGGATGAGGGTGGCCAGCAGGCCGATGCCCGTCAACGACGGCAGCGCCCACTTGCCGTCCTCTTCGGTGAAGAGGTCGACCAGGAGCACCACGACGAGGGTCCCCGTGAGCACGAGGACCGGCGCGAGCGCGTGGTAGTCGAGCACGGGCGTGGTGAACCCGGTCAACGGGGCGAGCAGGGCGGCGGCCATGGCGTCAGCCACCCACCCCGAAGGCGCTCAGGGCGCGACCGACGGCGCCATCGGTGACCTCGAACACGAGGTTCGGGTACACGCCCAGCACCACCATGAGGATGATCATCGGGGTCCAGGCCACCAGCTCGAATCCGGTGGCGTCGGGGATGTCGTGGCCCGCCCACTCCTCCTTGGGCGTGCCGAATGCCACCCGCTGGTAGAGCCA
>RRZT011666038.1_pt1 | contig 17101 bp, 15 predicted proteins | sample 2165551 | NCBI WGS metagenome assembly RRZT01 (sample SAMN10456910, study PRJNA506462) | wastewater metagenome | biome: wastewater; feature: sludge; material: wastewater sludge; isolation source: wastewater sludge with Escherichia coli K12::gfp cells carrying plasmid... | place: USA: Moscow, Idaho...
ACCGATTACATCCGCCGCTTGATTGAATATCCAGGCGCACTACAAGTAGTTGATTTTGCTGGCGGACGTGTCGGCCTAGTCGCTGTTAAAGCCTACTATGGCGGTCCGCTGGTCGGGAATGCCCTGGCGACCCTCAAAGAGCACATGCCCAATGTCGAAACCCGGGTTGCCGCCATCTTCCGTCAGGGAAAAGCTATCCGGCCACAGGGCACGACGATTATCGAAGCCGATGATGAAATCTTTTTCGTCGCCGCCGCTGGCCATATTCGTGCCGTCATGTCCGAGCTACAACGCCTGGAAAACCCCTATCGACGCATCATGATCGTCGGTGGTGGTAACGTCGGTGCCGGTCTGGCGCGTCAGTTGGAAAAGCGCTACAGCGTCAAACTGATCGAGCGGAATCCAGATCGGGCTGAACAACTTTCCGAGTTTCTGGAAGAGACCATCGTCTTCTGCGGCGACTCGGCCAACCAGGAGTTGTTACTGGAAGAGCATATCGATCAGATTGATGTTTTCATCGCCGTCACCAACGACGATGAAGCCAACATCATGTCGGCCATGCTGGCGAAGAAGCTGGGCGCCCGGAAGGCCATAGTCCTCATCCAGCGCGCCGCCTACGTTGATCTGGTACAAGGCGGCACCATCGACATCGCCATTTCGCCACAACAAGCGACCATTTCGGCGCTGTTGACCCATGTGCGTCGCGCCGATATAGCCAATGTCTACTCCTTGCGACGCGGTGCGGCCGAGGCCATCGAAGCCATTGCCCACGGCGACGAAAGCACCTCCAAGGTGGTCGGGCGTGCGATTGGCGATCTGAAGCTGCCGCCTGGCACAACCATAGGTGCCGTGGTTCGTGGCGACGATGTACTGATCGCGCACGATACAACCATCATCCAGCAGGATGATCATGTGGTGATGTTCCTGGTCGATAAGAAGCACATCCAGGAAGTCGAGCGTCTCTTCCAACCCAGCCCGTTCTTCTTATGACATGATTAACTTCAAACCGATCCTCTTCACCCTCGGGCTAACGTTGTCCAAGCTAGCCCTCTTCATGTGGATGCCAACCTTGTTGGCATTCTTCACCGGGACGCCGGGGCTAGCCGAGTTTCTGGCGGCCGTGATCCTGACTCATATTGCGGCTTTTTTCTGTCTGCACATTGGTCACAAGGCCCAATTCCGGCTCGGGGTGCGCGATATGTTCATCCTGACCAGTTCGGTCTGGATCGTCGCCTGTATCTTCGGCGCCCTGCCCTTTGTCTTCATTAACCAAATCAGTTTTACCGACGCCTATTTTGAAACCATGTCCGGGGTGACTACGACCGGATCAACCGTGTTATCCGGGTTGGATACCATGGCGCCGAGCATACTGCTGTGGCGCTCTTTGCTGCAATGGCTGGGTGGCGTTGGTTTCATAGTTCTGGCGGTGGCGGTGCTGCCCGCATTGAACGTGGGGGGAATGAAGCTGTTCCAGACCGAATCATCGGATAAGTCGGAAAAAGATACCCCACGCGCCGCGACCGTCGCCAAGAATATCGTCATCGTCTATCTGGTGCTGAGTCTGCTCTGCGGGCTGGGCTACTGGCTATGTGGCATGACGGTATTCGAATCCATCAATCATGCGATGACCACCCTGAGTACCGGCGGCTTCTCCACCTCGGATGCCTCCATGTCGCACTTTCCTAATTCGGCACAATGGATAGCAACAGCCTTTATGTTTCTGGGCGGTCTACCTTTCTTGCTCTATGTGCAAACCCTGCGGCGGCGGCAACTGGTCTTGTTCCGTGATGCCCAAGTGCGTGGTTTTTTCTGGCTGGTTCTCGTGATCACCACCATGATGAGCCTGTGGATCTGGCATCAGGGGGTATTCCCGCTGCAGGATGCCATCCGCATCAGTATGTTCAATATCGTGTCAGTGCTGACGACGACCGGATATGGTCTCACCGACTTTGGCGTCTGGAGTCACTTCACGACGGTACTGTTTATCTTTTTGATGATGGTTGGCGCCTGCTCGGGTTCCACCTCCGGTGGGATCAAGCTATTCCGGATCCAGGTTGCGACTGCGCTGTTCCAGAAACAGGCGCGCCAACTGATGCATCCTTCGGGAGTCTTCCCACAAAAGTACAATGGTCGCCCGGTCAGTGATCATATCGTGCGCTCGATTGTGGCCTTCGTGTTGAGCTATATCGCCGTCATTATCGTCAGTTCCGCTCTATTGGGATTGTTAGGACTGTCACCTTTGGTCGCGATCAGCGGCAGTATCACCGCCATCAGCAATGTCGGCCCTGGTTTAGGCCCCCTGATAGGACCTCTCGGTAACTTCTCGACCTTGCCGGATGCGGCGAAGTGGATCCTGTCATTCGATATGATGTTAGGGCGTTTGGAGATCCTGACGGTGGCTGTTTTATTCTTCCCCTCGTTCTGGAAAAACTAACGTGCCATGCGTAACGCAAAACGGCTGCCCAGGGCAGCCGTTTTGTTATGTCGATATCTTAATTAAGAATCGGCGCTCTCATCGCCCAATTTGGCCCGAGCCAAAATAGCATCAGGTAGCGGTTTATTGACTTCAACGCCCAACTCGCGCAGTTGTTCGGCCTGAGCAATGAGATTTCCGCGACCACTGCATAAACGCCCCATCGCTCGCTCATAGCTTTCGTGGGTTTTACCCAGAGTCTGGCCAATGGCCTGCATCTCCTCGACGAATAGCCGGAGTTTCTCGTACAAACGTCCGGCCCGTTCGGCAATCAGACGGGCATTTTGCTGCTGACGCTCCTGCCGCCATAAATTATCGATGGTTCGCAACGCCACCAGCAAATTGGTCGGGCTTACCAGGAGAATATTATGGTCTAGCGCATATTTGGTCAGGCCTGGGTCCGCCTCCATCGCCAGCAGATACGCCGGTTCAACTGCGACAAACATCAGCACGTAATCCAAGGTCTTGATAGCAGGGAGGTGCTGATAGCCCTTACGTCCCAACTCGCGGATATGATTGCGCAGCGAGGCCACATGCTCTTTGAGGGCTATATCCCGAGCCAGCCCATCCTCGGCATTAAAGTAGCGCTCATACGCCGTCAACGACACCTTGGCATCGATGATGATCTCTTTGTCACCCGGTAGATGCACCAGCACGTCAGGCTGATAGCGGCGGCCATCCTCGGCATTCAGCGGGATCTGGGTTTCATATTCGTGCCCTTCGCGCAATCCGGATTCACTCAGAATGCGGGAGAGAACAATTTCTCCCCAATTGCCTTGCTGCTTACTATCACCTTTGAGTGCCTTGGTCAGTGCCGCTGCTTCAGCGGTAATTTGTTGGTTCAGGGTAGCCAAACGCTGTAATTCAAACTGCAAGCTATGCCGCTGCTTGCTTTCTTCCGCATGAGTTTCGCCGATCTGCTGACGGAAGTTTTCCAGTTGGGAGCGCAGTGGGGACAACAGTAAATCCAGGTGCTGCTGGTTGAGATCGCGGAAGCTGACCGACGTTTGTTCCAGAAGCCGGTGAGCTAAATTTTCAAATTGTTGGCCCAGACGAGATTCAGCTTCTTGCTGTTGCCTGGATTTATCCGCCGAGGCGGCCCGTTCGGCATGGAGCAAGGTTTCGTACTCTTTAAGACGGCCATTGAGTTTGACCATCAGCAACTGCTGTTGCTCCTGCTTTTCTTGCTGCTGTTGACGTTCCGCCATCAGCATCGTCAGCTGCGACTCCAGATCCACCTGCCGAGCCTGGGCGATCCGCGCCAGTAACTCCCATTGCCGCCAGCGAGTAAAAAACAGTATCAGAGGGATACATACACAGACAAACAACAGCACCAGCTGCCACGGAACCAGGGTGAGCTGCATGGTGAACTCCACTCAACAAAACAATTGGGGCTAGAGAATTTGGGTCGGAATACCGAGTCCGAGCAGGCCACACATCCGATCCCGATCCTTGACCAAATCGGCCAGAGTAAACTCGCCAAGCACATCCAGAAAGGCACGCATCGCTTTGCGCAATATGCCCTGAAAGCGACAGCCCGAGCTTAACAGACAACCTTCCCGCTGACAGTCCAGCAGACAGCTGACATTCTCCATATCCGAGACCACATCGCGCAGGTTGATCTCCTCACTATTACGAGCCAAACGGATGCCGCCATGTTTGCCCCGTACGGTCTCGATATACCCTTTGACACCCAACTGATGCACGATCTTGACCACATGATTTCTAGAGATATCAAACTTCGCGGCCACCTCAGTAATGGTCGATAAACGCCGATCCGGCTGCAGAGCCAGGTAAGTCAAGGTACGAAGGGCATAATCAGTAAACAGAGTTAGCTGCATGGCGTGTATAATCTCATCGATGCGTAAACAGGTGCCGTATAAGAATATTCTTATTAACGGCTGGCCACAGTGCTCGGAGTGGTTTTATATCACAAAGTTTATTTTTATAATCATCCCAGCGACATATTCCTTAACCATTCTGCTTTCATCATGTTGTTTTTATTGACCAGTGTTTTATTGCTTGTCATCGGGTTACCGCTTGCACTGTTTGCCGCAGGATACGGGCAAGCCTACCTCGATTACGGCCCAGCCATTTCCGGGGTCTTGCTATTGTTATTGCTGATGCTGGATTTTCTTAAACTCCGAAGACGCCGCTAGCGGCGTCTCGTTTTTCATTTCAACGGCTGTTCATAGATCAAAAAGCAAAAGGCCACTCGTTGGAGTGGCCTTTTTAGAATCTGGTCGGCGTGAGAGGATTCGAACCTCCGACCCCTTCGTCCCGAACGAAGTGCGCTACCAAGCTGCGCTACACGCCGATGTCTGCGGGGCGAGAATCTACCGAAATGCCCTTGTCAATGCAAGTGTTTTTTCCCGTAGAGCCGGACTGCAACCACCAACTGCTGAAATTCCAATCAACTCGCTAACTAATTGGCCCCCGAAAGAAAAAAGAGCGCCGCAGCGCTCTTTTCATCCGAATATTCCCGACGCTGTCTCAGGTCGTTCGCGCCGCCATAGCCATCTCTTGACGCCGACGGCGCTCAGCCTTCGCCATCAACCACCAGGCGACAAATGTCGCAGCCGAGACCACCAGAATAATCAGGGTCGCCAAGGCGTTGATCTTGGGACTAACCCCCAGACGGACGCTAGAAAACACCACCATCGGCAAGGTGGTAGCATTCGGGCCAGAGACAAAGCTGGTAATAACCAAATCATCCACTGACAAGGTAAAGCCCAGTAGCCAGCCCGCCGCGATCGCTGGAGCAATGGATGGCAGGGTAATCAGGAAGAAGACCTTAAACGGTGTCGCCCCCAGATCCTGCGCCGCCTCTTCCACCGATTGATCCAGCTCCTGCAAGCGGGAGCGGATAATGACGGTGACATAGGCCGCGGTAAAGGTGACATGAGCAATCCAGATGGTCATGGCTCCCCGCTGTGCTGGCCAGCCGAACACATTCGACAACGAGACAAACAGCAGCAGTAATGCCAGACCGGTGATCACTTCCGGCATCACCATGGGGGCTGTGATCAGGAAAGCAAAACCTGTCTCTCCGCGGAAGTTACCCACCCGGGTCAACACAAAGGCCGCCAGCGTGCCGACCACGACGGACATGCTGGCAGACATAAAGGCGATGGTCAGTGACAGCACCACACCATCCATCATCTGCTTGTCCTGAAACAGCTCGTAGTACCATTTGATCGAGAACTGCGACCAGACCGTCACCAAACGCGACTCGTTGAAGGAGTAGATGATCAGGATCAGGATCGGCGCATACAGGAAGCCAAAGCCCAGCAACAGGCTCAAGGTGCGCCAAGGTGATTTGATCTGCGGAATCGGCGTACTCATGCTCTTCCCTCCGCCATTTCACGGCGTTGATAACGGTAGAACCAGATGATGGGGATCATCAGCAAGGTCAACATCACCACCGCCACGGCCGAAGCCACCGGCCAGTCACGGTTGTTGAAAAATTCCTGCCACAACACCCGACCAATCAGCAGCGAATCCGGACCACCCAGCAACTCTGGAATTACGAACTCGCCCACCGCCGGAATAAACACCAACATAGAGCCCGCCACGATACCGCTCTTGGTCAGGGGTAACAGCACCGTCAGGAAGGTCTTCCAGGGTTTGGCACCCAGATCGGAAGCGGCCTCGATCAAGGAGTAATCCATCCGCATCAATGCAGTATACAGAGGCAAGATCATGAACGGCAGATAGGCATAGACGATCCCGATATACACGGCAAAGTCGGTATGCAACATCTGCAGAGGCTCATCAATAACACCCAGATAAATCAGGAAGTTATTCAGTAAACCATTGTTTTTGAGGATGCCAATCCACGCATAGACCCGGATAAGGAACGATGTCCAGCTGGGTAAGACCACCAGCATCAGCAGCACGTTACGCATCGAGGGACTGGAGTGGACAATCGACCAGGCAATCGGATAGCCAATCAGCAGACACAACAGGGTCGAGATGGTCGCCACCTGCAACGATTGCAGGTAGGAGTCAAAGTACATCTCATCCTGCAGCAGATAGAGATAATTACCCAGGTTCAGGACGAAGCTCAGCTTCTCTTCTACATACTCCACCAACGAGGTGTACGGCGGGATTGCGACCTGTGTCTCTGCCAGACTGATTTTCAGGATAATGGCAAACGGGATCAGGAAAAACAGCACCATCCAGGCATACGGAAAGGCAATCACCAGATGCCGACCGCGCGGGAGCCAGTGTCTCAGGGCAGAACGTTTCATCTTAACCCCTTAGATAGTCAACACGACGCAAGAATCGGGTTCCCAGTGCAGGATGACCTCATCGTCCCAGGTGGGTTGTCCCTTCCGGAACCGATCCACATTGGGCAGAGTGGCTATCACCTTCTGACCACTAGGCAAACGGACATGGTAAATCGAAATATCGCCCATATAGGCAATGTTCTCGACCACACCCACATCGTAGTTAAAGTGATCACTGGGGATCTCGGTACTGAAGTAGATCTTCTCGGGGCGCAGCGCAACAGTCAGATGCACGCCATCCGCTACCGAGGCACCATGGTTGACATGGATGGGATGGGTCAGTGAATCAGAGCGGATCACCATGTAATCCGGCCCACCCTCGGCCAATACGCCCTCGAAAATATTGACCGAGCCGATAAATTCGGCGCTCAGACGGCAGTTCGGATGTTCATAGATCTCTTCCGGCCCACCAATCTGCACGAATTCGCCCCGATCCATGATGGCAATGCGGCCAGCCATGGTCATGGCTTCTTCCTGATCATGGGTTACCATCACGCAGGTTACGCCGACGCGTTCGATGATATCGACCACTTCCAACTGCATCTTTTCCCGCAGTTTCTTGTCGAGGGCCCCCATGGGCTCATCCAACAGCAATAACTTCGGACGCTTGGCCAAGGAGCGAGCCAAAGCCACCCGTTGACGCTGGCCACCGGAGAGTTGATGAGGTTTACGGCGAGCAAAGGACTCCATGTGCACCAGACTTAGCATCTCATGCACCCGAGCCTCGATCTCCGCCTTCGGCAGACCATCCTGTTTGAGCCCAAATGCTATGTTTTGTTCCACCGTCATGTGGGGGAACAAGGCATAGGACTGGAACATCATGTTGATGGGGCGCTTGTAGGGCGGAATATCTGCCAGATCCTGACCATCCAGAATGATACTGCCCTTGGTGGGGCGTTCAAACCCGGCAAGCATACGCAGCAAGGTCGATTTGCCACAGCCTGATGCGCCCAACAGTGCAAATATTTCGCCCTTGTTGATGGTCAGACTGACGTCATCAACGGCAATGGCACCATCAAAGCTCTTGGTGACATTGCGAATTTCCAGCAGCGGTTGCTGCTCTTTGGTAACACTGGAAGGCTTGTCGAATTTATCTACCACGGCCGTCTTTCTCCCTGAACAATCAGGGGGCGCCTGTGCGCCCCCATTAGAGTGACATTACTTACCGGTTTTAACCTTGGTCCAGACTCGGGTCAGCTCACGGTTGACCTTCTGCGGCAGCACCTTGAGGGTGAACATCTTCGGCTTCATCTCATCCGTCGGATAGATGTTCGGGTTGTTGCGGATCGCAGCATCAACCAGTGGCAGGGAGGCCTTGTTACCGCTGGCATAGGAAACATAATTCGACACCTTGGCGATGACCTCAGGCTTCATCAGATAATTGATGAACGCATGGGCATTTTCTACATGCTTGGCATCGGCAGGAATGGCCAGCATGTCGTAGAAAATCAGTGCGCCTTCCTTCGGAATCACGTAATCCACGGTGACACCGTTATTGGCTTCTTGCGCACGTGCGGCAGCCTGCATCACATCACCGGACCAGCCGATAGCGACACAGATATCACCATTTGCCAGATCGTTGATGTATTGGGACGAGTGGAAATAGGTGATGTAAGGGCGCAGAGTGCTCAGCAGCTTGCCGGCTTCTTTATAGTCCGCAACGTTGGTGGAATTGGAGTCCTTACCGGTGTAATGCAGAACCGTTGCAAAGATTTCGGTCGGCGCATTCAGGAACGAAACCCCACACTTGCTCAGCTTGGAGAGATTTTCCGGCTTCAGCACGGCATCCCAGCTGTCCATTTTGAAATCCGGGCCCATGACCTCGGCCACTTTTTTCGGATTGAAACCAATCCCGGTGGTACCACCCAGATAAGGAATAGAGTGCGCGTTGTCAGGATCCTTGTCCTGCAACAACGTCATGACTTCACTGTCCATGTTGCTCAGATTCGGCAGTTTGCTCTTGTCGAGTGTCATGAAGACGCCCGCCTGGATTTGGCGCGCGAGAAAGTCGGAACTTGGCACGACCACATCGAAACCGGTGTTGCCGGCGAGCAACTTGGCTTCCAACACTTCATTGCTATCAAAGACGTCATAGACAACCTTGATACCCGTCTCTTTTTCAAAACTGGCGACCGTATCTTCAGCGATGTAGTCACTCCAGTTATAGACGTGCAGTACTTTCTCTTCCTGAGCCACCGCACTTCCGGCTGCCAACGCGGCCATCAGAGAGAGGGTGACGATTCCTTTTTTCAACATAGAGCGTCTCCTTACCAAGTACCGGGATCCCAATCAGCGGCAGTCAGCTGCGCCAATTGATTCATCTGAAGTCGGCTTTCGGCCCACGCAGGCGACAGACTCATCACCTCGCACCAACAACCTGACCAAAATTATGACTCACCGGCGCAGTATATTCCGAAAAAATGAAAATGTATGCATGAAATCTGCTGTATAGCCGGAGGAGTTTTCGTCTGGCAATCCCTTGTCTGTCATAGGATTACCCTGAAATACCCCCCTAGGTTTGCGACTGCATGTAAATCCAGTTTCGAAAGGGATTTCATCGTCATCTTCGCCAGCATTTCGCTCGGAAAACTCACGTTAAACCCCTCGCATGAAGACCCAAGATTGCGCTCCAGTAGCCTATCAAGCTGCTCAAACGCATCTGGGTAACCGCCGCATGACGATCTTCATCAGGGATAAAATGAGCCCATCACACTACCGGCAGGCCTGTTCAACGCCTGCGGAGCGTTGCGCACCATCGTGGAGCAACACCACTGCACCGAATTAGTTTCAAGCAATTTGTGTACCAATAGGATGTGTGGTGTGTCCCGGCGACCAGGCAGCATCTACGCATGCCCGCACCTCGACCATCCATGCCCAGAGAGAAAAGAACTGCTTGAAAGCCTTCACATTTCATCAAGCCATGTCGCATTCCCGGTGCGATAAACATGCTAGGCTCGCTCACAACTGATCCGTTACTATCCTCGAGCCAGGAACTCTGATTGGGAGCCCATATGGCCTTGCGTTATCCACTTGCGTTCTGCTGCGCCTTGCTATGTGCCTGTCAGGGTGCATCGGACATCACAGCAGAACATCTGATGCACCATCACTGGCGGCTGGAGTCTATCGATCAGCAACACATTGTGCAGAACAAACGTCAGCCGGTTGATTTCGAGATCGGTGAACGTCTGATGGTGAATGGGCATACCGGTTGCAACCAGTTTTTCGGTCAGGGCGTGTTACGACAGCAACAGCTGCAGATCAATGGCCTCGGCACCACCAAGCAAGCCTGTCCCGCAGATCGGCGTTGGATCGAAAATGCCATTCTGAGCACCCTGCGCGAAGGCAGCGAGCTACAATTGACCCAAGAGCAGCTGACACTGAAGGGCTCCCGTCATACCCTTGTCTATCAACTTGCCGACTGGGTCAACTGATCATCAGCACCGAAAGCAGAAGGCGTTATCGGGTCGATGTCGTGATTATCAGATCCGACTCGTTTATGGCAAAATAACTCATACCCAGACAGTCGGGAGACCGTATCTACCATGTCGATGGATCTGATTTTCAGCAAGATTAAGCAATTACCCGTCATCCCCAAGCTATTGCATGAATTGATGCAAAACTTCTCCGATGACAATTCGCGAATTGAAGATATTGCCAAGAAAATCGCGATGGATCAGGTTATCAGTGCCAAAGTGCTGAAAATGGCCAACTCGGCCGCCTACCGGCGTGGGGCCGAAATTACATCCATCGAGCAAGCCGTGATCCGTCTGGGTTTCAACGCCTTGCGCTCTCTGGTCGTCGCCTCGGGCTTGATGACCAGCTTCCGGACCCCGGCCAACTTTGACAAAAATAAATTCTGGGTCGACAACTTCCAGGTCGCCACCATCGCCAAGGCTCTGGCTGGCGATTGCCGCAATATCGAACCGGAAACCGCCTTTACCTGCGCCCTGTTGCACAACATCGGCGAGTTGCTGATCCAGTCGGCATTGCCCGAAGAGGCGAGTCTGATCAATATGTCGATCAGCCGAGGCAGCAGTCGAATCGATGCTCAACGCGAGATGCTGGGGTATGATTACAGCCAGGTCGGTGCTGAACTGGCGCGGCGTTGGAGCCTATCGGACACCTTTGTTCGCGCAATCGCCCAGCAACTGGATCCCCTGAACTTTGAGCCCATCAGCCAAGAGGCCGTGCTCATCCGTTTGGCCATGTTTGTCTCTTTCGCCTGGAATGCGGGCGTGCCGCCCCAAGTGATAGTGGCGCGCTTCCCGACGCCTCTGGCCCAGCATCTCGGTATTGATGCCGCTTGCCTGGCCAGTCGACTGGAAGAACTGCATCAGCACGGTAATGAACTTGCCGCCATGCTGACTAACTGAGAGTACGAGTAGTCCTGATGCCACACCCGTTTTTCTGCCACTCCCAAGTGACGCCCTGGCTCAAAGCCAGTAATAGCCAACTACAATTGACCCTGTTTGTGCACAAAGAGCTGGAATTGAGCCAGCTCTTCATTCGCCATGAGCCGGATAACGAAGAGCAATTGATCCCGATGAGGCCCTGTGGTCAGCAGGGTGAGCTGCTGATCTGGCGTGGCGAATTGCCACTCCATCCCGAGTCGGAAACCATCCTCTATACCTTCAAGGCGATCGGACAACAGGAGCAATGGTGGGTTCATGCCGCGGGGGTCGCTTCCGCCATGCCACCCCGGCAATCCCATTTCCATTTCAATCCCCAACAGAAACCGCCGGTTTGGGTGCAGGATCAGGTGTTCTATCAGATTTTCCCCGACCGTTTTTGCAATGGCGATCCCAGCATCAGCGTGCAGAGTGGCGAGTATCAATACGGTGATACCACACATCCCGTGATTGCCAAGCAATGGGGGTAACCGGTTGCCACCAGCCCTCACACCACGGGGGCATCCGAGTTTTATGGCGGCGATCTGGCCGGGATCCAGAGTAAATTGCATTATCTACAATCGCTGGGGATCTCGGCCCTGTATCTGAATCCCATTTTTGCTTCCCCCAGCAACCACAAGTACGACACCATCGACTTCTACCAGGTTGACCCCCACCTGGGGAGTAATCAGCAACTGGCGGAGTTGACCAATAACCTCCACCAGCGCGGTATGCGCATCGTGCTGGATGCGGTAGTAGATCATACTTCGGATCAACACCCCTGGTTTGCCGCTGCCAGTCAGGCCCATGCCAGTGCCCGGCGTTTCTATACCTTCGACGAGACCGGAAACTATGTCGGCTGGAAGGGGATGTCTCATCTGCCGAAGCTAGATTTTTCCTGCCAGGAAGTACAGGAAGTTGTGTATCGCGGTGAAGATGCCATTCTGCGGCACTGGTTGCGGGCACCGTATGCCATTGATGGCTGGCGTTTCGATGTCATTCATATGCTGGGCGAACATGGCTCTGCAGCGGGCAATGCCTATCACGTTCGCCAGATGCGGCAATGCATGAAGCAAGAAAATCCGGATGCTTACGTGCTGGGCGAGCACTTCTTTGAAGCCAGCCAGTGGCTACAAGGCGATCAGGAAGATGGCGCCATGAACTACTACGGGTTTGCCCATCCGGTTCGCGCCTTTCTAGCAGGCAAGGATATCGCCTACCACCCGGTCAAGATCACGGCCGAAGAGTTTGACCAGTGGCTCAAACAGGCCCGCTGCAGCATTCCCTTTGCCAATCAACTGGCTCAGTTCAACCTGCTGGATAGCCATGATACCGCCCGCTTTTTGTCGATCCTCGAAGGCGATGAAGCCCTGATGCGCGCCGCTGTGACTCTGCTGTTTACCTATATCGGCACGCCCTGTATCTATTACGGCGATGAGGTCGGTATGGAAGGTGGCCAGGATCCGGATTGCCGCCGCTGCTTCCCATGGGATAGCACCGAATGGAATCACATGCTGCACGATCACTATCGTCGCATGATCCGTTTACGCAAGACCCATCCGGCACTGAGACGCGGCGATATTCACACCCTGTATGCGGGCGAACACAGCTTTGTATTTGCCCGGACTCTGGAGAGTGATGTGGTGATTACCGCGCTGAATCGTCATCCAACCAAGGCGCGAACAATCACCCTGCCCATCTGGCAAACAGCCTCACTGGCCAACCGCTTTACCGATCCGGAAACCCGGGAGAAGTTCGAAGTGGTCAAAGGGGAAATTCGACTGACCATTCCGGCCAAGACGGCCCGGGTTCTGCTGGCCACCTAGGCAATGGATGTGGGTCGCCGCTTAAACACAACAGGCCGGTCTAAGACCGGCCTGTTGTTATTCATCACTAGGGAAATGACTCAGGAAAGGTACTTCACGGCGCCATCCAGCAGCATTTGTACCGAAATCATGACGAGTAGCATACCCATCAGGCGTTCCAGCGCCTGCAATACTCGATCGCCGAGCATGCGATTAATCTGCTCGTAGAACATCAGAATGATCGAGCTGGCGCTCCAGGCCAACAACAGAGCCAGAGTCCAGTCAGTCATCTGATGGGGGTATTGATGGGCTAACAAGAGTAATGCCGCCAGGATCGAAGGGCCGGCAATCATCGGGATCGCCATGGGCACAATCAGGGGCTCCTCCCCTTCCGGTAAGCCGGTGACCCCGCCCTCACTGGGGAAAATCATCCGGATCGCGATCAGGAACAGCACGATACCGCCGGAGATACTCACCGCCTCCTGCTTGAGATTTAATAGATTGAGAATTTCCTGACCGGCAAATAGGAACAACAACAGCACGACCAGAGAAATCAGCAACTCCCGGATCATGACTTTGCGACGACGCTCGGCGGGTAAATGGCGCAGGATCGATAAAAACACAGGAAGGTTGCCGACCGGGTCCATAATTAGAAACAACATGACGGCAGCGGTAATAATATCCATAGCGGAACATCCGGTTAATTACAGAACAAAATTCTGGCCGGAATATAGCAGAGCAGAGGTTAGATTGCGACAGAGCGGGCTATCGCAATCATTATGCCTAGTGATTACAAATCCGTTCGGCTTCCGTATTGAAGCCACTGTCCTGATCGACGAACTTGCCGCGTTCGCGTAAGAATTCAATCAAGGTCTCGGCATCCATATCGCTGGCACTGCAGGTGTGAAAACGCGCCGTAGAACCAAACCGCTCATGGATTGCCAACTTCAGGCTCTCGCGCGTGAAGGTACCGCCCAGCTCTAACATCAAATGCATCACTTCGTGACCATGAATGGATTCCGTCATTGCTTATCTCCAGAAAGTTATAACATGCCAGAGTAAAGCATCTTATGGGTTTCTCGATCCTGTTTATGATCAAGAAGAAGCGGATTTTTTGCACAACCGGGAAAGTGCTGCCTGGATCACATTCGCTCCAGAGCCGAGAGCGAATGGCTTGCCATCGACCACGCCTTAATAATAAATTAAAAAATCAGCATAGATAATCAACAGTAGGATATAGCGATGGATAGCGGATTGAGTAGTTACCTACCAGCCATCGAGCTGATCATGTGCCATTTAGGCAAAAGTTTTGATGAAGCTTGCGATGAATTGGGGCTGAGTTCCCAGGAGCGTCGCCGTCTGGCCGCACTACAGGAAAAAGTACGAACCCCGGAATAGCTCATGCGGATCGGGTGTCGGATGGTCTCCAGCCATCTGGCGGCCACAAAGAAAAGGGGGCGACTTTCGTCGCCCCCATTAGGTCTTAGCTGTCCGAATCCTTGAACAGTATTGCTCCCTGCAATCCCTGACTAAGCTCGTCCTTTAGGCTTTCCACTTCCCAAATCCTTTGGGGTGTCCTTTAGCCATCCTGGCATAACGAGTTATCCGTACTCGCTGTGCTATCTCCCTCCTGGGAGGTGTCCTTGCCCACATCCTGTGGGGATTCCTGCGCCTTACCTTGGCAGCCGACCTTCTTGGTCAACTTCATTGCGTCCTGCCCTGTTAATACTAAGGATCCTGGCTGGATCAGCAATGCCATTGGCTAAATCTTTTCTCGTCTTCGGCATGCAGGAGAACATTTATTCTTTTACTATCAATTGGTTATAAACAATCCATGTCTCTGGCGCACGAAAGAAAAACGTTTTCCCTTACGCAGGGTATGGCAAATGTCTCACACGATGAGTAGTCATTCTGGAAGCATTATGGGTGAGTCTTCCGTCGTAGGTCGTCATCATGTGGCAGCGAATATCGACTGAAAACCCTTTCACTTGAAATGAATAGTTGATCATAGAAAATGAAAAAAAATGCAATGAACGCTAAAAAGAAAAAGGGCGACTAGCGTCGCCCCTTAAAGGTCTGTTCGGTCTTTTTTGCACTTCCCTGAACGAATGTTGCTCCCTGCGACTCCCTGACCCTGGCCACTCCGGACCCGTCCCTATGACATCCTGTCGGCGAGCTCATCCTCGAGCCAGCTCATGATTCCTGAATCCATCATCCATGCGTCACTCCTGTGACCACCCCTGCCGGTATCCTGCATCATCCATCCTGGATCGATGTGGCAGCGGTATAGAGACATAGTAAGCCAAGAGGAGTGATGAACAAGTCCATGCAGGCAAGCAGCGCCGGGCACTCGGTGTCAGCCGAGGTGAAAGGATAATGTAACCATTTGATTTATAACCATGAGATACACTAGTGCAAGCTATTCCCCAACAAATGCCAGCCCGTCGGCCTACAGAGAATAGAGCAAATCTCCTACACGTCGATCCGCCAGATGCCGATGGAATACCGTTACGCTGCCACGAGCCAATCAAGTCCGCGGTTTGTGATAAAAATCCGCACCCCGAGCAATCATCCGCAGTTGATAGATAATTCGCTCGGCCAATTCGGTTCTCAGTGCCGGATCCAGATCCAGAGCATCGGCTCCGGCATGAAAGACGATGGTCACCATCGCCTCGGCCTGCACATTGGCATCATAGGGGGTATATCCGGATTTCTTTTGCAGATCATCGGCCAATTCGGCGATGAAATGCTGGATCTCCCGCTGGACGGCCTGGCGGAAAGCCGCCGAAGTACCGGAACGCTCACGCAGCAACAGACGGAAAACGTTGGGGTTATTCTCGATAAACTCCATAAAGGTCAGTACCGAGGTGCGAATCACGCTCCCGCCGGTACTGGCAATCCGCAGCCGGGCCTGGCGCATCAATTGACGCAACGTCAACCCGCCTTCATCCACCATGGTCAGGCCTAACTCGTCCATGTCGCGAAAATGGCGATAGAACGAGGTCGGTGCAATGCCGGCTTCCCGTGCCACTTCGCGCAGGCTGAGACTGGAAAAACTACGCTCGGCATTCAATTGGCTGAACGCGGCGTCGATCACCGAACGGCGGGTCTTCTCTTTTTGCTGTGCACGGATCCCCACAATCGCTCCCGGATAAACCAAAGTGCTGCATCATACCGTGTTGTTGCAGGCGCGCCAAACCGGCGCCGGAGTGCTACAGCAAGCCGCGCAGCGGCAAATAGCTGACCAGGGTCACCCAGAAGCGTTGCCAACGGCTGGTCTGTGGTTCAACGTTACTCTGTGGCCACCGCACCTGCCCCTGGCTCAGACACAGGGGCCAAGCCGAATCTTCCGTCAGGATGAGATCCAGCCACGACTGCACCTCGGCAGCCAGGCTTTGGCCGTGCAACAAGAGCGCAATCTCGGTATTCAGGTAGGAAGAGCGCGGATCCAGGTTCAGGCTGCCCACCAGCAGATGACTGTCATCAAACAGCGCCAGCTTGGCATGCAGGCAACGCTGGTTCCCAGGGCGCAGTTCGAACAGGCGAACTCCAGCATTCAACAGCCGCTTGCGGCGGGTACGATACCCGGAATATGCCAGCGGCATATCGGTGCCCGCCAATGAGTTGCTCAGCATGAGTACCCCGACCCCGCGGCGCAACAAACGCCGCACCCCCTGATACAAAGGCCGAGTCGGCACCAGGTAGGGCGAGACAATCCGCAAACTCGCCGTGACCTCACCCAGTTGATCCAGCAAGGCCCGGGTCGCGGCGGAGGGATGACGCCGCAGCTGTAATCCCTTGTCGGGGGAGTCCACGACCACCTGAGCCCGCACTGTGTGCCAGCTCAGGCTACGCAAGCAGCCGTTGAAATGCGTCTCGGCGACGCCAAACAAGCGGGCCACCTCGGGCTCTGTGAGTGCCAGCAGGAAGGCATTGTTGGCGATGGCCATCGGCTCGGGAATGCCGAACCAGCCAAGGCGATGGCAGACATGGCTCCAACGTCCACGCCAGTAGCTGAGAAACCCGCGCGCCAGATCGGTACAGACAGCACCGCGCAACAGCACATCCAGATCGACGAACTGATGGTCGGCCGGTAGTCCCAGATAGGCGTCGCCGATATTGCGCCCCCCCACCATGGCCCAG
>RRZT010852201.1_pt1 | contig 17100 bp, 14 predicted proteins | sample 2165551 | NCBI WGS metagenome assembly RRZT01 (sample SAMN10456910, study PRJNA506462) | wastewater metagenome | biome: wastewater; feature: sludge; material: wastewater sludge; isolation source: wastewater sludge with Escherichia coli K12::gfp cells carrying plasmid... | place: USA: Moscow, Idaho...
CATGAGCTTCACGCGGGTCATCTTGACCTGGGTCTTGCATCGCACGCAGTTTCGGCTGACGGTACAAAGCGTTACTGTCGATAGTGATTTTTGCATCAAGGCAATGCAGGTTGCCATCGTTCTTAATCACTAAAGGGTTCACTTCCAGTAAAGCCACATCATGCTCAACAAACAGCTTAGCTAAACCTAAGAAAATTTTAGTGAATTGCTTAACCTGATCATCGATCAAGCCTAAACCATAGGCTAAAAAGCGACCTTGAAATGGCTGCGCTCCAATGGCTGGGTCAATGGTCACTTGGAGGATTTTCTCTGGCGTTTCATGAGCAACTTTTTCAATATCAACACCACCTTCTATCGAAGCCATGAACACCAAGCGGCGCGAGGCACGATCAACTACAGCGCCTAAATACAATTCTTTAGAAAAATCAGTACAGGCTTCAACCAGAATACGACTGACCGGCTGACCGTTGGCATCGGTTTGATAGGTTACTAAACGCTTACCTAACCATTGTGCAGCAAAGTCTTGCGCATCTTCAGCAGTGGTCACCAACTTAACACCACCTGCTTTACCACGTCCGCCTGCATGCACTTGAGTTTTTACCACCCAACGCTCACCACCAATATCGTGACAAGCTTGGGCCGCCGCTTCAGGTGTTTCCACAGCAAAGCCTAAAGATACCGGCAACCCGTAGTCAGCAAATAACTGTTTTGCTTGATATTCATGAAGATTCATACTGTCCTACCATTGAGTTCAGATTATGCGTGATATGCCGCTTACAAAATCTAACGGCTGTCTGGCTGTCTAGCAGCCTGCCAAGCACCAACCGAAGCTGGTCCCCTTGCTTGACCTGAAACGAATACCGCCCCTAAAAAGGGGCGGTAAGTCGATCAACGTTTTTTGCGGTTAGCGATATGAATCGCTTCTCCACTCACCGCCAATGCGGCTTCATGTAGCGCTTCCGATAGGGTTGGGTGTGAGAACACCATCAAGCCTAAATCTTCAGCACTGGAGCCGAATTCCATGGCAATTGCCCCCTGCTGCACTAACTCTGCAGCACTTGGGCCAATCACGTGCACACCCAGCACGCGATCAGTGTTTGCATCAGCAATGATTTTTACAAAACCGGCGGTGTCATTGGCTGCCATCGCACGACCACTGGCAGCAAATGGGAATACACCCACATTGACGGCAACGCCATCACTTTTCAGCTGCTGTTCAGTTTTACCAACGCTGGCAATTTCTGGATGCGTATAAATAACGCCAGGAATCAGATCGTAATTGACTTGGTTTTTCTTACCGGCAATACGCTCTGCAACCATGATGCCTTCTTCGGATGCTTTGTGCGCCAACATCGGCCCACGCACCACATCACCAATCGCATACACACCTGGTACGCTAGTGGCACAGATGTCATCAACGTAGATAAAGCCACGCTCATCCAAGTTCACACCGCTATCAACCGCTAGCAGGTTTGTGGTAACAGGACGACGACCAACAGAAACAATTAACTTATCGAAAGTCATTTGTTGTTCGCCTTTGGCGTCAGTGAAGCTTACGGTCACTTCGCCGTTTTTCACTTCAGAGCCAGTGACACGTGCACCTAAACGGATATCCAAACCTTGCTTAGTGAAGATTTTCAGGGCTTCTTTAGCCACTTGATCATCCATCGCCGGTAAGAATTTATCTTGCGCTTCGATCACAGTCACTTCAGCGCCTAAACGGCCCCAGACAGATCCCAACTCAAGACCAATCACACCTGCACCAATCACGCCAAGACGTTTTGGTACGGCTTGGAATTCCAGTGCACCAGTTGAATCAACGATAACATCTTGATCCACCGGAGCCGGTGGAATATCAATCGGCTGCGAACCAGCGGCAATAATAACGTTTTCAGCATCATATACAGTGACAGTACCATCGGCAGCAGTCACTTCAACTTGCTTATTCGCCAGCAGCTTACCGTGACCTTCAATGCTAGTGACACCGTTGGCTTTGAATAAACCTGCGATACCTGCCGTCAGGTTTTTAACAATGGTGCCTTTGCGGGCAATCATCGCTGGAACGTCCATGGTAACGTCTTTAACGCCAATACCATGGACAGCAAAACCCTCTTTCGCTTCATGGTATTTCCAGGCACTGTCCAGCAACGCTTTAGACGGGATGCAGCCTACGTTCAAGCAGGTACCGCCTAACGCCATTTTACCGTCTTTGTCTTGGTATTTTTCGATACAAGCGGTTTTCATACCCAGCTGCGCTGCTTTAATCGCTGCAACATAGCCACCAGGACCTGCACCGATGACGATTACATCAAATTTCTGACTCATGAGGTTTCCTCGTTAAGTGACATCGCGCCACACTGCAGTCGCCTATTTCAACATAAGCGACTGCAGAATAATCAGATGTCCAACAACAAACGTGCTGGGTCTTCTAATAAGTTTTTCATGGTGACAAGGAAAGTCACTGCTTCTTTGCCATCAATTAAACGGTGGTCATAAGATAATGCTAAATACATCATCGGTAAAATCACTACTTGACCATCAACAGCCATTGGACGATCTTGGATTTTATGCATCCCCAAGATTGCCGTTTGTGGCGGGTTAACGATTGGCGTAGAGAGTAGAGAGCCGAACACACCACCATTGGAAATGGTAAAAGTACCGCCCGTCATTTCTTCTAAAGTCAGCTTGCCTTCTTTAGCTTTACGACCGAAGTTAGCAATCCCGCCTTCGATTTCGGCAAGGCTCATAAACTCAGCATTACGCAGTACAGGTACAACTAGACCACGATCACTGGATACTGCCACACCGATGTCTTGGTAGCCGTGGTAAACAATATCTTTACCGTCAATAGAAGCATTCACACCTGGTTGGCGTTTCAGTGCTTCAACCGCTGCCTTAACAAAGAACGACATAAAGCCTAGACGCACACCGTTGTGGGTCTTTTCAAACAAGTCTTTATACTTGTTACGCAAATCCATAATTGGCTTCATGTTAACTTCGTTGAACGTAGTCAACATTGCCATAGAGGATTGCGCCTCAACCAAACGCTCTGCCACTTTACTGCGCAAACGAGTCATAGGTACACGTTTTTCAACGCGATCACCAGCGGCAAACAATGGCGCGTCTGCAGCAGGTGCCGCAGCTTTTGCTGCAGCAGCTGGCTTATTGGCAGCCGCTGCAACAGCGTCTTCTTTAGTGACGCGGCCGTCTTTACCAGTACCCTGAATGGCGGCAGGGTTGAGTGCATTCTCTTCAGCAATTTTACGCGCAGCCGGTGACAAAATAGCATCACCTGTTGCTGGAGCGGCTGGTGCAGCAGCTGCAGCAGTAGCTGGCGCCGCCGCAGGAGCTGCAGGCGCTGCAGCAACAGCGTCGGTATCCAAAAGACCCAATACCTGTGCGCTTAATACTGTATCGCCTTCGTTAGCAATGATTTCAGTCAACACGCCATCGGCTTCAGCTAAAACTTCCATCACTACTTTGTCAGTTTCGATATCAACGATCAGTTCATCACGCTTAACTGCATCGCCAACTTGTTTGTGCCAAGTCGCCACGGTGCCATCAGCGACCGACTCGGGAAATGCTGGGGCTTTAATTTCGATAGCCATAATAATCTGTTCCTATAAATTCGGTTATTACATCAAAGCCGCACAGTTGGATTGTGCAGCTTTTTCGCTGATTTAAACGTTAAAAGCATCTTGCAACAGTTGCTCTTGTTGCTCGGCATGCATCGATGCATAACCACAAGCGGGAGATGCTGAAGCAACACGACCTGCATACTGCAAATCTAACGTTGGCTTGCAAGCACTTGCTACTCGGCGCATGTGGTGCTGACTGCAATACCAGGCACCTTGGTTCATTGGCTCTTCTTGACACCAAACGACACGTTCAAGGTTTTTGTACTTAGCAAGCTCTGCAGTTAAGTCATCCTCAGGGAATGGGTAGAGTTGCTCAATACGCACCAAGGCTGTTGTCTTGATACCATCATTACGACGTTTTTCTAGCAAGTCGTAATAGACCTTACCACTACACATGATCACACGATCAACTTTATCGGCATCCAGTGCATCGATCTCACCGATGACGTTCTGGAATGTACCTTCTGCTAGGTCTTCTAAAGTTGAAATAGCCAACTTATGACGCAGCAAAGACTTCGGCGTTAAGGCGATTAACGGCTTGCGCAGTGGGCGAATCGCTTGACGACGCAGCATGTGATAAACCTGTGCAGGCGTAGTCGGCACACAAACTTGAACGTTATGTTCAGCACAGAGTTGCAAGTAGCGCTCTAAGCGTGCAGAGGAGTGCTCAGGACCTTGCCCCTCGTAACCGTGCGGCAGCAACATGGTTAAGCCTGATAAGCGGCCCCACTTTGTTTCACCGCTGGTAATAAACTGGTCAATCACGACCTGTGCACCGTTGGCGAAGTCACCAAACTGCGCTTCCCAAATCACCAGCGCATTTGGCATGGTGCTGGCATAACCGTATTCAAATGCTAAAACCGCTTCCTCAGAAAGGAATGAGTCATACATATCGAAACGTGGCTGATCTTTATAGAGGTTTTGTAAACCGACATAAGTTTCACCATTTTTTTGGTTATGCAGAACCGCATGGCGATGCGAGAACGTACCACGACCAACATCCTGGCCAGTGAAACGAATCGGATAGCCTTCAAATAACAAAGTGGCATACGCAGCCGTTTCTGCGAAGCCCCAGTTAATTGGCAAAGCTCCTGCAGCCATCTTTTGACGGTCTTCTAAGATTTTTGCAACCTGACGCTGCACTACAAAACCGTCTGGCGTTTCTTGCATTTTAAGCGCAAGTTCTTGCAGAGTTTTTAAATCAAAGCGCGTATCAAAATTTGGCGTCCACTTATGACCTAGGTATGGACGCCAGTCGACAAACAACTCTTTGTTAGGCTCCTTAACTAAGCTTTGTACAACGTGCAAACCATTATCTAACGCCGTGCGATATTCATTCACAAGTTCTTGCACTTGCTCGCTTGTCAGTACGCCTTCTTTTACCAATGCATCAGCATACAGCTCGCGCGTCGTGCGTTGCTTGCTGATGATTTGATACATCAAAGGCTGCGTACCACTTGGCTCATCCGCTTCGTTGTGACCGCGGCGACGGTAGCAAACTAAATCAATGACCACGTCACGTTTAAATTGCATGCGATAGTCAACCGCAAGCTGGGTCACAAACAACACAGCCTCAGGGTCATCACCGTTGACATGCAAAATCGGCGCTTGAATCATTTTTGCAACGTCAGTTGCATATTCAGTTGAACGGGTGTCTTCAGGCTTGCTGGTAGTAAAGCCAACTTGGTTATTGATCACTACCCGGATGGTGCCGCCCGTTTTATAGCCACGGGTTTGCGACATCTGGAAAGTTTCCATTACCACACCTTGACCGGCAAACGCAGAATCACCGTGAATGGTAACTGGAACGACCTTATCACCCAACGGATCATTACGGCGGTCTTGACGCGCACGCACAGAACCTTCAACAACTGGAGAAACAATCTCAAGGTGCGATGGGTTAAAGCTGAGTGCCAAGTGGACTTCACCGCCTGGGGTCATTACGTTAGATGAGAAGCCTTGGTGATATTTAACATCGCCCGAGGTTAAACCCTCAACGCGCTTACCATCAAACTCATCAAATAAATCACGTGGATTTTTACCATAGGTATTGACCAGAACGTTAAGACGTCCACGGTGCGCCATACCTACAACAATTTCTTTAGCACCATAGGAGCCGGAGCGCTGAATAATCTCATCCATTAACGGAATAAGACTTTCACCACCCTCAAGACCAAAACGTTTGGTACCTGGATACTTGGTGCCTAAATATTTTTCTAGACCTTCACCCGCCGTTAAACGCTCAAGAATATGCGTGCGCACTTCAGCTGAAAAGCTTGGACGGCTGCGGACACTTTCCAAACGCTGCTGGAACCAGCGACGCTGCTCTGAGTCAACGATGTGGGTAAACTCAGCACCGATGGTGCGACAATAAGTATCTTGTAAAGATTGTTGAATCTCGCGTAGCGTAGCCTCTTCTTTACCGATATTTAAGTCGCCAGTATGGAAGACGCTATCAAGATCTGCATCCGTCAAACCGTAGTGATGGACGGTTAGGTCAGGTTGCATTGGGCGCACCCACAAGCCGAGCGGATCAAGCTGTGACGCTTGATGGCCACGCATACGGTAGGCTTGAATGAGGCGCAGTACTTCAACTTGTTTTTTCTCATGCTCAGTACTAACACTGCCAGCAGACACTGGCTGAGCACGTCTTTGGTTTTTCGCCAATAAGACAAATTGATCACGAATAGTCGAGTGTGAGACGTCAGTACTTAAACCACCATCGGCAGGTAGTTTTTGGAAATAAGTACGCCACTCTTCCGATACTGAGTTCGGATCGTGCAGGTAGAGTTCATATAGCTCTTCCACATAGGCAGCATTTCCACCGGATAGGTGGGCGCTGCTCCACATGCGCTGCATTACGCTTTCTTGCATGCTAAGTCACCCTTGATAAGGGGGACGCTACCGGCATGGAAACTTAGCGGCTTTAAGTCATAAACAGCGACTTGGGTAAAGCCACTCAGATTCCCGCAGATAGTCCGGGCACCAGCCCAGATGCCCCTGCTGGTCGTCAATTGCGTTTTGAAAAAAAGCCTTGTAAGCAATTTTTCGTTTAAAGCCACTCACCTAAAGGTACTCAGATGAGTGGCTCAATGATTTACTGCAGATAAAACTGCGGTAAATTAAGTACCACTTTGTAGCAACATGCTGCGAATATGACCGATCGCCCGGGTAGGGTTGAGGCCTTTCGGGCACACGTTGACACAGTTCATAATATTGTGGCAACGGAACACGCTAAACGGATCATCAAGGCGCGCTAGACGCTCTTCTGTCTTGGTATCACGTGTATCTGCCAAGAATCGATAGGCTTGCAATAAAGCAGCAGGACCTAAGAACTTGTCAGGGTTCCACCAGAACGATGGGCAGCCAGTTGAGCAACATGCACACAAGATACACTCGTACAGACCATCTAATTTTTCACGATCAGCTGGTGACTGTAAGCGCTCCATACCCGGTGTAGGGGTATTATTTTGCAAATACGGCTGCACTTTCTCGTACTGCTTGTAGAAGATGCTCATATCAACCGCGAGGTCACGGATAATTGGTAAGCCCGGTAGCGGACGCAATACCAATTTGCCATTTTTAACCACACTCGACAGTGGCGTGATGCAAGCTAAGCCATTTTTTCCTGAGATGTTCATACCATCGGAACCGCACACGCCTTCACGGCACGAACGACGATAAGACATGCTTTGATCCTGCTCTTTAATCAGTGCAAGCACATCCAACACCATCATGTCTTTGCCATCAATCTCTACATTGAAGTCTTGCATGAAGGGTGCAGAGTTCACCTCTGGATTGTAACGGTAAACACTTACTTGCAATATTTTAGGCAACGTCATCGTGATAACCCTTAATATTTACGTTCTTGAGGTTTAAATTGCTCAGCTTCGGCTGGACTAAGCGCTGACGAAATCGTGAAATTCACTGCACGTTTGCCAACACGCTTTTCCCCAGGGAAGTACATGCTATGGCATAGCCAGTTTTCGTCATCTCGACTTTCGTAGTCTTCACGCGCATGTGCACCACGCGACTCAGTACGAGCCTCGGCCGCAATTGCAGTCGCTTCAGCCACTTCAAACAAGTTTTGCAACTCAAGCGCTTCAATACGTGCAGTATTGAACGCATTGCTCTTATCTTGAATTTTTACATTTTCTACGCGCTCACGCATTTGCGCCAGCTCGGCAATACCTTTTTGCATGTATTCACCAGTACGGAATACACCAAAGTAGTTTTGCATGCAGTTCTGTAGCTCTTTACGCAATGGCGCAACATCTTCACCGCTAGTGCGCTCATTAAGTGCAGATAAACGCGCCATTGAGGCTTCGATATCAGACTCACTTGCAGCGCGTGTATCAACGCCTTCACGCAAGCTCTTCTCAAGGTGAAGACCAGCGGCACGACCGAAAACAACCAAGTCAAGTAATGAGTTACCACCTAGGCGGTTAGCACCGTGTACAGAAACAGAACTCACTTCACCAACAGCGAACAAGCCCTCAATGATCTTATCGACACCGTTTGCATCCTGTGCAATGGCTTGACCATGAATATTAGTGGCAATACCACCCATCATGTAGTGACAAGTCGGCACAACAGGAATTGGCGCAACCACCGGGTCAATGTGAGCAAAGGTAATTGACAGCTCACAAATACCAGGCAGACGGCTGTGTAGAACCTCTTCACCAAGATGATCGAGCTTAAGCAATACGTGATCGCCATTCGGACCACAGCCATTACCAGCAAGAATCTCTTTAACCATTGAGCGCGCAACAACGTCACGACCAGCAAGGTCTTTAGCATTCGGCGCATAACGCTCCATGAAACGCTCGCCATGCTTATTGATTAAGTAGCCACCTTCACCACGGCAACCTTCAGTTACCAAGGTACCCGCACCGGCAATACCCGTCGGGTGGAACTGCCACATTTCCATATCTTGCACTGGCACACCAGCACGCAACGCCATACCAACACCGTCACCGGTATTAATCAGTGCGTTAGTGGTTGAGGCATAAATACGACCTGCACCACCGGTTGCTAAAACAACCGCTTTAGAACGGATATGAACAACTTCACCGGTTTCAATGCAAATTGCAACAACACCAACAATCGCGCCATCTTGGTTTTTAACCAAGTCAACTGCGTACCACTCATTTAAGAATGAAGTGCCGTGCTTTAAGTTGGCTTGATACAACGTGTGTAATAAGGCGTGACCTGTACGGTCAGCGGCAGCACAAGTACGAGCAGCTTGACCACCCTTACCGTAGTCTTTTGACTGCCCACCGAATGGACGCTGATAAATACGACCGGTCTCAGTACGTGAGAACGGTAAACCCATGTGCTCTAACTCGTATACGGCTTCGGGGCCAACTGAACACATGTATTCGATAGCGTCTTGGTCACCGATATAGTCGGAACCTTTGACGGTATCGTACATGTGCCAACGCCAATCATCATTCGGGTCATCTGATGCAATTGCACAGGTAATACCGCCTTGCGCAGAAACAGTGTGCGAACGCGTCGGGAACACTTTAGTCACTACGGCTGTTTTGTGTCCACCTTGCGCTAGCTGCAGAGATGCACGCATACCAGCGCCGCCACCACCAATAATAATTGCGTCATAAGAAATGGTACGAATACTGGCCATGGATCAATTTCCCCACAATATTTGTATGCCCCAAACGAACAGTATGAACATAATCATACCGCACAGCGCTTGGACTAAAAATCGTACACCTGTTGCCCAGCTACCCATAGACATCGGCGTTAAGTAGTCTGTAGTGATGGTCCACAGGCCAATCCAAGCGTGAGCGCCCAGAGCAACCAGACTCATCAAACTAAAGATACGCATCCAGCTGTTGGCAAACAGACCTTGCCACTGGGCATAACTCATGTCTGGATTGGCAATTGCATAACCCAAAAGAAATAAGGCGTAAGCTGCCAATACTACAGCGGAGACTCGCTGAGCCATCCAGTCAAACAGACCAGATCGAGAGAAGTTAGTTACGTTAGTTACCATATCCAGACTCCCATCAATACGATCAGCACGGCTGAAATAACAAAGACTAATTGCGCGCCTAACTTTCCGCCTTCCAGCGTTTCACCGATACCTAAGTCCATAATTAAATGGCGGATACCAGCTGTTAAGTGGTACATCAGTCCAGAGAGAAGACCCCACACAACAAATTTGGCCAGCGGACTGGTCAAGCACTCTTTGACCTCAGCAAACCCTTGCTCTGACGCAAGTGATTTATCGAGTCCATATAACAGCACAGCGATACCTAAAAACAGGATGACACCTGTAATTCTGTGCAAAATGGAAGAGATTGCAGTGAGTGGGAGTTTTATAGTCCTAAGATCTAGGTTTACAGGTCGTTGGCTATTCACGGCGTATTCACACTTAGAGAGCCCTAAACTGCAGGGCGAGTTGTCGGGAAGGCACTTATTAGAAGTACCCGTCACCATCGGAGTGACGACCGCCAGCATGAAGGCAAAAGCCACTGCCGGTCAGCTATCGAGTATAGTCTAAAAAACAGCATAATGACAACGCCAAAGCATTCGCCTAAATGCGCATTGCCAGCCTTTGACAAAAAGCGTAAATATCTGTACGTACTTTTGCCTTGAGATAATTTGACTGCAAAATAAACACCCGAACAGGTTATACTGGCGCGCTGTTCAAATTGACATTCGAGTTTATCTCACTATTATGTTGCGGGCCCTGCGTGGGGGGCCGTGATGATTCCAAGCATAACTAGGAGGCCACAATGGCTGACAAAAAAGCGCAGTTAATCATCGAGGGCTCAGCCCCCGTAGACCTGCCTGTCCTGACCGGTACTATTGGTCCTGATGTAATTGATGTACGCGATCTTATTTCTAGCGGTCATTTCACTTACGACCCCGGCTTTATGTCAACAGCAGCATGCGAATCTAAAATCACTTATATCGATGGTGATAAAGGGATTTTATTGCACCGCGGCTATCCAATTGAGCAATTAGCAGAAAAATCAGATTACCTAGAGACTTGCTACTTATTACTCAATGGTGAGTTACCGAATGCTGAGCAAAAGAAAAATTTTGTCGAAACCATCAGCAAGCACACCATGGTCAACGAACAACTGAAGTCTTTCTTAAATGGCTTCCGTCGTGACGCTCACCCAATGGCAGTAATGTGCGGGATAGTAGGCGCTCTATCAGCTTTTTATCACGACTCTTTAGACAACAACAATCCAAAGCATCGCGAAATCTCTGCACACCGCTTGATTGCCAAAATGCCAACCATCGCTGCTATGACGTACAAGTATTCAATCGGCCAGCCCATCATGTACCCTCGCAATGATCTCTGCTACTCAGAGAATTTCTTGCACATGATGTTCAACACACCAGCAGAAACTAAACGTTTCAGCCCTGCTCTAGTTAATGCAATGGATCGTATTTTCATCCTCCATGCTGACCATGAGCAAAATGCTTCTACCTCGACTGTACGCCTAGCGGGCTCCACTGGTGCCAACCCATTCGCATGTATCGCCTCTGGTATTGCAGCGCTTTGGGGTCCAGCACACGGTGGCGCTAACGAAGCTGTACTGACTATGCTTGATGAAATTGGTGATGCATCAAACATCGAGAAGTTTATTGCAAAAGCAAAAGACAAAAATGATCCATTCAAACTGATGGGCTTTGGTCACCGTGTTTACAAAAACTTTGACCCTCGCGCACAAGTGATGAAACAAACCTGTGATGAAGTACTGGCTGAATTAGGTATTAACGATCCTAAGCTTGATCTGGCGATGAAGCTGGAAGAATACGCCCTAAACGATCCATACTTCAAAGAGCGCAACCTCTATCCAAACGTTGATTTCTACTCAGGCATCATTCTGAAAGCGATCGGTATTCCAACCAGCATGTTTACTGTGATTTTTGCTATGTCACGTACTGTTGGCTGGATCTCACACTGGACTGAGATGCTCTCTAACCCATACAAAATCAGTCGCCCACGTCAGCTGTATACCGGCTATGAGAAGCGCGACTACGCTCCACTAGACAAGCGTTAATCTTGCTCTAGTTACAAAAAAGGCTGCACAGTAATAAGCAGCCTTTTTTTATGTCCAAACCCTGCCGATCTGTTAACTCGCTTCTGCAGTGACATCCTCTAACCAACCAATCAACTTAATGGCCTCGGCTTGGCTATTGCCACAAATACTCACCTCAGCTTGAAAAACACCACAAAATGCAGGCCGCTCGGGTAAGCCAAATAACGTGCATAAGTTATCGTCACTTAAATTCAGACAACGTTCACCGGCTTTTTTACCCTGCGGCATATTCGGCATGGGTGTATGAATTGATGGTGCAATACAACACGCGCCGCAGCCCATTCGACATTCCATCAAAACCACTTCCAAGTACTGTGTAAGCTCAGGAAATACATGCCAACCCCTATTATTGTTTGCTCTTTAAACGAGCGATTAAGCTCGAGGTATCCCAGCGCCGCCCACCCATCGCTTCAACCTCGGCATAAAACTGATCAACCAAGGCCGTAACCGGCAGCGATGCACCATTTCGCCGCGCTTCATCGAAGACAATGGCAAAGTCTTTGCGCATCCATTCAACAGCAAAGCCAAAATCAAACTCGCCCGCTAGCATGCTTTGATAACGGTTTTCTAACTGCCACGACTGCGCCGCCCCTTTGCTGATCACCTGCATTGCCGCTTCAGCATCTAAACCGGCACTTTGTGCAAAGTGCAACGCCTCCGACAAACCCTGCAACAAACCACCAATGCAAATTTGATTGACCATTTTGGTCAACTGACCACTACCGACATCCCCCATTAAGCGCTGCATACGCGCATAGCTTTGTAGAATTGGCGCAACCCGCTCATACACCTCTGCAGAGCCACCCAGCATAATGGTCAGCACACCATTTTGTGCGCCTGCTTGCCCACCAGAGACTGGCGCATCAAGAAATGCCAGGCCACGTTGCCGAGCCTCAGCAGCCAGTTGCTTAGCCACTTGCGCCGATGCTGTGGTGTGATCAACAAAGACGCTGCCCGCTGACATTGCTGCAAATGCGCCATCATCAGCTAAAGTAACCGCACGCAAATCATCATCATTACCCACGCAGCACAACACAAACTCAGCATTCACTGCTGCTTCTGCGGGGGTTAGCGCCATATGCCCTGGATACTCTTGCAACCACTGCTGCGCGGTTGCAGCGGTACGATTATAGACAGTGACAGCATGACCGTTGCGCGCCAAATGCCCTGCCATCGGATAACCCATAGCCCCTAAACCAATAAACGCGACACGCGCCATACTGCACCTTCCTGTTCTATTTAATTGTGAGCAACCTTTACAGCCACTGCTCTTTGAGACTTCAACAAGCACTTGAAAGTGTCGATAAAGCCGTGACGACTCTTGCCCACAAGGTTATGCTAGCCATCTTTTTAACTTTGAGAATCTACTATGCTTACCGTTAACGAATACTTTAATGGCACAGTAAAATCCATCAGTTTTAACACCAGCAAGGGTTCTGCCAGCGTCGGTGTAATGACAGCCGGCGAATACACTTTTAGCACAGCCAGCGCTGAAGTGATGCATATTATCAGTGGTAGTGCGGCGATAAAACTCAGCGACAGCAGCGACTGGCAAACGGTAGCAGCTGGCGAACAGTTCAGCGTAGACGCACATAGCAGCTTTTTAATTAAACTCAGCGGCGATACTGCTTATTTATGCGAGTACCGCTAAGTCTCCGATCCACTATAGAGTAACGCCTACGCCCTACTCGTCACCTTGGTTGCTTTGGAATAAAAATGAACTTATCGAACATTGATCTCAACTTATTCATTGTCTTTGACGCCATTTATACCGAAGGTAACCTAACCCGCGCAGGGCAAATTCTTGGCATCACCCAGCCTGCTACATCAAACGCTTTAGCTAGGCTGCGTGACACCTTTAACGATCCTCTATTTGTGCGCACCGCGAACGGCATGCTGCCAACACCATTGGCGCAAAATATTATTACCCCAGTGCGCAGCGCCTTACAGTTACTGCGCAGCTCAGTGCATGACAGTCGTGTATTTGATCCAGCCAATGCGCATAAGACATTTCGCCTCAGCATGACTGATCTCTTAGAAGACACTTTATTACCTGCCACATTTCAGCGCTTACATAAGCTCGCGCCCAATGTACGCATCGAGAGCTTACTGGCACGCCGCCGCGAAACAGCGAAAGAGCTGGCCGCTGGTCATTTAGACTTTGCCATTGATGTACCCCTCAATAGCGACCCACAACTGCTGCACACGAAGTTATTAGAAGACCGCTATGTCTGCGCGATGCGCAAAGGTCATCCGCTGGCCAGTCACAAGAAAATCAGCCTTGAGCAGTACCTTGCAACCCAACATATCCATATTTCATCACGTCGCAGCGGTTTGGGTCCGGTCGACTTAGCTTTAGGCAAGATGGGCTTACAGCGCAATATTGTTTTACGCTCGCAGCATTACCTGATGGCGCAAACGGTTTTGCAAAACACCGACTTAACCATCACCGCACCGGCGCGCTTTGTTGCTCACTATAATTTACACAGCGTGGAACTGCCGATTGCCGGCATCGCACCGATTGAAAGCCACCTGTTTTGGCACACCAGTGCCGACCAAGATCCAGCTAACCGCTGGATGCGCGAGCAATTACTGCAAGTGGCGCAGCAGATCAGTAAAACTCCAGCAAGCTAAAAAAAACCGCGTATTCAGCACAACGACTGCGTCAAACCAAGACTTTCTGCAAAAAATCAGCAATTCGCTGCGCACTCAGCGCCATGTATTGCTCATGGGTAAAACCGCTACGCTTCAAAGGCTTCAGGTCATGATCAGCAAACGCCAGCCACTCAAGCTCAATCGCTGTCGATAGCGGATACTGCCGCACAACAGCTTTAGCACCTAAAGCATCACGCTCTCCCTGCACTATAAGGGTCGGAGTGCGCAAATCCGCTAGGTGTTCAATACGCGGACGATCGACTTTGCCAGCAGGGTAAAACGGATAGCCCAAGCACACCAGCGCCTGCACTTGCAGTTCATCAGCGAGCATGCTGGCCATGCGCCCACCCATTGACTTACCAGCGAGCACCAGCGGTCCTGCGACTTTAGCGCGCACCTCGGCATAAACCTTGCGCCAAGCCTCTAACAACACCGCAGCTTGATTGGGCGGCCGGCGCACGCCATCCAGTCTGCGCTGCGCCATATAAGGAAACTCAAAGCGCACCACGCTAATCCCTAAAGCCTGTAAACGCTCGCTCATATCCTGCATAAACGCACTGTCCATCGGCGCACCGGCGCCGTGTGCGAAAATCAGCGTGCACCATGAATCTGTCGCATCATCAAATAAAACAGTCATTACACCCTCATTAATATACTTATCAATAAACTCTTTGACCGTTGACCCTTATCAATACTAACACTAGGGGCTTTCGTCATTATTGCGCCTGACAACAGCCGTCTTAATGTCCATAAGCACGACTGATTATCTGCCCAAAAATAGAATGGAAACCTTCAAATATGAACACGACAACGAGTTCCGCCTATAACTACAAGGTGGTTCGCCAGTTTGCCATCATGACGGTGATATGGGGCATCGTTGGGATGGCGGTCGGCATCCTGATTGCTGCTCAACTGGTGTGGCCTGTACTTAACTTTGACCTGCCCTGGACCTCTTATGGTCGCTTACGTCCTCTGCATACTAACGCAGTGATTTTTGCGTTCGGTGGTTGCGCGCTGTTTGCAACGTCCTACTATGCGGTACAACGCACCTGTCAAACGCAGTTGTTTGCGCCAAAACTAGCGGCTTTTACCTTCTGGGGCTGGCAGTTAGTTATTTTACTGGCTGCAATCAGTTTACCGCTGGGCTTTACCTCGTCCAAAGAATATGCAGAACTTGAGTGGCCGATTGATATTCTCATCGCCATTGTTTGGGTCAGCTATGCAATTGTTTTCTTTGGCACGCTGGTTAAGCGCAAAGTTAAACATATCTATGTGGGTAACTGGTTCTTCGGTGCTTTCATCCTGACCGTCGCAATGCTGCACATCATCAACAACTTGGAAGTACCGGTTACGCTGACCAAGTCCTACTCCATGTATGCTGGCGCAACGGATGCCATGGTGCAGTGGTGGTACGGTCACAACGCGGTAGGTTTCTTCTTGACCGCAGGCTTCTTGGGCATGATGTATTACTTTGTTCCTAAACAAGCTGAACGCCCTGTTTACTCTTACCGCTTATCAATCGTGCACTTTTGGGCATTGATCGCAGTATACATCTGGGCAGGTCCGCACCACTTGCACTACACCGCTCTGCCAGACTGGGCACAGTCGCTCGGCATGGTGATGTCATTGATTCTATTAGCACCTTCATGGGGCGGCATGATCAACGGCATGATGACGCTATCGGGTGCGTGGCACAAACTGCGTAGCGACCCCATCTTACGTTTCTTAGTGGTCTCGCTAGCGTTTTACGGCATGTCGACCTTTGAAGGCCCGATGATGTCAATTAAAACCGTTAACGCTCTATCGCATTACACTGACTGGACCATTGGTCACGTACACGCAGGTGCTCTAGGCTGGGTGGCGATGGTTTCAATCGGTTCGCTATATCACATGATTCCACGTCTGTTCGGTCTCAAGCAGATGTACAGCGTCAGCTTGATTAACACGCATTTCTGGTTATCCACCATTGGTACCGTGCTGTATATCGCCTCTTTGTGGGTCAACGGTATTGCTCAAGGCTTAATGTGGCGCGCCATCAATGATGACGGCACCTTAACCTACTCGTTTTCTGAAGCCATCAGTGTCAGTCACCCAGGTTTCGTGGTGCGCTTAATCGGTGGTTCAATCTTCTTTATCGGCATGCTGTTGATGGCCTGGAACGTTTGGAAAACCATCAGAAGCGCGAAGCCTGCTGAAGCAGCTGCAGCGGCACGCTTTTCTGTAGAAGGAGCACACTAATGAAGAGTCATGAGATCGTAGAAAAAAACGTTGGTCTGCTTGCCCTCTTTATGGTTCTAGCAGTCAGCATTGGCGGTTTGGTACAGATCGTACCGCTGTTTTTCCAAGACATGGTTAATGAGCCAGTTGAAGGCTTAAAGCCTTACACCGCCTTACAGCTGGAAGGTCGCGACATTTACATTCGCGAAGGTTGCGTGGGCTGCCACTCGCAGATGATTCGTCCATTTCGCGCCGAAACTGAACGTTATGGCCACTACTCAGTGGCCGGTGAAAGCGTATATGACCATCCATTCTTATGGGGCTCTAAACGTACCGGCCCAGACTTGGCACGCGTGGGTGGCCGTTACTCCGATGACTGGCACCGCGCTCACCTGTACAACCCTCGCAACGTTGTGCCTGAATCTAAGATGCCTGCTTACCCTTGGTTAGTAGAAAACAAATTAGACGGCAAGGACACTGTGGCGAAGATGAAGGCTCTTAGCTGG
>RRZT012925083.1_pt1 | contig 17099 bp, 12 predicted proteins | sample 2165551 | NCBI WGS metagenome assembly RRZT01 (sample SAMN10456910, study PRJNA506462) | wastewater metagenome | biome: wastewater; feature: sludge; material: wastewater sludge; isolation source: wastewater sludge with Escherichia coli K12::gfp cells carrying plasmid... | place: USA: Moscow, Idaho...
GCCGGATTGTAGTTGTGGGGAACAAAACCGGCACCGATACCTTGTATCTTATGTGCTCCCGGAGCACCTCCTGAAAGTACAGGAGAGTCGGTCGGCTCTACCGCTACCACCTTTACAGCCGGATTATGTTTTTTCAAGGCGGCGCCTACTCCACTTACCGTCCCGCCAGTCCCTACACCAGCAACAAAAATATCAACATGACCTTCCGTATCCCGCCAGATCTCCTGTCCTGTAGTACGTTCGTGCATGGCAGGATTTGCGGGGTTGTCAAACTGCTGAAGAATCACCGCACCGGGTGTAGCCGCTTTCAGTTCTTCAGCACGGGCAATAGCCCCTTTCATACCATTGGCACCGGGCGTAAGCACCAATTCGGCACCCAAGGCTTTCAGTAAGTTGCGACGCTCAACGCTCATGGTATCGGGCATGGTGAGAATCAACTTATAACCTTTTGAAGCGGCCACAAATGCAAGTCCTATTCCGGTGTTTCCACTGGTAGGTTCTATGATTGTCGCTCCGGGTTTCAGCAAACCGGAAGTCTCGGCATCTTCAATCATTGCCAGTGCCACGCGATCTTTCACGCTTCCGGCAGGATTAAATGACTCCAGTTTCACGATCAGACGGGCTTTCAGCCCTTTTGATTTATTGTAATTACTCAGCTCCATCAGGGGAGTGTTGCCCACCAGATCCGTGAGCTGTTTTGCTATCTTTTTCATAACATATTGGGTTTTAATTTATACTCTTCTTTCTAAATGACAAAGATAGAGGGTTAACGGTTCATAGGAAATACCATATTTGTGGGATTTTCATACTATAAATGAGGGATTTTCGCTGAGAATAGTTACCTTTGTACCCACCTTATTATAAAAAGGATATCCCAATGAGTCCATTGAACTTTACTCACATTTTGACACAGGCAGTCGATGAACTATCGGAAAGCTCATCTTACAAAGGACTGTTTCATCAGCACACGGACGGCACTCCATTGCCTTCGGCTAGGGCACTGCAAGATATTGTAGAGCTATCACGTGCCATCCTCTTCCCCGGTTATTTTGGTAATTCCACAGTCAACAGCCGCACCATCAAATATCACATCGGCGTAAACATCGAACGCTTGTTCGACTTGCTGACCGGTCAGGTACTTGCAGGGCTTTGCTTCACCGGAAACGGAGAATGTACCTGTTGCACTGAACTTCAGCGTGAAGAAGCGGCACTGATTGCCGCTAAATTCATCAGCAATTTGCCGGGAATGCGCCGTGTGCTGGCCACTGATGTGGCAGCCGCCTACAATGGAGATCCGGCAGCACACAGTTTCGGAGAAGTAATCAGTTGTTATCCCGCCATACGTGCCATCAGCAATTACCGCATTGCGCATGAGTTACTGAAACTCGGTGTGCCCCTTATTCCGCGTATCATCACTGAAATGGCCCACAGCGAAACAGGAATCGATATTCACCCGGGTGCCGCCATCGGCAGCCACTTCACCATAGACCACGGAACGGGTGTGGTAATTGGGGAGACGTGCGTCATCGGAAATAACGTGAAGTTGTATCAAGGCGTAACTCTGGGTGCCAAGAGCTTTCCATTGGATGCGGACGGTAAACCGATCAAGGGTATCCCACGCCACCCGATACTGGAAGACAATGTAATCGTCTATTCCAATGCCACCATTTTAGGACGTATCACTATCGGACAGGGTGCCACGGTAGGTGGTAATATCTGGGTGACGGAAGACGTTCCGGCCGGAGCAAGAATTGTACAGACTAAAGCCAAAAAGTAACCGGCAGTCAGCAAGCAAGCGCCCCGGTTGAGGGACACAAGCGTTCCGGCTGAGCAACACAAGTGTTTCGGAAGAGAGAAACAAGCGTTACATCCGAGAAGTACAAGTGTTCCGTAAAAGGGATATTAAGAGAATAGTAATCATCAATAGAAACAATAGATACAGAAGAAGTTACAGCAGCTTCAACCGTAAAATTGCAAATCGTAAAATCAATAATAAACAGATGGAATCCTTTCAAATGATTGCCAAGACCTTTCAAGGTCTGGAAGAAGTATTAGCACAAGAACTGACTGCATTAGGGGCAAACGACATAGAAATAGGCCGACGCATGGTGTCTTTCAGTGGAGACAAGGAAATGATGTACAAGGCAAACTTCTGCTTGCGCACAGCAATCCGTATCCTGAAACCGATCAAGAACTTCACTGCCAAAGATGCTGATGAAGTCTATGAACAAATCAAAGCTATCAGCTGGGAAAACATCCTGGATGTGGAGAAAACATTTGCTGTAGATGCCGTTGTGTTCAGCGAAGAATTCCGTCACTCTAAGTTTGTATCTTATAAAGTAAAAGATGCCATTGTAGATTATTTCCGCGAGAAATTCAACAAACGTCCGTCCGTACGAATCAACCGCCCGGATGTACTGCTGAATATACACATTGCACAAACCACGTGTACGCTTTCGCTCGACTCATCGGGTGAGTCACTACACCGCCGCGGTTATCGTCAGGAAGCGGTAGAGGCTCCGTTGAACGAAGTTCTGGCTGCCGGAATGATCCTCATGACGGGCTGGAAAGGAGAATGTGATTTGATTGATCCGATGTGTGGTTCGGGTACCATCCCCATTGAGGCGGCACTGATTGCACGTAACATTGCTCCGGGAGTATTCCGTAAGGAATTTGCTTTTGAGAAGTGGAATGATTTCGACCAGGATTTATTCGATACGATTTACAACGACGACAGTCAGGAATGTGAGTTTACACATAAGATATACGGATACGACAATAATCCGCAGGCTAACGAAATAGCAACGCACAACATCAAGGCAGCAGGTGTATCGAAAGACATTGTCTTGAAGTTGCAGCCCTTCCAGCAGTTTGAACAGCCGGCGGAAAAGTCCATGATTATCACCAATCCGCCTTATGGGGAACGTATTTCTACCAATAATCTGCTGGGACTGTACCAGATGATAGGCGAGCGTCTGAAACACGCTTTCACCGGAAACACGGCATGGGTGCTCTCTTATCGTGAAGAGTGCTTCGACCAGATAGGACTGAAACCGACTGCCAAAATACCTCTGTTCAACGGTGCACTGGAATGTGAATTCCGTAAATACGAGATTTTCGACGGTAAATACAAGGAATTCAAGAAACAGGAAGGTGAAAGTGAAGAGGGAGAAGACTCTAAAGAATCAGGCTTCAAACCGAAAGAAGGACGGGAGTTCAGACCAAGAGAATCACGTGAATTCAGACCGAGAGAACCCCGCAAACCAGGAGAATTCAGATCCAGAGATGACAAGCCAAGGGAATTCAGACCAAGAGACAGTAAACCCCGGGAGTTTGGTTCGAGAGAAGACAGGCCCAGAGGGGAATTCAAGCCAAGGGAATTCCGCAAGGATGGAGACAGGGAAAGAAAACCGTTTGACAGAGAACGTCGTCCGGGAGGAAACGGGGAGTTCAAGCCGAAAAGGGAGTTTAAACCAAGAAAGCGGGAAGAGGGAGAGTAAGTTGCTGAAAGACAGTTTGAGGTGCCAAATTGTCACCTCAAACAAAGGAGGTGTTAGATACTCTGCCTTTGCCAAGCTGAGTGCCGCCGTACAAGTGAAAAGTACACCAATGGGCAGAATAGAAGTGAAAGGTTTTAGAAAAGAGAATGACTAACAAAAGACTATGAACATGAAGATAATCAGTAAATGGATGGGAGTGATATTATTGGCATCATCCGCTCTCTTCACAACGAACGTTATGGCACAAGATTTAAAGAAACCGACGCTGGAAGACCTGATCCCCGGCGGAGAAACCTATCGCTTTGCAAAAAGCCTGTACGGACTGCAATGGTGGGGAGACACGTGCATCAAGCCCGAAATAGACTCTTTGTTTGCAGTGAACCCTAAAACAGGAAAGGAAACCCTACTCCTGACGCGTGAGAGAATCAACCAAGCACTGGAACAGGAAAAACTGGGTAAACTGAGTCATTTATATCAGGTGAGCCTGCCTTGGGCTGAAAAGACTCAGTTGCTTATCACTCTGCCCGGTAATTATATCGTTTACGACTGGAAAGCGGATAAAATCATCAGCAAACAAGCCTTGCCAGAAAAGGCAGCCAATGAGGATTATAATACCGTAAGCGGCCATATTGCTTACACTCTGAATAATAATCTTTATGTTAACGATCGCGCCGTAACCAACAAACCGGAAGGGATCGTATGCGGACAAAGTGTACACCGTAACGAGTTCGGCATCAGCAAAGGAGCTTACTGGAGTCCGAAAGGTGACTTGCTCGCTTTCTACCGTATGGATGAAAGTATGGTAACACAATATCCGTTAGTGGACATCACCGCACGGGTGGGCGAATTGAACAATGTACGTTACCCGATGGCAGGTATGACGAGCCACAAAGTAACTGTAGGCATCTACAATCCCGAAACGCAGAAGACAATTTATCTGAATGCAGGTGATCCTACCGACCGTTACTTCACCAATATAAGTTGGGCACCGGATGCCAAAAGCCTTTATCTCATAGAGCTGAACCGTGATCAGAACCATGCCAAGCTATGCCAGTACAGCGTAGAAACAGGCGAACTGATAGGAACTCTTTTTGAAGAGACACATCCCAAATACGTAGAACCCCAGCACCCCATCGTATTCCTGCCGTGGGACAACAGCAAGTTTATCTACCAAAGCCAACGCGACGGCTTCAACCACCTGTACCTCTATGGCACAGACGGTAAGCTGGTCAAGCAACTGACTTCCGGCAACTGGCTTGTGCAAGATGTGCTTGGCTTCAACAGTGGAAAGAAAGAAATCATCATAGCTTCCACGGAATATTCCCCGTTGCAAAGCAACCTCTTCAAAGTAAGCATAGCAACAGGCAAACGTAGCCCGCTAGGCACACCGGAAGGTATACACCAGGGCACACTGAGTGCAAGCGGCAGTTACCTCATAGATACCTATTCCAGCCCTGAAGTGCCACGCAGCATCAACCTCATCGCCACACAAAACGGGAAAAGCATCAATCTGCTGACAGCAGAAGATCCATTCAAGGACTTCACCATGCCGAGCATCGAAGTAGGCACCATCAAAGCTGCCGACGGTGTGACTGATCTTTACTATCGTCTCATGAAACCTGCGGACTTTGATCCGAACAAGAAATACCCCACCATTGTCTATGTATACGGTGGACCGCACGCCCAAATGGTCACCGGCGGTTGGCAGAACGGTGCACGTGGCTGGGATATCTACATGGCCAACAAAGGTTATATCATGTTCAGCCTCGACAACCGTGGAAGTGACAACCGCGGACTGGAATTTGAAAATGCTACTTTCCGACATCTTGGCATTGAAGAAGGAAAAGACCAGGTGAAAGGTGTGGAATTCCTGAAAAGTCTGCCTTATGTAGATGGCAACCGCATCGGTGTGCACGGCTGGAGTTTCGGTGGTCACATGACTACGGCATTGCTGCTCCGCTATCCCGAGATATTCAAGGTAGGCGTTGCAGGTGGTCCGGTCATCGACTGGGGATATTATGAAATCATGTACGGAGAACGCTATATGGATACCCCACAGAGTAATCCGGAAGGGTACAAAGAGTGCAACCTGAAAAACCTTGCCGGCAATCTGAAAGGACATCTGCTATTGATCCATGATGATCATGACGACACCTGTGTACCTCAACATACACTTTCGTTCATAAAGGCTTGTGTGGATGCACGCACATATCCGGACCTGTTTATCTATCCCACACATAAGCACAATGTCAGGGGACGTGACCGGGTACATCTGCATGAAAAGATAACCCGTTATTTTGAAGAGTATTTAGGAAATAAGTGATTACAATTAAAAGAAATATAAAGATGAAAGTATTATTATTAGGAAGTGGTGGCCGCGAGCATGCCCTGGCATGGAAAATAGCCCAAAGCCCGAAAGTAGAGAAACTTTTTATCGCCCCCGGTAATGCCGGCACCAGTGCGGTAGGTGAGAACGTATCCATCAAGGCAACCGATTTCCCTGCCTTGAAAGCCTTCGCTTTAGAACAAAAGATAGACATGATCGTGGTAGGTCCCGAAGATCCGTTGGTAGAAGGTATCTACGACAGCTTTACCGGAGATGCCTCCACCCAACATATTGCCATCATCGGCCCTACAGCTAAAGGTGCGCAACTGGAAGGCAGCAAAGAGTTCGCCAAAGGCTTCATGGAACGTCACGGTATTCCCACCGCCCGTTACAAAAGCATCACTGCTGCTAATCTGGACGAAGGCCTTGCTTTCCTCGAAACCCTCGAAGCTCCCTACGTGCTGAAAGCTGACGGTCTATGCGCCGGAAAAGGTGTGCTCATTCTCCCTACACTGGAAGAAGCCAAGCGGGAACTGGAAGAAATGCTCGGCGGTATGTTTGGCCAGGCCAGCGCCACAGTTGTTATCGAAGAATTCCTCAGCGGTATAGAGTGCTCCGTATTTGTGCTGACAGACAGTAAGAACTATAAGGTTTTGCCTGTTGCCAAAGATTACAAACGCATCGGTGAAGGCGATAAAGGCCTGAATACCGGTGGCATGGGAAGTGTAACTCCTGTTCCCTTTGCCGATGAGGTATTTATGGAAAAGGTACGTACCCGCATCATCGAACCTACCATCCGCGGATTGCAGGAAGAAAACATCCTTTACAAAGGCTTCATCTTCCTCGGCCTGATCCGTGTGAAAGGTGAACCAATGGTGATAGAATACAACGTCCGTATGGGCGATCCGGAAACAGAAAGCGTCATGTTGCGTATACAAAGCGACTTTGTAGAACTTCTGGAAGGTGTACGCGATGTCAACCTCGACACCAAGACATTGGTGATGGACCCACGGACAGCCGCCTGTGTCATGCTTGTCAGCGGTGGATATCCCGAAGCTTACGAAAAGGGCAAAGTGATGCCCGGGTTTGAAGCAGCCACGGACAGCATCCTCTTCCATGCCGGAACCGCAATGAAAGACGGACAAGTGGTAACGAACGGCGGACGCGTGATTGCCGTATGTTCGTATGGTGAAACCAAGGAGGAAGCCCTTGCCAAAAGTTATAAAGTAGCGGATATGATCCACTTCGACAAGAAGTATTTCCGCCGCGACATCGGGTTCGATCTCTAATCACCCCATCACCTTTATTATAATGATACGAAGTAAACGATTACAGAACCGGATTACAGCGGGGCGCTTCACCCTCCCCGCTGCTGTCTTTCTATCACTGTTCTGCTGGGTACTGACTTCCATCTTATTACCCGAGATTCCAGTGATGAAAAGCAATTACCCATTGTGGGAAACCATCTACAACGATTGGATTCCGACATGGGCAAGTGCGCCCCTAAGCTTTCTGCTTTACGGTATAATCGGTTACTTCCTGATAGAGCTGAACAACACCTTCGCCATTATCCGTATGCGGGCATCCGTGCAGACAGCCATTTACTTTCTGCTGATATCTGTCTGTCCTGCCATGCACCAATTATATGCCGGAGACATTGCCTCGACAGCATTTCTGATATCTTTGTTCTTCCTGTTCAAGGGCTATCAACATCCACATCCGGCGGGCATCCTATTCTACTCGTTCCTGTTTATCGGGGCGGGCAGTCTGTTCTTCCCGCAACTGACATTGTTCATTCCCATTTTCTGGATCGGTGCATACAGTTTCCAGGCACTCACTCCTAAGAGCTTTTTCGGAGGTCTGATCGGCTGGACGCTTCCCTATTGGTTCCTGTTTGGACATGCCTACTTCTATGGTGAAATAGAATTATTCTATCAGCCATTCATCGAACTGGTGACGTTCCATCCCATTACTTTATGGAACTTCCCATTATGGGAAATCGCTACATTGGGCTATTTGTTCCTGTTGTTCATAGTAAGCTCCGTTCACTGCCTGGTGGCAGGTTACGAAGATAAGATACGTACCCGCAGTTATCTGCATTTCCTTATTTTCCTGACGTTCTGCATCTTCGTCTATATCCTGTTGCAACCGGCACAAACGTTTCACCTCCTGCCCTTGCTGCTGATAGGCGTCAGCATCCTGACAGGACATTTCGTGGTACTGACGAACAGTCGGGCTTCTAATGTGTTTTTCATTTGTGCCCTTGCCGGGCTTATACTCTTATTCGGATTTAACGTATGGATGCTTTTGTAGACTCATTGGTTCAACTCCTGATAGACTGGGGCTATCTCGGTTTATTTATCTCCGCCTTACTGGCAGGAAGCATCGTTCCGTTCAGTTCGGAACTGGTGATGATAGCACTGGTAAAGGTAGGGCTCAGTCCGGTGATGTGTGTACTCTTCGCCACGTTGGGTAATACGATTGGCGGTATGACGTGCTACTACATGGGGCGTCTGGGTAACGTAGTCTGGATAGAAAAATATTTCAAAGTAAAAAAAGAAAAAGTAGACAAGATGCAGACTTTCCTTCAAGGTAAAGGAGCATTGATGGGCTTTTTCGCATTCCTGCCCTTCGTGGGCGAAGTAATTGCCATTGCACTGGGTTTCATGCGCAGCAATGTATGGCTGACTACTTCGTCCATGTTTGCCGGAAAGCTGATACGGTATGCCGTGATGCTGCTGGCATTGCAGGGAGTAATATCTATGTTTTAAGTTATGAAACGAATTATAGAACGTACGGAAGATGGAAGCGCAACGCTGTTTGTGCCCGAACTGGATGAACATTATCATTCGGTGAAAGGAGCGCGTACAGAGTCGCAGCATATCTTTATCAACATGGGGCTGAAAGCCTCTGCCGCACCGCAACCGCACGTTCTTGAGATAGGCTTCGGCACCGGACTGAATGCCTTGCTCACACTGGAAGCTGCCGAACAGGATGCGCGTCCCGTACATTATACCGGTATCGAGCTCTATCCCCTTGCCTGGGAAGAAGTCGATGCACTAGGATATAGCAATAACCCGCTGTTCAAGCAGCTGCACACCGCCCCGTGGGAAGAAGACGTAAAAATATCCTCGCACTTCACTCTGCGGAAGATAAAGATGGATGCGATTAGTGATAAGTGGTTATCACTAAATCCTGATCTCGTTTACTTCGATGCTTTCGCCCCTGAAAAGCAACCAGAAATGTGGAACGAGCAATTATTTCGCTCTCTTTACGTTTATATGAATACAGGGGGAATATTGACGACGTATTGCGCCAAAGGTGTCATCCGCCGTATGTTGCAAGCTGTGGGCTTCCGTGTGGAGCGCCTTCCGGGACCTCCGGGGGGAAAGCGGGAGATACTGAGGGCAACGAAAGAGAAACCATAAAGAGTAATCAATTATAAAAACCATAAATATAATAATGAAACGAACATTCCTGTACATCCTCGCTGCCTTGCTCGCCGCATCCTGCAAGAACAGCAGCGTCCAAAATAATAAGAGTGAAGGCGATAAGCCCGTCATCACTGTCACTATTGAGCCATTACGCTATTTCACCGAAGCCATTGCAGGCGATAACTTCAACGTTATCAGCATGGTTCCCAAAGGAAGTAGCCCGGAAACCTACGACCCTACCCCCCAGCAACTCGTAGATCTTGCCAAGAGCAAAGCCTACTTCCGGATCGGCTACATCGGTTTTGAACAAACCTGGATGGACAAGCTGACGGATAACGCTCCGCACCTGCAATTCTTCGATACTTCCCGCGGCATCGACCTGATTTATGATTCCTCACACGCCCACCATCATCACGATGCCGATGAACCTCACGCCCACGATTCCATCCAAGACGATGAACATCAGCATCTTTTGGGTGTGGAACCACACGTTTGGAGTTCTGCCTATAATGCACAGATTATTGCCGGAAATATCGTAAATGCACTGTGCGCCATCGACAAAGGCAATGAAGAAGTCTATATGGAGCGTTACAAAAGTCTCTGCAACCAGATTGAACATACCGATAGCCTTATTTGTCACATGCTGTCGGCTCCCAATGCGGACCGTGCTTTCATGATTTATCATCCGGCATTATCTTACTTTGCCCGCGACTACGGTCTGCATCAGATTTCCATCGAAGAAAATGGTAAAGAACCTTCTCCCTCCCACCTCAAGAATCTGATAGACACTTGTAAAAAGGAGAAAGTCCGTGTTATCTTCGTACAACCTGAATTTGACCGTCGCAATGCAGAGATTATTGCCAAACAGACGGGAACGAAGGTAATCCCTATCAATCCGCTTTCTTACGATTGGGAAGAAGAAATGTTGAACATTGCCAAGGAATTGGTCGTTAAGAACTAAAGACATCGTCAAGCAGTAAACAAATGGGTACGCCTCTTATTGAAATAAAGAATCTCAGTGCCGGCTATGACAGCCGCACGGTATTACGCAACGTAAACCTCACCGTTTACGACCGGGACTTTCTGGGCATCATCGGCCCTAATGGCGGCGGAAAAACAACTCTCATCAAATGTATACTTGGTCTGTTGAAACCTACTGGAGGGGAAATTCTTTATAGAGGTGGACGAGCACTCAAAATGGGATATCTGCCACAATACAACAGTATAGATCGTAAGTTTCCCATTACAGTGGAAGAAGTAATCCTTTCCGGACTCAGCTCGCAAAAGTCACTTATTTCACGCTTCACCGCAGCACATCGGGAGAAAGCCCACCAAGTGATTGCCCGCATGGGATTGGAAGGATTGGAAGAACGTGCCATCGGCGCACTAAGCGGCGGACAATTGCAACGTGCTTTGCTGGGGCGTGCCATCATCTCCGATCCTCAACTCGTTGTCCTAGACGAACCCAGTACCTATATCGACAAGCGTTTCGAAGCCCGCCTTTACGAACTATTGGCAGAGATTAACCACGACTGCGCCATCATTCTTGTCAGCCATGATATCGGCACAGTACTGCAACAAGTGAAGTCCATCGCCTGTGTGAATGAAACACTGGATTATCATCCCGACACGGGGATAAGTGAGGAATGGTTGGAACGGAACTTCAACTGTCCGATAGAGTTATTAGGGCACGGAGCACTGCCCCATCGTATATTGGCAGAGCATAAACATGGCGACGAATGTGGATGCTGTAATTGCGAACATTAAACATCAAAGCTATAATATTTGAAACTTTTCTCTACAAAAAATCAATGTATATCTTTTAACCTATCCTAATAAATATGCCTTACCTCCACGCATTTAGCAGTTAAATCACTATATTTGCGGCCGTATATACAAAAATACAGAGCTATAACTTAAAAACATAACGAATTCTTTCCGAATGAAACAGTACAGAACCGTAAACAACCTTGTGGGTTGGATTACTTTCCTCATTGCAGCTACGGTCTATTGCATGACTATTGAACCGACTGCAAGTTTTTGGGACTGCCCGGAGTTCATCACTACCGGCTACAAACTGGAAGTAGGACACCCGCCCGGAGCACCTTTCTTCATGCTGGTAGCCAACCTGTTCTCACAATTTGCCTCCGACCCGAGCACCGTTGCCAAAATGGTAAACTATATGAGTGCACTGATGAGTGGCGCTTGTATCCTGTTCCTGTTCTGGAGCATCACGCACCTGGTGCGCAAACTTGTTGTTACAGATGAGAATAATATTACCCGCGGACAACTGATTACCATCATGGGTAGCGGTCTGGTAGGCGCGCTGGCATATACATTCAGTGACACCTTCTGGTTCAGTGCCGTCGAAGGTGAAGTTTACGCATTCTCTTCTCTTTTCACAGCCGTTGTATTCTGGCTGATACTGAAATGGGAGGATGTGGCGAACGAACCTCACAGCGACCGCTGGCTTATCCTCATCGCTTACCTGACGGGACTTAGTATCGGCGTACACTTGCTGAACTTGCTCTGCTTGCCTGCCATCGTACTGGTTTACTATTACAAGAAAGTGCCCAACGCAAATGCCAAGGGTTCATTACTGGCATTGCTCGCTTCGGGCATTCTGGTTGCCGCCGTACTTTATGGCATGGTACCGGGTATTGTAAAAGTAGGAGGCTGGTTCGAACTGTTCTTCGTGAATACACTGGGAATGTCCTTCAACAGCGGTGTAATGGTTTACATCATTGTATTGGCAGCTTCCATCATCTGGGGAGTATACGAAAGCTACACGGAAAAGAACAAGATGCGCATGTCCGTCTCCTTCGTACTGACAATTGCCTTGTTAGGTATTCCCTTCTACGGACACGGAACGAGCGCTGTTATTATAGGTATTATTGTTATCGCCTTCCTGTTCTTCTACCTCAGCCCGAAGATGCAGGCAAGTATGAAAGAGAAATATCGTGTTTCTGCGCGTACGCTCAACACCTCGCTGTTGTGTACCATGATGATTGTCATCGGATATTCTTCCTACGCCATTATCGTGATCCGCTCTACAGCCAACACCCCCATGGATCAGAACTCACCCGAAGACATCTTCACGCTGGGTGAATATCTGGGTCGTGAACAATACGGAACCCGCCCGTTATTCTACGGACAGGCATTCTCTTCCAAAGTAGCCCTCGATGTAAAAGATGGCTATTGCGAACCACGTATCTCGTACAACGGAACCAAATTTATCCGCAAGGAAAAAGCCACTCCCGATGAAAAGGACAGCTATATTGAAATCCCCGGACGTATCGAATACGAATACGCGCAGAATATGCTTTTCCCGCGTATGTACAGCAGCCAGCACGCCAGGGAATATCAAGCCTGGGTAGACATTAAGGGCGAAGACGTTCCCTATGACCAGTGCGGACAAATGGTGATGGTGAACATGCCCACACAATGGGAAAACATCAAGTTCTTCTTCACCTACCAGCTCAACTGGATGTACTGGCGCTACTTCATGTGGAACTTCACCGGACGCCAGAACGACCTGCAAGGCAGCGGAGAAATAGAACATGGTAACTGGATCACAGGCATCCCGTTCATTGACAACTTCCTGGTGGGCGACCAGAGTCTGTTGCCGCAGGAACTGCAAAACAATAAGGGACACAACGTCTTCTACTGTCTGCCTTTATTGCTCGGTATCATCGGCCTTCTATGGCAGGCATACCGCGGACAGAAGGGTATTCAACAATTCTGGGTAGTGTTCTTCCTGTTCTTCATGACGGGTATCGCCATTGTGCTCTACCTGAACCAGACACCGAGCCAACCGCGTGAACGCGACTATGCATACGCCGGATCATTCTACGCCTTTGCCATTTGGATAGGTATGGGTGTGGCAGGTATTATCCGCCTGTTGCAACACTACGCCAAGATGAAGGAACTTCCGGCCGCAACACTGGCATCCGTTGTCTGCCTGTTCGTGCCCATACAGATGGCAAGCCAGACGTGGGACGACCATGACCGCAGCGACCGCTACCTGGCACGTGACTTCGGCCAGAACTATCTGATGTCTCTGCAAGAAACCGGCAATCCGATTATCTTCACCAACGGTGATAATGATACATTCCCCTTGTGGTACAATCAGGAAACAGAAGGATTCCGCACGGATGCACGTACTTGTAACCTCAGTTACTTACAGACAGATTGGTATATCGACCAGATGAAGCGTCCTGCCTACGATTCTCCGTCATTGCCCATCACTTGGGACCGTATGGATTACGTGGAAGGAACCAATGAATACATTCCTGTACAGGCCGATTACAAGAAGAGCATCGACGCCCTCTATGCCGAAGCTGAAAAGCAGGCACTGAACGGTAACCCGGAAGCTCTGGTAAATGTGAAGAAAGAGTTCGGTGAAAACCCGTACGAATTGCAGAACATCCTGAAATATTGGGTACGAAGCAAAAATGAAGATCTCAAAGTAATTCCTACGGACAGCATTGTACTGAAGGTGGATAAGGAAGCTGTACGCCGCAGCGGCATGATGATACCGGGCGACAGTATCCCCGATTACATGCACATCTCACTGAAAGGCAAACGCGCCCTTTATAAGAGCGAACTGATGATGCTTGAAATGCTGGCAGAAGCCAATTGGGAACGTCCTATCTACATGGCAGTCAGCGTAGGTACGGAGAACCACCTCGGCATGGGTAATCACTTCATACAGGAAGGCCTAACCTATCGCTTCACTCCGTTCGATACCGACAAGACAGGCGTCAAACTGGATAGCGAAAAGATGTATGACAACCTGATGAACAAGTTCAAGTTCGGTGGCATCGACAAGGAAGGTATCTATATTGATGAAAACGCCATGCGTATGTGCTATTCTCACCGACGTATCTTCTCACAACTCGTAGGTCAGTTGATACGTGAAGGCAAGAATGACAAGGCCAAGAAAGCATTGGACTACGCAGAGAAGATGATTCCTGCCTACAATGTGCCGTACGACTGGCAGAACGGTGCCGTACAAATGGCAGAAGCATACTATCAACTGGGCGAAACGGAAAAAGCCGACAGCATTATGAAGGCACTTGCCGACAAGGCTGTGGAATACCTCACTTGGTATCTGAGCCTGGATGAACAACGTTTTGCTATGTCCAGCCGTGGAATCATCGACTATCAGCTGCCTATCCTCAGTTCAGAAGTGAAGCTTATGCAGAAGTATAATTCCGAACTGGCTCCGATATATGACAGCAAGCTGAACGAATTGTATCAGATGTGCGTTGACCGTATGAAATAAGAAATAGTGATTAGCGGTTAGTGATAAGTGATTAACGGCTGTGCCGTAACATCGCGCACTAACCGCTAATCACTTATCACTAATCGTTAATCACTAATAACCGTGTTTATAGAACAGCCTCCCGAGTTTGTCCGAAAGCTATATCCCGGTGCCATTTGGCGAATGGATCCGAACGAGAAATCCGTCTACCTGACTTTTGATGATGGTCCCATCCCCGAAGTAACCCCATGGGTACTTGAACTATTGGATAAACATGACATCAAAGCCACCTTCTTCATGGTGGGAGACAATATACGCAAGCATCCCGATGTATTCCAAATGGTAGTAGATGGCGGCCACCGCATCGGAAACCATACATTCAACCATATCCGCGGATTCGAATATCTGTCCGACAATTATCTTGCCAATACGGACAAGGCGAATGAACTGATGAAAACAGATCTCTTCCGTCCACCGCACGGTCACATGCGCTGGGGACAATATTTCACCTTGAAACGGCATTATAAGATAGTGATGTGGGATTTGGTTACGCGTGACTACAGTAAGAAATTGCGCGGTCCGCAAGTACTTGCCAATGTGATGAGATATGCACGGAACGGGTCTATTATCACTTTCCACGACTCGCTGAAGTCCTGGAATAACGGCAACCTGCAATATGCACTGCCGCGGGCATTGGATTTTCTGGAAGAGGAAGGATACGAGTTTAAATTGCTATAAGGTTTCACCACAGAATAACACAGAGTCCCACTGAGTTCATTTCAAATTGATTGAACTCAGTGGGACTCTACTATTTCAAGACGAGATTTATTTAATTGTCACCGTCAACGGATTACGTACCTTCTGAGCATAGTTTGCCATGTATTCATTCCATGCTTCCGGAGTTTTGATGTCAGCCTTGTCCCAGGCAGCACCCCAGTAGTAAACATACTCTGAACCCGGTTCATAATCGCTGATAGCCAATACATGGCCATCGGCACCACCACGCAGTTCATTCTTTTCCTTTTCAGGGAAGAGCAACGATTTTGCCTCTTTCACTGTAGTCGGGAAAGCAGCACCTACAAATATCTTACCGTTATTATTATTCACATTGTCCGTAGGGTCCACATAAGTGATATAGCCGGCAGCAGCATCAGCAACAACAGCACCATCCGGTTCGTGCAACACGATACCTGTAGCCACGGGAGTAGTCTCTTTCAGGTTATCAAAAGAAACCGCAGTCTTGTTCAAGTGAGAGCCTGCATCCAGCGTGATAACACGTGTTTCAATCACTGTTGAGTCGCCCTTGATAGTCAGCGGATTGTAAACCAGCTTCACAGTGAAACGCAACGGACCGTTATCCAGAATATCCTGTGTAGCGTAGCAATACGGATAAACGATTTCACCGTCGGGCATCAAAGCAGCAGTACCGCCACCCAGCGTAGGACCTACTTTATAGCAGTCCAGACCGTTTCCGTGGTCTACGTGATAAGATACCGATTGATACAATTCCTGTGCAGCTTTCGGATCAGTTTTCTTCAATTCAGCGATCTTTGCTTTAGTCTCCGGATTCAACTCACCTGCATAACGGGCTTCTACAACCGGTTCGGTGGTATTGTACTTCGTCCAAACATCATAACCGAAAGCACGTTCGCCAGTCTTTTGCAAAGCAGGACCATACGCACGGAAAGCAACCAGGTCATTTTCCCAAGCTACATCATCCACACGTTCAGGATAATATCTTCCGCAAGCCTTTACTGCAAAAGCTTCAGGCGTGCCTGCCTGAATGGTATAAACAGCCGTACCGTTAGCAGCTACGCTTGCAGGGAAAATCACTTTTTCATCATAAGTAATCTGATAGGGGACTTGTTGTCCGTCAGCATTCAGAACCACAATCTGTGCTGTGTCAGCCAGTTTCAGTTGGTTGGCGATGTCGCTCATAGCCACCTCAACCATTTCATTGGAACGCTCCATTGCCAAAGGATTGCTTACCGTTACGGTAACTACATCCTTAGTGTTGGTGCAGGCAAAACATACGAATGCTGTTGCCAGTAAAAGGAATAACTTTTTCATATTGCTTAATCAATTGATAATTGAAAAACGGATAATGGATTATGAAGATATAGAAAATGGGAAAAATGGATAACTGACAGCATCAATTATCCATTTCCCATTATTTATTCATATACTTATTTAGGCTGTTTGCCAATGTAAGCCAGGATACCACCGTCAACGTAGAGTACGTGACCGTTTACGAAATCAGAAGCGTCGGAAGCCAGGAATACGGCAGGACCCATCAAATCTTCAGGAGTACCCCAACGTGCAGCCGGAGTCTTAGCAACGATAAATGCATCGAACGGATGACGTGAACCGTCAGCTTGCGGTTCGCGAAGCGGTGCAGTCTGCGGAGTAGCGATGTAACCCGGGCCAATACCATTACACTGGATGTTGTATTCACCGTACTCAGAAGCGATGTTACGAGTCAGCATCTTCAAGCCACCCTTAGCAGCAGCATAAGCAGATACAGTCTCACGGCCCAACTCACTCACCATAGAGCAGATGTTGATAATCTTGCC
>RRZT010033168.1_pt1 | contig 17098 bp, 16 predicted proteins | sample 2165551 | NCBI WGS metagenome assembly RRZT01 (sample SAMN10456910, study PRJNA506462) | wastewater metagenome | biome: wastewater; feature: sludge; material: wastewater sludge; isolation source: wastewater sludge with Escherichia coli K12::gfp cells carrying plasmid... | place: USA: Moscow, Idaho...
AAGTGGCAGGACGAGATGCGCGAGAAGTTCGGCCTGGACTTCGTCATCGTCAATAGTGAGCGAATGGCCGAGGTGCGCCGGCAGCACGGCCTCAACGCGAACCCGCTCAAGGTGTTCCCTCGGGTGATCGTGTCGATGGCCTGGATCGCTTCGGCCCGAGCCCAGCGGCTGCTGCGCGACGTCTACGCCGACGCGGACGCCCGAACGACTGCCCGTCGGTACGCCTTCGACCTGTTGGTGGTCGACGAGGCCCACCACGTAGCTCCCGCCGCACCGACGCCCACCGGCGGCAACCGGGGCTATGCGGTCGACAGCCTGCGGACGATTCACACTCGCGAGCTCGCCGGCCGCTGCGAACACCGACTTTTTCTGACCGCCACACCGCACAACGGGCACACCGAGTCGTTCACAGCTCTGATGGAGATGATCGACAACCGCCGGTTCTCACGTGGAGCCGACCTCGACGAAGAGGCGTTGCGCCAGGTCGCCGTACGCAGGTTGAAGACCGAACTTCCCGAGTTGGACTTCAAGGCCCGCCGGGTCATTCCCCTTCCGTTCGAGCCGGACGACGCAGAACAGTTCCGTTTCGACGAACTAAGCCGCATCATCGACGCGAGCCGCAAGGCCGCCGGCCCCGACTCAGGCGGCGACCTGGTCGGCCTGCTGCTGAAGAAGCGGTTTCTGTCCAGCCCTTGGTCGTTCGGCCGCACGCTGGCTCGCCTGGCCGACTCAGCGTCGCCCCCGTCTGGCACCGCCGATCTGTTCGATGACGACGCCGAGGCGCTGCGTGAGCTGGTCGGTAGCGAGGCGAGCGACGAAGAGGAGGGCCTCGAAGCGCAGCCCGAGTTCGCGGCGATGCGCCGACGTCAGGTTCGCCGCGCCCTGTCCACCGCGACCCTGACCCAGCTCAACGCATTGGCTGTCTGGGGGCTGGGCTTCGAGGCCACGGCCGATTCGCGCCTGAAGGCACTGATCGATTGGCTGGACGGCGTCTGCCGCATCGGCGATACGTGGTCGAACGAGCGGGTAGTGATTTTCACCGAGTACGCCGACACCCTCGACTGGCTCGCCGAGGTGCTGCGCTCGCAGGGCTACGGCCCGGTGCTGGGCACCATTCAGGGGTCAACCTCGACCGAGCAGCGCGAACGCACCCGCCAGCAGTTCAGCGCAGACCCGTCGGTCGAGCCGGTCCGGGTGCTGGTGGCCACCGACTCCGCGGGCGAGGGCATCGACCTGCAGGCGCACTGCCACCGTCTGGTGAACTTCGACATTCCGTTCAATCCGTCGCGACTCGAACAGCGCATCGGTCGCATCGACCGCTACGGCCAGACCGCGCAGCCGCAGGTGTTTCACTTCGTTCCGGCCGCCGGGTCGAGCACCTACGTGGCCGACCTCGACTTTCTCACCCGCATCGCCAAGAAGGTGAGCACCGTCGCCGCCGACCTCGGTTCGGTCAACCACGTGGTGGACGCCGACATTCAGCGGCACTTTCTGCCCCGCGCTCGCACGACGCAGGGCACCGTCGCCGCTCACGACGGCAACGCCATCATCACCCGCACGCTCGCGGGCGGCCTGGAGTTGAATCGGCGGCTGAGCGAGCTGGCCCGCACCTACGACCAGCGCAAGCACGACATTCACCTGACCGCTGCCAACTCATTTCGCGTGGTGCGCGAGGCGCTGCGACTATCGGCCGAACCGCCGCTGGTGCTGGTCGGCGACGAACGAACTGACGCCCAGGTGTTCGAGGTGCCGGTCGCCCAGTTGAGCGCACCTTGGCAGCGCGCCGCGCAGGGCTTGGACACGCTGCTCAAGCCGGGCGAGTACCGTCCGATCACCTTCGACGACAGCGCTGCCGCCAGCCGCGACGACCTGGTGCACGTGCACCTGGGCCACGGCCTGGCCCAGAAGTCGGCCCGGGTGCTGCGCACCGCTCTGTTCAGTTCGGCCGCCGAGGTCAACCGGGTCACGGCAGTCGTCTTGGACGGCCTGGAGCCCTCGTGCGCCGCCGTCGTGGCCCGCATGGTGCTGGTCGGGCGGGGTGGCCTTCGGCTGCACGAAGAGGTCTTTCTGGCGGGCATTCGCATCAACGCCCAAGAACTGGCCACCGACAAGATCGAAGCACTGCTCGAGGCGGCACTCGACCCCGGCGTGCACACCCAGGCCTCGCTGCAGGCCCGCGAATCGCTCGCCGCCGAGTGGAACGCCGAATCGTCGCGCATTCGGTCACGACTCGAGGCGGCGATGGCGCGCAAGGCCGAACGCCTGCAAGAGCGGCTGACCGGCGAGCTGCGGGCCCGCGAGCAGGCCGACACCGCCCGGGCCCACGAGATCTTCGCTAACTTTCGCCGCAACCTGAACGACTCGGTGGCCCGGCTGCAGCACGAAGACGACACCATGCTGCCGTTGGCCGACGAGCAGGCCGAGCAGCGGCGCCGCGACATTCGGCGCATGCACGAGCGCCTCGACAGCCTCGCCGACGAAGAACGACGCGAGGTCGCCGCGATCACCGAGCGCTACACCGACATCAAGCCGTACGTGTCTGCGGCGGCGGTGGTGTTCGCCCTGACCCGGGCCGACGACGAGCGCGGTGGCCTGCGATGAGCCCCCGACCCCGCCCACCGTCGGCCACCGAGGCCCATCGGCGCTGGCTGCAACTCGTCGACACTGAGGGGTCGGTGGCTCGTTGTTTCAGGGTGCGGCCGAGCGATCGGAGCTCGACGAGCGCTGCTGGGACGCCGCTGCTGATGCTGGTGATCAGTTGCTTCATCAGGTGGCGGCCGTGAGCGGGGTCGGGGTCGCGGTAGGCGGTGATCATTCGTTGGTAGGCGGCATGGGTGACCTCGACCTCAACGTGGGAGTCGTCGGCGAACAGGGCCTCAAGGCGGGCTTTCTGCTTGTCGGTGAGCAGGCTGGAGCCGGTGTGCAGGGTCCGGCGGGCCGAGTAGAGCGGGTCACCGGCGCGGCCGCGGTGGCCGTGGAGGTCCTGCTGGATGCGGCGGCGGCACTTGTCGAAGGCGTCGCCGGCTAGCCTCACGACGTGGAACGGGTCCATCACCGCGACCGCCTCAGGTAACTCCTCGGTGGTGGCGGTCTTGAAGCCGGTGAAGCCGTCCATCGCGACCACCTCGACGGCGTCTCGCCAGGCCTGGTCCCGCTCCGAGAGCCAGGTCTTGAATACGCTCTTGGAGCGTCCCTCGACCATGTCCAGCAGCCGGGCCGGGCCCTTGCCGGTGCGTGGCCCGGTCAGGTCGATGATCACTGTGACGTACTTGTCGCCGCGACGGGTATGCCGCCACACATGCTCATCGACGCCGATCGTGGTGACACCATTGAAGCGTCGAGGGTCGTTGATCAACACCCGCTTCCCCTCGGCGAGCACCGCGTCGTTGGCGGTGTTCCAGCTGACCGCGAGTCCCTCGGCGACCCGGGCCACGGTGAGGTGCTGCACCACGATCCCTTCCAACGCCCACCGCAGGCCACGCCGTGACAGCCTGGCCTTGGGTTCGGCGGCCCGGCTGGTCTCCTGGCGCCACACATGGCAGCAATCGGCGCACCGGTACCGGCGCACGTTCACTTCCAGCACGGTCGGCCGCCAGCCGAGCGGCTCGTGAGCGAGCCGACGCACCACGGTGTCACACGGCACGCCCTGCTGGCCGCAGCGGTGACAGCAGTCGTCCGGCTCCACAACCCGGCAAGCGATCACCGCCCGTGCTGCTTCGACCAGCTGCCCGACCGCAACCAGGCCCAGCTCATCAAGACGGCAGAAAGTGGTCAGGTCAGGCGTCGCGAAGGTAGCGTCAGGCATGTCGAGGTCTTCCCGATGGGTTGGTGTGAGAACCTCCATCCTCCGAAGACCTCGACCCCATACCCCGGCAACGACGCGCCGACCACGATCACACCCCGCCTACACCCCCGATTGTGATGAGCCTCAAAACCGGGGAGGCGCCCGTTGCCGAGCGCAGTGTCTCGGTTGAGGGGCCTGGGTTGCCGTCGTGGCCAGGGATGAATCACTCCGCTGTATTTCAAGCATGAAAAGGAACGGGAGCAAGTCTCGCGAAAGAGGGCTGGACGGCAGATCAAATCAGGTGATAGAGTCCGCCGATCGGGACTAGGATATGGCGACGATTTGCAAGATAGCGTGATCGGAATGCGTCGAGGTCTATGGGCAGTCTCCGTTCTTGCGCTGGTCGTTTCCATGTTCTTTTCCGTCCCAGCGTCGCCGGCCCAAGCAGACGAGAGGCCCATTCCGAATGTGTCTCCTGCTTTGCAGGATTGTGTCAAGATGGCACTTCGGGAGAAGTTTCAAGCGTGGACGTGCGACGCGCGAGGCGTGACAATCTGAGGCAAATGGCGCACAAAGCCACCGATTCGTGAGTGTTCGGAGCAGCCGCCCGCAAGTTTCAATCAGGGGCGTCCGGGCCCAAGACGATCTTGACTCCTGGTGTGAGAACGGCAATGTCTGTCGTCGTCTCAAGTCTGACTACATCGGAGAGACCAAAGGGAATGCCGCGTACGGTGACAACAACGGCGTAATCGGCGCCTACGACGCCATCATCACAACCAACTTGAACGGACGCCAGGCTCGATGGACGCTAACACTGATTCGTGATTACGGACCCAAGTTGAACTTTGCCGACGGAGGCGCCCCCACGCAAATCGTGTGCTGGGACTGGTGGGGCGCAGTGTGGATCACCTGTGGTAATCACTACTTCACAAATCTGCCCAATGCTTTGAGCACTCGGTGGACGAGCAAAATGATCTACGGAAACCGGTTGGAGAACGCCGACACATATCACGGTGCATTCGAGACATATTTCAAGGCTGCCGGCTACTCGCGCCGCTGGGTAGCGAGCACCCTCAACACCAACGATTGGCGTTGCCCCAGAGGCAACGGCGACTGCAAAATGGTCGGATGAGTTGGGACGAGAACCCTGTCCTGTCGGGAGCTGGGCTCTACCCCTTGCCCGACAACGGCTATGGTGCCCTGATCGCTTGGTTGGGCGGCCCTGAGCGAACGCTCCGGGCCGTCGACCTCGCCCGCGGCGAGTTCGTGGTGAAGGAGTGGGTCGACGGAGTGGTCACGGAACGCCAGATCACCGACGCCGAACTGGCGGAGGCCGACGATCTGGTCGACGAGTACCTTGCTGAGGCAGGGATCCCACCGAGGCCAAGAGGCTACTTGTGGTTCACCACCGTCGATCTAGGACACCTGGACCGTGAGTTGAGTCGCCGCATTCCCGGCAACACGGTCGTCCTGCCGAGAGGCATGGCGGAGCACATCCGGGCAGTCATCGAATCGGTGTGATGGCCCCAATCGCCGCCGCTTGTTGAACCGTGCGGCTGTGACTGCCCAGATCATCCGGATCTACTCGTCGGCTTCCGAAGGGCGGCTGGGAGATCCGGGGCACCAAAATCCCGGGTCACCCAGCTCCTTGGTCAGGATGTAGCCGCACTGTGCGACGCCCTCCCAGATCGCCCGGGTGTCGAACGCTTGGCACTTGCCGTTGTCGGCCTTCACCGCTGAAAGCGCCGTCTGCGGGTCGATGAGCACCGCCAGCCGCTTGTTGTGGTCCTCGATCAGGTCGCCCATCCGGTTGCCCCAGGGCCCGGGCACTGAACCTTCGGCGCCCAAGTCCCAGCCGAGCGCGTCATTGGCTTCGTTCGCCAAGGCGTGGAAGCCGGTGTAGCCGGACGAGACGGGGGGAGCGGGAGCCCCACCCCGACTAGGCGTTATGCCTGGTTGACTAGGCAAAACGCCGCAGGGCGACAGGCGACCTGCACCCAGAAGAGAACTTCACATCGCTCGGTCCTCCGGTGTCCGGATCGGGCCCTTTCTGAGGCTTAAGGCTGCGGAAGGAGTTCACCAGGGAACAGCAGCGCTATGAGTCCCTGGCCCAGGCGGCGGAGCGGACCGGGATCAGCCGGAAGACCCTGCGACGCCGGATCGCGTCCGGCCAACTCCCGGTCTCCTCCAGCGGACGGCGCATCCTCCGCGTGCGCCCCGAGGCCGTCGACGCCATGCTGCGTCCGTTCTGGCTCAGTTGAGCCCAGAACTAGTGGTCTGGCGCGGTTTTAGCTGACTGCTTGGTCAAGGGCTGCTCGTGCGCGGGTGACTTTGGCGAGGATGGATTCGGCGGTGGCGGTCCAGGTGTAGGGCTTGGGGTTGTCGTTGCTGGCGTCGAGGTATTCCTGGATGCTGTCGATCAGGTCGGGCACGGAGGCGAAGACGCCGCGCCGTAGGTTCTTCTCGGTGAGATCGCGGAACCAGCGTTCGACCTGGTTGAGCCATGACGACGAGGTCGGGGTGAAGTGCAGGTGGAACCGCTTGTGTCGTTTGAGCCACCGTTCGACGCTCTCGTGCTTGTGGGTGGCGTAGTTGTCCAGGATCAGGTGGACCTGCAGGTGCTGGGGAACCTCGCGGTCGATGGTCTTCAGGAACGCCAGGAACTCCTCGTGGCGGTGTCGGGGCAGGCACTGGCCGATGACCGTGCCGGTCAGGACGTCGAGGGCGGCGAACAAGGTGGTGGTGCCGTTGCGCTTGTAGTCATGGGTCATCGTGCCGGCCCGGCCCGGCACCATCGGCAACGAGGCCTGGGTCCGGTCCAGTGCCTGGATCTGGGACTTCTCGTCCATGCACAACACGATCGCCTTCTCCGGCGGGTCCAGATACAGCCCGACAACGTCGATGAGCTTCTCGGTGAACGCCGGATCGCTGGACAGCTTGAACGTGTCCACCCGGTGAGGCTGCAAACCGAGCTCGTTCCAGATCCGCCGCACCGTGTCCTTGCTCACCCCGGCACGCTCAGCCATCGTCCGCGTCGACCAGTGCGTCGCACCGGCAGGCTTGGTCTTGGTGGTGAGTTCCACGATCTCGGCGACCTGCTCCTCGCTCACGCTCGCCTTCCGGCCACGCCCCTTGGCGACCTTGCCCCAGTTCGCCAACCCGTCAGCCTCGAACGCGGCACGCCAGGACCGCACCGTCACCGCGGTCACCCCGTGCCACTGGGCGATCGCCAGGTTCGCGCATCCGTCAGCCGAATCGAGCAGCACCCGTGCCCGGACCACTTCACGATGGGCCGCCGTCGCCGAGCGGGCCACCTTCTCAAGAACCTCACGCTGAACAGGCGACACCCTCAACGGTGCAGCAGCAGGAGACGGCATACCTCATTCTACACCCAAGTAGACACCCATTTGCGCGCCACACCACTAGGGCATCCCGGAGAGGTATCATTTGGGTATGACTGATGTGGCTACCATCAAGGTTCCTCGCGTGGTGCGTGACCGCGTGCGCGACGCTGCCCGAGCGGCGCACCTGACCCAGGCCCAGCTCATCGAGGAGATGCTCGAAGAGAGGCGCAAGGCTGAGTTCTGGGCTGCGCTCGAAGCCGAGACCCCCGACCAGGAGTATCTGGACGACCTTGCCGAGGCAGACGCGGCATTTGCCGGCGACGCCGAGGAGTCCATTGCCCGGTTCGAAGCGGGCGAGTGATCCAGCAGATTGCCCGTGGCGATGTCGTCTGGGCGAGCATGAACCCGACCATCGGCCGCGAGCAGGCCAAGCACCGGCCTTGGCTGGTGTTGTCCGAGCCGGCGCTCCATCGCGCCCGCGGCCTGCTCATCGCGGTGCCGCTGACGCACACCGACCGGGGATGGTCCACGCACGTGAAGCTCACGTCCCGCGATTCGGCAACCACCGTGGCGATGTGCGAACAGGTCAAGTCGATGTCTATTGACCGCGTCACCCGCGTTGACCGCGCGCCTTACCCGCTCGGCCAGGTCGATCAGGTCCACCAGATCCTCGCGCTGCTCACAGGCGGCCGATAGGCGCTACTGGAACTGCAGAGGAGCAGCGCCGAGAACGACGTGGCCGGCCCGGATCAGCTCGACCCGGCGGTGCACCCGGCCCGCGATGCTGTGCACTCCCGGCGCATCCTGGCGGCCCGACAGGGGATCGCGGATGCGGAGCAGGAGTTGCGCGACGCGGTGAAGGCCGCGCGGGACGCCGGCGACTCGTGGACGGTGATCGCGTCCGCGCTGGACACGACCCGTCTGGCGGTGCAACAGCGCTTTGGCGGCAACTGACCGACTCACGTTGGGGAGCGCGCGAACCTTCAGGTTCAGCACCTCAAATCCGCAAGCTTCGTTGCTCAAATCTGCAAGTTTCTCGGGCAGCGTTGAGCCGGCTTGTGGTCCCTCCTTCCTCCATGCCCGAGGTCGCCGCGCGGTCGCATCGCGCGCCGTCCCAAGGTCGCCTGAACGACACTGGCCTGTCCGCCCATCTCACGGGTTTCACCAGCGCCGCAGCCGGCACTGTGGGGGGACGCGAGTACTTCGGGCCCTTGCCGAGCAGTGCGTCGCGCTGCTTTTGCCAAAGCAGTCCGCCTGGACTCAGCAGCCGTTCCAGCTGTACCGCTACCGTGACCTCGACGGCTTAGAGGTCGACATCGTCGCTGAGTTCCCGGACGGTCAACTGCTGGCTATTGAGGTGAAGAGCAGGCGAACGGTCACGGAGCAGTCCTGGTCGGCGCTGGAGCGCTTCCGCAACCGATACCCAGACCGGAAGACCTCGGGGATCGTCCTTCACGGGGGTACTCAGGTCGCACACCTTCACGGCTGGCTGCATGTGCTGCCGATGCGGAGCCTTTGGGATCACTGAACCTCGCCGAGCGCGTCGCAAACGACGAGGCGACCTACTCGACCCGGGTCTCGACGACGGGCGAAAACTGGACGGTTTCGACGGTGAAAAGTGAACACGTTGGCCACGATCGGAGGGGTGATCACTATGGAGGACTGGGCACTGATCAGGCGGCTGGCTGCGGAGCGGACTCCGCATGCGGCGATCGCGAGCCCGGACAGATCAATGATCGAGGTTAAGGGGTCGGCTGCACCGTCGACTCATGAGCGGCTCAGCGAAGTCCGGATCCATATACGGCTCGCGCGGAATGCGGTAGCGCGAGGGACAGTGCAGCAGAGCGGCGATCGTTGAAGCATCGTCGGCCTCCGTCAGGCCGCCTGGTGTGCCTATCTCTCCTGCCTCCACTGGATCCGAGTTCGGCCCACCGTGCGCGTCGCCCGGCGCGGACCGACCGACTGTCGGCCCCGGAAGGGGTGGCCGTCCCATCAAGACTTCTGTAAGAAGCTCAAGAAGTTGCGCTGCCGGGACCCCCAACACACTCTGGATCCGGATGAGCCGCCAAATCGGGCTACGGACACCTGACCTCGTCGGTGAAGAACCTGGTGCTGTCGGCTCGTGCATCGGTGGTCTGCTCGACGTACAACTTTCAGAAGTCGTCGGCCCTGTGGGCGGCACTCGCCGAGGTGGCCGGACGCGGCACGGTCGACGTCACCGTGTACCTCGACGCCAAGGCCGCCACGTTGCCCTCAGCGGCCGCAGTGGCGACCCAACTGGCGGGGGCACGCGTCTTTCAGACCCGCCCGGTGGGTGGCAAAGCGGTGCGCAACCATGCCAAGTTCATTGCCTTGGATCATCAGGTGCTGATCGTGACCAGCGCGAACTTCTCGGTGAGCGCCGAGAAGTACAACGTGGAGTTCGGCTTGGTGCTGCGCGACGCGGCGCTGGCCGGTTTGGTGACCAAGCAGTTGTTCGACCTTCAACCGGTGCTCTACGAGCGCGTGTACCCCGGGGGGACCCATGCCTGAACTCACGCCGTTCCAGTTGTGGAGCCAAGGCGCTTGGCCGACCAGGGAGGTAGTGGGCGAGGCGTATCGCAGAGACTCCATCCGCACGCTGTTTCCATCGCGACGGCTGTCCGGTGGTCATGACCTCGACAAGACCGCCCGTTTGGTACCCGAGCCGCGCAACCCGCACGATGCCAACGCGGTTGCGGTGGTGGTCGACAACGTGTTGGTGGGCTACCTGGCCCGCGACGAAGCGGCCAAGTATCAGAGGGTGCTGCTCGACCTGAACCGTGCCGGGCTGGACGCCACCGTGCCCTGCACCATCCACGGCTACGAGTACGAGGAGACCGACTACGACCGACGCGGCCGGCCGGTGACCAGCATCACCTTTCAGGCGCAGCCCGCATCGTGCTTGACGAGTGGTACCGGTGCCGTCCGGTCAACGCGGCGCCGGCCAACCATGCGCTGCTGCCGGTGGGAGCCGCACTGCAGGTGCAGAAGGAGGAAGATCATCAAGACGTGTTGCGTCGCTACCTGAACGCGAACGGCGAATGCTGGGCGTACGCGACGCTGCACGTGATCGAAGGCGGAACACCCAAGGCACCCAAGCAAGTGGTCGAGTTACGCATCGACGGGGCGCGAGTCGGCCAGTTGACGCCCGCGTCAAGCGCCCATTACGTCGCCACCATCGATGCGCTGCGTGCTGTAGGCAAAACGACGGCGGCCCAGGTGATCGTGAAGGGCAACACCATCAAAGTCGAGGTGGTGTTGTTCGCCGCCCGGGCACACGATCTGGGCGATGCATGGGTGCGCGAGCACACCAGGGCGGGCGTGAACGGGTCACCAACAGCGCGGTGGCAGTTCAATCCGGCACCAGGCTGGCCAGCGCCACCGGCGGACTGGGTTCCCGACGAGGCCTGGCGTCCGCCGGCAGACTGGCCGCCGGCACCGCCCGGCTGGCGGTTCTGGATCGAGCGCTCCTAGCCGCCATGTCTCACATTGCCTGCGCTTGGGCTCATTGCCTGTGTACGAACGCGAGCAACGTCACCTGACGCGAGCAACGTCACAGTCCGGGTTGGCCGCCCTGGCCTCAACTAGGGTCGGTTCATGACCGATCTGCCCACCTTCGAGCATGCCGACGCCGACTTCGTCACCGACCGGCTGGCCGTGGGCGGCAGCCTGTCGAGCCACGGTCTCGTCGCCCGTCGACAGATCGACGAGTTGCTGGACTTCGGCATCACCCACATCGCCGACCTGCGCTCGGAGTGGTCGGACGCCGACCTGGTCGCCGAACACGCTCCGCAGATCACCTACCTGCACCACCCCGTGGACGACGCCGGCCAGACCATTCCGCCTGACTACTTCCAGGCCCTCGCCGACTGGGCCACCGACGCCCTCGGCCGACCCGACACGAAGCTGTTGGTGCACTGCCACGCCGGGGTCAACCGCGGGCCGTCCGGCGCCTTCACGGTGCTGCTCGCCCAGGGGTGGGGCGTGCGAGAGGCGCTCGAGGCGATTCGCGCGGCCCGTCCGATCGCCTGGATCGACTACGCCGACGACGCCATCGACTGGCATCTCGCCGACGCCGACGATGCCGCCCGCACCGCGGCCCACGAGATCGTCACCGAATGGCGCTGGCACAACCATCTGCCCTTCAACCAGGCGATTCGGCAGACCCGGCCCGACTGATCCGACCCCGTGGCGTATCTGCCTGGGCCACTTCTACTCTTGGCGGGCATGGACGCCCTACGCCTGATGACCTTCAACGTGCAGTGCCTGCCCCTGATCGCGGGCGTGCTCGACGGATCCATCTCGATTCCCGGTGCCCTGGTCGGCCTGTTTCCGGGCACCGACGACGACGCGATCGACCGGGCCACGGCGATCTGCGCCGACCTGCTGGCGATCGCGCCCGACGAACGACCCCACGTGATCGCCCTCAACGAGGCGTTCAACGAAGACGCCCGCGGCATCTTCCTCGACCAGTTGAAGCCCACCTGGCCCAACATCGTCGAGGCCGTCTACGAAGCCGACCTCGAAGAGGACGCCGGGCTGATGGTGTTCTCGAGCCTGCCGTTTCACACCCTGCCCGACGGTTCGACCCACATGGCGCAGTTCTACTCCGACGACGCCGGTGACGACTCGTGGGCGTCCAAGGCCGCCGTGCTGGTGCAGGTGGGGCTGCCGGCCGAGGTGACCACCCTGGTGTTCACCCATCTGCAGGCCGCCTACGACAGCGACGACCAGTACCGCGACGTCCGGGCCCGGCAGCTCGAGGAGCTGCTCAAACTAATCGACCGGGGGGTCGGCGACGACCGCGACCAGTGGCGCAACGTCGTGGTGGCGGGCGACCTCAACATTCGCGGTGACGCGGGGTCCGCGTCCGACGAGTGGTACGAAACGTTCACCGGCGCCGGCGAGTTCGGCCAACGCTTCGCCGACAGCTGGATTCAGCAGAGGCCCCCTGGGGTACAGGAGAACCTCGACCCCGGCCTATCGCATCGCGACCGGGCCACCCAGGGCGAACAGCGGCTCGACTACGTGTGTTGCCTGAAACGCCGCGACGGCGAAGCGATCGTCGCCCACCAGATGCGGCTGGGTCATCGCACCGTCTCAGACCACTACGCGCTCGAGGCGCTCATTCAATTCGAGGCCGACCGCTGCCAACCCTGCCGCGCGGTGAACCTGGACGAGCTCTCGCCCATGGCCGGCGCCCCGGTGGCGGGCCAGCCGGTGGGTTCGCTGGCCTGGCACGTCGACGTGACGATTCCGGCCGACGACGGACGGTTCTGGCTCTGGCTGCCCCGCCCGGGCACGTTCAGCTTCTTCGCCGCGACCGACCTGGCCTACCAGGTGTTCGCCGCCACGGACCTGTCGCACCCGCTGGAGCTGTTCAGCACGCTGACGGCGGGCGAGGTGCCGGCGTCGGTACAGGTGGCCGTGCAGGAGTTTCGCGGCCAGCTCGATCCGGACGGCGGCACCTTCGTGCACCGTCAGCCGATGCTGATCTGCGTGCGGTCGGCGTCGGGCGACCCGGTGCGTCACCGGCCCTTCATGGTGTTCGAGCACCGCGGCGACACCCCGCAGACGGCGCTGGCCCTGCCGCCGCACTTCGACCTCGACCTACCCTTTCCGCTCAACGAGTACCTCGGTGCCGACGACCAGGTGTGGCTGCGGGTCAAGCCGCGCGCCACCTTGATGGGCACCACCCGCAGCGAGTCGATCGTGTTGACCCAGGGGCAGGCCGACGCGGCCCGCATGACCCAGTACGACCGGGCGCTCACCGCCCTCGCGGACTGGTACGGCAGCGGCGAGCTGAGTTTCAGCTTCGACGCCACCGATGACGACGAGTTCTACGTCACCGTGAAGCGTGACGACCCGAGCCAGATCCGTCAGGTGATCCGCTGGAACACGCCGGTCTGCTACCTGCGCCTCGACAAGGGCATGCAGGTGCACGTCGACGACGAGACGGGCAAGGACTGGCCGGGCGCCGACGAGCCCGAGCTGGACCTCTCCATCGACGGCACCCACCTCACCCACGTCACCTGGGACGACGCAGACACCGGCGAGGACTGGCCGGGCTTCACCGACGCGATTCGCAACGCGGTCGTGGCGCGCGGCTGGACCTCAGCATCGGTGGGGTTGTGCCAGGGCTTGGAGGTGACCATCGAAGACCCGGACGGCATTCCGGTCGCGCATGGTGTGACCAGTTGGCCGCTCAACGGCATGCACCCGGGCGAGCCCGCCGAGGTGAAGCGCATCACCAAGGTGACGGTCTTCGACGGCTGGAAGGACGGCACCTACTCGGTGGTGTGCACGCTGACCCGCGACGCCTGACCGCCTTTGACGGTTGAGTTTGTCGAAACGTGCTGACCACCGTCATGCCGGACTCGATCCGGGATCTCGCTACCCGCGCACCGCACCAGAGATCCCGGCATTCGGAGTCTCGACAAGCCCGACCAGCGGGTCAGCCGTCTCGAACGAGCCGCCGTAGCGCGGAAACGCCCACGAGCGTCGCGAACAGGCCCAGCATCACCGCGAGAATGCGCGACATGCGCACCCTGGGCATGTCGTACGACACGTGCGAGAAGGTGCCGATCAGGTCGCCGATGCCGGGCAGGCCCCACACCAACAACCCGAGCCCCAGCACGGTCATCAGCGCCACGCTCACCCAGGTGAGGGCGTCCGGACGAGCCGGTTGACCCTTGCGCGACAAGCCGCCGCCCAAGGCGCCCAAGCCCACGACGACCGCGAAGGGCCCGAAGAAACCCGCCATCAGCCGCAGCGGATTGAACCGGAACACGTCGACGGTCGGCGATTCGAAAGCGCCCAGAGCCGGGCCGCCCCACCAGACGGCCAGGGCGCCGAGGGCGACCAGCACGCCACCGAAAATGCGCGGCCCGGTCGCCGATGGTGCCGCGTTCGGCAACGGCGGCGGCGTTCCGAACGGCGCCGAGTCATGCAGTGACCCTGCAGCCGGAACCATCGGCGCCGAGCCCGGCACGGGCGTCCACCCGCTCGATTCGGCAGTCTGGTCGCGCTCGGCCGGTTGGGGTTCGTTCGGCAGCGTCATGCGCTCAGGGTAGGCACCCGGCGGGTCGATTCGGCCCGCTCTCGACGGGCTCGGCGCGAAGATTCGATCAGGAGTTGAACGTGTTCTGGGCGGCTTCGAGGCCGCGCAGAATGAGCGCCTCAACGGCGTCCGCGCTGCGGTCGATCTCGAGTGCGAGCTCTTCGCGCGCCGAAGCGGGAAAGTTGGTCAGCACGAAGTCGGACGGCGCCTGCCGGCCGGGCGGACGGCCGATGCCGAAGCGCACCCGGTGGAAGTCGCCGGTGCCGAGCGCCGAGCGAATCGACTTGAGCCCGTTGTGGCCGTTGTCTCCGCCGCCGAGCTTGAGCCGCAATCGTCCGAAATCGAGGTCGAGTTCGTCGTGCACCACGACCACCTCGGCCGGCTTGACCCCGAAGTACGCGCAGGCCTTCGCCACCGCGGCGCCCGAGTCGTTCATGAACGTGCGCGGCTTGACCAGCACGATGCGCTGGGCGTCCGCGCCGATGCCGCCCATGCCGAGCGCGGTGAGCCGGGTCTCGCAGATGTCGGCCCGCATGCCGCGCGGCGCCGTGAAGCCGGCACCCGCCCGCCGGGCGAGCTCGTCGGCCACCATGAAGCCGACGTTGTGCCGATGAAAAGCGTAGGTCGGGCCCGGATTTCCGAGCCCGACCACCAGCCATGCAGCCATGGGTGCTGCTTACTCGCTCTCGGCGGCCTCGGCCTCGGCCTCCGCCTCGGCGGCAGCCTCGCCCTCGTCGCCGGCCACGGCGGCGTCGAGCTCGGCGTCGATCTGCTCCTGGGTCTTGGCGGCGGTGACGCTGAGCATCAGGTCGTCCGGCTCACCGGGGAACACCGCGCCCTCGGGCAGGTTCAGGTCTTTGGCGGCGATCGAATCGCCGATGCCGAGGGCGGTGACGTCGATCTCGATGGCGGCCGGAATGTTGGTGGCCTCGACCTCGAGGGTGATGGTCTGCTGATCCATCACGATCACCCGGTCGGCCTTGTCGTCGGCGCCGATCACGTGCAGCGGCACCTCGACGGTGACCTTCTCGCCACGCTTCACGATCACCAGGTCGACGTGCTCGACGGTGCCCTTCACGGGGTTGCGCTGCACCTGCTTGGGCAGGGCCAGCTGGGCGGCCTTGCCGTCGATGCTGATCGACAGCAGCGCGTTCGCGACGCGCAGGGCCAGCAGGGTGTCGTGGCCGGGCAGCGACACGTGCACCGGGTCGGATCCGTGGCCGTACAGCACGGCCGGAACCAGGCCGTCGCGGCGCGCACGACGGGCAGCACCCTTACCGAACTCGGTGCGGGCAACTGCGGCAATCTTCACTTCAGCCATGGGTGGCTTTACTCCTCTACCTCGTCTGCAACTCAGAATCTCGAACGAGGGAGGGCACGCGCATCGCGCACACCTTGTCGATCACGGGCCCGGGGCCCCTCGCCGAGGCAACCCCCATAATCTACCCGGTTCGCCGGGCGGGTGTGAAATCGCGAAGGCGGCGCGAGATGGGGCCGGTTCCGAACTCGCGCCACCAGTCTCGTCCCGACCGGACGGTGCTTCAACCGTCATCCCGGCGGACGCCGGGATCTCTGTCGATAGAGGCTGGATCTGGTGCCTTCGTACGTCGGTGGTTGCGTCCTGAGATTCCGGCGTCCGCCGGAATGACAAGCGCCCTGGCGCGAGAGGGGAAACCGTCCTCAACCCGCCCACCTCGACCCGCTCGATCCCCGATGCATCGATCAGCCGACCAATGCACCTTCGATGACCACCTGCGCGTCGTTCACCACGACCCGCTGGGGGTCGGTGATGCTGCCCACGAAACCGCCGTCGGGGCCGACGTTGCGAAACGCCAGAAACACCGCCTGACCTGAACGGTCGTGGACGAAGCGGCCCACGTACTGGCTGTCGTCGGTGAGTTGCTGCGCGCCGGCCAGGTCGTACGGCCCGAGCGGCGACTCGGCCGGCGCCAGCCACACTCCCCCGGTGGTACCCGTCGCGCGGTGCGCCGCCGAGAGGTCGCCGGCCAGGCAGTTGAACACCAGATAGTCCCGACCCTCGAGTCGGACGGTCTCGAACACCTCGAGTTGCCCGTACCCCTGACCGGGCTCTGACAACGGGGGTTGCAGCGTCCAGGAAACCAGGTCGGGGGACGTCGCGTGCCCCACCACGCCCCTGTCGTCCGCCGGTCCATGGTTGGCCCGAGCCGTGATCAGCAGGTGCCAGCCGTCACCGTTCGGATCGGCGAACACCCACGGGTCGCGGAACGCCTCGTCGTGCCACTGCCCGTCGCTGAGCTTCTCGTACCACTGCGGGTCGGCAGACAGAATCTGGCCGCCCTTCGTCCACTCGTACAGGTCGGGCGAGGTGGCGTAGCAGATCGACTGCACGTTCGACCCGCCGGGCGCCGCCGTGGCGCCCGTGTAGAACAGGTACCAGAGACCGTCCGGGCCCTTGATGATCGAGCCGGTCCAGGTGGCCAGGTCGTCGGCCGCCGGCGCGTCCGATCGAACCAGTGCGTCGGTGACCCGGGTCCAGTTCGTCAGGTCGTCAGAGACCGCGTGCCCGACGGACGCCCGGTAGTGCCGGGCGTCCGGGTTCTTCAGGGCGCGCGAGGCGTACAGAAAGAACAGGTGGTAGCGGGTGCCGTCGTCGACGATCCAGAAGTCCCAGACCCAGGCCTCGGGCAGCGAGAACATGACCTCAGCCCTTCACGCCGGAGCTGGCGATCGAGTTGATGAACGGCCGCTGAAAGGCGATGAACAGGGCGAGCACGGGCATGGTGATCATCGACGCGTAGGCCATGATCTGCCCCCAGGCGGTGCCACCGCTACCGGTCATCTGCTTGAAGTAGTCCATGCCCACCATGGCCGGCCGGATCGCTTCGGACTGGGTCACCATCAGCGACC
>RRZT010923936.1_pt1 | contig 17092 bp, 16 predicted proteins | sample 2165551 | NCBI WGS metagenome assembly RRZT01 (sample SAMN10456910, study PRJNA506462) | wastewater metagenome | biome: wastewater; feature: sludge; material: wastewater sludge; isolation source: wastewater sludge with Escherichia coli K12::gfp cells carrying plasmid... | place: USA: Moscow, Idaho...
GCCGCACAGACGCAGTTCAAGCGCATCCGCGACCTGCCGGTCGGCCATCAGATCGGCTCGCACGGCGGCTGGAACCATGACCTCTACGGCCTGGGCGCCAGCGAGGACAACGCCGCCACCTACCTGCCGTGGCTGGAGCTCAACCATGCCGCCGTCGATCGCCTGAACGGCAAGCGCGCCACCGAGTACTCGGCCCCGCAGGGCAACAACCCGACCTGGGCGGTGAACTGGCTGGAGAACCGCGGCGTGGTCGGCATGTACTTCGTCGGCGACACCGGCGCGGCCGGCGTGCGCTCCTGGCGCGCCGGCAACCGGCTGACCCGGTCGATGTGGAGCTTCCCGATCGTGCCGCTGGGCAAGTACGCCACCTTCGAGGAGTTCGAGGAATTCGGCATCAGCGACCAGCAGTCGGGCCAGTGGCTGCTCGACCTGCAGAGCTTCGTGGTCAACCAGCGCACCAACCGGATGTTCTACAACCATCCGCCGGGCGCACGCGGCCACCTGCCGGCCCTGGCGCCGATGCTGCAGCGGGCGGACTGGCTGCAGGCCATGGGCAAGTTCAAGTGGTACACCATGACCGAGATGGCCCAGTTCGGCAACCGCCGTCTGGACGTGCAGTGGAACGCCAGCACCAGCAACGGCTTCGCGACCTTCAGCGCCAGCCACGCCAGCTCGCTCAAGGACATGACCTGGCTGCTGCCGCGCGACAAGTACATGCTGCCGGTCGTGACCAGCGGCTATGGCCAGGTCGGCTACGACAGCACGAACTGGATCATCACCGCCAATGGCGGCACCGCGCTGAAGTTCGTCGCCGCCCAGCGCTGAGCGCTGCCGCCACCGGCCCGATGACCTGACGGTGCGTGGCAGCACCCTCAGGGTTCAGGCAGGATGAAGACGATCTGTCGCAGAATCGCGGCCGTCTCTTCATCCTGCCGTCATGGAGGTTGCGTGATGTGGAAGCGTCTGACCCTGATCTGGTCGCTGGTGCGCGGTGATGCCAAGGTGGCCTGGCATGCCTTCCGACACCCGCATGCGCCGGGCTGGTTCCGTGCCGGCGTGATCGGCCTCGGGCTCTATCTGTTCTCGCCGGTCGATCTGATTCCGGACATCCTGCCGCTGCTCGGCCTGGCCGACGACCTGGTGCTGGTGCCGCTGGCGCTGCACTGGCTGCTGTCGCGCCTGCCGGCCGAGGTGCTGCAGGAAGCACGGCGGCGGGCCGCCGGCCAGCCGGCGGGTGATGCTCGCCATCCGGGCCGGCCGCCGCTGGTCAAGCGGGTCGACTGAGCGCGGCGCACCGCGCACCGGCTACCATCGGGCGGATGAACCTGATCGACTTCGAACTGCGCGGCGACTTCATCCCGCTCGATGCCCTGCTGAAGGCCACCGCCGTCGCGCACAGCGGCGGCGCGGCCAAGACCCTGGTGGCCGATGGCCAGGTCCAGGTGGACGGCCAGCCCGAATCCCGCAAGACCTGCAAGATCCGCGCGGGCCAGGAGGTGGTGGTCGAGGCGGCCCATGTGCGCATCCGGGTGCATGCGCCCCCGCTCTGAACCCGCCCGGATGCCGGCCCTGCCAAGATCAGGGTTATCCCGGGGAACTTGCGAACCGCGAAACCGGTCTCATCTGGCGTGTTCAACCTCACTCTCGACGAGACCGCGATGAAAACCTTCCTGCGCACTGCCGTGTGCGTGCTGGCCCTGTCCACCGCCCTGGCTCCGACGCTGGCCGAAGCCAAGCGCCTGGGCGGCGGCGGCTCCTCCGGAATGCAGCGCAGCGCACCGGCCCCGAAACCCTCACAGCAGCCGGGCACGCCCGCCCAGGCGCCCAACCAGGCACCGGTGCAGCAGGCCGTGCCGGGCGCGGCCACGGCGGCCACCGGCGCAGCGGCCGCCGCAGGCAAGCGTTCCTGGATGGGCCCGCTGGCGGGTCTGGCTGCCGGCATCGGCCTGGCGGCGCTGCTGAGCCACTTCGGTCTGGGCGAAGCCTTCGCCGACATGATGATGATCGCGCTGCTGGCGCTGGTGGCGGTCTTCGCCATTCGCTGGCTGATGAACCGCAATCGCAAGACCGCACCGACGCTGGCCACCGCCGGTGCAGGCGCCGGCTTCGGCGGCCAGCCGATGCAGCGCGGCAGCCATGAGGCCAGCTGGCCGAGCCCCGCCACCCCGCAACAGGGCAGCGGTCCGTCGGTGGCCATGCCCGGCAGCGCGGCAGCCAGCTTCGGTGCCGCACCGGCTGCAGCCGCCTTCGCCCCGTCGCTGCCGGCCGACTTCGACCGTGCCGGCTTCGAGCGCGCGGCCCGGATGATCTTCATCCGCATGCAGGCAGCCAACGACCGCGCCGACCTCGAGGACCTGCGCCGCTTCACCACGCCGGAAATGTTCGCCGCGGTCCGCGTCGACCTGCAGGACCGCCAGGGTGCGGCGCAGCAGACCGATGTGGTCGAAGTGCGCGCCGAGGCGATCGACTTCGCCCGCGAGAGCGACCGCGACATCGTCAGCGTGCGCTACAGCGGCCTGATCCGCGAGGAGGCCGGCCGTGACGCCACCGCCTTCGACGAGATCTGGCATCTGGTGCGCGAGCATGCACGCAGCGACGGCAGCTGGCTGATCGCCGGCATCCAGCAGAGCCACTGAGCGGCAGACAGCGCTCGGCTCAGAGCAGCGGGTTCAGACTGACCCAGCCGCTGGTCTGAACCTGGTTGCGGCCGGCATGCTTGGCACGGTAGAGCAGCATGTCGGCCCGCGCGAAGAGCTGGTCGGCCGAGGGCGTCAGCCGCTCGGCCAGCGGGTCGAAGACCACCGTGCCGGCCGACACCGTCACCTTCAGCCGCACCGCGCCCGGCTGCTCGACCACCAGCCGCTCGACCTCGCGGCGCAGCGCATCGACCACCTCATGCGCGCCGGACCGGTCGGTCGACGGCAGCACCACGCAGAACTCCTCGCCGCCCATGCGGCCGAAGATGTCCGAATGACGCAGCCGTGAGCGCACCGCCTGCGCGAAGCCTTGCAGCACCGCATCGCCCGCCGCATGGCCGTGGCTGTCGTTGATGCGCTTGAAATGATCCAGATCCAGCAGCACCAGCGCCAGCGGACGCCGCTCGCGCCGGCTGCGCTCGATCTCGTGGCCGACCAGCGTGCGGGTGGCACCACGGTTCAGGCAGCCGGTCAGGCCATCGGTGGAGGCCATCTGTTCAAGCTGCGCCGCGCTGCGCTCGAAGCTCGCCATCAGCAGGCCGAACATGATCGAGAAGGCACCGAAGCTCATCGTCAGAAACAGCCAGGCACCCAGCGGACTGGTCGGCTGCAGCAGCGAGACCGGCGCCTGCGTGGCCAGATAGGGATCTGCGGCACGTGCCAGCGCACTCAGCCCGCCCACCAGCCCACCCACCAGCACCATGCGCAGCGCACGCTCGCGGCCACGCCCATGGCGCATCACCCGCCACGGGATCGGCAGCAGCAGCACAGCCAGCCACAGATTGACCCACGAAACGATCCAGGCATAGGCCGCGCCTTGCATCAGCAGCAGCGCGAGACCGATCGCACCGCCCAGCAGCAGCAGCAGATCGCAGCGGCTGAAGCTCCGGCCGGTCAGCAGACAGCGTGCGGCGGCACTCAGCAGCACCGCACCGAGAGCGATGCTGGTGTTGGACAGCAGCAGCCAGAGCGGGCCGGACAGCTGCTGGCGCCACATCAGCAGCAGATCGCCGACACAGATCGCCAGCATGGCCAGCAGCAGCAGCCGGATCTCCGGCCGTCGGCCCAGCACGGTGCCCCGCACCGTCAGCAGGTGAACCAGCAGCAGCGCATGGCACAGCAGCAGCGCCAGCAGCAGCGTGGCAATATCCTTGGTCATGGTCCGCACTCCCTGCGTGCCGCTTCGGGCCTTCCCGTGCTGCGGTCTGTCGCTTCATCGTGAACCTGGACCGAAGTATGGCGCCGCACCCATGCGACACGCCCGAAAAGTGCAAGAAACCGTTCCCAGGCGCTGCTGTTTGCCAGAGATTTCACGATGAGCAATACCCCTGATGGCATGACACCGGCACTTGCACCCAGCCGCATGGACCGGCTGCTGGTGGAGCTGCTGCGCACCCGGCGCACCCTGGCGCTGGGCACAATCGACGAGGCCGGCGCCCCGGCCGTCTCGATGGCGCCGTGGGCGCTCGATCCGGCAGGGCCCGACCTGATCATCCTGATCAGCGCCCTGGCCGCGCACACCCGGCAGCTGATGCTTCATCCGCACGCCAGCATCTTGATCTGCGCCGGCGAGGAGGCCGCCGACAGCGTGCACGCGCTGCCGCGCGCCACGCTGCAGGTCGAGGCGCTGCACCCCAAGTCGGGCAGCGACGATGCCCGCGCGGCGCTGGCGACCTACATCGCGCGCCATCCGGCCGGAGAGATGCTGGCCAGCCTGCCGGACTTCAGCGTGGTGCGGCTGCGGGTGCAGGCGGCGCGCCAGATTGCCGGCTTCGGTGCGGCGCGCGATGTCAGTGCCGCACGCCTGCGCGAGCTGCTGCGCGAAAGCGACAACTCGACGACCTAGCCCAAGGAAGGTGGCGCCGCAACCGGAAATCCGTCACATTCGAGATGTGCAATATTGCACATTCGAGGAGGATTTCTGATGAACATCGACACGATCCAGACCTTCCTGGGCACCACTGCGATCGACCTGCTGATGAAGATCGGCGCCGCGCTGATCTTCTGGATCGTCGGCCGCTGGCTGATCTCCAAGGTGGTGCACCTGATCCAGGCGGGCATGAACCGCAACTCGATCGACCCGACGCTGACCAAGTACCTCGGCTCGATCATCACCATCGCGCTGAACATCACCCTGGTGCTGGGCATCCTGGGCTACTTCGGCATCCAGACCACCTCGTTCGCGGCGATGCTGGCCGGTGCGGGCGTGGCCATCGGTGCGGCCTGGAGCGGCATGCTGGGCAACTTCGCCGCCGGCGCCTTCATGCTGGTGCTGCGGCCGTTCAAGGTCGGCGACTTCGTCTCGATCGGCGGCGTGACCGGCACGGTGCACGAGCTCGGCCTGTTCGGCACCACGATCATCACGCCGGACAATGTCATGACCATCGTCGGCAACGGCAAGGTCTTCGGCGACACGGTGCAGAACTACTCGGCGCTGCCGGTGCGCCGCGTCGAGCGCACCGCGCAGCTGGCGCAGGGCGTCGATCCGCTGGACGCGATCACGCGCCTGAAGGCGGCCATCGCGCAGATCCCCAATGTCGCGCAGAGCCCGGCGCCGGAGATCAACCTGCTCGACTTCAAGCTCGAGGGAGCGGTGATCGCGGTGCGGCCCTACACCCACACCGACCATTACTGGCAGGTCTATTTCGACACCAACGAGGCGATCGCGCGCGTCGGCCAGGAAGCCGGCTGGCCGGTGCCGGCCGCCCACCACAAGGTGGTCCAGGCCTGATCAGGCCGAAGCGGCGCGCGGCAGCAGCTGATCGAGCAGCAGCCGCGCGGTGCTGGCGTTGGTCGCACACGGCACGTCATGCACATCGCAGGCGCGCACCAGCGCATGGATGTCGGGCTCATGCGGCTGCGGCGTCATCGGATCGCGCAGGAAGACCACCGCGTCGATCTCGCCGACCGCCAGCCGCGCGCCGATCTGAAGATCGCCGCCGAGCGGGCCGCTGAGCAGCCGCTCCACCTCCAGACCCAGCTCGGCGGCCAGCCGCCCGCCGGTCGTGCCGGTCGCGCACAGCGTGCAGCCCCGCAGTCGCGGGGCAAACTCCCGGGCCAGCGCGATCATGCGGTCCTTGCGGCCGTCATGGGCGATCAGGGCCAGGCGCAGCGGCCGGGGCGCGCCGGCAGGATTCGATTCCGTCATCCATTCATCCTTTGCTGTGCGGATTTTTCGTCCGGACGATCCTAGCGGTGCGCGGTTACAGGCCGGATTCTTCCGCTTCGGGATCAGCTCGAGATCAGACGACGGATGTGCAGTCCATCAGGGAATGCGCTAGAATCCGAGTCTGCTGTTGATGCCGCTTTCACGGGCAGCACCGTTCAGCCTTTCGCACATCCCCTCTGACCTTCCTCTTTCCCTCATCCTCCGGCAGACCGCATCCTTTTCAGGATCGGCGACTGCGGGGCTGCAGGCGCGGTCGGCGGCGATGCTATTCGACCCCGGCAGGCTTGATTCCAATCCCCTGTACCGACCGCGATGCCAGGCGCCATGCGGATGACGCGCCTTTGCCTTCGCCGGCCTGCCATCCCGTGTTTCCACCTCGCCCGCGGCGAGCCGGAAACCCCTGCCGAATGGCGCCCGAGTGGCGCCGGATGAGAGTATTCACATGAGCTTTTCGACCCTGGGCCTGAACGAGGCCATCCTGCAAGCCGTCACCGCTGCCGGCTACGAGAACCCGACCGACGTGCAGGCGCAGACCATTCCCGCCGCGATGACCGGTGCGGATCTGCGCGTGTGCTCCAACACCGGCAGCGGCAAGACCGCCGCCTTCGTGCTGCCGGCACTCGAGCGTGTGCTGGCCGCCCGCGAGGCCAATCCGGCCGCGAGCCGCCGCCCGCTGCGCGGTCAGCCGCCGCAAGGTCCGCGCGTGCTGGTGCTGGCCCCGACCCGCGAGCTGGCCATCCAGGTCTCCAAGGCCGCGGTCACCTACGGCAGCCACATCCCGCACCTGAAGGTCGCCACCGTCGTCGGCGGCGTGCCCTACGGCGCCCAGCTGGCCGCGCTGCGTGGCCCGATCGACCTGCTGATCGCCACCCCGGGTCGCCTGATCGACCACCTCGACAGCGGCAAGGCCATCCTGGGCCAGGTCGAGATGCTGATCCTGGACGAAGCCGACCGCATGCTGGACATGGGCTTCATCGAGGACATCGAGCGCATCGCCGAAGCCCTGCCGGCCGGCCGCCAGACCGTGATGGTCAGCGCGACCTTCGCCGGTCAGGTCGGTCGCCTGGCCGACCAGATCCTGAAGGACGATGCCCAGCGCATCGAGGTCGCCAACCACACCGACAGCCACGCCAACATCGAGCAGCAGCTGCTGTGGGCCGATGACCTGGACCACAAGTCGGCACTGCTCGAGAACCTGCTGACCAGCACCGAGATGCAGCAGGCGGTGATCTTCACCAGCACCCAGCGCGACGCCGACGAGCTGGCCGCCCATCTGTACGAGATGGGCCATGCGGTCGCGCCGCTGCACGGCGGCATGCCGCAGGGCCGTCGCAACCGCACGCTGATGGCACTGCGCCGCGGCGAGCTGCGCATCCTGGTGGCCACCGACGTCGCCGCACGCGGCATCGACGTGCCGACCATCAGCCATGTCATCAACTTCGGCCTGCCGATGAAGGCCGAGGACTATGTGCACCGCATCGGCCGCACCGGCCGCGCCGGCCGCTCGGGCCGCGCGATCACGCTGGCCGAGCGCCGCGATGTCGGCATGATCCGCCGCATCCAGCAGTTCACCACCCAGTCGATCCCGGTGGGCACGCTGGCCGGCCTGGAACCGAAGCGCCCGGCGCCGGAGATGTTCAGCCGTGCTCCGCGTCGTGACGGCGGCCGTCCGCCGCATCGCGGCCATGGCGGTCCCGGCGGCTATGGCGGTCGCCCGGACAACCGCGGCGGCGACCGTGGCGGCTACGGCTTCGCGCGTCCGATGGACGGCGCACCGCGTCGCGGTGGCTTCGACGGCCCCCGCTTCGATTCGGCACCGCGCTTCGATGCGCCCCGCTTCGAGGCTCCGCGCCACGAAGGCCGCCCGGAGTTCCGCGGCGAGCCCCGCCATGACGGCCCGCGCGGTCAGGGCCCGCGTCGTCAGGAAGGCGCTCCGCGCTTCGACGGCGAACGCCGCTTCGATGACCGCAGCGGCCCGCGTGGCGGCTTCGGCGGCGGCCGTCCGGCCCCGCGCGGCCGCGGTCACGGCCCGCGCTGATCCGTTCAGTCGTCCTGCCAGCGGCCGCCCCGGCGGTCGTGGTGACCCCGACCGCCGTACCCGCGCCGGTCTTCCGGCACGACGATGACCCGCGGCGCCGGTTGCGGCGCCGGCACCACCACCACATCACGCCCGTGACCCCGGTGGTGACCGTGGCCCGGCACCGGGACCACCACGCAGCCGGACAGCACGCTCAGCCCGCCCAGCATCAGCAGCGCGGCGCCTGAGCGCCGCCATGTCGACTTCTTCATCGTCGTGACACGGCCATGAAGGCCGAAATGAGTTGCAACAGCAGCTCAACGTGCCAGCCTGCGGATCAGCCGACCGGCCTTCAGCCCGGCCTCAGGATCGGACAGGCGCCATGTTGCCGCTCACCGGCAAGGGCACCAGCCGCAGCGTGATGCCCCCCGGGCGCACCTCGATCGGCCCGGGCTGCAGCCCGGCCTTGGCCGCCAGCTCCAGCGCCAGCCGGTCGATGCGGTGGATCTCCAGACCTTCCAGCATCGACTCAGCCAGCCAGCCGCCCCAGCGGTTCAGGCCAGTGGCCAGCATTGGCGGCAATCCGTCGATGGCGATGTTCTCGCGCCGCACCCGGTCCAGCCGGATCGTGCCGTCGGACGGCTCGTAGCGCAGCGCGCTGCTGAACATGATGTTGCCGCGAAGATCGCGCCGGCTCAGCACCGTCTCGCGCAGACCCATGTCGAAGCCCAGCATCATGCGGCCCGCCCCCGGCTGCAGCAGCACCCGCGGCGAGCTGATGCGCACCTCGAACACCTCCAGCACCTTCTGCTGCAGCGGGAAGCGCGAGGACAGCGCCGCCTGCATCTCGCGTTCGCTGGTGGTGAACTCCCTGGGCACCACCGAGGCACAGCCCCACAGCCCGCCGACCAGCACCATCGCGCCGATCCTCAGCAGCCCGCGACGACCGCCCGCCGACCGGCCGTCCTGTGCAGACGCCGCCCCTGTCATTGCGCTCACTTCATTGCTCCACTACATTACTGACCGGTTAGTCATTATCATGCCCCGGAAACCCGCCTTGTCCGCCGAACCGTCCGAACGCTCCGACCTGCCCGACCCGGCTGGCACGCCAGCGCCGCCGGCCTCGCACCAGCGCCGCAAGGCCGAGCGGCCCAGCGAGCTGCTCGACGCCGCGCTGCAGCTCTTCGTCGAGAAGGGCTTCGCCGCGACCAAGACCGAGGACATCGCCCGGCTGGCCGGTGTCTCCAAGGGCACGCTCTACCTGTATTACACCAGCAAGGAAGACCTGCTCCGGGAGGTGATCTCGCAGCGGGTGTCGACCCGCATCGCCGAGGGAATGGCCCGGGCGGCCGCCCATCAGGGCAGTGCCACCGAGCTGATGCGCACGCTGCTGGTCGACTGGTGGATGCAGACGCTCGAGAGCGATGCCTCCGGCGTGTTCAAGCTGGTGGTCAGCGAGGTGCGCAACTTTCCGGAGATCGCCGAGCTGTGGTTCAACGAGGTCTCGCAGCCCGGCTCGCAGCTGATCGGCGGCATGGTGCAGCGCGGCATCGACTCGGGCGAGTTCCGGCAGGTCGACGTGCTCTCGGTGGTCTATTCGATCGTCATGCCGCTGGTGATGCTGTGCGTGCACCGGCACTCGCTCGGCGCCTGCGAATGCCCGGGCATGGGCCTGGATCCGCAGACCTTCATCCGCGCCCACATCGATCTGGTGCTGCGCGGCATCTCCACCCATCCGGAACCCTGACGCCGATGAAGCGATCGACCGCTCTTGCCGCCGGCGCCCTTGCGCTGGGCCTGCTGGGTCTGGCCGGCTGGAAGCTGTCGAGCCGCACGGCCGGCGCCGCCGCACCGGCCTCGGCCAGCGCCACGCCGCTGCCGGCCCAGGCCGTGCTGCAACTCCAGGACAGCGATCTGGTGACGCTGCGCCGGGCCGAGCTGGTCGATGCGGTGGCGCTGACCGGCAGCCTGAAGGCGGCGGTCAGCGCGCTGGTCAAGGCACGCAGCGCCGGCGAGCTGCTGGAGCTGGGCCCGCGCGAGGGCGACACGGTGCGCGCCGGACAGATCGTCGGGCGCATCGATCCGGCCGATGCGCAGCTGCGGCTGCGCCAGGCCGAGCAGCAGATCGAGTCGGCGCAGGCCCAGCTCGACATCGCTGGACGGGCGCTGGACAACAACCGCGCGCTGGTCGAGCAGGGCTTCATCTCGCCCACTGCGCTGGAGACCTCGGTCTCGAACCACCGCGCCGCCCAGGCGGCACTGCAGTCGGCCCGCGCCAGCGCCGATCTGGCCCGGCGCGCGCTCGACGACACGGTGCTGAAGGCACCGATCAGCGGCCAGGTCGCGCAGCGCCTGGCCCAGCCGGGCGAGCGGGTCGCGCTGGAGGCGCGCCTCCTGGAGATCATCGATCTCGACCGGCTCGAGCTGGAGGCGACCGTGCCGGCGGCCGAACTGGCCCGCACCCGCATCGGCGCAGGCGCGGTGCTGCAGGTCGAGGGCGTGGACACGCCGGTGCGGGCCCGGGTGCTGCGCATCAGCCCGGCCGCGCAGGCCGGCACCCGGTCGGTGCCGGTGCATCTGGCCATCGAGCCGGCACCGGGGCTGCGTGCCGGCCTGTTCGCGCGCGGTCGGATCGAGCAGGGCCGGCGCAGCACGCTGGTGCTGCCGCTGTCGGCGGTGCGCGTCGACCAGCCGCAGCCGCATGTGATCGAGCTGGACACCGGCGCGGGCCTGCTGCGCCAGCGCGCGGTGCGCACCGGGGCGCGTGGCGAGGTCGACGGCACCGCGTCGATCGAGATCCTCGACGGCCTGACCGAAGGTGCGCGGGTGCTGGCCGGCCGGCTCGGCCCGGTGCGCGACGGCACGCCAGCCGTGCTGCGCTGAACCTCACGCCGTCACGCCCATCATGTGGTTCACCCGCGTCTCGATCGCCAATCCGGTCCTGGCCACCATGGTGATGCTGGCGCTGGTGGTGCTCGGGCTGTTCTCCTTCCAGCGCCTGAAGGTCGACCAGTTTCCCGACATCGAGTTTCCGACGGTGGTGGTCAGCACCGAATATCCCGGCGCCGCCGCCGAGATCGTCGAGACCGAGCTGACCCGCAAGATCGAGGAAAGCGTCAACGCGATCGCCGGCATCAGCCAGCTGTCCTCGCGCAGCTATGCCGGCACCTCGGTGGTCATCATCCAGTTCGACCTGACGATGGACGGCCGGCGCGCCGCCGACGATGTGCGCGAGAAGCTCGCCATCCTCAAGCCGCAGCTGCGCGAGGAGATCGGCGAGCCCAAGGTGCAGCGCTTCGATCCGGCAAGCCGGCCGATCTGGAGCGTGGCGGTGCGGGCGTCCGGCGATGCTCCACCCGACGCGGCCGATGCAGCCGATGCGGCCGGCGCGATGCGGCGCACGCTCTGGGCCGAGCAGGTGCTGAAGAAGCGGCTGGAGAATGTGCGCGGCGTCGGCTCGGTCACGCTGGTCGGCGCGGTGCGGCGCGAGATCCAGATCCAGCTCGATCCGGTGCGGATGGAGGCTGCCGGCATCAGCGCCGAGCAGGTGATCGCCGCGGTGCGCGGCGAGAACCAGGACCTGCCCGCCGGCCTGCTGCGCTCGGCCGAGCAGGAACGGGTGGTGCAGATCCGCGGCCGCATCGAGCGGCCGGAGGACTTCGCCGGGCTGGTGGTCGCGCGCCGCGGCGCCACGCTGGTGCGCCTGGGCGAGGTCGCGCAGGTGGTCGACGGCCCGCAGGAGACCGACTCGCTGGCCCTGCTCGACGGCCAGCGCAGCCTGGTGCTCGAGGTGCAGAAGGCCCAGGGCCAGAACACCATCGAGGTGGTCGACGGCCTGGAGCGCGAGCTGGCGGCGCTGCAGGCCGCCGGCGCGCTGCCCGCCGACCTGCGGCTGGACCGGGTGCGCGACAGCTCGCGCCCGATCCGGGTCTCGGTGGCCAATGTGCGCCAGACCCTGATCGAGGGCGCGCTGCTGACGGTCGCGATCGTCTTCCTGTTCCTGAACTCCTGGCGCTCGACCGTCATCACCGGCCTGACGCTGCCGATCGCGCTGATCGGCACCTTCCTGTTCATGCAGTGGTTCGGCTTCTCGGTCAACATGATCACGCTGATGGCGCTGAGCCTGTGCGTGGGCCTCTTGATCGACGACGCCATCGTCGTGCGCGAGAACATCGTGCGCCATGTGCAGATGGGCAAGGACGCCCGGCGCGCCGCGCTCGACGGCACCGCCGAGATCGGCCTGGCGGTGCTGGCCACCACGCTGTCGATCGTCGCCGTCTTCCTGCCGATCGGCTTCATGGGCGGCATCATCGGCCAGTTCTTCCACGAGTTCGGCATCACCATCGTCGCGGCGGTGCTGATCTCGATGTTCGTCAGCTTCACGCTCGACCCGATGCTCAGCGCGGTCTGGCATGACCCGGCGGTGCAGGCCGAGGGGCAGCCCTTCCGGCCGGTCACGCTCTACGAGCGCACGCTGGGGCGGATCACCCATGCGGTCGACCGCGGCTCGCACCGGCTGGGCGAGGGCTATCAGGCGCTGCTGGGCTGGTCGCTGCGCCACCGGCTGCTGACGGTGGTGCTGGCGCTGGGCACGCTGGTGGCGGCGCTGGCGCTGACCCGCTCGCTCGGCACCGAGTTCGTGCCCAAGGCCGACTATTCCGAGACCTTCGTCAGCTTCCACACCCCGGTCGGCTCCTCGCTGGAGGTGACCGAGGCGCGGGTGCGCGAGGTCGAGGCGCTGATCCGCCGCCGCCCCGAGGTGAAATACACCCTGGCGACGATCAACGCCGGCCAGGCCCAGGGCCGCATCTTCGCGCAGATCTACATCCGGCTGGTCGACCGCAAGGACCGCCAGCTCAGCCAGGACCAGCTCGCCGCGCCGCTGCGCCAGGAGCTGCTGCAGGTGCCCGGCATCACCGTGACCCATGTCGGCCTGCTGGATGCGGTCGGTGGCAACAAGCCGCTGATGCTGTCGCTGCAGGGCAGCGACCTGGGCGAGCTGCAGCGACAGACCGAGCGGCTGCTCGAGCGGCTGCGCGGGATTCCCGGCCTGGTCGATCTGGACAGCAGCGCCCGCGCGGACCAGCCGACGCTGGCGGTCACGCTGCGCCGCGATGCCGCCGCCGATCTCGGCCTGGGCGTGGCCGGCGTGACCGGTACGCTGCGCGCGCTGGTGGCCGGGCAGACGGTGGGCAACTGGCGCGCCAGCGACGAGCTCAATGTCGACGTCAAGGTCGGGCTGGCGCCGCAGGCCCGCGACAGCACGGCCGACATCGCGCGGCTGATGATGCCGGCCGGCCAGAACGCCGACGGCAGCGCCCGGCTGGTGCGGCTCGACCAGATCGCCGAGCTGGGCGAGGACCGCACGCCGCAGCAGATCAACCGCCGCGACCTCGCGCGCGAGGTCGAGATCACCGCCAACGTGCAGGGCCGCTCGCTCGGCGAGGTCTCGGCCGACATCCGCCGCGTGCTCGAGAGCGAGCCGCTGCCGCCGGGCCTGCGCTGGCGCTTCGGCGGCTCGACCAAGGACATGGCCGAGAGCTTCGGACACGCCGTCTCGGCGCTGGCGATGGGCGTGATCTTCATCTACATGATCCTGGCCTCGCAGTTCCGCAGCTTCATGCAGCCGGTGGCGCTGATGAGCTCGCTGCCGCTGACGCTGATCGGGGTGGTGGGCGCGCTGCTGCTGTTCGGCTCGACGATGAACCTGTTCTCGATCATCGGCGTGGTGATGCTGATGGGGCTGGTCACGAAGAACGCGATCCTGCTGATCGACTTCGCGATCCGCGCCCGCGCCGGCGAGGTGCATCTGGACGATGACGGCGGCCAGCCCGGCCGGCGGCTCGGGCGCGAGGAGGCGCTGCTGCTGGCCGCCCGGGTGCGGCTGCGACCGATCCTGATGACCACGCTGGCGATGGTCTTCGGCATGGTGCCGCTGGCCTTCGCGCTGTCGGAAGGCGCGGAGCAGCGCGCGCCGATGGGCCAGGCGGTGATCGGCGGCGTCATCACCTCCTCGCTGCTGACGCTGGTGGTGGTGCCGGTGATCTATTGCTGGATCGACGACCTGAGCATGTGGACGAGGCGACGCTTCGGCCCGGATCGTCGGCCCGATGCCACATCGGGCACCGGATCGGCCTCCTAGAATGTCGGGTTTTGTTGCGCATGCTCTTTCTCGCGAGGAATCCAAGATGAACGTCGAACAGGCCCGTTTCAACATGATCGAGCAGCAGATCCGTCCGTGGGACGTGCTCGACCCGTCCGTGCTGTCGCTGCTGGCCGTCGTCAAGCGCGAGGACTTCGTTCCGGCCGCGCACCGCGCCGTCGCCTTCATGGACCTGGAAGTGCCGCTGCCCGGCGGCCAGGTCATGCTCGCGCCGCGGGTCGAGGCCCGCCTGCTGCAGGAGCTGGGCCTGCTGCGCCACGAGAAGGTGCTGGAAGTCGGCACCGGCTCGGGCTTCATGGCCGCGCTGATGGCGCACAAGGCGCAGACGGTCGTCACCTACGAGAAGCGCGCCGAGCTGGCCTCGCTGGCGCGCGAAAACCTGCGCCATGCCGCGATCATGAATGTCGAGGTCCGCCAGGGCGACGGCTCGAACGGCGACGCCGGCCGCGGCCCCTGGGACGCGATCGTGCTGTCGGGCTCGGTGGCCGAAGTGCCCGAGGCGCTGCTGCAGCAGCTCAAGGTCGGCGGCCGCCTGGTGGCCATCGTCGGCGCGGAGCCGGTGATGCGCGCGCTGCGCATCCGCCGTGTCAGCGAGCGCGAGTTCCGCACCGAGGTGCTGTTCGACACCGTCGCGCCGCGCCTGGAAGGCTTCGCCAGCCCGAGCACCTTCGCCTTCTGATCCTGCCGCCCTTCCCGATCTCTCCTCTGGAGTCCACCCGATGCAGCAGCTTGCCGTGACCCGCCTGGCCGAACAGGTGCAGGCCCTTGTCGCCGAAGGGCACGCGCCGCTGCTGCTCGACGTGCGCGAGCCCTGGGAGATCGCGACCGCCTCGCTGTCGCTGCCGGGCGCGCAGCGGCTGGACATCCCGATGCAGCAGATCCCGGGCCGCCTGGCGGAGATCGATCCGCAGCGTCCGGTGCTCGCGCTGTGCCATCACGGCATGCGCAGCCTGCAGGTCGCGCTGTTCCTCGAGCGGCAAGGATACCCCTGTACGTATAACATCACGGGAGGGATCGACGCCTGGTCACGCCAGGTCGATCCGACCGTGCCGCTGTACTGAGATTGCCGACTCCCTGCGAGGAAACCATGAGCCTGCCGACGCCCCCCGCCCTGTTCAAGACCCTGCGTCTGCCGCTGCTGCTGACCGCACTGGCCGCCACGCTGGCCACGCCGCTTGCAGGTGCGCAGAGCCTGAAGGAGCTGCACGAGCTCGCGCGCGGCCATGACGCGGCCTTCCTGGCCGCACGGGCCGGCGCCGAGTCCGCGCGTCACCGCAGCGCCCAGGCCGAGGCCCTGCAGCGCCCCAATGTCGGACTGCAGGGCAGCTATACCCGCTCCAGCTCGGACACGCCGCTGTACGACTCGCGCAGCAACACCGCCGCCGTGGTCGGCCTGTCGGCCACGCAGACGCTGTTCAATCGGCAGAACACGCTGACCATCGACAAGGCCCGGCGTGCGCTCGACCTGGCCGAGGCCGACCTGAGCAGCGCCGAGCAGGACCTGACGCTGCGGGTGGCACAGGCCTATTTCGATGTGCTGATCGCGCAGGACGCGCTCTCGACCGCCCGCGCCTCCAAGACCGCCATCGGCGAGCAGCTGGCCTCGGCCAAGCGCAACTTCGAGGTCGGCACCGCGACGATCACCGACACCCGCGAGGCCCAGGCCCGCTTCGATCTGGCCACCGCCCAGGAGATCGCCGCCGACAACGACCTGCGCACCCGGCGCCTGGCGCTCGAGCAGCTGGTCGGCCGCGCCGATCTGAAGCCGCTGGGACTGAAGCCGGCCACCGCGCTGCCGCTGCCCGGCGAGGGCATCGAGTCCTGGGTCGAGAAGACCGAACAGAGCCCGAGCGTGCGCAAGGCCCGTCTGGCCCATGAGATCGCGAAGCTGGAAACCCGCCGCACCCAGGCTGGTCACCTGCCGACGGTCGACCTGCAGGGCCAGCTGGCCAGCACCAACAACCGCGGCTCAGGCGCACTGTCGGCCGGTGGCGCCGGCACCACCACCAGCAACTCGATCGGGGTCACCGTCAGGATGCCGCTCTACACCGGCGACGCGATCCAGAACCAGGTCCGCGAGGCGCTGGCGCTGGAGGAGAAGTCGCGCAACGACCTGGAGGCTGCCCGCCGCGGCGTGGCCCAGGCCACGCGGCAGCTCTTTCTCGGCGTGCAGTCGGGTGCCGCCCAGGTGAAGGCGCTGGAGGCGGCGGAAACCTCGTCGCGACTGGCGCTCGACGCGACCAAGCTGGGCTACAAGGTCGGCGTGCGGGTCAATCTGGACGTGCTCAATGCGCAGACCCAGCTCTACTCGACCCAGCGCGATCTGGCCCGGGCACGCTACGAGGTGCTGCTCAACAGCCTGCGGCTGCGCCAGGCCGCCGGCACGCTGAATCCGGCCGACATCGACGCGGTCAGCGCCCTGCTCGGCACGAGCCGCTGAGTTCGGCCGACTTCGGGCCCAGCAGTGCCGCCAGGCGCGCGGCCATGCGGGCCGCCGCGCCCTGATCAGCCGCCACCGAGCCCAGCGCGGCCTGCCGCGCCGCAGCCTGAGCTTCGGCGTCGTCTGCCAGCGACAAAGCCTGCTGCACCGCCTGGTCCAGGTCCGGGACCTGGAAGGCTGCACCCGCCGCCAGCGCCCGCGCCACCGGCTGGGCAAAGTTGAAGGCATGCGGACCGGCCAGCACCGGGCAGCCGCAGGCGGCCGCCTCGATCAGGTTCTGTCCGCCCAGCGGCGCGAAGCTGCCCCCCAGCAGCGCCACATCCGCGCAGGCGTAATAGGCCGGCATCTCGCGCATCGAGTCGCCCAGCCAGACATCGGCATCCCGGGCCAGAGCGCCCGGCCCGGTGCCAGCCCAGCTGCTGCGCCGCACCAGCGTCAGGCTGCTGGCGATCACGCTGGCGCCGACCTCGTCGAAGCGCTGCGGATGACGCGGCACCAGCAGCAGCAGCGGCCGAGGCTGCGAGGGCGCACGCTGCGCCAGCGCCGCACGCCAGGCCGCCAGCAGCGGCTCGTCCTCGCCTTCGCGCCAGCTCGCAGCCAGCACCAC
>RRZT011885593.1_pt1 | contig 17090 bp, 16 predicted proteins | sample 2165551 | NCBI WGS metagenome assembly RRZT01 (sample SAMN10456910, study PRJNA506462) | wastewater metagenome | biome: wastewater; feature: sludge; material: wastewater sludge; isolation source: wastewater sludge with Escherichia coli K12::gfp cells carrying plasmid... | place: USA: Moscow, Idaho...
ATAGTCAGCATCGTTTACGGTGATGCAATCGGGCGCGCTAAACTGTGCTTCGCGTTCCAAGAGCGTAACGTTTGCCCTTTGCAAAAGCTGGGCAATGCCGCTGCGCAGCTGCAAAACGGTGCGTGCGGCATACGCGTGCATCGCGGCAAAATCGTATCCTACCTGCCCTGCCAAAACGCCAATTTCTGCCGCGTTTTGCAGGCTGTGATAGGTGTGGGCGGCGCGCAAAAGCGCTTTGGTGGGGATGCATCCGCGGTTTAGGCAAGTGCCGCCAAGCTGTGCTTTTTCTACTAAAAGCACGTGCTTGCCAAGCGCCGCCGCCTCCAGCGCCGCCGTGTAGCCGCCCGGCCCGCCGCCGATAACAATGCAATCAAACTGTTCCATTTTTCTGCTTCCTTTCGGGGCGTTGATTCAATACGCGCTGTGCACAAATGGGCCGTGCCCTATTATATAAAGCACTGCATGCCTCTGTGCAACATGCGCAAACGTGCTATATTGTGCGATACAGCGTAAAATACGCACCGCATTTTATGGTATTATGGCCTTGTGCACAGTTCCTGCAAAAGCCCTGCGATATCGGCAAAGATGCCACTTTGCTCTGGATGTGCCGCCGTTAAACGCTGTGTAAGGCCGGCATCTGCGCGCTCGCCCGTTAGTGCATCACACACTACGAAAGACAACGATTCGTCTAAAGCATCGGTGTAAAACGTTGGGTTTTGTATGATATCATTTACAATTTCCACGCGTAAATCGGCACTGCCCCATGCAAAATGCGCCGTATTGCGAAAGCTGTAAATGGGCTCTGCGCCCAGTATCCAATCCTCGCCCGCAAATTTGCGGGTAAGCGCCGAAAGCGCGTTCGTATCAAAGCGCGATGCATCAAACGGGCGCAAAGGCAAGCCATATTCGCTGCCAAAGGAATCAATTAGCACGGGTTTCACAGCGTCTACCGTGATGCCCGCACGCAGCTGATTTAAATTGACAACGCGCGAGGACACCGAGGCTACGCCTTTGCTTTCCAGCTTTTCCCGCGACACAGTCAGATAGCCCGCCAGCGCCGACAAATCCGATGCAATCATCAATGTGCCGTGATGATAGGCCGCATGTGCCGTTTTATAAAACGCATTGCCCGAAAATTTGCGCCCAGACGCCGTGATATCGTTGCGGCCTGATTTTTCGGCGCGAATGCCCAGCGCACGCACCGCTGCCAAAATGGTGTTGAGCTGTTTATCCAAATTGTATTCGCTTTTGGGCATCACAAAGGTAAAATTAAGATTGCCCATATCGTGGTACACTGCGCCCCCGCCCGAAAGGCGGCGCGCAATGTGGCCGCCGTCCTCGGCCAATGCCGCCAAATTGCATTCAACCCTTGCATTTTGGTTGCGCCCGAGCACCACTGTTTTATTGTTTTGCCAAAGATATAAAATGCATTCGTCCTGTGCAACAGTGGATAAAAGCAGCTCTTCTATGGCCTGATTATGATAAACATCAATGCTTCCGCTAATTAAATAGGATAGTTTATTGAGCATCAAACACATACCTCAATTTTGCCTTGCGCGCCGCTGTTACCTCGTCTGGGCGCGAAATAGGCGTGGTGATAGGCGCGGCATGCAGCGCGGGTGCATCGGTGCGCGCTTTTTGCAATATCGCAATAATTTGCTCGGCTGCAAAATCCAGCGTTTCTTTCGATTCGGTTTCAGTGGGCTCGAACATCAGCGCTTCGTGCACAATAAGCGGAAAATACATCGTGGGCGGATGGATGCCGCAATCCAGCATCGCTTTGGCAACGTCTAGCGCGCTTACGCCTGTTTCTTGCTTGATGTCTGCAAGGCTCATCACAAATTCATGCATGCACACGCCCTCGCATGCCATTTGGCAATACGGGCGCAAACGCTCTTGCAGATAATTGGCGTTTAGCACCGCTGTTTGCGATGCCTCGCGCAAGCCCTCGCCGCCCAATGTGAGCATATAGCATAGCGCGCGCAGTGTTACAAGGAAATTGCCGTAAAACGCCTTTACGCTGCCGATGGTTTGCGCGGCATCCTCAAAAAGATAGGTTTCGCCCTGTTTTACGGCGTGTCGGTTTGGCATAAACGGCGCTAAAATTTGCTTTGCGCCTACCGCGCCAGAGCCCGGCCCGCCGCCGCCGTGCGGCGTGGCCATAGTTTTGTGCAAGTTCAGATGCACCACGTCGAAGCCCATATCGCCCGGACGCGCCATGCCCATAATGGCATTCAGGTTGGCCCCGTCGTAATAGCAAAGCCCGCCCGCCTTGTGCACAATATCGGTGATGGCCAAAATGTTTTTATCAAAGATGCCAACCGTGTTTGGATTGGTGAGCATTAAGCCCGCCGTGTCGGGGCCGACAGCCGCGCGCAGCTTATCCAAATCCACGCTGCCATCCGCCGCAGAGGGAATATTAATCACGGTAAAACCGCACATGGCGGCAGTGGCAGGGTTTGTGCCGTGCGCGGAATCGGGCACGATAATTTTGGTGCGTGCAAAATCCTTGCGCGCTTGATGATAGGCTTTGATAAGCAAAACGCCCGTAAATTCGCCATGCGCACCCGCCGCAGGCTGAAACGTAACGGTGTCCATGCCAGTAACCTCGCACAGCATTTCTTCGGCTTTTACAATCACAGCAAGGCAGCCCTGTGCACTTTCGGCTGGCTGCAAAGGATGCACGGCGGTAAAGCCTGGCCAAGAGGCAATTTCCTCATGCACGGCGGGATTGTATTTCATTGTGCATGAGCCAAGCGGATAAAAGCCGTTATTTACGCCGTGTACGCGGCGGGAAAGCGCAGAATAATGGCGCGTGATATCAATTTCGGCAAGGGCGGGCAAGCGCAAGGGCGACTGGCGCGACACAGCGGCAGACAGCGTATGGCGCGGGGCTTCGCCTTGCGGTAAAAGCGTACAGGCGCGGCCATTTACGCTTTTTTCAAACAGTAATTCCATATCATATATCCTTCCTTTCTTGGGTGGTTTGCGTGGCAAAAGGGGCTTTTGTGTTTGCCACGTTTTGCCCTTTGATTGGGCAAGAAAAGGCCTATGCAAAGGGGAAAAGCGCTATTGCACCAGCGCCTTTGCTATGCGCAGCACGCTATCCATTTGCGCTTTGGTATTTTTTTCGGTTGTGCACCAAAGTATGCCATTTTCAAGCGGCAAACCGCCCAAAATGTCGGCTTTATCCAGCGCGGATAAAAGCGCGTTGGCAAGCGCTGTATCGCATTCGGTAACAAATTCATGGAAAAACTCGCCGCTATGGGCAAGGCGAAATCCCGCGATGCGCGAAAATCCATCGGCAAGATAATGCGCATTATCGCAGCATTGCTGCGCCGCATCGCAAAGGCCGCTTTGGCCCATTGCGGCAAGATAAACGCTGGCCGTCATGGCGCAAAGCGCTTGATTGGAGCAAATATTGGACGAGGCTTTCTCGCGCCTGATATGCTGCTCGCGCGCTTGCAGCGTTAGCACAAAGCAGCGCTCGCCTTTTGCGTCCACGGTTTCGCCCACGATGCGCCCTGGCAGCTTGCGGGTAAGCGCCTGCGTTACCGCCATGAAGCCCAAATACGGCCCGCCAAACGAAAGCGGCATGCCAAGCGGCTGCCCCTCGCCCACGGCCACATCTGCGCCGCACTCGCCTGCCGATTTTAAAAGCGCCGCCGCGATAGGATTAACACCCATAATCAGCTTTGCGCCCGCTTTGTGCACAATATCGGCAATGGCTTCGGCATCTTCTATCAGGCCAAAATAATTGGGCTGTGCAAAGTAAAACGCCGCATCGGTATCTGTGAGCATGGCGGCAAGGGCTTGCAAATCCGTTTTGCCGTCTTTCAGCGGCACAAGCGCCGTTTGTGCATCTGCGCCCGCCGCATAGGTTTGCATGGTTGTGATAACATCGGGATGTGCACCGCAAGACAGCAGCGTGCGCGTGCGCTTTGCCTCGCGGCACACGCCCATTGCCTCGGCAGCGGCTGTGGCACCGTCATATACAGAGGCGTTTGATACCTGCATGCCGGTAAGCTCGCAAATCATGGTTTGATATTCAAAAATGGATTGCAAAATACCCTGGCTAATTTCGGCTTGGTAGGGCGTGTATGCTGTAACAAATTCCTCTTTGGCGGTGACGCGCTTTACAATGGAGGGAATATAATGGTCGTAAGCGCCGGCCCCGCGAAAGCAAGCGGCATACAGCCGATTTTGCTGCGCATAGCCTTGCATGGTGCGCATAAGCGCAAGCTCGGACATGCCATTTGGCAAATTGAGCGCCTGCAAACGGATGGACGGCGGGATATCTGCAAACAGTGCATCCGCGCTGGTTTTGCCTAGCGTTTGCAGCATAGCCGCGCGCTGGGCCGCTGTGGATGGAATATAAGTACCCATTGATAGAACATTCCTTTCTGCAACATTTATGCGCTTGAAAGTGCACAAATGCTGTATTGTTAATACGATTTGCAATGGTTTTTGCGCGAGCGCATAGAGATAAAATGTAATAAGGGCCGCAAAGGTATCACCTGTTTGCCATAAAATTTGTGATACGCTCCGCAGCCCTATTGTATATGACAAACGCGCACCTAAGCGCTTTTGTGTAACGGCACATGGTATTATATGCGCGCCTTGCCTTGCAAGACATTGCGGGCAAGGCCTTTGTGCTGCTTATCCCACGTTATTGCCCGCAGATTTGTGCATAGGCATCGGCATCCATCAAGCCGCCAAAATCGCCAACCTCGGTAAGCTCGGCAATCCAAGCGTCATAAGGCGATTCGTTCATTTGCTGCGGCTCGTCCATCAGCGCTTCATTGACCGCGCTGACAACACCCGCAACCGGGCTGAGTATATCGGAAACGGCTTTCACGCTTTCCACATCGGCAAACACCTCGCTTTGTGCAACGGTGTTGCCAACGCCAGGCAAATTGATAAACACAATGTCGCCAAGCTCGCTTTGTGCGTAATCGGTAATGCCTACACGCACGGTGCCTTCGTCTGTTTTTTGTACCCATTCATGGGATTCGGTGTAAAGTAGGTTTTTAGGGATTTTCATACTGTATTCTCCTTTTTTTATGATCCATGCGCACGCAAATTTGCCGCGCGCATGAGATGTAGTTATTATTAAAGATGGCTTGCAAACGGCTTTTACGCGCGCTTATAAAACGGCAGCGGCACAATTTCGGCTTCTACCGCACGCCCGCGCACCAGCACGGTAACGGCAGTGCCCACGGCGCAATGCGCGGCATCTACATATGCCATTGCGTACGCACCGCCAAGATAGGGACAATGCGTGCCCGATGTGGTAATGCCAATTTCATTGCCGTTTATCAAAACCGGCTCGTGCTCGCGCATGATGCCGCGCCCCGTGGCCTTTAAGCCAACGCGCACACGCTTTGGCGTACCCTGGGCAAGCAAAGCCTGTTTGCCGATAAAATCTGCTTTATCCATTTTTACCGCAAAGCCAAGCCCTGCCGCCAGCGGCGTAATATCGGGGCCAAGCTCATGCCCGTAAAGCGGCATGGCAGCCTCTAAACGCAAGGTGTCGCGGCAGCCAAGCCCGCAAGGCACAGCCCCTGCCGACAGCAGCGCATCCCATATCACGGGCGCAAATTGCGGTGCCATATAAAGCTCGTATCCGCATTCGCCTGTATAGCCCGTGCGCGAAACAAAGCATTCCACGCCCGCCACCAGCATGCGCGTTGTAAAGGTGTAATTGTTCTGTGGCAGCTCCTCGCTTTTGCAAAAATGCGTCAGCACACTTTGTGCAAGCGGCCCTTGCAGCGCAATTTGCGCGATATCGTCTGATAAATCTGTAAGGGTAACATCGTCCTGCAAATGCTGGCGCATCCATGCGATATCCTTTGCCGTATTGGCTGCGTTTAGCACGATAAAAAAGCTGTCCTCGCCCGTGCGATAAACGATTAAATCGTCCACCACGCCGCCGTTTTCATACAGCATCAGCGCATAGCGCGCAGCGCCTACAGGCATTGTGTCGAAGCGGTTTGTTAAAATGCGATTTAAATAAGAAAGCGCATTTGCCCCGTAACAGGAAACCTCGCCCATATGCGAAACATCAAAAATGCCCGCCTTTTCGCGCACAGCCATGTGCTCGGCAATCACGCCGGACGGATATTGCACCGGCAAGAGATAACCCGCAAACGGCACTATGCGTCCAAAAAGCGCTTCGTGTTTTGCATATAGCGGTGTTTTTTTCTCCACTTGATTGATACCCCCTTATGCGTATTGTAATAAGCCTGTGCTTTTATGGTGCATACACAATATCTAGCACCGTCTTTGCACTCATTATACCAAATCTATACGGCAAATGCCATATGCGATATGCTTAAATTTCGTTTAAAAATTTGTGTTCTTGTGCGATTTGCAAAAGCAAAAGCCCACGGCAATAACCGTGGGCTTTTACTATATCTGGGATAAGGAGAAAAGACGTGCAGCCCCAAATTACGGCCATGAAAAAACCGTAAAGGAGGAGGAGGAACTGCACACATGAAAAAAATTGCACTGGCTCTGTAACCTTCTTGCAACTAAATTGTAACCCTTTTGATACTTTTTGTCAACTGCTTTTATAAAAAAACTTGTGAAAAATGTGTGGATTGCATATATAACAAAAAATCATACGATACACCGTTTGTTTTGGCGTATCGTATGATTCGTTTAAAATATTTTCTTTGTGGAAAAACCCATCTTGATTAAAAAGATATTACGCAAAATACAAATTGGCTTCAAAATGGTTGGCGGCATCACTGATGCCCGAATAATAAAACGCCGTATCCGACAAAGCGCCTCTATTCACTGTAAAGCGTTTGCCCAGTGGCACCTCGCTGTGATACGCAATGACCGCTTTTTGTAAATATGTATGGGCAAACAGCGCTGCATCCGTGGTATCGCAAAGAATGTCGGCGTAAACCGTGTTGTTGATATGGCCGTTTTGATCGCACATGGTGTAGCGCGCGGTGATATCCGCAACAGGCAGAATATCGGCCGTTTTTTCGATGGAGATATCCGCAGCCTTTGCCTCGTTTTGTGCAAAAAAGCGTGCGATATCATCGGGCGGGCGGCGCATGATGCGGCGCGTGTTTGTATCCACCAACACCCAAACGCTATGCGCCTGTGCCAATGTTTCGCCGTGCGCATCGCAAAAGCTTACTTTGCGCAAAAACGACGCGCGCACCGGCGCATACGCCTCGGTAATCAGCGTGATAGACGTGTTTACCAAAATGGGCTGGTGGAACACAAGCTCGGTTTTGGCCAATAAAAACACCGTGTGGGTATCAAGATACACCTGTTCGGTTAGGCCGTGCGCGGTGCAGTGCCCCGTAGAAATTTGCTGCACGCGGCGCAAGGCCGCGCCGGGCGAAAGGCGGTTTTGCATATCGCATTCATATTGATGCACGCAAAAAGCATCTTGGAACTGTGCTTGCAGCATATTAATGGCCATCCCTTTCGTGAAAAGTTGCTTTTTGCAAACGTTCAGCAGGGCTTACGGTTTTGGCTTTGTGCCAAATTTGTATTCTGTGCCCGCGCAAAGGCGCTTAATATTTTCGCGATGCATGTAAATGACAAGCACCGCCATAATGCCCGAAAGCACGGTGCAAACAGCAAGGGATGCAAGCGGCATTGCCTTAACAAAATGTAAATACGCGCAAATAGCAAACGGATATACCGCCGCGCAAAGGATGGACGCAAGCGAAACAATGCGTGTGCAAAACACCACAATGGCAAACAAAAGCGCCAGCGCAAGTACCACCAGCGGCTCCAGCGCGATAATGGCACCCGCCGCCACCGAAACGCCTTTGCCGCCTTTAAACTTGAAATATAGCGGAAATAAATGCCCCAAAATGGCGCAGATGGCCGCAATGTAAGCCACAAACGGTGCCGACATGCCCAAAAAGCCTGTAAAAAGCCATTTGGCTAAAAGCACACTCAGCGTGCCTTTGCCGATATCGCCCACAATGGTAAGCGCCGCGGCGCCCTTGCCAAAGGTGCGCAGAACATTTGTCATCCCTGCGTTTCCCGAGCCAAAGGTGCGAATGTCTTTATGGTATAAAAGGCGCGTGACAATGATGGCAAAATTAAGCGAGCCCAGCAGATATGCCACAAGCGCCGCCAAAATGGTAAACATAATAACGGTAAATGACAAAACAGTTCCTCCTTTTACACCTTTTCACCGCGCTCGCGCGATATCAAGCGAATGGGCGTGCCCTCAAGGCCAAAGGTTTCGCGAATTTGGTTTTCGATATAACGCTGATACGAAAAATGGAACAGCTCGCGCGAGTTGATAAAGCAAACAAAGGTGGGCGGACGCGTAGAAATTTGCGTCATATAATAAATTTTGAGGCGCTTGCCTTTATCGGACGGCGGCTGCACACGTGCGGTGGCGCGCGCCAATATATCATTGAGCATACCTGTGGTTACGCGCAGGGCATTTTGCTCGTCCACGTATTTAATCAGTTCAAACAGGCGCTCTACGCGCTGGCCTGTTTTGGCAGAGATAAAAATAATGGGTGCATACGACATAAAGCCAAAATCGTTCATCAGCTTTTTGCGGGCAATATCCATCGTTTTATCGTTTTTATTATCCACAGCATCCCATTTGTTGACGGCAATGATGCACGCTTTGCCTTGCTCGTGCGCAAAGCCCGCCACCTTAGAATCCTGCTCGGTAAAGCCATCAACGGCATCCACCATAATCACGCACACACGCGCGCGTTCCACCGCGGCAAGAGAGCGCAGCACGCTGTAGCGCTCTACCCCGTCCTCCACTTTGCCGCGTCGGCGCAGGCCTGCGGTGTCGATAAATGTGAATTTGCCGTGCGCATTGTCTACCTCGCTGTCCACAGCGTCGCGCGTTGTGCCCGCTAAATCGGCCACAATCATGCGGTCCTCACCCAAAATATAGTTTACCAAACTGGATTTGCCCACATTGGGGCGGCCGATTACCGCAACGGTAATGCGCTCGGAATCTTCTTCCGAGCCATCGGCCGCGGGCAGATATTTGCAGATTTCGTCCAGCAAATCGCCTGTGCCGTGCCCGTGCACCGAGGATACGGGAAACGGCTCGCCAAGACCGAGGGAGTAAAAATCATACAGTTCCAGCGGCGCATCGCCCAAGCTATCTACCTTATTGACCACCAGCACCACGTGCTTGCCTGAACGCATCAGCATATTGGCAATTTCGGTGTCTTGCGCGGTAACGCCGCTTTTTAAATCGGTGATAAACAGGATTACATTGGCGGTGTCGATGGCAAGCTGCGCTTGCGTGCGGATATGGCGCAAAATGCTATCGTCGGAATCGGTTTCGATGCCGCCCGTGTCGATGAGCAGAAAATGTTGGCCTTGCCATTCGCAATTGCCATATAAGCGGTCACGCGTGACGCCGGGCTTGTCCTCCACGATGGCGAGGCGCTGCCCAATTAGCTTATTAAAAAAAGTAGATTTGCCCACATTGGGGCGGCCTACCACGGCCACAATGGGTTTTGACATGTGATTTTTCCTTTCTATTTAACAAGGCCTTTCAGCATTTCGGCGCCGTCCAGCGAAAGTATGCGCACCTTGCATTTCAACGCGCGTTCCACGTCTTTAATCGTAACATCGTCTAAAAAACGGTCTTTTTCTTCACGCAGCATGTTTTCGGGAATGGCGAGAACGCGGCTTTTCATCTTGCCAGACAGCTGCCGAATGATATCCGTGCCTGTTACAAGGCCCGACACCGTAACATTGCCGCCAAAATACTCGTTTTTTATAGCGTGCACCTGCACAGACACGTTTTTGCATTTTTTTTGCAGCTCCTTGCACAAGGCCTGTATCAGCGGATATGCCAGTTCCCCCGTGGCGATATCCACGGCGCGGGGCAGCACCACGCGCGGCGGAACGGCCAGCGCGGCCATAAATTCGTCATGAAACAAGCGCCACATGCCGATGCCGTTTTCAAGCTGCTGAAATTCCTCGTAAAAGTCGCTCATGGGAATCGGGTTTTGCGCCAGCAGATACCATTCATCGGCAGGATATACAAGGCGCGTGCCAAAGCGCTGTAGATATTGTGCCCCGTATTCTTCTAAAATTTGCAAAACCTCGAGCGCGCTGTTTTTATCGTAGGGTTCCAGCGGATACAGCCCCTCGCGGTATTTGGTAAGGCCGCTTGGCACCGCCGCGATACTTTGCACCGCGGGATAAAGCGCCGAAAGCTTATCCAGCGTTTCGCGCAGGGCATCGCCATCGTTTACGCCGCGGCACAAAACCAGCTGACAGTTCATTTTAATATCGGCCTCGGCCAGCTCGTCGATATAGCGCAGCACGTCCCCTGCATTTTTGTTGGCAAGCATGCGCACGCGCAGCGCAGGGTTCATCGTGTGCACGGAAATATTAATGGGCGAAATATGCATCTTTTTGATGCGCTGCACTTCGTGGTCTTTAAAATTGGTGAGGGTGACGTAATTGCCAAACAGAAAGGATAAACGCTCGTCGTCATCTTTAAAATAAATGGTTTCGCGCATGCCCTTAGGGTTTTGGTCTATAAAGCAGAACATGCAATGGTTTTTGCAGCTATGCTTTTTGTCCATCAAATAGCTTTCAAACACACAGCCCAAATCCTGCTGCTCTTGCTTTTCGATGTGCAGGTACGACAGCTTGCCCATTTGCATGACGGCTAAATCCAGCTTTTCGTGCTGGGTGTAAAAGCCATAGTCCAGCATATCGTTAATTTCGTTTGCATCCACGCTTAACAGCGTGGCGCCTGCCTTTAGGCCTGCGGCAGCCGCCGGAGAGCCCTTTTCCACATCTTGTATTTTTACTGCCATAAAAGGCCCTGCCTTTCCGCTGCATTGCATGATAGAATATCGCCGCTTTTGCATGCCAAAGTATGCACGCGAAAGCGCTGGCGCGTAAATGAAAAATAAAAGGGGAAGGATTACTCCCTCCCCTTTTGCGATTAAGGAAGATTACGCTTCCTTTTTAATGACTTCCTTGCCCTTGTAGTAGCCGCAATTGCCGCATACTTGATGGGGAAGTTTATATTCGCCGCACTGTGTGCACTTTGCCAGTGTGGGCGCAGTCAACTTCCACACAGAGGAACGTCTTTTATCACGTCTCGCCTTGGAAACTTTTCTCTTTGGTACTGCCATTTTAAGCACCTCCTCATGTGTGAATCACTACGAAATAGTTAATAAAAACTATAGCAGTTGTTTCAATATTGTAAGCCTTTCGTCCACAGCCGAAACCGCGCAAGAGCATCCAAGCGCTTTTTTTTGGCCGCAAACCGGGCAAAGCCCTTCGCAGGTATCGCTGCACAGCAGCACTGTGGGAACTTCAAGCACTAGCTCGGTATATGCAAGCTCTTGCAAATCCAGCTTGCCGTCAGGGGTAAAGGTAAGCTCCGTGTCTTCCATCAGCATATCCTCTTTGCGCAACAGATAAACGCGATGCGTTTCTATCGTTTGCGTTAAGGGGTCTGTGCAACGGGCACAATCGGCGCAAAGCACAGCATGCACGCTGATGTCCAGCGACAAAACGCTGCCATCCAGTGAAAGCACTGCCTGTACACTTGCGGGTGTGGGCACTGTGTAACCTTGAAAATCCGCTTTGCTTAAATCCACCGTAAGGCTGTGCTTAACGGGGGCATCATAGGTATTGAAAATTTTGCGAATGTCTAACAGCATAATTCTATCCTCAAAGGTTGCTAAATTATTATAACCGCAATTGTATAAAATGTCAAGCGTGAATTTTTAGGCGAAAGCACAATAAAATTGGCGGGGGCAAGCCCCCGCCAACGGACTTCTGCTTTTTGCCCATTACCCGCCGCGCACCGCGATTAGAGATATTGTTTAACGCCTTCGGGTAAAAGCTGCTGATCTTGCGATACCGTAAGCACCAGCTTAATGTTTTCGCCAGCCAAAACATCCAAATCCTGCAAAAGCTTTGCAAGGCCGTCGATATCCTGATTGCCGATTTTTAAAACGCCGTCGATATAAACCTCAACGATATCGTAGTTGCCTGCCAAAATGCCTGCCACAAAGCCATACAGCATGGCATAGCCGTTGATTTTGTATTCGTCTACGTCAATCAGACGTGCCGCATGGTCAATATCATAAGTGAGCTTCATGGATTTTTCAATGCACACGATATTGCCGGGAGTAGTTTTCGCAGCGGAATTGATCATGTCAATCATAGCTTTGGTTTTGCCGGAGCCTTTGCCGCCAACGATCAGTTTAATCATATAGGAATACCTCCTTTATTTTAACACCATCCGGTGTGGTTACTGTAATTGGGCTTCAAGGCGCGCCTTTTCGGCCTCGTAGCCGGGCTTGCCAAGCAGCGCGAACATGTTTTTCTTGTAGCTTTCCACGCCGGGCTGGTCAAACGGGTTTACACCCAGCATATAGCCGGAAATGGCGCAAGCCTTTTCAAAGAAATACACAAGATAGCCAATGTTTTCGGCATCCAGCGCATCTACCTCTAACAGGATATTGGGCACGCCGCCTTCGGTGTGTGCCAATATAGTGCCCTGCATAGCCTTGCGGTTTACAATGCTCATGTTTTGCCCCGCAAGGAAATCCAGCCCGTCAAAATTATCGGCGCTTTTTTCAATAAAAAGCTCTTCGGTGGGCGCTTGGATATCCACAACGGTTTCAAACATAATGCGCGCGCCATCCTGCACAAATTGGCCCATTGAGTGCAAATCTGTGGAGAACACAACGCTTGCGGGGAAAAGGCCCTTGCAGTCCTTGCCCTCGCTTTCGCCGTAAAGCTGCTTAAACCATTCGTTCATCATGGTGAAATTAGGCTCGTATGCGGCCAAAAGCTCTACGCTTTTGCCCTTGCGATACAGGATATTGCGCGCAGCGGCATAACGATAGCAATCGTTTTGGGGGGTGCATGCGGCAAAGGCCGCGCGCGCGTTTTGTGCGCCGCGCATCAGCGCATCAATGTCGATGCCAGCCGCCGCGATGGGCAAAAGGCCAACCGCCGTCAGCACCGAATATCGCCCGCCCACATCGTCGGGCACAACAAAGGTTTGATACCCTTCTTTGTCGGCAAGCTCTTTCAGCGTGCCGCGCGCCTTATCGGTGGTGGCATAGATGCGCGCTTTTGCGCCGTCTTTGCCATATTTTTTTTCTAAAAGCTCTTTAAAAATGCGGAAAGCCACCGCCGGCTCCGTGGTGGTGCCGGATTTGGAAATAATATTAACGCTGATATCCTTGCCCTCGCACGCCGCGAGCACCTCTTTTAAATAGCCAGAGCTAATGGAATTGCCGCAATAAAAAATCTGCGGCGTATCCTTGCAAGTGCAATTGTACAAAGTGCCTTTTACAGCCTCTATCACCGCACGTGCGCCAAGATAACTGCCGCCGATGCCGATTACAACGAGCACCGCAGAATCTTTGCGGATTTTTTCGGCCGCTTTTTCAATGCGCGCAAACTCGTTTTTATCATAATTTTCGGGCAAATCTACCCAGCCAAGAAAATCATTGCCGGGGCCTGTTTTCTCCAATAATTGTGTATGCGCAAGCTGCACCTGCGGATAAATTGCGGTAAATTCGCTTGCGGACACAAAGCCTTTTAGGTGTTTATCGTTAAAACGAACGCTCATAGTAACATTCTTTCCTTTCCGAGGGATTGCGGCTGCTTTACAAAAAACAATATTCTTTTGCAAAAATTGCTTATTTGAAAAAGCTGCCTGCAAAGCCCAAGCTTGAAAGCATGGCCTTCAAGCTTTTGCCCTATCCTTGTCTTTCGCAAATGTAAATTTGTTCTATACTAAATATATAGGAAAGGGGGCAAACTGTCAAGCCGACAAGTGATAAAATTTATGTGTTTGATTGGCACAAGCGAAAGAGGCTTGCAGCCGATTGGTGCAAACCTCTTTCTTGTAAAATAAAAAATCAATTACAGTGCTGTAAGCGCGTCAAAAAGCAGCTTGATGCCGGTGTTGAAATCCATCTTATCCACCGATTTTGCCGTTACAATGGGGTAAGAAGCAATCACGGTTTCGCCGCTTTTCAGCGTTACTGCGCCCACCTCTACACCGCTTTGCACAGGTGCAGACAGCTTTTGCGGCAGCGTAAGCGTGGCACAAAGGCTTGCGCCGCTGCCTTTTTTGGCCAGCACCTTTTCGGGCGTGTGGTATACCAGCGCCACTTCCTTTTCAGCGCCAAGCGCTACAGGCAGGCTTGTGGCGGCACCGGCCACGGGCGGAAAGGCCACCGCTTCGTAATTGGCAAAGCCATAATCCAGCATCTCCATCGCCGCTGTAAAGCGCTCTTCACTGGTTACACCGCCCAGCACCACCGCAACAAGCCCCATGCCCTCGCGCTCTGCCGTGGCAGAAATGCAGCGGCCTGCCTGCCCTGTGGTACCTGTTTTAAGGCCTGTGATGCCGGAATAGCTTTTTAAAAGCTTATTGGTATTTACAAGCTGTGTTGCGCCCCCGCGCAGCGAATCCATCCAAATATTTGTGTATTTTAGCACATCCTTGTGCTTTAACAGCTCGCGCGACATCAATGCCACATCACGTGCGCTGGAATAATGGCCTGGCTCGTCAAGGCCGCAGGCGTTGATAAAATGTGTGTGCGTCATGCCAAGCTCGGCGGCACGGCGATTCATCATTTCGGCAAATACGGGCTCGGAGCCGCCGATAAACTCCGCCACTGCCACAGCGGCATCATTGGCAGAGGACACGCAAATGGCCTTTAGCATTTCGTCCAGCGTAAATTCTTCGCCCGGCTCCAGCCAAATTTGGCTGCCGCCCATCTCGTAAGCATGCACGCTGGTGGGCACCTTGTCGCTCAGGCTTACCTTGCCCGAATCTATGGCTTCAAACGTAAGCAAAAGCGTCATCACCTTTGTAATAGAGGCAATCGACACTTCGGCATCCGGCGCTTTTTCATATAGCACCTCGCCTGTATCTGCACTGATTAAAAGCGCGTTGCGGCAAGGCACATCAAAGGTGGGCAGCGTGATATTGGCATTTGCCGGCACATCCACAGGCAGCGCCCCGCCGGACGCTGATATCGGAAGCGCCAGCGTTAGCGCTAAAGAAAATGCCACAAGCAGTGACGAGGCTTTTTTGATATTCATAGTAAATGTTCCTCCCCGATATTTGCGTTCACTAATTCTATGCGGCAAACGGCAAGGATAGTATTGCAATTGTTTACTTGCGCGTTTGCGCCTTTTAAAACACAGCATCAGCGCGCAAAGGCGCTGTTTTAAAAAGGGATATTGTGATTTTGCGGGTTTTTGTGTATACTTTTAGAGGTTAGAAATAAGAAAGCAGAAGTCAGAATTGAGGGAATAGCGGGATGAAAGCATCATTTTACACACTGGGCTGTAAGGTTAATCAAAATGAAACCGGCGCTTTAATGCGCCTTTTTAGTGAAAACGGATATGAAATTGCCGCCGAGGGTGAAGCGGCAGACGTGTATGTTGTAAACAGCTGCACCGTGACGGCGGGCGGCGATAAAAAAAGCCGCCAGTGGCTGCGGCGCGCCAAGCGCGAACAGCCCGAAGCCGTGACAGTGCTGACGGGGTGCTTTCCGCAGGCATTTCCCGAAAGCGCTCTTGCAGTGATGGAGGCCGACATTATCACAGGCAGTGCCGCGCGCGGGCAAATTGTGGAGAATGTGCGCCGCTTTCTTGCCACAAAAGAGCGCATTGTGGATATTGTGCCCCATACCAAAGGCGAGGTGTACGAAGAACTGCCGCTGGAGGATTTGCAGGGGCACACGCGCGCGTTTGTGAAAATTGAGGACGGGTGCGACCGACACTGCACCTACTGCGTGATACCCAAAGCGCGCGGCAATGTGCGCAGCCGTGCCGAAAGCGATATCTTAAACGAGCTGCGTTTGCTATGCGAAAAGGGCTTTGCCGAAATGGTGTTGACGGGCATTAATTTATCCAGCTACGGCAAAGATACAAACACCAATTTGGAAGACATTACCCTAAAGGCCGCACAAATAGATGCGGTAAAGCGCATTCGCTATGGCTCGCTTGAGCCGGATTTGGTAACGGACGCATTTATCGAGCGCCTTTGCACATGCGACAAGCTTTGCCCGCAGTTTCATCTTTCGCTGCAAAGCGGATGCGACCGCACATTAAAGCGCATGGCGCGCCTTTACGATACCGCGCAATACGAAAACGTGGTGCAGCGCTTGCGCGCGGCATTTCCGCTTGCCACCTTTACTACGGATATCATCGTAGGCTTTCCCGATGAAAGCGAAGAAGATTTTGCCGAGAGTATGGCCTTTATTGAAAAAATTGGGTTTTTGAAGGTGCATGTGTTTAGCTATTCGCGCCGCGAGGGCACGGCGGCCGCAAAGCTGGCGGGGCAAATCCCCGAAGCGGTAAAGCTGGAGCGCTCGCGCGCGATGCAGCGCCACGCGGACGCTGTGCGCGCGAAGATAATCGGCGCGATGCGCGGCATGCACGAGGAAGTGCTGCTGGAAACACCTGTAAACGCAACCACCTTTACAGGCTACACGCGCAGCTATGTACCCGTTTTAATAAAAGCGCCACAGGCAAAACAGGGCGATATCGTGCCCGTTATTGTAGGGGAGTTTGACGGCGAGCGCGCTGCCGCCGAATGCGTAAGATAGTATCCTAAATACAAAAGCGGCTTTATACGAAAAGCTTTGCACATCCACGAATCGCGCACATAAAAAGGGCGGATGCATATTGCATCCGCCCTTTTTGAATCCCATTTTATTGCCCTTTTACAAGCTGCCGTGCAAGCTCTTTACGGCGCAGTGTTTCTTCAAGCGCCTGTGTGTAAACGCCGTTTTCAAACAGCAACACATCCCCTTCGCGAATAGCGTGCGGCAATGTGTGAAGCTTTTCTACTTTACAAACCTCGTCATCATCCACAAGGCGCACAAGCGCGCCGTCGATTGCGTCAACCGAATAATACATCCTGCACCTCTGCGTATTTTTAGATTTACATTTGCGGCTTTTGAACTAGCATCCTGTTTTGCCGCAGTCACATTTGCCGCATCCACTTTTGCCGCATGGTTAAATTTTTTCCGCTTGCAGCTTTACCGAGCCATCGGCCGCAACGTAGGCAAAAATGGTGCCGTTATGATCGGTGCGGTACA
>RRZT010100906.1_pt1 | contig 17088 bp, 15 predicted proteins | sample 2165551 | NCBI WGS metagenome assembly RRZT01 (sample SAMN10456910, study PRJNA506462) | wastewater metagenome | biome: wastewater; feature: sludge; material: wastewater sludge; isolation source: wastewater sludge with Escherichia coli K12::gfp cells carrying plasmid... | place: USA: Moscow, Idaho...
TTACAAACAAATATTTTAATGCACTTCATAATATTTTTCTTTTACACAAATTCTTTACACCTCCATATTTTTGCTGTAAATTTGCGGCTATGTTAATTGAAGTTTTTAAATCAAAAATCCATAGGGTTCGTGTTACGGAATCAGATCTTAATTATATAGGCAGCATTACTATTGATGAAGATTTGATAGATGCGGCTGGTCTCATTGTGGGAGAACGGGTTTACATCGTGAATGTCAATAATGGTGAACGTTTTGACACGTACATCATTAAAGGAAAAAGAAAATCCGGCGATATTTGTCTAAATGGTCCCGCTGCAAGAAAAGTTCACAAGGGTGACGTCATTATTATTATTGCTTACGCACAGATGACGCCCGAGGAAGCAAAAACCTTTCAGCCAAAAATCGTTTTTCCGGATGAGAACACCAACCTTTTAACTTAATCAGTTGTTATCTTGGAAGAGAGAAAAACCTCCGCATTGAAAAATGCGATTACCATTTTAGTTTCTATAGCCATCGCAGGCATTTTTCTTTGGCTAGCACTTAGAGGATTAGACCTAGATAAGATAGAACAATCTCTTAAAAAAGCCAATTATATCTGGGTTGGGTTTGCTGCTGTTTTCGGAGTATCGGCTTATATTTTCCGGGCAGTCCGTTGGAATCTCTTGTTAGAACCAATGGGGCATAAAATCTCCAACAGTAACTCACTTTGGTCAATCTCATTCGGATACCTGATGAACCTCACCATTCCAAGAAGCGGAGAACTGGCGCGCTCCACAGCTCTTTATGGTGTAGAGAAAGTTCCTGTTGATAAATCATTCGGGACCATTATTTTGGAAAGAGTGATTGACTTGGTTTGTATGCTTATATTTCTCGGACTCACCCTCATTTTTAAATTCGAAGCAATATATAGTTTTTATGAAAAATCTGGTGTTAAGTTTAATCCATTTTTTATCATTGGAATTATTGTTGGAATTATATCCTCATTCGTTGTTTTTATTAAATTCAAGGAACGTTTCAGAAAGTTTTCTTTACTCTCAAAAATCATTGACTTTATAGACGGAATAATTGCGGGGCTGACTTCTGTATTCAAACTTCGTCAAAAAATAAAATTCATACTTCTAACAGGCGGCATCTGGATTTGTTACTTTTTTGCGTCGTATCTGGTTTGCTTTTCATTGCCAGAAACTTCGGACTTCACTTTGGCGGATGGCTGTTTTATACTTGTAGTTGGAACACTGGGAATGATTATTCCTGCAAGTGGCGGAATCGGCGCTTTTAACTTGGCAATGAAATTCGGATTTACAGCCTTGTTTATCTCGATGGGAAAAGACGCTGCAGAAGGTGGAGAGCTGGGTCTCGCCTACTCTTTCATCACACTGCCATTGCAAATTATTATTATGCTAGTTATGGGTCTGATCTCTATTCCGATGCTGGCGAAAAACAGAAAGATATAACAGACTTTTCTAACTAATCTTACAGATTCCATTACTTTTTATTCTTACAAAATTGTATTTTTGAAGAATGGAAATCTCTTATCTAATCATCGGTTTTTTTGTAGGCGGTATTTTAGGCGCTGTCATTCTTTATTTTGTCCTGAAATCTTCTTCAGTCTCAAGAAATCTTTATGATGAGCTTAATAATCAATTTATAAAGATCAATTCCGATCTTCAGAATTCTCAGGTAAAAATTAATGAATTAACCAATTTCTTGCAGGAAGAAAAGAAAGTGAATTTCCAGCAGTCTGAGAACATAAACGAACTTAAAAACAATCTTGCGACACTTTCTGCCGAAAATAATTTGCATAATCAAAAAATTACTGAGCTGCAGGAAGTTCATAACACTCAAAATGCTGAAATCAGGAAGCTGATGGACGAAAAGCAAAACCTGATTGCCATAAAATCTCAATTATCTGCCCAAAACGAAACATTGCAGAAACTTCTTGATTCTCAGAAAGAAGAAATCACGAAAATACAGGAACAGGCGAAAGAACAATTTGAAAATCTAGCCAATAAAATACTGGAAGAAAAAACGGAAAAGTTTACAACGCTCAACCAGAACAATCTGAAAACTATTCTTGAACCATTTCAGGAAAGAATTACTGATCTTAAAAATCGCGTGAATGAAGCATACGAAAAGGAAAATAAAGAAAGATTCTCACTCGCTGAAAAAGTGAAGGAATTGGCAGAACTCAATCAGCAGATTTCTGATGATGCTAAAAAATTAACCCGAGCTTTGAAAGGCGAATCTAAAACACAAGGAAACTGGGGAGAAATGATCTTGGAAAGCATCCTGGAAAAATCTGGATTGGTAAAAGGCAGAGAATATTTCCTGGAGCACGAACTTCGGGATGAGGATAATAAAGCTTTGTTTTCTGAGTTTTCTGGGAAGAAAATGCGTCCCGATGCCGTTGTAAAATATCCTGATGAAAGAAATGTCATCATCGATTCCAAAGTTTCTCTTTCTGCTTTTACAGAACTAGTGGATGAGACCGATGCAGAAATAATCAAAATCAAGCAAACACAACATCTTAATTCGATCAAAAATCACATCCAACAATTATCTCAAAAAGCTTATGATGATTATGGAAAATCTCTTGATTTTGTGATGATGTTTATTCCTAGCGAACCAGCTTATATCGCTGCCATGCAAATCGACCAGAACCTCTGGAATTTTGCCTATGAAAGACGAATCCTATTATTAAACCCAAGCAACCTCATCACATCGCTAAAACTAATTGCAGATCTGTGGAAACGCGAGTATCAGAACAGAAATTCTATGGAAATTGCTACTCAAGGTGCAAAATTGTATGACAAATTTGTTGGTTTTGTGGAAAACCTAGATAAAGTTGGAAGAAACATAGATCAGGCAAAGACCTCTTTTACAGATGCTTATAAACAACTCTACACAGGAAACGATAACCTCGTAAGGCAAACCGAAAAGCTGAAAAAGCTGGGCATCAAAAATAAAAAAGAAATCCCGCAGAGTTTGGTGGATAATTCGGAAAATAATCTGGTTGAGGAATAATTTTTGTAACTTTGAGCTGATAACTTTATCATTATGACTACAATCACTATCAATAATCCGAAAAATTTCAGTCTTGAAACCCTGACTAAACTTCTTAATTCTTTAGATATTGAAGTTGTGAAAATTGAGGAAGACATCCCAGCGGAACATCTGGAAAGTATAAATAAAGGAATTACGGAACTTAATCAGGGATTGGGAAAAAGCCGGTCTGAAGTTAGTGCAAAAGCTAGGCAGATATGTTCTTAATTCATTGGATGCCTGAGGCAGAAAATGAATATTATGATAATCTAAATTTCTGGATTAATCATAATAAATCAAATACTTATTCGCTGAAGATTATTTCTGAAGTAGAAAAAATGGAAACCATTCTTTCAGAGAATCCCTTCATTGGCAAGCGAACCAATTATCAATTACTGGTATTGAAAATTGTCATTTTAAGAAGTTTTTATATTTATTATACCGTTTCAGATAGTACCGTTAGCATACTCGCTTTCAAAGCTACAAAGGAAGATAATAACAAACATCAACTAGGAATTTAGACGAATCATAGAACGACAGATATTTTATATTCACTAAATTTGTACTGTGAATCCCAATCTTGAACTTCAGCTCAAAACCCTTCCTTCGGAACCTGGTGTTTATCGTTATTATGATAAGAACGATCAGCTTTTATACGTAGGAAAAGCCAAGCATCTCAAAAAAAGAGTGCTGTCTTATTTCAACAAAAACCAAAATGGTTACCGGACACGGATTATGGTTTCCAAGATCCACAGGCTGGAAACTACGGTTGTGAACAGTGAGTATGATGCACTTTTGCTCGAGAACAATCTGATAAAAGCGCACCAGCCGTTTTATAACGTGATGCTGAAGGACGACAAATCCTATCCCTGGATTTGCATCAAGAATGAAGATTTCCCACGAATTTTCCTAACGAGGACCAAGATCAAGGATGGATCAGAATATTATGGTCCTTATGCTAAAGTTCGCCCTGCAAGAATCCTTCTGGATACGATCAAAAGTCTTTACAAAATCAGAACCTGCAACCTAAATCTTGCTCCAGAAAAAATTGCGGAAGGCAAATACCGTGTCTGCCTGGAGTATCACATCAAAAACTGCAACGGGCCGTGTGAAGCACTCGAATCCAAAGAAGATTATGATGAAAAAGTGGAAGCGATACGTGGCATCATAAAAGGTGATTTCCGTTTTGCAAAAAAATATCTGGAAGAAAGAATGTACCGCTTTGCCTCAAATCTGGAGTTCGAAAAAGCGCAGATGATCAAACAAAACATTGAGTCTCTTGACGATTATCAAGCCAAGCATACTGTTGTAAATCCAACCATTGATGATGTGGATGTTTTCGGGATGACAAGTGATGAAACGGCAGCTTACGTCAATTATTTTAAAATAAGGAATGGCTCTATTGTTCAGAGTTTTACCACAGAAATCAAAAAAGTACTGGAAGAAACGGACGAAGATATTCTGGAAGAGGCGCTGGTAGAAATACGGCAAAAATTCGATTCCACATCAAAGGAAATTTTGATTCCTTTTCATCTGGGCATTGAAATTCCCAATGTTAAACTGATTGTTCCAAAAGTAGGTGACAAGAAAAGAATCGTAGAACTTTCTGAAAAAAATGCGAAAGAATACCGTCTTGAAAAATTAAAGCAAGTGCAAATCATAGATCCGGAAAGACATACGAACAGAATAATGTCGGAAATGCAACGAAGCCTGAGGATGCCTGTGGAGCCAAGACACATTGAAGGTTTTGATAACTCAAATATCCAGGGAACCAATCCTGTTTCAGCCTGTGTAGTTTTCAAAGATGGAAAACCGAGCAAAGCCGACTATCGTATTTTTCATCCTAAAACTGTGGAAGGTCCGAATGATTTTGCCACAATGGAAGAAGTTATCTACAGGCGTTACAGAAGATTGTTAGATGAGGGAGAACCTTTGCCACAACTGATTCTGATTGATGGTGGAAAAGGCCAATTGTCATCAGCTGTCAAAAGTCTGAAACTACTTGGCTTGTATGGGAAAATCACAATTATAGGTATTGCCAAAAGATTGGAAGAAATATATTTTCCGGAAGATTCTATTCCATTATATATTGATAAAAAAGCTGAAACGCTCAAAATCCTTCAAAGGGTGAGAGATGAAGCGCACCGTTTTGGTGTGAAACATCATAGAACCAGACGAAAGAACTCCACGATTAAATCTGAGTTAGAGGAAATTCCTGGGATTGGAGAAAAAACAATTGAACTACTTTTATCTAAATTAAAATCGGTAAAAAGAGTCAAAGAATCCGACCTGGCGACTTTGGAAGAAATCCTGGGAAAAGCAAAAGCTAAAATTGTGTGGGCGTTTTTTAATCCCCAAAAATCTACTTAGATGTAGTTTTAGTTGCAGCTTTTTTATAAACATTTCCATAAAAAGCCATTTGTCTCGCCATACAAGCGTCCTCAACATTTGTAAAAGTTAGTGTATCATTTTTTATCACAAATTTATAGGATCCTTTGTCAGCAGAATCGCAAGGCGAATTTCCCTCTATTTTAAATAACTTAATTGTTTCCTTATCCGTAAGAGAGTATTTCATTTTTTCCGCAACGTTTCCTGAAAAAACAAGATCAATTGTGTCATTAGAGAATTTAAATGTAATTTCTTCCGGAGATGGAATATTGGCTATTCCGTTCCACTCTGTATTTGCAAGCGGATTGGCAGATTGCTGTGAAAAACAGACTGTACTCATAAAAAGAAAAGCGGTAAGTAGAAAATTTTTGACATTTTTCATCGTAAAAAATATAAATATCTGACATATTAATTTGTATACTAAATAGTTACAAAAAATAAATTTAGTATTTTTTTTTGAATCAAAATAAAAATTTTTCGTCAATCAATGTTGAATGTTTTTCGGAAATCTTATGCCTAATTCTTATCTTTGCAACCTAATATTTTACAATGAACAAATACCTAAAATTTGTAGCAGCTGCAATCATTATCGCATTAGGCATTTACCTGATGTTCAACCGTAACATTGGCTGGGGCATCGTTTTAGTCGTGCTTTCTGGAATTCCTATTGCTTTATTCTTTAAAAACGAAAATATTCTTTTAGCATTCTGGCAACTGAGAAAACAAAATATGGATAAAGCTGCCAAGTTTTTATCCAATATTACAGATTATAAATCCCAACTTCATAAGAGTCAATATGGCTATTTCCACTATCTCCAAGCCCTGACGACTGCTCAGGATAATCCAGCAAAAACAGAAGGATTGATGAAAAAAGCCTTGGATTACGGTTTGAATATGAAACACGACCGAGCAATGGCAAAACTGAATCTTGCAGCATCTGCATTATCCAAAGGAAGAAAAGCTGAAGCTCAGAAATTACTGGACGAAGCAAAACAACTGGATTCCGCAGGAATGATGACAGATCAAATCAAGATGATGAAAGAGCAGATGAAAATGCCGACAATGCAAAAACATATGCACAATCCGCATATGAGAAACCGAGGAAAATTTTTCTAATTAAGATAAACAAGAGAGCGAAAGTTGATTTCGCTCTTTTTATTTACATTTCTTCATTATTTTCATAACCGTAGAACTTAGGAATTCTCCAATGGTATTTTACGGCTAATGTTCTGATAGCTACAATCAAGATTATTGTAGAAATCTGAACCAATGTATAAGGCCAGCCTGTATATCTCGACATCAGCAGAAAAATTCCGCCGCCTACGATGCATGCTGTTGCGTAGATTTCTTTTCTAAAGATCAAAGGAATTCTGTTCAGTAAAATATCTCGGATAATCCCTCCAAAACAACCGGTTATAGTTCCCAGCGTGAGACATATCAACGGATGTAGGTCTGAGTTGATTCCTTTCTGAATACCGATTATGGTAAACAGCCCCAGCCCGAAACTATCAAAAATAAATAAGGTCACTTTGAAGTTCTTCTCAATAGATTTAAAAACCATTGAAAATACACAAGTAAAGAATATCAGGGAGCAAGTCAGCATATCTGTCATCCAGAAGACAGGAACATCTAATAGCAAATCTCTCACAGTTCCGCCACCAACCGAGGTAACGAATGCGATAATGAGAACACCAAAAGGATCAAGCCGTTTCTGCATTGCCGCAAAACTGCCTGACATTGCAAAGGAAATGGTTCCAAGAATTTCTATAATAAGGTTAAGCTGCTGATGCACGTCGGTTGATGGTTAATGAATTGATAAACAATAAAGGCTAAGTGGTGATAATCTATAGATTCAGTTCTACTAAAACGGGACAATGGTCAGAATGTTTTACTTCAGGTAGGATAACTGCTCTGGTCATTTTCTCTCTTAATGGTTCTGAAACAAAATTATAATCCAAACGCCAGCCTTTGTTCCTTGCTCTGGAACCGGCTCTGTAACTCCACCAGGAATATTGATCCGGCTGATCGTTGAAATACCTGAAACTGTCTGTAAGTTGATTTTCATTCATAAAGTTGGTCATCCACTCGCGTTCCATCGGAAGAAAACCTGAAGTATTGGCCAAACCAATCGGATTATGAATGTCAATCGCTTGATGACAAATATTAAAATCGCCGCTGATAATGAGATTCGGGATGGTTTTTCTGAGTTCTCTGATGTATGCCAGAAAATCAAAGCAGAACTTCATCTTGAAATCAAGTCTGTCAATATTTGAAGCTGAAGGGACATAAACTGAAATGACCGAAAAGTCATCGAAATCTGCGCGGATTATTCTGCCTTCGCTATCATAATTCTCTATCCCACAGCCAAATTCTACGTGATTTGGTTTGATTTTGGAAGCGATTCCTACGCCACTGTAACCTTTTTTTACTGCTGAATGCCAGTAACTGTGATATCCAATCTTCTCGAAACTTTCAATATCGATTTGATCATTTCCCGCTTTGCTTTCCTGGATACAAATCACATCAGGATTAGCAACATTCAGCCAGCCGATAAAATCTTTGGTGAAGGCGGCACGGATGCCATTGACGTTATAGGAAATGATACGCATCTGTTATAATAATGGAGTTTTAAGGATTGATAAATGTTTAATTTTCCAAAGTTCGGGATTTTGAATGGAATGGTCAAGAGAAATACAAAACCTGTGTATAGCCCCGATGGTAGCGGCATCCTTTTTTGAGCGAGGCGGCGGAGCGCAGCGGAGCCGCCCGGGCGATAAAAAGATACAGCGGACAGCGGGTTATAATGATATTGGGTAACCAAAAGGTGTTGCTCCTAAAAATAAATAAAAAGGCGGAAAAGGTAATCAATCTTTTCCGCCCAATAAACCCAAATCAAATAAACTATGAAAAAAACTATTTGGGCTCTAATATGCTTATCGGGATGATGACCTCTTCCAGAGAGATTCCCCCGTGCTGATACGTGTCTTTGTAGTAATTCACAAAGTGATTGTAATTTTTCGGGTATGCGAGGAAGGTGTTATTCTTCGCAAAAATATATTTTGAACTCAGGTTTCCTTTTGGCAGGAAAAGCTTATCCGGATTACTGATAGCCCAGACATCCTTGTCATCATAAGTGAGACTTCTTCCTGTCTTGTACCTGATGTTGGTAGAGGTTTCCCTATCACCTACCACCTTACTAGGTTTTTTAACATAAACTGTGCCGTGGTCTGTGGTGATGACCAATTTGAAGCCATTTTCTGCCGCTGTTTTTATGATTTTTATGAGCGAAGAGTTTTCGAACCAGTTATATGTGAGCGACCTGAAGGTTTTATCATCTCTAATCAATTGATTTACAATATTATTATCAGTTTTTGCGTGAGATAATATATCTATAAAATTATATACGATGACTAATAAGTCATTGTTTTTATGCTGATTGAAATCATCCAGAATTTTCCGTTCAAAATCCGCGTTCAAGATTTTCAGATATTTCATTGATTTTCCTGACAATCCGATTCTTTTCATTTGGTCTTCTAAGAAATCGCGCTCGTGCTCGTTTTTATTTCCTTCTTCGTTATCATTGAACCAGTACTGAGGAAATCTTTTCTCAATTTCTGAAGGCATCAATCCTGCAAAAAAGGAGTTTCTTGCATACTGAGTAGCCGTTGGCAAGATGCTGAAATAATAGTCCTCCGAAGTTTTATTATAGAATTTAGTAAATAATGGTTCTATAACTTTCCACTGGTCATATCTCAGGTTATCAATCATTAAAAGAAGAACTTTTTCTTTCTCCAATTCTGGTTTTACCTTGTCCTTAAACAGGGTGTGGCTCATCATCGGTTTGTCATTGCTATGCAGCCAGTCTTCATAATTATTCTCGATGAATTTCGAGAACTGGATGTTTGCCTCTTCTTTCTGGTTCTGAAGTAAATCTGCAAATTCACTGTCAAATACTTTGTCAAACTTGATTTCCCAGTTAAGAATCTTTTTATAATATTCTGCCCAGTCTTGATAAGTCCTAAGATAAGATAGTTCCATACTAAGATTTCTGAACTCTTGCTGATAATCTACGATTGTTTTCTGCTCCACCAACGATTCGCTATGCAGATTTTTTTTCAAAGAAAGTAGAACCTGATTTGGATTCACTGGCTTCAATATATAATCGGCAATCTGAGAGCCAATCGCTTGCTCCATTATATGCTCCTCTTCGCTTTTGGTAACCATTACAATTTTCAATGCATTATCCTTTTCCTTTATCATGGGAATGGCTTCCAATCCGGATATACCAGGCATATTTTCATCTAGAAGTGTAAGCTCAAATTTTTCTTTTTCAATGATTTCAAGTGCCTCATTAACATTGTTTACCGGGGTCACTATATAACCCTTACTCTCCAAAAAGACAATATGAGGTCTGAGCAAGTCCACTTCATCATCTATCCATAAAATTTTTCCTGACATATACTTATATAATTAGTTATTTACTCATCAAAATTATGACCAAAATATCATAATAATAATTAATTAAATCATTCTGGAAGTTAAATATTAGTTAATGTAAATAAAAAACTTTGCTAAAATCTTAGCAAAGTTTGAATTTTTTTAATTAGAATAACTCATCAGCTCTTTTTTGCTGGAGTTATATAAATGAAATTCCAGCATTTTGAAGGAATCTCTTGGGATGATGGTCACCCATTTTTTATATTTCAAAAACCACTTGTTTTGGATGCTTGCCAGCCCTTTTGTTAAGTATGCTTCCAAAAAAGGATGCACGTGCAGGAAAAGTTTTCCTCTTTCCTTTTGAATAATTGTTCTGATGGACTCCTCCATTCTTTCAACAATCACGATAGGGGCAATGATTTCGCCGTCTTTGTTTGGATTTTCCTCAGAAGTCTCGATATGCTTTTCCGGGCGTACACGCTGTCTGGTCATTTGTATAAGACCAAATTTGGAAGGCGGAAGAATCTTATGTCTTGCCTTGTCGCGCTTCATCTCTTCACGGAAATGCTCATAGAGTTCTTTCCTGTGTTCCGGATCTGTCATATCGATAAAATCTACCACGATAATGCCACCCATATCTCGCAGACGAAGTTGTCTTGCTATTTCAGTCGCTGCCATTTTATTGACGTATAGAGCGTGGGTTTTATTGGTATTGGCAGATGAGATATTGTTACCTGAATTAACATCTACTACGTGCAGCGCTTCCGTATGTTCGATAACGAGATAAGCACCTTTAGAACTCGGGATATTAACATGTTTTCCAAAACTCTGTTTCAGCTGTTTTTCTACATTATAATATTCCAGAAGTGGGATATGAGAATCATAAAACTGGACGATATTCTTGCGCTCCGGTGCAATAACTTCGATGTAAGCCTTCATATCATCCACCATTTTTTCATCGTCACAAATGATGCTCACGAAATCCTGGTTGAAGTTGTCTCTCAGAATCGAAGATGCTTTGTCTTCTTCGCTAAGGATTTTGCTAGGAACTTTATTCTTTTGAATATTCTTAAATGTTGTTTCCCATTTTTTTATGAGCTGATTCATATCATTATGAAGCTCAGCCACCTTCTTCCCTTCTGCAACAGTTCTGATGATCACCCCAAATCCTTCCGGACGGATACTTTCTATCAATGTTTTTAGCCTTGTTTTCTCCTCAGGATTAGCGACTTTTTTGGAGACTGATATTTTGTTATCAAATGGAATCAAAACGAGAAAACGTCCTGTGAGTGAAATCTGCGTTGATATCCTCGGACCCTTTGTAGAAATAGGTTCTTTTGTAATCTGAAGTAGAACCAGATCTCCCGCAGTAAGCACTTTATCAACCGTTCCCATTTTATTGATATCATTCACTTTCTCAAAATTCTTGAGACTTGGGGACTGTTGTTTTTTGGAGATTGTATCTTTCAGAAATTTCTGATAAGAGAGAAATTGCGGACCAAGATCCTGATAATGCAGAAAGGCATCCTTATCTGTACCAATATTGACAAAAGCGGCATTCAGATTGGGCGCCAGTTTTTTGATTTTTCCGAGGAACAGATCACCCACCACAAAGTCGGATTTGGTTTCCTGCTCGTGTAGCTCGAAAAGACGGCCATCTTCCAATAAAGCAATTTTTGAAGCATCTCCATCATTGGAAATAATCAGTTCTTTCTTCATAACTTCATAAAAAGGTTTTATTAAAATAAGGTTGTAAATATAAAACAAAAATATAGCTGGCGAGATGCCAACTATATTTGATATGTTTAAGACTCAAAAAGGTTAAATTATTTTTTCTTTTTGTGTCTGTTTGCTCTTCTTCTTTTCTTTCTTTTGTGGGTTGCTACCTTGTGTCTTTTTCTTTTCTTTCCGCTTGGCATAATTTATATTTTTTTTATACTGTTAATATTCGAACTAATTATTTCACTGCAACTTTGGTCTTTACTTTCTCTACAAATGTTTTTGAAGGTTTGAAAGCAGGAATGTTATGAGCAGGGATTTCTATTGCTGTATTCTTTGAGATATTTCTACCGGTCTTTGCCGCTCTTGTTTTGATAATAAAAGAACCAAATCCTCTTAGGTAAACATTATCTCCATTATACATGGAGGTCCTAATTTCCTGCATAAAAGCTTCTATAACTTTCTGTGTATCATTCTTTTCTACTCCCAGCTTATTCGAGATGGTGTTTACCAATTCTGCCTTTGTCATTTTCTAAAATTCTTTATATTTTTGGTGTGCAAATATAAAACATATTTTTGAAAACAAACAAACAAAATGCTGATTTTCTTCACATTGGAAAAAAGCTCACAAAGTGGTACGATAGCAATGCCAGACAACTTCCCTGGAGAGAAAACCAGCTTCCTTATAATATATGGATAAGTGAGATAGTTTTGCAGCAAACACAAGTCAAGCAAGGACTCGGTCATTATCTCAGATTTATAGAAAGATTCCCGACTATTGTAGAGCTTCACAATGCTTCGGAAGACGATGTATTATTATATTGGAAAGGTTTGGGTTATTATTCCCGAGCGATTAATCTTCACAAAGCAGCTCATCAGGTTGTAGAAGATTTTGGAGGCGAGTTTCCTAACCATTACGATGACATTTTAAAATTAAAAGGTATCGGAAAATATACGGCTGCTGCCATTGCAAGTATTTGTTTTGCAGAAAAAGTTCCTGCAGTAGATGGTAACTTCTATAGAGTTTTGTCAAGGATTTTTGCTGATGATTTTGACATTTCAGGTTCGAAGGCTTTTCAATATTTTTCCGATTTGGCTTTGTTAATTATGCCCGATGACAAAGCTGGAGAATTCAATCAGGCGATAATGGATATTGGTTCTGAGATTTGTAAACCCAAAAACCCTCTTTGTGGAGAGTGCCCTGTGAATGATGACTGCACTGCTTTCCAAACAGGAAGAGTTTCGGAGTTTCCTGTAAAAACGAAAAAAGTTAAAGTTTCGGATTTGAGTTTGAAATATTTTTTTGTGAAGCATAAAGATCACTTCCTTATCAAACAAAGAGGCAATGATTTTATCTGGAAAAAACTTTATGAATTCCCTATTTCGATTCCTGAAAATTGGACTAATTATATTGTCAATTCAAAAATAATCAGCCACAAACTAACGCATAAGAACATGACAATTGAAATCAATACTGTCGAAGTGGAATCGAAAAGCGAATTTGAAACATTTGCTTTAAAAAATGATTATACAATTGCTGATGACAGTCAGGCGGAAGAAAAATCCTTCCCAAAACCGTTGGAAAACTTTTACAAAAAAAGAAACATCTCAGAAACAGGAAAACTTCCATTCTAAGTATTTTTAAATTATCAAATAAACTTGTTTATATTTGCCGAGAATTTGGTTCCCGAATGTTTCGGGATTAAAAGGGAATGAAGCGCAAATCTTCAACTGTCCCCGCAACTGTAAATCGCAATCTTAGATTTTGCAATCTTGCCATTGTTTTGAAAAAGAACGAGAAGGCGCAAAATCAGCGAAAGTCAGGAGACCTGCCAGAGATAAATTTTAAATAAAGATGCTTTCGGAGGAAAGGCAGATTATGAAAAAACTTTTTTTTGCGCTCTTTTCCCTTTTATTGCTGAATCAATTTTCCGCTCAGGAAACATTGATAGATACCGTATTAATTGATAATCAATATAGGAAAGCATCTAAAACTGTGAAAATTGAGAACATTAATTCTGATAAGATTTTACAAAACTCCACATCGTTATCAGATTTACTACGTTTTCAATCTAACATTTACATCAAGGAAAATGGTCGTGGCGCAACTTCATCTCCCTCTTTTCGTGGAACAACAGCACAACAAACCGCTTTTGTCTGGAACGGAATTAATATCAATTCTGTTTTCCTTGGTCAGGGCGACATTAATACTTTGAGTCCGCTGAGTTATGAAAATGTCGGAGTTAAATATGGCGGCGGAAGTGTGGTTTATGGCAGCGGAGCGATTGGAGGCTCTATTCACCTCAACAACATTCTTAATTATAACAAAGGTTTTAGTGTAAATCTGTTTTCGGAATATAGTTCCTTTGCAACAATTAACTCGTTGGCATCTGCTAAATATAGCGATGAGAATTTTAGTTTTAATTTTAATTTCAACCACTCGCAAAGCGAAAATGAGTATGAAGTGGAAGAAAAATATTACAAAAACAGAAATGGAGCTTATCAAAACTCGGCTTTCAATCTGGGAATGGCCTACAAATTATCAACAAATAATGAACTCTACTGGCAGACTCAGCTCTATGACGGCGTTCAAAACTATGCGCTTTTGTCTGAATTTTCTACACCTACAAAATATGAAACTCAAAGTTTCCGAAGCTTATTGGGATGGAAATTAAAAAACAGAAAAATCAGCAACGAGTTCAAATTGGCCTACTTGACTGACGATTATCAATACTTTTCAAACTCCGCAAAAAACGATTCTCAAAGCGGGGGCGCTTCTGAACAGTATATTTTAAAATCAGATTTTAATTATCAACTGACTCCAAAATCTTCTTTCAACACCATTTTAGAATACAACTATCTCACTTCTGAAAGCTTCAAAACCCAAAGGTTGCCTGCTAACAGAAATCAAGGCTCCATCGCCGTTTTGTACCGAAATAACGAGTTGAAAAATCTATTTTTAGAATTGGGAGCCAAGAAAGATTTTGTAGAAGACTTCAGCAGTCCTTATTTATTTTCTGCGGGAGCAAATTATCAAGCAAAACCTTGGTATCAGATAAAATTTAATCTTTCAAAAAACTTTAGGGCGCCGAGTTTTAATGATCTGTACTGGGTGCAAGGAGGCAATTTGAATTTGAAGGCAGAAACTTCGAAGCAGGCAGAACTGTCTCAAGTCATTAAATTAAAAAATTGGAAATTCTCTGTCACATCGTATTTTATGGACATCAAAAACATGATACGATGGCTTCCGAATATTACCGGAATGTATGAAGCCACCAATACGGACAGAGTAAAGTCTTGGGGATTGGAATCACAAGTTGGATATAATTATTTCAAAAATAATCATCACATTGAAACACAAATATCCTACTCCTACACGCAATCTAATGATCAGAAACTGAAAAAACAACTTCCTTACGTTCCCTTTCACAACCTAAATGGTTATTTTTCTTATCATTATAAAAAGTATCAGATTTTTGCTCAGGGTATCTGGAATGGAAAAATATTCAGCGATTCGGAAGAATCTGAAAAATTAGCCTTAGAATCATTCGCCATAATCAATGGAGGCATCTCGGTAGAAATCTTAAGAGGAACTAAAATAGGCTTCAAAGTCAATAATATCACGGACAAAGTTTACAGAACTGTTTACGGCTATTATATGCCGAAACGAAATTTTGCGATCAATTTGAATTTAAATTTTTAATCTATATATTATGAAAATCAGAAAATTACTTGCGGGCTTCTTTGCTGCATCATTACTTTTAACCACGGCGTGTAAAGACGACGAAATATTTGAAAATGATATTGTAAAAGGTGCTTATCAAGGTGGAATTCTTTTGGGTGTCGAAGGTGGGTTTAACAAAAACCAGGCAGAAGTATCTTATCTATCTTCAGACTTATCAACTTTGTCAGAAAATATATATGCTAGTAATAATGACAACCAACCTTTAGGAGATGTTTTACAAACTATAGCTTTCAAAGATGACAAGGCTTATCTTGTAGTCAACAACTCCAACAAAGTAGAAGTGGTAGACCGCTATACTTTTAAGAAAACAGCAACATTCCAGGCAGAACAAGCCAGAGGAATCGCTTTTGCAGGAAATTATGTCTATGTAACCAGCAATGATTTTTTCAGCACTTATGCAGTCAATGTTTACAATGCTACTACTTTTGCTCCAGTTAAAAAACTTTCTTTTGACAGATATGCAGAAAAAATTGTAAGTGTTGGAGATCAGATTGTTGTTCAGACAGATGGTTCTACTTATGAGATGACACCACCTTATAACGAAATCCCAACGGGTCACACCATTACCACAATCAATTCTACAACTAATACAGTTGATAAAACCATTACACTTACGGATAACGGAATCATCAATGATATGATATCAGCTAATGGTTTTGCTTATGTCCTTTCTACGGAAAATACAGATTCTTATATCTATGAAGTTAATACAAAGACAGGTACTTTTACAAGTTCTAAATTAGCTGGAATAAAAGCTGCTAAACTGAGATTCGCAGATAACAAATTGTTTTTTGCAGATTCAGACGGTAATATTTACAGTAAAGGAACAGCAGCTAATACAACAGCTACTAAACTTTTCAAATATGCTAAAACGACAGGCCTTTATTTATATGGTCTTAACATCATAGATGATAAAGTTTATATCTCTGATGTCAATTTTAACGGACCAAGCAAAGTGATGATCTATTCTCTACAGGGGAATTTGATAAAAACACTTTCTGCAGGAATAGGCGTGAACGGTTTCTATAAAAATTAATTTTTCATCATTTGTGTTTTTAGAGCTCTTTCAAGTTTTTTGAAAGAGCTCTTTTTTTGTTTAAGTGACACAAATCACTGTTTTTAAAAATTTCAAGCATAATTTTTGATTGGTCTAAAGCAAAATAAAAACCTTAATTTTATAAAAAAATAACAATGAGGGAAAAAATAGTCATCATTGGCGGCGGATTTGCAGGCTTGCAATTGGCAAAACATTTGAACAACCAAGGGAAATACAAAGTGATGGTCATAGACAGGATGAATCATCACATGTTTCAGCCATTATTCTATCAAGTTGCAACCGGCCGAATTGAGCCTTCTAATATCTCTTTCCCGTTCAGAAAAATCTTCCAGAAGTCCAAGAATATCCAATTCAGAATGACTGAAGTGAAGAAAATTATCCCTTCCGAAAATAAAGTTATTGGTGAATATGGGGTTTTCACTTATGACAAACTCGTGATTGCGACAGGTTGTAAAACCAATTTCTTTGGCAATCAAAAGATGCAAGAATTGGCTCTCGGAATGAAAAATACACAAGAAGCCATTACTATAAGAAATCATATTTTGATTACGTTCGAAAAGATGATTATCGAAAGAAAATCCAGCGATGATGGAAACTGGAATCTCGTCATCGTAGGAAGCGGGCCAACCGGAGTAGAATTAGCAGGTGCATTTTCTGAAATGAAAACCGATATTCTTCCTAGAGATTATCCTAGAATGAA
>RRZT010494537.1_pt1 | contig 17085 bp, 9 predicted proteins | sample 2165551 | NCBI WGS metagenome assembly RRZT01 (sample SAMN10456910, study PRJNA506462) | wastewater metagenome | biome: wastewater; feature: sludge; material: wastewater sludge; isolation source: wastewater sludge with Escherichia coli K12::gfp cells carrying plasmid... | place: USA: Moscow, Idaho ...
CACCACCTCGACATGGGCGCGAGTCTCGGCCAGGTGCCGGCAGATCTGCTGGCCCAGCGGGTCGTCCTCGTCGACGAGCCAGCGGAACCGGGCGTCCGGGTGGCCGTCGGCGTTCTCGGCGAGCAGGTCGGCCAGCAGCGGGTCACCGGACAGGATCGGCTGCAGCACCGTCACCACGGGCTCACGGGCCGGTGCCATCGCGCCATCCTGGGAGGCGTTGCGCGGCATACGGATCGGCGGGTCGTCCAGCGATGCGGCTCGGGCCAGCCACAGTCGCACCGCGACCGACCCGGCGTATGCCGTGCAGACCCCGAGGGCGGCCCGGCGGCGAGCGCGCCTCACGAGGCGCCCCCGTTGCGCCACCAGTCCACGACCCGGTCGACCGCGGCGTCGAGCGGCACCAGCGGTGGGCCGAGTTCGGTGCGTGCCTTGGTGATGTCGAAGGTCTTCGACCAGGCGAACATCGCCACCCCGAAGCGGGTGATCGGCGGCTCGCGGTAGTCCAACAGCCGGGCCGAGATCCGCTCCGACCAGGTGGCGAGGGTGAGCGCTTGGCGCACCGGCATCCGGAAGCGGGGGGTGGGCACGTCGAGCCGCTCGAGCAACTCGACGAGGAAGGGGTAGAGCGGCACGGGTTGGTCGTTCGTCACGTTGTAGGCGCCGGTGGCGCCCCGCTCGAGCGCGGTGAGCACGTAGTGCGCGACGGTGTCGACGTCGGTGAGATCGCTCACCACGACCCGGTCGTCGGAGCGGGTGAAGCGGGGCAGCCGGCCGCGCCGGGCCGCTGCGATGATCCGGGGGAGCAGCACGGTGTCGCGGGGCCCGAAGACGGCGCGGGGCCGCACGATGGTCCAGGCACCGGGGTAGCTCGCGGTGAGGCGTTCGCCGGCCAGCTTGGTGCGCGAATAGGCGTTGAGCTGCTGCGCCTCCGGAGGCATCGGGGAGTCCTCGGTGAGCCCGAGTTGGTCGGCCTCCCGGTAGAAGACGCTGGAGGAGGAGACATAGAGCAGCGGCGGCATACCGTGCTCACGGCACCAGCGCACCACGTGCTCGGTGCCCGCGACATTGGCCGCGGCGAAGTCCGATGGTCGCGCCCAGGGGCTGGCCAGGGCCGCGCAATGCACGACCGCGTCGACCTCTTCGGGGTGCTCCAGACCCAGCGCGAGATCCTGGCGCAGGTAGTGGTCGACCGGGCCGGTGGGCACGGCCTGGCGGCCCACTCCGGTGACCCGCCAGCCCCGCTCCCGGGCCTGCGCTGCGATATGGCTGCCGACGAAACCGTTCGACCCGGTCAGCAGCAGGCGCATGGCTGGGCAGTCTAGGCCGCGGCCCGGCGCGCCCGTCCGGCCGGTGCCATTTCCGCCAAAGTCACCACGCGTCCGCCTGTGCTGTCACACAATGGAGTAGCTCGACAGTCCGGGTGGGACCGGGATGTGCTGTCGAGGTGACATCGCAGGTGTGCGTCAGCACGGGGGATCCCTGCGGTGGTTGCTCGGGGGCTGATACCTGACACGGGTCGCGCGAGAGCGCGCCGACACCGTGCTCTCTCTTCCAGGCCGCGCCGCCGAGGTGACATCGACGGAGCGGCCTTTCTCGTTGGCGAGGCGCCGGCTGTCGGTGGGTCCACGGCGGCCACGGGGGCTGCTGCGAATCGGGGGAGGATTCACTCACATGACCGACACGGTCAAGCGGGCTGCCACAGGCGCGGCCGCACTCACGCTCAGCGCAGGATTCCTGTTCGCGACGCCGGTCAGCGCGAACGCTGAAGGCCGCAACGGGACCACGCTCGCTGCGACGATGACCATGACGACGAAGTACGCCCAGGACCTGACCTGGAGCATCGACAAGTCGGTGAGCCCGAAGTCGTGGGCTCTCTTCGACGGCGATTCGGCGACGAGCACGTTCACGGTCTCGGTCACCAAGTCGATGGGTCCGATCACGGCCTCCCTCGCGGGGCAGGTGTGTGTCACCAATGGTGGCGCCGTCGCGACCGAGGGCCTGGCGATCCGGAACGCCTTCTTCGTCCAACCCGCCAAGTCGGCGGTCACGACGGCCACGGTCGACACCTCGACCAACCCGGTGCTCGACCCCGGTGAGACCGGCTGCTACCCCTACCGGGTCACCCTCGACGGGTCACAGATCGTCCCGGGCGCGACCTACAAGGGCTCCGCCGACGTCACCATCAGCAACCACTCCGGCAGCCTGGGCACGCCCTCGGGGCCGAACCCGAGTGCCACGGCCGCCATGTCGGCCACTCCCACCAGCAAGGGCCCGAAGACGGTGACCGTGACCGATACCAACGGCATGAGCTGGACCGCGGACGGCGACCGGACCTGGAGCTACCCGCGGACCTTCACGTGCGCCGATGCCGGGACGTATCGGAACACGGCCAAGATCGTGCAGACGGGTGCCTCCGACAGCGCGTCCGTCACCGTCGGCTGCGCCCGGCTGGCCGTGACGAAGACCGCCAAGGCCACGTTCACGCGGGACTGGAACTGGACCATCGAGAAGTCGGTCGACCAGCCCACCGTCACCCTGGAGCGGGGACAGTCCACGCAGGCGGGCTACACGGTCACGGTGCGGGGCACCGCGACCGACGGTGAGTACCGAGTCGCCGGCGCCGTCAAGGTGCGCAATCCCGCGCCCGTGGCCGCGACGATCACCTCCGTGGAGGACATCTTCCAGGGTGCGCCGATCGCGCTGACCTGCCCGGTGACCTTCCCCTACGACCTGCCCGCCGGTGGCACCCTCACCTGCTCGTATGCCACGGATCTCGACGCGGCGACCGACGGCGTGAACGACGCCTCGGCCACGCAGCAGCACTTCGTGTATGCCGCCGACGGGAGCCGGGTCGCGGGCTCGACCTCCGTCGTCCATGGGACCGCCCAGGTGCACTTCGCCGACCCGACGAAGGCCAAGGACCGGTGCATCCTCGTCTCTGACCCGATGGCGCCCGATGGCACCTTCACCGAGGTGTGCGGCCACGCCGACGGCAGCGCGACCGAGCAGACCTTCCGGTATGCCGCGCCGATCGGACCGTTCGAGGACTGCTCGGACCACGTCGTGCACAACGTCGCCCGGTTCGGTGACTACGGCGAGACCGGCAGCGCCTCGGCCGACGTCCTGGTGCACAGCTCATGCACCCCTACCCCTACCCCGACCCCGGGCATCGAGATCGTCAAGGGCGATGCGCAGAGCAACGCCGCCGACACCGAGGACACCCGGGTGCTGCTGCCCGAAGGCTCGGCCGACCTCGTGCTCGTCGTGACGAACCGGGGCACCGAGCCGCTGCGTGACGTGGTCGTGTCCGACACCGTCGTGACCGGGGGGGTCGTCTCGGGGCTGACCTGTGACTTCAGCGCCCTGGGTGGGCCCACCTCGGGTCTGACCTGGGCCGGGCCGCTGCCGGTGGGGGCCTCGTTCACCTGCCTGGCGACGCTGACCGGCGTCCCCGAGGGTGCCGCTCACCTGGATGTCGGGTCGGTGAACGCAGTGGGAGCGCTCAGTGGCCGCCCGGTCACCGACGACAACCCCTACCACGCGTTCGGTCAGCAGGTTTCGCCGCCCACCGAAACCCCGAAGCCGACGCCGCCGAGCGACCCGACCCCGCCGAGCGACCCGACGCCGCCGAGCGACCCGACGCCGCCGAGCGACCCGACCCTGCCGGCGCCGCCGCAGCCCGGTCAGGGCCTGGTGCCTCCGGCCGGCGTGCCGAGCCGATCGAGCAGCCCGGTGCATGCCGCGGCCCAGCCGAAGGTCCTCGCCACGACCGGCGGCCAGCCGGGGCCGTGGGTGGTGCTGGCCGGCGGTCTGGTCGCAGTCGGTGGCCTACTCATGCGGGTCGGTCGCCGGCGCGCCGGTGCCGTCCGGGCCGACTGAGGCGCCATGAACGGCAGTGACGAATTGCGAGTAGAGGGGTTCGCCGAGCAGGACGAACCGGATCAGCTCCAGGTCGGCTCGCTCGGGCGCGCGGCATACCGTGTGCGCCGCGACCCGGGCGACGGTGGCCCCGGCCCAGCCGTAGGCTCCGGCGCTCACCGCCGGGAACGCCACGCTGCGGGCTCCCACTCGAACGGCTTCGGTCAGGGACGCGCGGTAGCACGAGGCGAGGTCCGCCTCGTCTCGTTGACCGCGGTTCCAGTTCGGGCCGACCGTGTGCACGACGAATCGGCAGGGCAGGCGACCGGCTCCGGTCGCCACGGCTCGACCGCCCGGCAGGCCGTCCGGGTATGCCGCCCGCCGAACTCGTCGGCACTCCTGCAGCAGGGCCGGGCCGGCGGCTTCGTGGATCGCACCGTCCACGCCGCCGCCCCCGAGCAGGGTCGCGTTGGCCGCGTTGACGATCGCGTCGACGTGCTGAGCGGTCAGATCGCCGAGCACCACCTCGACGAGCGCCGAACGAGCACCGTATGCCGCGCTCATCCTCCGACGGTAGCCGAGGGCGGCAGCCCACCCAGGTGCAGGCCGCGGGCAAGTTGTCGATCTGGTGAACAGCCGATCGGCTCGTCCAGCGGTCCGCTAGGCTGGCAGCGGAGTCTTGTTCGAACGATCCTCCGATGTGTCGCCCCGACCCATCAACGGGGCGGTCACGGGTTAGGCGCGGGGGCGCGCCGTGGTCGCTCGTCGAGAGCCGGTGACGCGGGGTGTCGCGGGTCGGGTCATCACACAAGCTTGCCCTTGAACTCGGGGAGGGGTTTCAACTCATGAACGCGTCGCGTTCGCCGATCACGCGCGCCTTGGCGGTCATCGCTGTGGTGCTCACCACACTCTTGGCGCCCATCGGCGCCTTGTCTGCGGCCCAGGCCGCGGAATTGTCCGGGGTGATCACGGGGATCACCACGACACCGACGAATCCGACGACGATCAGCCGGATCCGCACGACGGTCACCTGGTGCGTGCCCAGCAACACCAAGGAGGGGGACACCTTCGGGCTGACCCTGCCGGTGCAACTCGTGGGCGTGCCCACGCCGTTCTTCCTGCGTGACCCGGACGGCAAGGTCGTCGCCGAGGCCACGGTCTCCACGACGGTGCCCGCCGTGGTGACCTTCCGGATGACCGCGTACGCCGAGACGCACCGCAACGTCTGCGGGTCGGCATGGTTCGAGAGTCGGTTGGACTCCTCGGTGACGCCCGGCTCGACCCAGGAGTTGACCTACCACACCAGTGACGGTCGGACCTTCACGGACACCATCACCGTGTTGCCGGCGCCGGCGGACACGCTCGACCGGAGCGGGCCGAGCAAGCGGGGTGTCTTCCTCGACAACGCCGACCAGTGCCGCACCAAGACCACGGACTGCCTGCGCTGGAGCGTGCTCACGCCGGCCGGACCGCTGGACTCGGCGGTCATCAATGACACGGCGCTGCAGGGCACGACGTTCACGTGCTCCTCGGTCGTCGTGCAGTTGCTCACGCTCGCGGCCGACGGCAGCGTCACCGCGACGGCCACGTATGCCGGGCCGACGGACATCGCGTGCACCTCGACCGCGTTGACGGTCACCGTCGGGCCGATCCCGGCCGGGCATCTGGTGCGGGTGCGCGTCCTCGCCAGTGTCCCTGCGCCGAACGCGGGCAGCATCACGTATCACAACTCGGCACAGGTGACCACGACCCTGGGCGAGACCACGACGACCACCGGTGCCGCCGATGACGTGCGGTCCAACTCCGCCGGGGGCTTCGCCAGCGGGGACGCCATCTCGATCCGCAAGGACGACGCTGCCGGGAACCCGGCCGACACCGGTGGCACCGCGGTGCCGCTGCCGGACGGCACGACCGGACTCGTCTTCACCATCGAGAACACCGGGTCGACCGCCTTGACCGACATCGTCGTCTCCGACACGGTCGTGGCGAACGGGACCGTCTCGGGGCTCAGCTGCGACTTCAGCCCGTTGGGTGGTCCGGGCACCGGCACGACCTGGGCCGGCCCACTCGCCGTGGGTGCCTCCTTCACGTGCACGGCGACGCTCAGTGGGGTGCAACCCGGCTCATTGCACGAGGACATCGCACGCGTCACTGCGGTGGGCGGGTCGGGACAACCCGTCGACGACGAGAACCCCTATTTCGCCGTCACCCCGCATCCGCAGATCCAGATCGTCAAGGGTGACTCCAACGGCAATGCCGCGGACACCCCGCAGACCCGGGTCACCCTGCCGGACGGCACGGCCAGCCTCGTGTTCCGGGTGACGAACACCGGCACCGAGCCGCTGGCGAACGTGCGGGTCTCCGACGTCGTGGTCACCGGCGGGACGGTCACGGGCCTCAGCTGTGACATGAGCGCGCTCGGTGGGCCCTCCTCCGGGGTCGTCTGGGCCGGGCCGCTGCCGGTCGAGGCCTCCTTCCCGTGCACCGCGAGCCTCACCGGTGTCGCGGAGGGTGCGGATCACCAGGATGTCGCCACGGTCACCGGTGTCGGCACGCTGAGCGGGCGCACCGTCACCGACGACAACCCGTATCACGCCACGCGGCCGGACGTCGCCGGGCCGACCGACACGCCGACGACGACACCGACCACCACGCCGACGACCACGCCCACGGTCTACCCCCCGGTCAGCCCGCCCAGTTCTCCGACCCTGGCGAGGACCGGCGCGGAGGCACAAGGGTGGGCCATGTTCGCCCTGGCGTTGGTGTGCGGCGGTGGCCTGCTCCTGGTGATCGCCGGGCGTCGTCGCGCGGTGGACGGGCAGTGACCCACCGACCGCCACCCCACCTCCACTGCGAGGTCGAGCGGCGATTTCGCTGAGGAGCCCTGCGTGACCATGACGACCCTTCCCCGGCGCGGGGAAGGGTCGTCCGTATTGTCCGGCGCAATCGTCCGGCGGAATCGTCCGGCACAGTGCCCCGCGGCGCGGGCGAAGGGTGCGGCATACGGACGGGGTTGAGTGGAATAGACTCAACTTTGGCGAGGTTGCCCACGGAAGCAAGCTGTCACCAGCCCATCAGGAGCACACGGCATCCATGGATCTCAAGCTGACCACGAAGGCCCAAGAGGCGCTGTCGGCGGCCATCCGCGCATCGGCGGCCGCCGGTCACCCGCACACCGAACCGGCCCACCTGCTCATGGCGTTGACCGAGCAGTCGGACACCACGACCCCCGCGCTCCTGCAGGCCGGCGGGTCGTCCGTCGCCGCGGCCGCGCAGGCCGCGCAGGCGGCCATCTCCGGTATGCCGTCCGCGACCGGCACGTCGGTCAGCGCGCCCGGGCTGTCGCGGGCCGCGATGAGTGTGCTCGAGCAGGCCCGCTCGCTGATGGCAAGCATGGGCGACAGCTTCGTGTCCACCGACCACCTGCTGCTCGCGCTCGCGCGCAACGACGGCGGACGTTTCGGGTTGGACCCCGCCGCGATCGAGGCAGCCATCCCGCAGCTGCGTGGCGGGCGCCGGGTCGATTCGGACAACCCGGAAGGCACCTTCGACGCTCTCACCAAGTACGGCGCCGACCTCACTGCCCGGGCCCGGGAGGGCAAGCTCGACCCGGTCATCGGGCGTGACGCGGAGATCCGCCGGGTCGTGCAGGTGCTGTCCCGGCGCACCAAGAACAACCCCGTGCTGATCGGCGAGCCGGGAGTGGGCAAGACGGCCGTCGTCGAAGGGCTGGCCCAGCGGATCGTCGACGGGGATGTGCCCGAGAGCCTGCGCGGCAAGAAGCTCGTCGCGCTGGACCTCGGCGCGATGGTCGCCGGCGCGAAGTACCGCGGCGAGTTCGAGGAGCGGCTCAAGGCCGTGCTCGAGGAGATCAAGAACGCCCAGGGCCAGGTCGTCACCTTCATCGACGAGTTGCACACCGTCGTGGGGGCGGGGGCTAGCGGTGAGTCGGCGATGGACGCCGGCAACATGCTCAAGCCGCTGCTGGCCCGGGGCGAGCTGCGGATGGTGGGCGCGACCACCCTCGACGAGTACCGCGAGCACATCGAGAAGGATCCGGCGCTGGAGCGGCGCTTCCAGCAGGTCTTCGTCGGGGAGCCCAGCGTCGAGGACACCGTGGCGATCCTGCGCGGGCTCAAGGAGCGCTACGAGGCCCACCACAAGGTCGAGATCGAGGACTCCGCGCTGGTCGCCGCGGCCACCCTCTCGGACCGCTACATCACCGGGCGCCGGCTGCCGGACAAGGCCATCGACCTGGTCGACGAGGCCGCCTCGCGGCTGCGCATGGAGATCGACTCCTCGCCGGTCGAGATCGACCAGCTGCAACGCACCGTGGATCGGCTGCGGATGGAGGAGCTGCACCTGTCCAAGGAGACCGATGCCGCCGCCAAGGACCGGCTCGAGCGACTGCGCGCCGACCTCGCCGACAAGGCCGAGCAGCTCGCCGCGCTGAACGCCCGCTGGGAGGCCGAGAAGTCCGGGCTGAACCGGGTCGGTGAGCTCAAGGCCCGGCTCGACGACCTGCGCACCCAGTCCGATCGCCTCCAACGGGAGGCCGACTACGAGGGCGCTGCACGCCTGCTCTACGGCGAGATCCCGGCCCTGGAGAAGGAGCTGGCCTCGGCGCAGGAGAACGAGTCGGCGCTCCGCGCCGGCAGCGCCGATGGCAGCGTGGCCGACGCGAGCGGACCGGCGGCGGGGGGCGCCGCGGCATACGGCTCGAAGGGCCCGGCCGAGGTGATGGTCAAGGACCGGGTCGGCGCCGACGACATCGCTGAGGTCATCTCGGCCTGGACCGGCATCCCGGCCGGACGGCTACTGCAGGGCGAGACCGAGAAGCTGCTGCACATGGAACAGCTCATCGGCGCCCGGCTGATCGGCCAGGCCGACGCCGTGCGGGCCGTCTCGGACGCCGTGCGACGCTCCCGGGCCGGGCTGTCCGACCCGGACCGGCCGACCGGTTCGTTCCTGTTCCTCGGCCCGACCGGCGTGGGCAAGACCGAGCTGGCCAAATCGCTGGCCGACTTCCTCTTCGACGACGAGCGCGCGATGGTGCGCATCGACATGTCGGAGTACAAAGAGAGACACAGTGCGGCACGCCTGGTGGGTGCCCCGCCCGGCTACATCGGCTACGAGGAGGGTGGGCAGCTCACCGAGGCGGTGCGTCGCCGGCCCTACTCGGTGGTGCTGCTCGACGAGGTGGAGAAGGCCCATCCGGAGACCTTCGACATCCTCTTGCAGGTGCTCGACGACGGCCGGCTCACCGACGGCCAGGGCCGTACGGTCGACTTCCGCAACGTCATCCTCGTGATGACCTCGAACATCGGTTCGGCGTTTCTCGTCGATCCGACGATGACCGACGAGGCGAAGCGGGAGGCGGTGTTGGGGATGGTGCGGGCCTCCTTCAAGCCGGAGTTCCTCAACCGACTCGACGAGGTCGTCGTCTTCGACCCGCTGACCATCCAGGAGTTGTCCCGGATCGTCGAGCTGCAGGTGCGGGCGCTGTCGGCGCGGCTGGCCGACCGGCGGATCACCCTGGAGGTGACCGAGGCGGCCAAGGAGTGGCTCGCGCTCACCGGCTACGACCCGGCATACGGGGCCCGGCCGCTGCGCCGGCTCGTGCAGCGCGAGATCGGCGACCGGCTGGCCCGCGCGGTGCTGGCCGGCGATGTCCGGGCCGGGTCGGTGGTCACCATCGACCGGGCCGTCGATGCGGACACCTTGTCGTTGCGCTGACGGGTTTGCGTCAGCGCGGGCTGGGCGGGCCTGGCCGCCGGTGCGGCAGCAAACGCCCGTGCGGGCAGGCCGCGTGCGGCATACCCTGAGTCGGTGAACGCAGGGGCGGGGGGCGACGCGACCACCATCGTGCGGCGCGCCGACCATGCGAACGCGCTCGGGCGGCACGACGAAGCGCTGCGGCTGGCCAGCCAGGTGCTCGCAGGCGACCCCACACATCTTGGTGCCTCGGTCGCGGCGGGCATCGCGCTGCTCAACACCGGGCGGGTGTCACAGGGCATCGAGATGCTGCGAGCCGCGGTGGCCGCCCACCCAGACAGTGCCGAGGCGCTGCGGTTGTTGTCCTTCGGCTATGTCCGGTCAGGGCAATCGACGTGGGCGCTGCGCAGTGCCCACGCCGCTGTCGCACTCGAGCCGTGGGAGCCGATGGCGCGCTGTCAGCTGTCCCATGCCCTGGTCGCCTCCGGCGACCGGCTCGCGGCGATCCACGAGGGTGAACGAGCCGTGGAACTGGCCCCACACCTGGCGCAAACCCATTTGGCGTTGGCCGAGGCCCTCCATCCGCAAGGAGCGGCCGCTGACAAGTACGTCGACCGGGCAGAGCAGCACGTGCGCCGGGCCCTGGAGCTCGAGCCGGACAACGCCCTGGCCCACAACGAGCTGGCGCGCATCGCGATCGCTCGGGGCCGGTTCTATCGCGCCGCCGGCTACCTCGCCAACGGAGTTGCCGTCGATCCCGGTCAGCACGTGCTCCACGTCAACATGAACGTGGTGTTCGGGCTCGCGGTGCGTCAGGCGCACTTCTCGATCCTCGGGGCGTGCCTCGTGATCGTGCTGTGCTCGCTGTCGCCGTGGCCTCGGTGGGTGGTTTCGGTCCTCAGCGTGCTCACTGTGGCCGTGGCGTTGGGTTGGGTCTGGTGGCGGCTGCGCCGAGCGGTGCCTCGTCATCTGCTGGCCTTTCTGCGCGGTTTCGCCAAGCGGGACCGCCTCGGGCTCGCCTGGGCTGGTGTCGTCGTCGCCGTCGCGCTGATCCTGGCCACGGTGGCCGTGCTCTCGCCGACGCACGTGGCCTCGGCTGCCAGCGGTGTGCTGCGACTGTTGCTCATCGGCTCGTTGATCAGCTGGGTGCGCGTCAGGGCCAGCAGGTGACCAGTCCTTACCGCGCCGGCACCAGTGACCCTCCGGCGTCGGGCGCGCTGGGGCAAAGTGGTTGAACTTGCAACAAAGCTGTGTGATGTGCGACACTTCTGCTGTCGCACCGACACACCTCATCAGATGTGTGGCAGGGCGACGACGTGGTGAGTACGACGCAACACAGGTCGACCCGCTTCTCGAACCCCCGAGCGAGTGGCCGGTCGATGGCATCTGAACATCGCTGGGAACACTGAGCCGAGGCGCGTCCCGAACCCCCGAGCGGGTCGCGTCTCGGCTTCGTGCTGTCCGGTCTCGGGCACCGAAGGTGTCCGGCGTGCGGCGAGTAGTTGAACTTGCAATGATGCAGAGATTGCGGCATACTTACGGAGTCGAGCACAGCCCGAACCCCCGAGCGGGCAAGCGCTTCGATGTAGGAAAACAAGTGAATGCCGACCGGCTTCCCGAACCCCCGAGCGAGTGGCCGGTCGACAGCATGAGATTGGGCCGAGGCGCCTCCCGAACCCCCGAGCGGGTCGCGCCTCGGCCCGGCCTCGTTTTCGGGGCGCATTCGGCCCGCGGCATACTCCTCGGGTGAGGGCGGACCGGCCGCAGGGTGGGGCAGCACAGGCGCGCATCGAACGCGGCGCCCACCTCATCGACCTGGGCCGGCACGGCGACGCTCTCGCGGAGCTCGCCCCGCTGCTGGCCGATGATCCCCATCACTTGGCGGCCGGATGTCTTGCGGCGCACGCCCTCTTCGAGCTGGACCGGGCGCCCGAAGCACTCACCGTATTGCACGGGGTCGCCCACCAATGGCCATACTCCGGGCTCGTGCTCGAGGGCCTGGCCCGCGGCTACTCCATCCTCGGTGAGCACGCCCGGGCGATCGACTTCGCCCAGCGCGCGGTCGCGGTCGAGCCGGGCCGCAGTTCCCGCCACCAGCAACTGGCCCGGACTCTGCTGGCCGCGGGCCGCAGAGACGAGGCCATCGCCGTGGCTCAGGAGGCGGTCCGGCTGTCCCCGAACCGGCCGGCACCGCACCTCGTGCTGGCGCTGGCGCTCTACCCGGAGGGCAGTCGACCCACCCGTCGGGCGCTCGCCGTCGCCGAGCAGCACGTGCGCATCGCGCTCGAGCTGAACCCGGACAGCGCATACGCGCACAACGAGCTCGCCCGGATCCGGCTCGTGCAGGGCAAAGCCCTGCAGGCGGCCACGCATCTCATCGCCGCCGTCGGGGCCGACCCGCACCAGCAGGCGCCACAGGAGAACATGGACCTGGTCTTCCTACGGGTCGTGCAACTCGCGCACTGGACCGTCGTCGCCGACGGGTCGGCGTTCCTCGTGATCGCGGCGCTCGGGCCGCCCCGATGGCTTGCGAGTGCGCTGGCCCTAGCGGTCGTCGTCGCCAGCTTCGGCTGGCTGTGGACGCGGCTGCGACGGGCCGTGCCCCGCCACCTCGCGGCCTTCCTCCGCGGCTTCGCCAGGCGCGATCGGCTCGGCGTGACCTGGGCGACGCTCGTGGCCCTACCGGCCGTCGGCCTGCTCGTCACGTCGGTCGGCGAGCGCATCGTGCTGATGGTCGGCGGGTTGGTCGCCATCCATGCCCTCGTCGCCGCGGTCGCGGTCAGTTGGCTCAGGGCGCTCGTGCGTCGCTGACGCGCCCGCGCGATGGCGCAGGGAGCCTGCCGGCCGCGTAGCCTGGCCGGGTGACCGACCCGCTCCTGGACTCGCTCCTGCGCGCCGTCGACGCGAGCCCGGCCGACGTGCCCCTGCGGTTGCATGTGGCCGAGTTGCTGCTCGCCGCTGGCCGTGGCGACCTCGCGGTGACACACTGCGCCGTCGCCCTGCAACACGACCCGGGTAGCGACCCGGCCCGCTCGCTCATGGCCCGAGCCCTCGGTATGCCGCCGTCCCCGGCCGGGCCGCCAGCTGCGCCGCCGCCGGACGCCGCGCCGCAGCGACCGGCCACCTCGGCGGGGGAGGGCGGCATACGGGATGGGTTCGATTGGAGGGCGGCGGAGTCCGAGATCGCCGACATCGCACCGCAGCCGATGTTCGTCGACGGCTCGACTCCCGAGCCGACCGTCGACGCCTGGGATGTCGAGCGGTCCACCGTGCGCCTGGCGGACGTCGGCGGCATGGAGCACGTCAAGGAGCGGTTGGTGTCGGCCTTCCTCGCGCCGATGCGCAACCCGGAGATCCGCCGGCTCTACGGCAAGAGCCTGCGCGGTGGCCTGCTGCTCTACGGGCCGCCCGGCTGCGGCAAGACCTTCCTGGGCCGGGCCATCGCCGGTGAGTTGGGCGCCCAGTTCGTCAACGTGGGGTTGTCCGACGTCCTGGACATGTACATCGGGGCGTCCGAGCGCAATCTGCACGATCTGTTCACGATGGCCCGGCGTAAGGCACCCGTGGTGGTCTTCCTCGACGAGGTCGACGCGATCGGTCAGAAACGCAGCATGACCCGCAACTCGGGCATGCGTACCGTCGTCAACCAGCTGCTCTCCGAGCTCGACGGGGTCGCCGACGACAACGCCGGGGTCTATGTCGTCGGTGCGACCAACCAGCCCTGGGATGTCGACCCGGCGTTGCGCCGGCCGGGGCGGTTCGACCGGACCGTGCTCGTGCTCCCGCCCGACCAGCCGGCCCGCGAGGCGATCTTCCGCTACCACCTGCGCGACCGGCCCATCGAGGCGATCGACCCGAGCGAGCTGGCCCGGCTCACCGACGGCTACTCCGGCGCCGACATCGAGCACGCCTGTGACACCGCGGCGGAGCGGGCCATGATGGACGGCATCCGCGGCGGGCAGGTGCGGATGATCCGGATGGACGACCTGCGCGCCGCGCTGCGGGAGGTGCGGCCCTCGGCCGGGCCCTGGTTCGAGTCGGCGCGCAATGTCGTGCAGTTCGCCAATGTCGACGGCACCTACGACGAGTTGCGCGACTACATGAAGCGCACCCGCCGGCTGTGAGCCGGCGGGGCTGCGCGGCATACCGTCAGGTCTTGACCCGCCAGATGCGCTCCAGGTAGTCGCTGATCGCCCGGTCGGAGGAGAAGAACCCGGCCCGGGCGACGTTGAGGATCGCCGAGCGGGTCCAGGCATCCTGGTCCTGGTATGCCGCGTCGACCCGCTCCTGCGCCTGCAGGTAGGACTCGTAGTCGGCGAGCACGAGGAAACGGTCGTTGCTCAACAGGTCACCGACGATCGGGCCGACGGCACCGCGATCACCGTCGGTGAAGATGCCACTGTCGATGAGGTCGATGGCCCGTTTGAGCGACGGAATGCTCTCGTAGTACTGCGCCGGGACGTAGCCCTTGGCCTGCAGCGCGGCGACCTCCGGCTCGCTCATCCCGAAGAGGAAGAAGTTGTCGTCACCGGCCAGCCGGCGGATCTCGACGTTGGCGCCGTCGTCGGTGCCGATGGTCAGGGCGCCGTTGAGCATGAACTTCATGTTGCCGGTGCCGGAGGCCTCCTTGCCGGCCAGGGAGATCTGCTCGGACAGGTCGGCGGCCGGGATGACCCGCTCGGCGAGCCACACGTTGTAGTTCGCCGGGAAGGACACCATGAGCCGGCCGGCCACCCGCGGATCGGCGTTGATCGTCGCGGCGACCCGGTTGATGAGGTAGATGATCTCCTTGGCCATGAAGTAGCCGGGGGCCGCCTTGGCGCCGAAGAGCACGGCGCGGGGGGTGACGTCCTTCGGGTCCAGCTCGCCGCTGATGATCCGGTCGTAGACGGTCACGACGTGCAGCACCTTGAGCATCTGGCGCTTGTATTCGTGCAGTCGTTTCACCATCACGTCGAGCAGGTGACCCTCGGGCACCTCCATGCCGTAGGTCGTCTGCCACAACGCGTAGAGGCGACGTTTGCTGGCGATCTTCGCGGCCCGGAAGCGGTCCCGGAAGGCGGGGTCATCGGCATACTGCTCGAGCTCGGAGAGCCGGGCCAGGTCGGTCACCCAGCCGTCTCCGAGCGTGTCGTCGAGCAGCTCCGACAGTGCCGGGTTGGCCAGGCGGACGAAGCGTCGAGGGGTGACCCCGTTGGTGACATTGGTGAATTTCTCCGGCCAGAACTCGGCGAAGTCGACCAGCACCTTGTCGCGCAGCAGTTGTGAGTGGAGCTCGGCCACGCCGTTGACCCGCACCGCGGTGACGGCGGCCAGGTGGGCCATCCGGACCGACTCGAAGGGGTAGCCGTAGACGATCGACATCCGCCGGGCCCGCATCTCATCGCCAGGGTATGCCGCGCGGACCTTGGCGAGGAACTCCTCGTTGATCCGGTAGATGATCTCCAGGTGCCGCGGCAGCAGCCGCCCGACCAACTCGGTCGGCCAGACCTCCAGAGCCTCCGGCAGCAGCGTGTGGCAGGTGTAGGCGAAACACCGTTGGGTGATCGACCAGGCTTCGTCCCACTCGAAGGAGTGGTCGTCGATGAGCAGCCGCATCAGCTCCGGGATCGCGATGACCGGGTGGGTGTCGTTGAGCTGGAAGACGATCTGCTCGGGCAGTTTGCGCAGGTCGAAGCCGTCCGGGAGGGTCTGCTGGATGTAGTCCTTGAGGGAGCAGGCGACGAAGAAGTACTGCTGTTGCAGCCGTAGCTCCCGACCCTGCGGGGTGGAGTCCTCCGGGTAGAGGACCTTGGAGATGTTCTCCGCGAAGGTCTGGGCCCGGACCGCCTCCGCGTAGTCGCCGGAGTTGAAGATGGCCAGGTCGAAGGCCCGGGTCGCCTCGGCGCTCCACAGTCGCAGCGTGTTGACGACCCCGTTGCGATACCCGGGGACCATGTAGTTGTAGGGGATGCCCAACACGTTCCAGGAGGGCACCCAGCGGCGCCGGGCCACGCCGTCCTCGTCGGTGTGGTCCTCGACGTGACCGCCGAAGTCGACCTGCACCGCACGGTCGGGGTTGCGGAACTCCCACGGCGCGCCGAGGGCCAGCCAGGTGTCCGGCTGTTCGGTCTGCCGGCCGTCGACGAAGGTCTGGCGGAAGATGCCGTACTCGTAGCGGATGCCGTAGCCGATGCAGCTGACGTCCATCGTCGCCATCGAGTCGATGAAGCAGGCCGCGAGCCGCCCCAGGCCGCCGTTGCCCAGCCCCGGCTCGACCTCCTGGCCGCGCAGTTTCACGAGGTCCAGGCCGCATTGGGCCAACGCCTCCTCGGCGATCTCGTAGAGGTCCGTCGCCGTGAGAGCGTTGCCCAGCTGCCGACCCAGCAGATACTCGGCCGACAGGTAGCCGACCATCTTCTCCGGCTGCAACCGGCGCCGCCGGGCCGTCTGCAACCAGTCGGCCATGAGGTAGTGCCGCACGGTGCGCGCCAGCGCGTTGTACTGGTGGTTGACCGACGCGCGGTCCAGCGGCGCGCCCTGGCCGAAGTTCAGCTCGCGGAGGAACTCCCGCACGAAGCCGTCGACGGTGCGTTCCGGCGCTGCGGCCCGCTCGAGCGCCAACGGGTGGCGGGGCTCGAAGGAGGGTCCGATGTCGCGGAACGACGACGTGGGGGTCGACGGTTCGGTTTGTGACTCGGACGGGGAGATCTCGTTCACGGCAAGCCTCTCTGGCGGTCGTGGCTCGAAGGGACGATCGAAGGCTCGGAAGAACAGTCGAAGTCCGAGGCTATTCGAGGACGCGATACCCCGCTGTAGGGCCCTAGGGCCCTTGTGCGGTGAACATCCGGTGGCCGTCCCGCGAACGGTAGGGGCCGACCGCCCGGCTACGTCGGGTGGTCGGTCCCGGGCAGAGGGGGTGACGGCGCCCGATCGGGGTGACGGCGCCCGATCGGCCGATTCTCCGGTATGCCGGTGGGTCGACACTGGGATTGATGGGAATCGATGCCGGGCCGGACGTGGCGGGGCTCCGCGACCTGGCGCAGCGGGACCTTCCGGCCGCACTCCGGGCCGCGCTCCTGGCCGCCGATGCGGCCCTGCAGCGCTGGACGCTGGACCCGCAGCTCTGGCTCGCCTCGGCCGGGTTCGCCCAGGGGCGTCCGGCCCGGACGACGATCGGGTCTGGGCCCTGCTCGCCTGGCTGCTCGCGCTGGCCGCACGCAAGCGGCCCCTGGTCGTCGCCGGCCTGGATCAATATCACCCCGAGCCCGGCGGTGTCGGCTTCTGACCCGAGGGCCGGTCTGAGATGCCGCTGCGCGGCATACCGACGAATCGGTATGCCGCGCAGCAGACACCGCAAGCCGGGTCACGGTGGGAGTGGGGCTGCGGTCGCTACGGGCTCTTCGTCCACGCCCAGGTCAGTAGCGGGTTTGGGCGCGGAGGGTGTATTCGGTGCTGTTGGCGAGGGTGATGGCCAGTTGGATGTCTCCGCTGGTGAGGATGGTGTTGGCCCAGTAGGTGAGTCCGGTGGGG
>RRZT011799741.1_pt1 | contig 17078 bp, 15 predicted proteins | sample 2165551 | NCBI WGS metagenome assembly RRZT01 (sample SAMN10456910, study PRJNA506462) | wastewater metagenome | biome: wastewater; feature: sludge; material: wastewater sludge; isolation source: wastewater sludge with Escherichia coli K12::gfp cells carrying plasmid... | place: USA: Moscow, Idaho...
CACCGCCGCCGGGCAATAGCGCGGAACCGCGCCGTCGTAGTCGCGAGCGTAGATGTCGATGGCCACGGCCGGCGTAATCAGCTGCAAATGAGCCGGTTGGTTTTCTTCATGGTTGGTGCCCGACAAAAACACGCTGGAGAGGCGGTCGAAGGTGAGCTTGCCGTCTGGTTTCGGGTAATCAATCGGCTGGCAGTCTTTGGCTTTTTTCAGGATGGCGTGGTCGGTACCGTGGTGTTTCAGCGTCCACGGGGCTTTGCCTTTGAAAACATACTCGTCAATCGCGGCATAAGCCAAGGCCGGGAACAAGCCCCATTTGAATGCCGGGCGGATGTTGCGCACGCCGTGCAATTCGTCGTACAGCCAGCTGGCTTTAAACAAGACCGGATAGCGGCTGGCTTCAACGCTGCTGTCGTAGGCTTCTTGCGGCTCAGTCAATACGCCAAACACGGCTTCGGCGGCCAACATGCCGGATTTCATCGCCGTGTGGGTGCCTTTAATGCGCGGCACATTCAGGAAACCGGCGGCATCGCCCACCAACACGCCGCCGGGAAAGGTAAGCTTGGGCAGGCTTTGAATGCCGCCTTCACTCAAGGCACGTGCACCGTAGGCAATGCGGCGGCCGCCTTCAAAAATGGGGCGGATGGCCGGATGGGTTTTGTAGCGTTGGAATTCTTCAAACGGCGACAAATAAGGGTTTTGGTAGTCCAAACCCACCACCATGCCCACCGCCACTTTATTGTCGTCCAGATGGTATAAAAAAGTGCCGCCGTAGGTTTGGCTGTCCATCGGCCAGCCGATGGTGTGGGTAACCGAGCCCGGGCGTGCTTGCGCCGGGTCGATTTCCCACAATTCTTTGATGCCGATGCCGTAGGTTTGCGGCTGGCTGTCTTTAGCCAATTGGAAGCGCTCAATCAGCTGCTTACTTAAGGAGCCGCGGCAGCCTTCGGAAAAAATGGTTTGCTGCGCCAGCAAGGCCATGCCCGGCTGGTGGCTGTCGGTGGGCTGGCCGTCTTTGCCGATGCCCATATCGCCGGTGGCAATGCCTTTCACCGAGCCGTCGGCGTGATACAGCACTTCGGCGGCGGCAAAGCCGGGGTAGATTTCCACGCCCATGCCTTCGGCCTGCTCGGCCAGCCAGCGGCACAGCAGCCCCAAGCTGATGATGTAGTTGCCTTCGTTGTGAAAACTTGGCGGCGTGGGCAGCTTAGTGGCTTTTTCGCGGGTGAGGTATTCAAAGCGGTCGGAGGTGACTTTGCGGGTGAGCGGTGCGCCCAGCGCCGCCCAATCGGGCAGCAATTCGGTGAGCGATTTGGGGTCGATCACCGCGCCGGATAAAATATGCGCCCCCACTTCGGAGCCTTTTTCCACAATGCACACGCTGATATCGCGCTCTTCTTGCGCGGCCAGCTGTTTGAGTTTGATGGCGGCACTGAGCCCGGCGGGGCCGGCGCCCACAATCACCACATCGTATTGCATGCTGTCGCGTTCAATGGTTTCGGTCATGGCGGTTCCTTAATTCCCTTGCGGTTTTAATGTTTTTATCATGGTGTAATAGCGAGCCTGCTGATGCTTTTGCTTTAGAGCCTGAAACATCATCAACTTCTGAACAATTATAGCCAATTTGCCGACGGGCTTGGGCGGCAAAACCGAATAAATGCCCCATAAAGCCGATTGCAATGATGTTTTTATTCTTTCAGGCAGCCTGAATATAGAAATGGTGTATTCAAGCTCAATTGGCTTATTCAAACTTCCTTACTCATTAAATATTTTCAATTGATGTTGACATTGCAAAAAAAAAAAACAATATACTTCTGTTGTATGTGTCCTTTTCTGTATTAACAAAAACGCATACACCCCTTAAAACTCACCTGACAAGGACTTCATAATGAAAAAAACAGCACTAATCTTGGCCACTTTGTTTTCCCTCTCCGCTTGTGGCGGCGGCAAACTGCCCTCCAGTTGCGTTGATGCTTTAAAAGGCTTTGCCGCTTTGGACGATGCTCAAAAAGAACAACTGAATGCGGTTACCGCAATGGGCTTAAATGCGGTGCTGAGCCAAAGCAATGGCGATGTCAGCAAGGCCATTGATGCGTGGAAAACAGTAACAGAGGCTAAATATGAAGCCATTAGCAAACAAAGAGGCAGCAAAACCGCCGATTTATTTATAAGCCAAAGCGAGCAGCAATGCGAGGAATGGAAACAAGAAATCAAAAAATAATTTAAACCCAATCAGGCTGCCTGAAAGTATCTTCCTTAGCTTCGCAGAAGCTTCGCTTTCAGGCAGCTTTTTCATGGCTCACCGAACAAGATATTGATATTTTGGCCTTAACCGCCAAGTGTCGGATTCAAGAATCCGACCTACCCATTCACACCACCCCATCGGCACGCCATTGCACGATTTGTTCCTCGCTATAGCCCAAGCCGCGCAAAATCTCAGCGCTGTGCGCGCCCAACGCAGCCGGGGCGCTGTGATATTGCACCGGTGTGGCCGATAATTTAATCGGGTTGCCCAACACTTTTACCGGGCTGTCGGCAAAGTCCACCACCATGCCGCGCTGTTGCACTTGCGGCATGGCCAAGGCTTCGGCGATATTGTTGATCGGCCCGCACGGCACTTGCGCCGCTTCAAAGAGGGCAATCCATTCATCACGCGTTTTGTGGCCGAACACCGCCTGCATCAGCGGCACCAATTCATCGCGGTGCGCCACCCGTTGCGGATTGGTGGCAAAGCGCGGCTCGGTGTGCCATTCCTGCCCCATCACACGGCCGATGGCGGCAAATTGTTTGTCGTTGCCGCAGGCCAAAATCAGGTGTTGGCCGTGCGCCGCTTCAAATACTTGATACGGCACAATATTCGGGTGCGCATTGCCCAAGCGCGGCGGCACGCTGCCGGAAGCAAGGCAATTCATGCCCACATTGGCGCTCATGGCCACGGCGCTGTCGAGCAGCGACACATCCACCTGCTGCCCCAGCCCGGTTTGGGCGCGCGCAATCAAGGCTGCCTGAATGCCGATGGTGAGCTGCAAACCGGCAAACAAATCCACCACCGCCACGCCCACTTTGTGCGGCAGGCCGTCGGCGGGGCCGGTGATGCTCATCAAGCCGCTCAAGCCTTGGATAATATAGTCGTAGCCGGGTTTGGCCGCATCGGGTCCGGTTTGGCCAAAGCCGGTAAGCGAGGCGTAAATCAGGCCGGGGTTGCTTTGCTTGAGGCTGTCGTAATCCAGCCCGTATTTTTTTAACCCGCCCACTTTGAAGTTTTCCACCACAATATCCGCTTCCGCCGCCAGTTGGCGCAACAAAGCCTGCCCTTCGGGTTTGGCCATGTCGACAGTGAGCGATTTTTTATTGCGGTTTACGGTGGCAAAATAGGCGGCGGTGCCGTCGGCAAAGTTTGGTGGCGACCATTGGCGGGTTTCATCGCCCTCGCCCGGGCGCTCGATTTTAATCACCTCGGCACCCAAGTCGGCCAAAATCTGTGTGCAGCCGGGCGCGGCCAATACACGCGACAAATCCAAAACCTTAATGCCGTTTAATGCTTGGGGCGTCATGGGGATTCCTTATTGATTAAAATTGATGTAAAGCGTCTATATAAAGTTGGCGTAGGTCGGATTCTTGAATCCGACATTTGGCCGGACAGGCCAAAACAACACGCCTTGTTCTTTAAACAAGCGTCGGATTCAAGAATCCGACCTACGCACTACTATATATAAAATATAAAGGTAAATAGGCTGCCTGAAACCTTTAAATAAAGTTTCAGGCAGCCTTAAAACCGCTTAACCGAAGGCGGCAATACCGGTTTGCGCACGACCCAAAATCAGTGCGTGCACATCGTGGGTGCCTTCGTAGGTGTTCACGGCTTCCAAGTTCATCACATGGCGGATTACATGGAATTCGTCGGCAATGCCGTTGCCGCCGTGCATATCGCGCGCCACGCGGGCGATGTCCAGCGCTTTGCCGCAGTTGTTGCGCTTAATCAGCGAAATCATTTCCGGTGCCGCTGCACCTTCGTCCATCAAGCGCCCGACACGCAAGGCTGCCTGAAGCCCCAAGGCGATTTCGGTTTGCATATTGGCCAGTTTCAATTGCACCAATTGTGTGGCCGCCAGCGGACGGTTGAATTGCTTGCGATCCAAGGTGTATTGGCGTGCGGCGTGCCAGCAAAACTCCGCCGCGCCCATCGCACCCCAAGCAATGCCGTAACGCGCTTTATTCAGACAGCCAAACGGGCCTTTCAAACCGCGGATATCCGGGAAGGCGTTTTCTTCCGGCACAAATACTTCATCCATCACGATTTCGCCGGTAATCGACGCGCGCAGCGAAAATTTGCCTTCGATTTTGGGTGCGCTCAGGCCTTTCATGCCTTTATCCAAGATAAAGCCGCGGATTTCACCGGCATCGTCTTTCGCCCACACCACAAACACATCAGCAATCGGGCTATTGGTAATCCACATTTTGCTGCCGGAAACCGAATAGCCGCCCGGCACGGCCTTGGCTCGGGTTTGCATACCTGCCGGATCGGAGCCCGCATTCGGCTCGGTAAGGCCGAAGCAGCCCACCCATTCGCCGGTGGCCAGCTTGGGCAGGTATTTTTCTTTTTGCGCCTCGGTGCCGTAAGCCCAAATCGGGTGCATCACCAAGCTCGATTGCACACTCATGGCCGAACGATAGCCGGAATCCACCCGCTCCACCGCCCGCGCAATCACGCCGTAGGCCACATGCGACATACCGGCACAGCCGTAGCCGTCGATGGTGGCGCCCAGTAAGCCCAATTCACCCATTTCACGCATGATGTTGCGGTCGAACAATTCTTCGCGGTTGGCCTGAATAATGCCGGGCATCAGGGCATCTTGGCAAAACGCTTCGGCGGTTTCGGCCACCATGCGCTCTTCTTCGGTTAGCTGCTGTTGCAACAGCAAAGGGTCGTCCCAGTTAAACGGGGCGCGGCTGTGGTTTTTGACCATGGGGTGTCTCCTCAAAAATAGAAATCGGTTTTGGTTTTAAGCCGAGCATCGGCAAATAAAATTCCGCAATGCGAAATTATGTTTTACAATACGGAACAATGTACCTAAATTGAGCGGAGAAGTAAAGTGTTAAAAACCATTTTGCAGCAAATCGACAAGGCCGAGCACGACAATGACCGTCAGTTTATCACTGCCTTGGCGCGCGGCTTAAGCCTGTTGAGCACTTTTGAAAACAGCGGCATCACCCTCACCCACCAAGCCATTTGTGAGCGCACCGGCCTGCCCAAGGCCACCGTGTCGCGCCTAATCTACACTTTATTGAAAACCGAATTTCTGGCCGCCGACCGCGATGGCGGCTACCGCTTAGGCATGGCCAGCATCCGGCTTAGCGCCACTGCATGGGCGCAATACGATTTAACCCGCACCGCCCAGCCCTTAATGGCCGCTTTTGCGGCGGAAAACCAGGTTTCAGTGAGCCTAGCCAAAGAAGAAATGGGCGAAATGCTGTATCTGGCCAGCTTTCGCAGCCCCGCGCGGCTGGCGGTGCAGCTGATGGTGGGCTCGAAAGTGCCGATTGCACAAACCGCCATCGGCCGCGCCTTTTTTGCCGTGTCCGATGCGCTGCAGCGCGAAGCCATCGGCCGCAATATGCAAACCTTGATGCCCGCGCAATTTGAACCGCAATGGCAGCTCTTGTTGCAGCAAAGCGATTTTTTCCGCCAGCACGGCTATAGCTTGTCCAACGGCGACTTTTCACCCGACATCCTCGCCATTGCCGTGGGCGTTTACAACCGTGCCGAAGCACGCTATACCCATTCATTAAACGCCAGCGTACCGGCCAGCCGCTGGCATGTGAACGACTTTGTGCGCGACATCGCCCCCAAGCTGCAACGACTGGCAGCCAGAATCAGCGAACGCTAAGACCATTCGAGTGAAAGCGTTAATTTTTGATGACAAGACATCAAAATCGGATGCTCATGTTGTTGTTTTACAACATGAGCATCCAGTTTGCAAAGCAATGCCTTGCCCAATGCAAGCTCGTTGATTTTAATAAATTTTTATTAAAATCAATATATTAAAAATTAATATTTACAATAAACCGATGATTCCGTACCGCAATCGCCTTACATCGCTTTTTTTTATTTTAAAAACGCCGCCAAGCTCAATATTCTTTTCATGTTGCATTGCAATACAAAATCCACTGGTGCATAATCGCAGCCGAATTGTTTATTTGACGCGGTATTCACCATGCCTTAAGTAAACAAACTCGTCATTAACCATAATTAAGTTTGATTGATAAGGTATTACACCATGAAAAAATCCCTGTTGGCTGCGGCCCTGATGTCTTTGTTGTTGGCTGCTTGCGGCCAAGCCGAACAAGCTGCTCCGGTTGCCTCTGCTGCCTCTGAAGTAACTGCCGCCGCTTCTGAAGTAACTGCTGCTGCCTCTGAAGTAACTGCTGCCGCTTCTGAAGTAAGCGCCGCCGCTGCTTCTGCCGCTTCTGAAGTTAACGCCGCTGTTGCTTCTGCCGCTTCTGAAGTTAAATAATTGTGCCGTGCCGGGGATTAAACAACACGTTTAATGTAAACCGGCGCAGCGATCAAACCCGTTGATTAAGCCTGCCTGAATATAGGCGCTTGATTGAAGAGGTAAAAAGACGGGGTTCTGTTAACACAGAACCCCGTCTTTTCTTTTGCCATGTTTATTCAAACACACATCAACCATCTTTGCCCGTTCGATTATGGTGCTGCACGGCAAAACCGGCCTGCTTATAAGCGCGGAAGCGATTACGGGCGGCGGCCAGCTCATCCAAATCATCGCCGATGATTTCCAGCACCCGCACCGGCGGCTGCGGTGCATCGCACCAATAAACATCGGCCAGATTCAGCACCACCGTATCGGCGGCCAGCGGCGGCAAAGCCGTACCGCACGCCAGCGCCACACCGGCACCGATGGGCGGCTGTGTTGTTTCTTCAGGCAGCCACACGGTATGCGGCACAAAGCTGGCGGCTTCAAACGACCACAGCAAAGCATCAAAACTTTGCCGCGCCGATTCATCTTCCAGCCACACCAGCACCCGGCTGCCTGAAGCCCAGGCTTTTTGCACCAGGCGACAGGCAAACGGCATTACCGCCGCCACATGGGTGTAGAACGTTACCGTGGCCATTGATTGCTCAGCCTTGCTGTGCTTGGCTGCGCAAATAGTTTAGCAACAAAGGCACCGGACGGCCGGTGGCGCCTTTGTCTTTGCCCGATTTCCATGCGGTACCGGCAATGTCCAAATGCGCCCACGGATAGGCTTCGGTAAAGTACGACAAAAACACCGCTGCGGTAATGGTGCCCGCCGGACGGCCGCCGATGTTTTGCAAATCGGCAAAATTGGATTTGAGCTGCTCTTTGTATTCGTCGAACAGCGGCAATTGCCATGCTTTGTCGTTCACCGCCCGCGAAGAAGCCAGCAGGCTGTCCACCAAGGCCTGATTATTGCCCAACACGCCGCTGGCGGTGTGCCCCAAAGCAATAATGCAGGCACCGGTGAGGGTGGCCACATCGATTACCGCGCACGGTTTGAACTGTTCGGCATAGGTGAGCGCGTCGCACAAAATCAAGCGGCCTTCGGCATCGGTGTTGAGCACTTCGATGGTGAGGCCTTTCATGGAGGTAACCACATCGCCCGGCTTGCTGGCATTGCCCGCGGGCATGTTTTCACAGGTGGGCACCACTGCCACCAAATTGATGGGCAGCTTCAATTTGGCCGCCGCGCAGAATGTGCCGATGACACTGGCCGCGCCGCACATATCGTATTTCATTTCGTCCATGGCTTCGCCCGGTTTGAGCGAAATGCCGCCGGTGTCGAAAGTGATGCCCTTACCCACCAGCACCACCGGTGCGGCATCGACATCCGCCGCGCCGTTGTAGCGCAATTCAATCAAATAAGCGCCTTCGCTGCTGGCCTTGGCCACCGACCAAAACGAACCCATGCCCAGCTTCTGAATGGCTTCTGCATCCATGATTTTGGCTTGACCGCCCACGGCTTCGGCTTCGCGGCGGGCGGTGTCGGCCAGGTATTTAGGCGTGCACACATTGCCCGGCGCATTGCCCAGATTCTTACAAATATCCATGCCGTAAACGGTGGCTTCGGCCACATTCAAGGCTGCCTGAAGCGCGTGTTCGCCACTGTAAAACACCGCTTCGGCCAAGGCCGCCGGTTTGGCTTCTTTTTTCAAACCGTCAAAACGGTATCCCGCTTGCGCCAGTGCAATGGTGAGCACTTCCACCACCGTGGCGGCAGCCGCAGCATCCAAGGCCGACACATCCACCGCCAGCTGCGGCTGTTTTGCCGCCCATACCGCCGCTTCAGCCACCGCTTTTTGCACCGCGGCGTAATCGGTGTCTTGCAAACGCAATACCGCCAACGCCTGCAAGCTGCCGTTGTGCCATACTTGGCTGCCCACAAAACGCTGCTCGTCGGCGGCAGTTTGCGCACACAGCGCCGCCACCACTTCATCCACACCGTTTTGCCCGCACGGGCAAGCATCGGTGCACACAAACAAGGCCGCCGCCGCAGTATTGGGCTGCAATTTTCCGGCTTTTATGCTAAATTTCATTCTTTCATCTCCTGATGTGACGGCAGCCAAAATAAGATATGTCGGCTGCTTTTGCAAACCTTGCCATTGTAACGCAAGTGGCTACCTGAAACATGCCGCCGCTGCGGTCTTACCCACTGCCATTAGCCAACTTATGATTTATCAACGCCAATTTATCAAAGAACTCTCGTTTACTGCGGTGGGCGTCTTTGTGATTTTGCTGGCCATTTTGGTGTCTACCCAAGCCATCAATTTGCTTGGGCGCGCCGCCTCAGGCCGCGTGGCCATTGATGCGGTGGCGGCACTGGTGGGCTTTTGGACGGTGGGCCTTACCCCGCTGCTGCTGATTCTCACCGCCTACATCAGCACACTCACCGTGCTCACCCGCTACTGGCGCGACAGTGAAATGTCGGTATGGCTCTCGTGCGGTTTGGCTTTAAAAAGCTGGACGCAGCCGGTACTGCGTTTTGCGGTGCCGTTTGCGCTGCTGGTGGCGGCGATTTCACTGTGGCTGATGCCGTGGGCGGAATTGCGCAGCCGCGAATTTGCCGAAATCCTCAAACAAAAGCAAGAATTGTCGCTGATTGAGCCGGGCGTGTTCCGCGAAGTGGGCGGCCAGCTGCCACGGGTGTATTTTATTGAGTCGTTCGACAGCGACAGCGGCGACGCGCGCAATCTGTTTATCCGCGAAAAAGAAGATAATGGCCGCGACAGCGTGATTTTGGCCAAAAGCGGCCAATTCACGCAAGAAGACGGCAAACGCATACTGGCGCTGCAAAACGGCCACCGCTACAGCGGCACGCCCGGCCAGGCCGATTATGAACGCGCCGCATTCCAAAGCTTAAGCCTGATTGTGAGCACCGGCACCAAAATTGTCGACGCTTCGGCCAACCGCCGCACCGTTCCCACCAGCCAGCTGTGGCACAGCAGCAATCCGCAGCACCAAGCCGAGCTGATGTGGCGCTTGTCGCTGCCGCTAAGCGTGCTGATACTCAGCCTGTTGGCATTGCCTTTATCCTATTACAACCCGCGCAGCGGCCACACCTATAATATTTTGATTGCCGTGGGGCTGTTTCTAATCTATCAAAACGGCCTTACCTTTTTGCGTGACGCCGTGGCCAACGGCAAGCTGCCGATGCTGGTGGGTCTATTGCCGATGCATATGCTGATGTTGGCGCTGTTTTGGCTGCTGTTGCGCCTGCGCAGCCAGCCGGCACAAGCATTTTGGCCAGGCATCAAAGCGGCATTGGGAGGCAAGCCATGATAAGCCTACTCAGCCGCTATGTGGTGCGCCAGCTCACCACCGCCACCTTATACGCACTGGTGGCGCTGTTGGCGCTGTATTTCTTTTTCGATGTGATGGCGCAAATCGGCGATGTCGGCCAAGGCAGCTATAACAATGCCAAAATGCTGTGGTATGTGACCCTGCAAATCCCCGCGCACGCCTATGAGTTGATGCCGCTGGCGGTGCTGATTGGCGGCTTGGTGGCCTTAAGTCAATTGGCCGCCCACAGCGAGCTCACAGTGATTAAAACCAGCGGCGTGCGCCTGCGCCGCATCATCGGCATGGTATTGCAGTTTGCGGCGGTGTTTGCCGTGGCCACTTTGCTGCTGGGCGAATGGGTGGTGCCCGCCGTGGGGCAGCGTGCCGAGCAATTCAAGCTCAACGCCACCCAAGACAAAATCAGCGCCGGCACCCGCTCCGGCATCTGGATTAAACAAAACAACGACATCATCAATGTGGCCGAAATGCTGCCCGACAGCAGCCTGCGCGACATCACCATCTACCGCCACAACGACAATTTCGAACTCACCGAAACCGTGTACGCGGCCGCCGCCACACCGCAGTCAGCCGCAGTTGGCAACAATGCAAATGCTAATAACGCCATTTGGCACTTGCAACAAGTGCGCCGCACCGAATTGCAAAGCAACCGCGCCGTGGCCGCCCACAGCGACACCCTCGAATGGCCCGCCGCCGTGAGCCGCCAGCTGCTGAATGTATTGCTGGTGGAGCCGGAGCAAATGTCGATTGCCGCCTTGGGCACGTATGTACAGCATTTGCAAGACAACCACCAGCAAACCACCCGCTACGAGCTGGCTTGGTGGCGCAAAATCAGCTATCCGCTGGCCGCACTGGTGATGGCCTTGGTGGCGCTGGCCTTCACCCCGCAGCAAACCCGCCACGGCAATATGGGGCTGAAGCTGTTTTTCGGCGTGTGCTTAGGGCTGGCCTTTCACTTTGCCGGGCGGCTGTTTGGCTTTTCCAGCCAGCTTTACGGCATTCCGCCGTTTCTGGCCGCCATCCTGCCCACCCTGTTGTTTGCCTGTTTGGCGGTGTGGCTGATTCGCAAACAAGAACGGCGCTAAGGCTACCTGAAAAGGCGATTTAAAAAATCCCACCGGCGCTGCGGTGGGATTTTTTTAGGCAGTGCAAACTCAAACCCCTATCTGCACACAAGTCATGTCCAGCGAGCCGCCAACAAATTCGGTGCTGAAAATATGGGCGTATTCATCGTCTTGTTGCAAGGCCAGCACATACAGCAAAGGCAAAAAATGCTCCGGTGTGGGAATGGCGCGGCGCACATCGTCACCCAAAGCAGCATAATCGGCCAAGGCGGCCAAATCGCGGCGACGGATTAAATCCAACAGCCGCGTTTGCGCACGGCGTGCCCAGTCGAAACCGAAATCGGCTTCGTGCATATGCTGCCAATCCAATAAGCGCAGATTGTGCACCAAATTACCACTGCCCAAAATCAGCACGCCTTCATCACGCAAGGGCTGCAAGCCGCGCGCCAGAGCAATGTGTTGCTGCGGGCTCAGGTTGCGATTAAGGCTGAGCTGCACCACCGGTACATCGGCTTGCGGATACATATGTTTCAATACCGCCCAAGCGCCATGGTCCAAACCGCGCTGCCCGTCTTGGCGCAAACCGGCATCATCCAATACCTGTGCTAACTGCGCCGCCAGCGCCGGGCTGCCCGCCACCGGATATTGCACTTGATACAGCGCAGGCGGAAAACCGTAAAAATCATAAATCAGCCCCGGCTCGGCAGCAGCGGTGTCGGCACTGTCTTCGCTTTCCCAGTGGGCGGAAATGCACACAATGGCGCGTGGTTGCGGCATATTTTGCGCCGCTTGGTGCCAGCGCGGGGTAAAGGGGTTGGACTCAATCGCCAGCATGGGCGAGCCGTGGCCGATAAACAGGGCCGGCATACGGGGGGCAGATGTGTTCATAATGAGTTCCTCTATATATGTTTCAGGCAGCCTTTAAAGGCTGCCTGAAACATCAAACCGTCATTGCCAAACTTGAATCAACAATCCATTAATAAGCAAATGGATTAAACAAAGCAGGCTGTCTTAATATAGTGCATGTTTATATTCGTTTACTTATCGTTTTACTTTGCGCTTTCTGGCCGCGCGGCCACTCACTTTCTTTGCTTCGCCAAAGAAAGTAAGCAAAGAAAGGCGACCCCGGTTGCAGGTTTGGCTACGCCAAACTTCCCTCACTGCACATGCTTTTGGCGGCGGGCGCTAGTCACTTCGTTCCGGACCGCCCTTATTCCCGCCAAAACCATGCTCCGTTCGGCTGCGCCAAGGGAGGGCTGCACGGATTATGCGTTTCAGGTAACGTAAACAAAATAGTATTTAAAAAGCCATACCTTATATACGAATACGAAATTCCAGCTGGCTTATTTAAAAAGTAAATCGCTTTAGCAAGCCACAATCTCATCAATGCGGGCGCTGGCTTGTGCCATGGCGGCATCGGCAGCGTAGGCCATGCCTTCGGCGTGGATTAATTCCACCTTGTTCAAGCCCAAAAAGCCCAATACCTGTTTTACCCAGCCGCTCATTTGGTCATGCTCCGTGCCCGCATAGGCGCCGCCGCTGGTGATAAAGGCATACACCGGCACATCGGGCAGCAGGCCTTCGGGGCCGTTTTCGGTATAGCGGAAGGTAACACCGGCGCGGCCGATATAGTCGATATAGCTTTTAAAGCTGGCCGGCGCGCTGAAGTTGTAGCGTGGCAGGCCGATGGCGATGTAGTCGGCGGCTTTCAATTCGGCAATCAATTCATCCGACAAGGCAATGGCGGCGCGGCGCTCTTCGGTGTCGTTTACGCCGGCGCGAATGGCGCCCACGGTATGGCTGTTAAGCATGGGAATTTGCTCGGTATTCAAATCGCGCTCCACCACGCGGGTATCCGGCCATTTGGCCAAAGTTTTGGCAATCAATTCATCCAGCAGGCGGTTGGAAAAGCTGTTGTCGCCACTTAAAGAAGTACGCAATACCAATAAAGTGCTCATAATATAATCCTTTGAAAAATAAATCAGTTTAGGCTACCTGAAAGCGTTTTATCGGGCTTTCAGGCTTCAAGTCAATGTTTGAATCAATGTTTGCTTAAGCGATTGTCCAGCGCCCAAGCACCGCCACCGGCCACAAACAGATACAAAAACACAAAGCAAAACAACACTGCCGATTCACCGCCGTTGAGCAGCGGCATCAACACGCTGCCTTCTGAAGCATGCGCCATAAAATAGGCCACCGCCATCTGGCCAGACAGCACAAACGCCACCGGGCGGGTAAACAAACCCAACACCAGCAATAAGCCGCCCACCAGCTCCAACACCCCGGCCAAGCCGTATAAAGAGAATAATTGCAGGCCGTCAAACATGGCCACATGCGGCATACTCAATAATTTGGCGCTGCCATGCAACAAAAAGGTGTAGCCCGCCACGATGCGCAAGAGTGCCAAGGCTTGCGGTTGATAAGCGGCCAGTCGGTTTAAAGATGCGTTCATATTCAGAAATCCTTGTGTGTGTATTAAAAAACCATGTGTGCAGTATATTGATTTCTTAAACAGAAAACGATACCATTTTTATTGACACATTATTTCCTACAAGGAAAACATCATGGACACTTTGCAAAGCATCACTGTGTTCCGCCAAGTGGTGGAACACAGCAGCTTCACCCGCGCCGCCGATGTATTGGGCATTTCCATTGCCATGGCCAGCAAGCATGTGCGCCATCTGGAAAACCACCTGCAAGCCAAGCTGCTCAACCGCAGCAGCCGCAAGCTCAGCCTCACCGAAGCGGGCGAGCAATACTACCGCCAATGCGTGCTGGCGCTGGACACCTTGGCCGATGCCGGCGAAGCCGCCCGCCAAGGCACGGTCACCGCGCAAGGGCTGTTGAAAATCACTCTGCCCGCTTGGTGCGCCACGCCCTACTTTGCCCGCGCCCTGGCGGCCTACCGTCAAGCCCATCCGCAAGTGCGCCTAAGCCTGCACCTAGACGGCCAACACACCGACTTGATTGCCCACGGCATGGATTTGGCCTTGCGCGTAACCCGCCGCCCCGAGCCGAATCTGATTGTGAAACCGCTCACCCAAATCGGCTTTGATTGGGTGGCCAGCCCCGCCTATATCGCCCGCCACGGCCAGCCGCAGCCGGAAAACTGGCCGCAACACCACGGCCTGCTGCCCAATTATGTGGACATGGACACCACCTTGCCGCTGGTGGCCGACAGCAACAACACCTTAATGCTCTACCAACTGGCTTTGGCGGGCATGGGGCTGGCCTATTTGCCCGCATGGCTCACCCACAACGACATCCAACAAGGCCGCCTGCACCGCATCGACCACGATATGCGGCAAAACCTCACCCTCTACGCCGCCTATATGGATCGCGAATTTTTAAGCGCCAAAGTGCGCAGTTTTATTGATTTTTTGGCGGCATATTTGCCGCAGCATCCGCTGGATGCGGAGAAGTAAGGATGATGAAGAAAAATGACTCAAGGCTGCCTGAAATGCACAGGCTTTATTACCGAATTTGATTTGGTAAGCCATTATTAAACAAAGGGAAGTAGCTTTTTAAAACAAACCGTATTTTCTATACGTTTTTTATCGTTTTACTTTGCGCTTTCTGGCCGCGCGGCCACTTACTTTCTTTGCTTCGCCAAAGAAAGTAAGCAAAGAAAGGCGACCCCGGTTGCAGGTTTGGCTACGCCAAACTTCCCTCACTGCACATGCTTTTGGCGGCGAGCGCTAGTCGCTGCGCTCCGGACCGCCCTTGTTTCCGCCAAAATCATGTTCCGTTCGGCTGCGCCAAGGGGAAGGCTGCACGGATTATACGTTTCAGGCAGCCTGAACAAAATAACCTAATAAATGGCTGCGCTTTATTTATACAAATGCGTAACTTAGCTATTTAGTTTCTTTGCAATATTTATATTTCAGGCAGCCTTTAGCCATACACCCGCTTAATCACCCATCTGCGCCCACGTTTGCGGCGCACATTGCTGTTGTTGCCACAATTCGGTAAATTCGCTGCTGCTCAACCACGCCCATTCGCGTTCGCGTGCGGTTTTGATTTCGTCTTGCCAGCCGCTCGCCGCGATGGCCGGATGGCACATCAATACCGTACCGGCGGCGGGGGCGGCGGCGAGCCAATGCTGCCAGCGCTGGCGCAAAGCGGCGATGTTGTCGTTAAAGGCGTAGGCGCCGCCAAAGCTGCGGTTTAATTTTAGCGTTTGGCTGTGCGCCAATTGCTGTAACGTATGCCCGCCCAAGGTGTAAATCAGCAGCGATTTGGCATCTGCCGCAAACGGGCGCGTGCTGCGCAGCATTACCCGGTTGCCGTAGCGCTGCAATAGTTCAGCCAATAGTTGCTCGCGGATTTGCGGAAACTGGTGCACATGCTGGTGGCCGTCTACAAACACCGGCGCGGCGCCGATTTGGTTTTCATACGCATCCAATTGGCGGGCGATTTCATCACCCAGCCATGCGCTCGGCCAAGCGCGCCGCCATGAGCGCCACATCACTTGTTTTAAGCTGCCTTGTTTGGCCAAGCCGGTAAAGTCCAGATGTAGGCCGATTTCCACCGCATACTGCCGCAGTTGCGCCACTTCGTCGGCATCAATCCGCCCCAAACTCATAAAACTGGCCGACTGGATGCGCCCCATTTCGGCCAGCCGCAATACTGCCTGGTTTACCGCCGGTGCCAGCCCCAAGTCATCTACATTCAGCGTGATTTGTTTCATGCGGTGCCGCCCGTGTGCCGAAACGCCCAAAATTTACCCAGCGCAAAAGTCGCCAAGGTGACCAATATCGTTACCGCCAGCCACACCGGCACATAAGCATGGCGGCCAAACCAATAGAGGCCAACCACAAACAGCAGCTGATTCAGCGCAAAGCCACCCACGGAGCTGGCCAGCCAGCGCCATAAGCTGCGCAACCATGAACGATGCTGGCCGGGTTGGCGGAAGGTAAGGCAGAAATGGCCGCCAAAGCTCACGCAAAACGCCACCACAAAGGCGGCCACATTCGCCCAAGCCGGCGCCACGCCCGCCCATTGCACCAGCAGCACCAATATGCCGAAATGCACCGCCGCCGCCGCCGCGCCCACCAGCACAAACCAGGCTGCCTGATGGCTTATTTGTGTTTGCTGTGCCATGTTTCATCCACGATATATAAAGGGCGTTGTTTGACTTCTTCGTAAATGCGGCCGATGTATTCGCCAATCACGCCCAGGCAAATCAGTTGCAAACCAGCGGAAAACATCACCCCAGCGGCCACCGTGGCCCAGCCGGGCACATCGCGCCCGAAAAACAGCGTATCCACCACGATATAGCAGCCGTATAACAACGAAAACACCGACACCAACATGCCCATGCGTGAAATCCAGCGCAAAGGCTTTTGCGAAAATGAAGTAATGCCCACCAGTGCCAGCTCAAACAGGCTGCCGTAGTTGAATTTACTCTGCCCTTCGGCACGCACCTCGGGCTTAAACGGCAGATACACGGTGTTAAAGCCCACCCACGCATACAGCCCTTTCATAAAACGCTGCCGCTCGGGCAAGGCCAGCAGGGCATCCACCACTTTGCGGTGCATTAAGCGGAAGTCGCCGGCATTGGGTTTGAGCTCGTAGCGGTGGGTGTCTTGCATAAAGTGGTAGAAACGGCGTTTGAGCGTGCGCGCCAAGCGGCTTTCATGGGCGCGGTCGGCTTGGATGGCGGCCACCACATCGGCACCATTGCGATACAGCACCAGCATTTCGGCCAATACCGCCACCGGATGTTGGCCATCGGCATCCATCATCACCACCGCCTCGCCCTGCGCTTGCGCCAGCCCGGCGCTCAAGGCCGCTTCTTTGCCGAAATTGCGCGACAGCCGAATCAGCCGCAGCACGGTGTTTTCAGGCAGCCTAGGCACATAATCGCGGCACACCTCGGCCAGCGCATCGCGGCTGCCGTCGTCCACAATCACAATCTCTTGCTGCCCCGGCTGCGCGGCCAGAAAGCCGCACAGCGAAGGCAAAAACAGCGTGAGTGCTTGGGCATCGTTGTAGGCCGGAATCACCACCGATAAGGCGGGAGCGGAATGGAGGGGCAAGTTTTCGGTCATGGCTGCGGCTTGAAACAAGATTGGGGAATATAGGCGCGCCATTGTACCGCCAATGGCGCGCGCTTCGGCAATTTCTGCCACGCAATTTGCCATTCGCCTTCGCGCACCACCAAGCCGCTGTTTGGCGG
>RRZT010519788.1_pt1 | contig 17069 bp, 30 predicted proteins | sample 2165551 | NCBI WGS metagenome assembly RRZT01 (sample SAMN10456910, study PRJNA506462) | wastewater metagenome | biome: wastewater; feature: sludge; material: wastewater sludge; isolation source: wastewater sludge with Escherichia coli K12::gfp cells carrying plasmid... | place: USA: Moscow, Idaho...
AAGGAACTAACCTAGTGAATCCATGGCTAGACTTCAGTGCGGAAGTTGCGATGACCTCGCCAAAGATTGCAACAGCCAGAAATATCCAGTTCTTCACGCACAATCTCCTCTACGGTATGAAGGAGAAATAGTAGTGGCTATGAGTTGCCAAAAACAGTCTTGCGGCTATCGATTTTCTGTGAGCATACGCAACGCCAAATCTGGCATCTAACTTGCGTTTTGTGCTGCGAATCTGGGTGCTGAGTTCTTTGACCCGGGCCTTGAGCAGTTCTCGCACGCTGTCGATGTTGCCCTGGACGGTGACCCGCAAGGCGTTGAAGGCACGGGCGGTAATCTGGTGCTGGGCACAAAAAGCGACTTTGTAGTCAGCGGCCCGGCCGCCATTCTTTGCCACGCAGGCGTAGAGCGAACGGAGGAGTTTGCCGTGGTGGTCGCCGAGCTCATCCAGGACGGACGCGGTCGCGTCGTCCAGGGGTAGGCGGGCTTGCACGGTGAGTTGCATACAGTGATTTTACTGGATGTGCTGCCCGGGTCAATTTATGGCGGCACGACCTGTCCCTACCAGTGCTTAAGCTAATGAGCAGGTTTGTGCAGGTATATGGGTAGCTGTTTCAAACCCCAGTGGCCCCGGCCACCTCCGCTGCAATTTTGACGACCCTGCTGGCTGAAGCTGGCAACGACCGCCGCCGTGAGACGTTGAACCGACTCAAGGATGCTTGCGACGCCCTGGATGCCAAAGGGCAGGCGTACAAGCTGTCCGACGTCCAGCGTGTCGTGGAAGAGAAACATGGCAAGGATGCTGGCCCGAAAGCCCAGTCCATCTCGAATGAGCGCAAGCGCCCATTGGGCATGTACCACTACGTTGAAGCCCGGGAGCGCGAGCTGGCCACCAAGCCGTCCAGCCGAAGCCAGCGACCACGAACCGTCGAAAGCAGCGTCAATGTGGCCATCGACCGCATCGAGGACATGGACACCCGGTCCGCGATGCTTGACCTGCAAGACAGGCTGATGGTGGCTGAGAAGGGATTGGAACGCGCCAAGACGCTGTTCAAGACTTTGCGGCCGGGTGTTGACCCGGAGCGACTCCTGAATGGACAAGGGCTCTTGGACACGACGGCGCCGGCCGTTTCGGCTGAGCAGGTGGCGGCACTTCAGCAGTTGGTGGCAATTCTCACTGACGATGAAAAGCTGAGCACAGTAGGGCTCAGCTTTGATGGGCGCAGGGTGCGCAGGAAGACGGGCACCCGTGATGTTTTGATTGAGCCCCACACGCTGGCCGCAGTAGGCGCGCTGCTGGCTGCGCTAAGCGCCTAAGCACTGAAAAAGCCCCGGCAACGTGAGTTGCGCGGGGCTTGAAGAGGTTACAGCCAGGTAAGGATGTCACCCAGCTGCGCAGCCGCGGCATCGGTCTTGTCGAACGCAATCATAGGTTCTTCGTAACCATTATCCGCGGCGTTTTCCTTCGCTAAGTCGTAATGCGCTCCATCGTCAAATTGGCGACGGGTTACTTCGGGCGCGCAGGTATAGAACTCCGGCTCACCTTCGCTATTGCGACATAGCACAACCACCTTAGGGTACATCGTCTCGTCTCCTTGGCAGGAGTCACACTTCCCGATTTGCCCGATTTCAAGCTCTGCACCACAAACTTCGCAGTGCTCAACCATGTTTTCCAGTGTTGCCACTTGTACTCTCCTTAACTTGTCATGCTAATAGGTGCCATCAGTGTCGCCCGGAGGGTCATACCTCAGGCGCTTGGAACCGTAGTGTCAGTTGCTTAGTCGTCCAGCAGAGTTTCGGCAGAGATTTTCCCAGCCTGATAGGCCGTAAGAATTTCTGCTTGCAAATCTTCAACATCCTGTTCATCACGACAACCAACACCGAAACACTCATCCAGGATGTCCGTTGCGGACTCGCGGCTAAGGCTGGTGATGATGGCCTGGATTTTGGCATCGGGCGAGGTAGTAGCTATCTGCTCCTGGGCTCGCTGTGTCATCAAGTGCCGATAGGCATCCGCAACCGCGTCCACGCGAGTCGGGAAGTCTTCACTGGCTTCGTCTTCGGTTTCCCAGAAGTGTGTGCCTTCAATCTGCACTTTGAATTCGTAGCCAGCTTCAATAACTTCAGCCTCCTGGCCCGCGAGCGACTTGGTGATTTCCGCCACCAAGTCGTCCCATTCGAACTCGCCGCGGGCGCCGCACTCAACTACGTTATAGACTTCCGTACCGCGAAGCAGTTGGAGCTTTTGGCTGACCGACATGATTTCCCACGAACGACGCAGGAGGTCTTGCAGGTCACCTACAGTGTGGCCCGGCTCGCCGGAATCTTAGCCATGGTTGTCCGCAGCAGCAAACAGTTTTTCAAGAATCTTGGTCATGATGTGTCCTTTATGGTGGGTGGTTTAAGTATGTCCAACCCAGTATAGGAACCCCAATGGCGAGGCAGTCTTAGCGGAATCAGTACGCATATTGACCCCTGATTATGCCCAGAGCAAACCGAACCGCCCGGTCATAACATCCGCTGCCCGAGCCCGCCGGCCGGTTACATGGTCAATCACAGCATCCTCCTGAAACCGCCAGGTACGCCGCTTGACCCCGGCACGCGCGCCATTGCCTACCTGAGCCTTGCGCACGCCATTGACCACGCTGCCGTGGGCCTGGGCAGCCAAGCGGTCCAGCTCCTCGTTGAGCGCAGCCTGGGCCAGCTGCTGACTGTTAACCCGTGAGCGCGTCTGGGCGGTGCGCACAATACCAGTCGGCACATGCGTCATCCGGCAGCAGGTGGCACACTTCTGATGATGCTGGCCGCCTGCCTTAGTGGTGCCGTTGAACCATTCCATCTTGTAGTCGGCTGGCTGCCGGCGCAGGTATGGCGCCGTGGCCTCCGTGGACTGCGCATTCTCGCCAAGCACCGTCACTGTAACTGTAGAGGTATGGCAGCGTCCCTGACGTTCCGTGGGCGGCACCCGCTGGAGCCGATGGGCGCCAGCTTCGTTGTCGAGGCGGTCGAGGTTTTTGCCTTCCATCGTGATGGTCAGCACTTGATGCCCGGTGCGCGAATTCGGGCTGACATCTGCGCGGTGCCTTCATCCTTCGCGATTGGCCAGGCGGATGTAGGCCTGCGCCAGGTCAGCGACAAACAGGCGGGCGTCTTCGCCGCCTTCAGCGGCACGAATTTCGATGATGCGTTTTTCAGTCTTCATGGTGAATCTCCAAGTGTAATGAGGTAGGTGATACGATTGGGTCGGAATCAGCTACGGTCACTACGGCGGAAGAGTATCCACCATGGCTTGATGGCACCATGAGTATTGGTTTGAGTAAGCATACTCACCGCAACTCATTGAATTGCTTGGTTGAGTATCTTGGGCAGGGGCGTTCCTGTTGCGATTCTGGCCGCCCGGCCCAGTGCCCTTGGTCACCCGCATCTCGATGTCGGACTCGCGCAGCTCGGCCGTGGGAGTCGGCATATGGTCCAGCACCGCTACGGTAACCGTGCTCGTATGCACGCGCCCCTTCCGTTCAGTCGGGGGCACCCGCTGATGACGATGGCCACCCGCTTCAAAACGCAGAAGGTCCAATTGCGCGGGCTCGCCCGTCAGCTGAACGAGGTCAAAGATAGCCCCGGGATTCGATGGTGGCCTTCAGGCCTTGGCGCGCCGCATAGCGCTGGTAAAGAGCAGCCTGGTCATGGACCAGCAGTTGTGCGTCAGCACCGCCCTCACCCGGGCGAATTTCAAGAATAAGATGGGATTGCATGATAGCTCCGTAGTAAGTTGAGTTGAAAAGCAGGTCGATAAAAACGCCTGCCTCACTACGGAGGTGCCGCGGGGACGGCTACGCCAGGACGGCGGTCAAAGAGAGCCCCGGGCGCCCGGAAGCACTTCGTCGGCGAAAGAGGCCACCGGGACGCACTTGCCATCCAGGTAGTCCGTCAGCAGGCGCTCAGCCGAAGCTTGGAACTCCGCCGGCGATGCCGAACAGGGCTGAGCCACGGACAGCTTGATATCGCGGATGCCCGCGGCGTTGATACGTTGTTGCAAGGTCATAGGTCTCTCCGGGTGTTCCAGTTATTCGTTGAGGTGAGTATAGGCAACCGGTATAGGCGCGGGGCAATAAATTGCTAAAAAACCTGGCGCTTAATGCTGCAGCGCGACACTGAGTCGCTATACGGCTTTTTGGAGCAGCTCATGGATATCCAGACCACAATCCCTTGCCCTTACTACACCCTCACGGCGCTGCGCCGCATGCGGCGAGGGGCGCCTATCGTGGTCACAGGGCCGGGTTCCTTCAGCATGTTCCTGGACGGTATGCCCTACATCCCATTGCTGCTGGATTTCCTGGTCCGCGAAGACCTGGTCCAACCCCAAACCGATGACCAGGTCGGGGGCGGCATCGGTTACCTTCGGTTATCGGACAAAGGCTATCGCGTGGCAAAGGCTGGCGAACATTGGTGGGCGAGTCTTCCATGGAAAGACAAACTTCGCGCCCGCCTAGGCCGCCAGGTGTAGCGCAGGCCCGCTGCCGAGGCTGACCCGCTTAGAACGTGAACATCGTTACCAAGCCAACCAGCAGGAAGAACGCAGCGCTGTAAAACAGGTTCGACACTTCGCCGCTGGAGAGCGCCGGACGCTGCACCCGAACGCGGGGGTGATTGCCGAACCAGTTACGCACCTCCTTGTTGTATTCGATGGTCGTGTCCCGCATGCGGCGATAAAGGAAGCCCACCACCAGGACGCCCAGCGCCCAAACCAGCAGGCCGCCGACCACGTGCACAAGCGTGCCGCCCATGTACTTCCACACGACCAGCACCATGGTCATCTGGCCGACGGGCGTATTTACGAAGTCATTGACTGCCACGCCCACTTCCTTGGCGGCGCCGCCCATCATCTTGCCCATGTGTTCGCCCAGGGTCAGCCATTCATCCATCTTCTTGGGGTCGGCCAGGACCGCAGCCGCGGGGGCGGCCTGCTTGGCATTGGTTTCGGCGGTGACCGCCACCTGATGGCTGATTTCCGCGCGTTGCGCGTCGGAAAGGTTGTTCCAGCCCGGCGGCAAGGCGGGGCCGCTCAGCGCAAACACCGGCAGGGAGAACATGAACAGAAACAGGGCGAGATACTTGCGCACGATGATTCCTTTAAAGTGCAGCCCGGTCGAGGGCCGCTGTTGGTGTGTCGATAAAATTAATTATACGCCACACCAACTAAACGCGCAAGCTTAGACCAGCAGCTCCGCGGCGATGCGTTCCGCTTCGAAAGCCGTAAGGCCCTTAACCGGTTGCCCCGGCACCGGGCGGGCCATAAAGCAGTAGTCCGCTTCTTCCGGCGTGGCTACTCGGGTACCGCGTACTGCAGCGTGCAGCGCCACCAGGTCGCCCAGGGTCGGGCGCAAGGCGTGAGTCAGGCCGCGGCCCAACTGGCCCAGCATGTCGGTCGAGGTCTCGATAGCGTTCCAGCCGTCACACTTGGCCGGCAGCACCAGGTCGCCCCAGATGAACTGACGGTTGGCCACGTCCACATAGCCCACCAGGATGCGGCGGCCCGAGGCAGTGAGGTCCACCTTCTGACGGACCGTAGAAGCCTTGTAGATGGCATTCGTCTGTCCGTCTTTACGGGTCATCCAGCCCAGGTAGGCCTCCGGCAGGTCGCCGAAGTTCTGCGAGGTGTAGGCGTAAGCCACCAGCCCGATATAGGCCGCACCGGTCGGCAGGTTGTCGAAGTCGATATCGATGAACTCGCAGGCCCCCTTCGGCGCCGAGGTGATGTCACCACTATGGGTCAGGCCATCCTGACGCAAAGCAGTATAGCTGCAGTGGGTCAGATGGTTGAAATGTTCGTCATAGACCGAGCACGACAGGTCCAGGTCCGTGCGACCCACGCTGTAGGCCTTGCCCGTCTTGTCGGTACCAGTCTCGCTCCACCACAGGAAAGCCCGCAAGATGCGGTCCTCGCCCAGGTCGAGCCGAGTCCCACGGCCCACTGTGTGCAGGGCCTTCTGGGCAGTGCGCTGACCAAACGGCACGGTGTAGCCCTCGAGAGCCGGGTCGACATACACCTTGCCGAGGGCCGGCAGTTTCGAAAAGCGGCGGCCCAGTTCAGCGCTGACCAGCTGAACCACCTCTTGAGCGATAGCCTTCGGCACCGTCGGGGCGAGCTCACCCGGCACCCACAGGCGACCAGACCCAGCCTTCGGCGGGAAGGCTCGCGCCTGGCGCGTACCGGTCTGGTCGGCCAGGAAGCGATGGCGCACCTGCAGCAGCACCGGGGTGGAGACCTTGTCCGCCACCCCTTCAAAGGCAGCAAGCACGTCGGCTTGTTGAAGGGCGGGCGTCTTGCGCAGCACCTCGTGCAACTTGCGAGCGAAGACCCCCGGGCGGCCCGAGAGCTGCTCCACAAGTGCCGAGGTCCGCTTGGCCTTGAGATGCTTTTCAGCCTGGCCCAGCCAGTTGGTCGGTTTCTTGTTGTCGCGCAGCGCCTGGAACAGGTCAGCCGCGTTCGGGAAGCGACGGGCGTATTCCCGCGGATGCAGGGCTTCGCCCAGGCGCAGCCATTCCTCGCGGCGCAGGAACATCTCTTCCAGGGCGGACCCCGTCACCTGATTCAGCAAACCCAGGAGCTGACGACGCTGACCACGAGACATCCGGCCAAAATACGGCGGCGCAGACAAGGACAGGTCGGCCTTCCACAGGGTGCCAGAGCAACCTACAGCAGCCGCCAGGCGGAGCACGTCAGTAGCCGTCTTGAACAGTCGAGCCATGTTGGCCACGGCGAACGTATCCGGGGCTTCACGCAGCAGCCAGCCGCCCACTTGGGCGAGCGTTTCTTTTTGCGGCAGCTCGGCCTGCGCGAGCAGCGAGACCAAGGCACCCGCCGGTTGGCAGGTCAGCAGTTGTTCGAGAAGCTGTTTATTGGCCGGCGACAGGGCCGCATTGCCATTCATCAGGCGAAGCAGCATCTGGTCGATTTCGTCCACCGGCGCCAAAGCCAGCACGGTGGGCGTTTGCTTCTCAATCAGGCGGGTAATCCGGTGAGACTCCGTGTAGCGCGGCAGGATGCGCACGCCAAGGTAGTCGCCCAGGTAGTGCATGGCCGCATTGACCAGCAGCTCTTCATCAGAGGCTTCCAAAACCTGCTTCGGGAAATTCGGATACATCGGGGAGAAGCGCTGGTGCGCGCCCAGCTCCCGCTTGAGCATGCCCACCACGTTGGTATGCACATTGGCCAGCTGCGCTTCCGGCAACCAGGAGAGGGTCAGCAGCAGGTCTTTGCCATAGACGAAGCCCAGGGTCTCGAGCTCCAGCTGACTGTGCAGCGCCGCCCCCAGGCGCGGACCCATAACGCCATGGGCAATCGCATGACTCGCGGACGCGTGCGTGCCGCCCACCGGCACAATCACCCGATGCAGGCGCAGCGCTGCCGCAAGCACGTCGTAGGAAGGAGTATTGCGGAACTGCAGCTGGGTCAGGTGCATGATGAACATCCTATAGTTGGCATCGACAACACAGGCTGACCCGCAAGGCAAGACGGGACGCCCCTCTGAGCGTCCCGTTTGCATGTAGGTGCAGGAGAGCGGCACCCCTAGTCATCCATTGAGTAGAAGGAAGCGGTGCCATAGCCTGCGAGAGATTTCATTATCTGCTGATTTGCTCTGTTTGTCAATAGCCTGTCAAAAAATAGTTCGGGAAGCCTTGTGGCGGTGTTACGCCTCACCGCCGGGCAGCTCAACCAGATGCGCAATCGCCTTTTTGCTGACCAGGCAGCCTTGGGGGCCCAGCTCACAAAGCCAATCTTGCAGATTACGGCTGCTTCCGCCACGCAAGGAACAGCGCGCCATATCGGCGTCCGTCGCCTCGCGCAGGGTCAGCGTGGCCCCCGGGCAGATGTCACACCACCAGCCCCACGAGATGTCACACCACCAGCCCCACGCGTCGGTGTAGCCTTCCTGGTCCCGCTGGGCTTCCAGGTCAGCTCGGGTGCGCAGGGTCGCGCGATACGTCCGGGCAGCTTCTTCTGCGGCAGGCGACTCCGGAGCAGCTTTCTCCACCTCCGGCAGTCCCAGGGCTGCGCGTAGGCCTTGGACCTTGTCCAGCACGTCATAACCGACGGTGAGCAGCTCCGGGTCGTAATTGGGGCCGGCCGGGCCGTCACCCGCTCGTTCGACGAGAACGCGCTCAAAATCCTCAAGCACAGCAAGTAGCTGCTCGAAGTTCTCACGCACCACGGACATAACCGGCGAAACCGGCGAAACCGGCGAAATTGCTTCGGACATAGGAGAACCCTTTAAATTCGGACCTGGCTCATGGAGGCTAGGAAATATCGGTCATCATCCAGCACATTGGCGGACTTGAGTTCGGCCAGCACGGTTTCACGGTCAACCGCAGCTCGGCCGAAGACACGGGCCAGCCAGCCTTGATTAGCCCTTTCCCGGCGGGCCACTTCGGCCGTCACCAAAGCCTGAACCGCTTGATTCTCCGCATCAGGGAGCTTGCGCAAGGGGGCGGCCGGACTTGCCGAGCGGAAAGGGGGCATGACCACCACATGCATGGTCAGCGTTCTTCCGAGTCCACGTCCCGAACCGCGCCCAGAACCGTCTTCATCAGGGTGTAGGTCGCCCGGGCAAAATTCGACTTGCGCCAGCGCAGCCCCGCCTCCGCCAGAAATTGCGCTTCGATGGCATCCCAGTGGGTGACGATGGCTGCCCAGTGCGGCCCGAGCTTGGCCATCTCCGGAAGCCGAGCGCGTAAGGCGGGGACTTCATCCAGCAGGACCAGACAGCGGTTGAAGTCCGCAGGGTCGTAAGGGTGAGCGTTGTCGTCCGGGAGGATGCCGAACATCAGCCAGAAGGCCATCGTCCGGCTGCTCGTGCCTTCTTCGCCATTGGCCAGCCAGAGCAAGGTTTTCTTTTCGTCTGCGTTCAACATAGTAAGGCCTCAATGCAGGGGTTGGTCGTTGGTCGGGTTGCGGGCAAAGCGGCCCTTGAGTTGGGTTTCGCCCTTCATGAATTGGAGCTCGCCGGTTTCCAGCGTGACGCCCGTGGCACTCCGGGTCAGCGGGCAGACTTGCAGCGCCTGGCACTCGGCGGACATCAGGTTGAGCACAACGACTTCCTTGCGCTCCGGGTCTGCCGACGGCTGGATGCCCTGGTTCGAGGTCATCCAGGCTTCCGAGGTGTAACCCACCACCAGGGTATCGTCATGGCCCGCCAGCTGACGGAGTAGGATGGCAATCAGGTCTTTGCCGCGGTCACCCGCCTCTTCCGACTGCAAAAAGTCCACCGGAATCAGCTTGACCACCGGCTTACCCTCCATCTGCGTCCGGCAGAGCACAGCCACCAGCGCCGGGGCTTGCGACGCGCTCCCGTGTGCCGCGTAATGACGCTTCGCGAGGTCCTGAAGAATCTCCGAAACAGCTTCGAAGTCTTCACGGGCAGCGGGCAGCGCAGGCGTTGCGGTTTGGTCAGTCATCCTATTGCGCGGGAAACCTCGGCCTTCAGGCCGGGGAGGGATAGCGCGGTGTGCAACGCACACCCTGTTCCCGCTCCTTTCAAGTTACTATCCTTGGGGTTGAGCACATAGCCGTAGCCGTCTGCGCGCTGGATGAGCCGGCAATGCTTGTGCGAAATACCCTGCACCACACCCCGACCCGTCTGAATGTTGAAACTGCCGCTCGCCCGAACCGCCACGCGGCCGGTATAGCTACCCACCTTTTTACTTGAGGCGGGCACCTCGGCGCGTACCAAGTCCTATTGGTTTAATTATACAGCCAAGCGCATTCAGGCGCAACTAAAATTCTGCCAGGCCGGTTGGTGGCTATACTTGTCAGGTTAACTATTTGGAGCACCTTGATGCACTCCCTTAAAGACGTACTGAGCAGCCAGTTTGGCTCGGATGAAGCGTTTGGTTTGTGGTTCGAGACGGACGACGGCGAACACCTGACTTTGGAAGCCTATGCGGAGATGGCGAACAGGCTGGGCGATTCGTTTTCGGCTACCTCGTATCTGGCCGATGGCGGGTCCGGGACTGTCTGCACGGACTACGCGGCTTTCATCTACAAGACGCTGCCTGGTCGGGTTCGCATCTTTGGCTTTGCCAATGAAGAGAATCCGGGCTGTCAGATTGCCCAAGCGCGAATGCATCCTGGCGGCCATGACTTTGCTGTCGTTGATGAGCGTTATCTGGTCGACCCCTGGTGCCTGTTGGTGGTCGGTGAAGAATGGCAAGTGGTCTATGACATGCACCAGCCTGACGACGCTGCCCTGGTAGCGTTGCGCTATGGCTCTCAGCCGTGCTGGACCCGAATGCGAGCCGCTGAAGTCTTCGCCGACAATCAGATGCTCGAATCGAAGTTAGCGGCCTAACCAGGCCTTTTGCCCTCCATCCTTGGAGGGCTTTTTGTTGAGGAGCTCAGATGGCCAAAGCCTTCGGCAAATACTCGTAGGCGCTCTCGATGTCCGGAATCGGGGGCGGAGTCAGCGGAGCTCCCAGGTGAGCTGCGGCCAGGCGGACCAGGTGCCGGTTGGCATAGTGGGCGTCTGCCTTGCGGGGAAACGCACAGCCCGTCATCTCGTGCGCCATCAGCGCCAACGCCGCGCTCCGGGATAAGCCCATGTGACAATGGACCACCAGGCGAATGGGCGCCGGGTTCGCGTGCAAGGCTTGAATAAAGCTCGCCACCTCGGCTATTTGCTCCGGCTGGCACAGCACCTCCGGCGGGAAGCCATAGCGCTCCAGGGTGTCCGGGGTCAGGTCCATGAACTCCAGGCGGAGAGCGGCCGCAAAGAGGGGCAGGTTGTCCGGCGGCATCTCTGCCGGGTTGCCCAGAGATAGGGCAGCCCATCCCGTGCCCGCGGGGAGCAAACCCCCGAAGGTTTCCTTTGAGATAAAATCGACAGCTTCAATCATCAGGCGCTCTTTCGGGCAGTCAGGGTATGCGTGGGGTGTTGGCCGGTCAGCAGCAGAAACAAGGCCCAGGTCGCCGCCGGGATTGCACGGTGCCCTGCCTTGCCTTCGGCCGCTTCATAACCTTGCCAGGTTCGATAGGGCTGGCCCTGGGCACCCGATACGAGACTGGCCGCCTGAGCTTGGGTTAGCCCTGCACGCTGGCGCGCCTCCCGCACCATGTCAGGAGTAGGGGCCGCCAGCAGGAATAGGTTGGGCCCAGCGCTCACTTTTCGGCTTTGCCGACCAGAGGCAGAAACTCGTGGAAGGACTTCCAGCCCGCAGCACTCCAGCACGTGGCTACGTCAGGGTAAGCCGAATTCAGCGCTTTCTCGGCAGCCTGAAGCGCATCGTGATGAGCCCGCCAGGTGGTCTGACGCTCGGCGCGCAGCAGCTCGATTTTGGCGTCATGAGCCTTCTGAAGGTCGGCCAGCTTCCGATTGAGCGCCTCGATTTCAGCCCGCACCGCGGCAAGCTCGGCGTCACGCTCAGCCATCGCCACGGTGAGCGCCTGGTCCGCCGCTTTCGCAGCCAGTCCTTCAGGGCCCTCAGCCAGCCGCTGGCGAGTTGCGTCCTGCTCGTTACGCCAGGCGCTCTTGCGCTTGAAGTAGGCGCGGTCGCGCAGCTTGGTGGCTTCCTTGTTGAGAGCCTTTTGTTCCGGGGTCAGCTTGCTTGCCATGGTCGTCGTCTCAGTTCGTTACGGCAGCAACCGCTGCCAGGGATTTAGTCAGGTGCTTCAGGTAGAACGCGTGCATCTCGTCAAACTCCGGCTCGTAGCACTCGTCTCGAGTGTCTTCAGTATAGGAGATGTCCAGCGTCACCTTCGGGTGAATCTTGACCCGCGCACGGTAGATGGCCGTCGAGAACTCACCCATGGAGTCAAAATAACGGTCACCCACCTGGACCAGAGCATGCGCCCAGCGATTACCCGTCTTGTTCAAGGCCGTCACCATCGTGCAAGGCACGTCCAAGGCCTGCAGCGCGTCATATAGGGCGGCAGCAAACACCGCACAGGTATCAACCTGCGCTTCACGCCGGTACCGCCCTAACTTGGCTTGCTTGATAGCGGAATCCAGAATCTCTGCGTTCATGAGCGCCCCCTGTGTCAGTAACTAAACTATACACGCAATGCGTGTAACGGTCAAGGCCTGCCGGTAAATTAAATGGATTGACTAATCTCTTGTCTGGCGTATAATTAACTCAACAGTAACAACGGCTGGCGGACGTCTGCGGCCCTGATAAAGGATTCATCATGCAAACCCGAGTGACTATCGACGAACTGATTGCGGAGCTTCAAGCGCGTAAAGCCCAAGGCGTGCCCGGGACAACCGTGGTGGCCGTGGCCGGTCGCGATAACAACGGAAATGCGGGCTTTGCCAACTTCGAGCTGGCGCCTCGCATGCACGCCGTCGGCAAGGCCGAATACGACAAAGGCTGGACGCTGGCCAAATTCGTGTCGCGTGGCGGCGTTCCTGTGTTCATCCTGGGCTGAGACAGGTTAAGGAGTCGATACCATGAATCTCGGTGCTCAACTGAAGGCGGCGCAGGCCCACCATGACGAAGCTGCGCGTCTTGCTGCGCTCGAAAAGCAACGGGTCGCCGATGAGGCCCGCCTGCTCTTCGACCTGGAAGTTCGCCACTTCTTCAACTACGCGTTCTCGCTGTTCGAGTTCCGCCTGAAGCACGGTCAGCTGCCCGGAACCGTTAGCCTGGGAGGGCGCACCTTCCGGGATGCGGCGAACCTGCTCAGGACTGTCCAGTGGGTTCATGCGGACCGCCCGGACCCCGACTGGCGAAACCACTGCAAAGGTGTTTGGACCCCGGGCCGCGAAGGGCATGAGCTGTGGTTGGAGTTCGAAGCCCGTTGCGCGGCTGCCGGGCTCGACCCCAAATGGATGCCCTGCCATGACGGGATTGGTCGTGAATCTTGGTATGAGCTGACGGTGGTGGCGGCCTGATATGCTGAACAGAATCGTCCTGGCGGATGACTTCACCGCCGTGCCCTACCTCCCGAGTTCTTCCCTGTGGCAGCAATATGCGAAGACCGGGCTGAGCTTCTCGACGGATAAGCCCAACGTTATCGTAGGGCCCAACGGCGCTGGCAAGTCCGCGCTCCTGACGCTGCTCGCCCTGCATACCCTGACCTACCTGACCGGTGAGACCGCCTTGGATGACGGCTACACCAAAGGCCGAGAAGCCGATGCCTGGTGGTCCGAACGTACCTGGAGGAACCCGGCGGGCTACCTGCCCGGCGCCCTGATTGATTCAGACGACGCGGCCGCACGCTACTACCGGCCCAGCCATATCCCAGGCAACGATGACTCGGTGACCGTTGCCCTGATGTGTGGCTACAGCAAGGAAGCCCGGGCTTACGACGCGGATGTGGATAAACGTTCATCCGGGCAAGGCTGCCAAGCCCGACTGGCTCAGCTCATCTCCGCGCTGACCGCCCCCGACTGGGAGCCCACCTACAAGCACGTCAATTGGTCGGCCGGCCTCGAACCGCGAACCCTGGACCATCGGGGCTACGTGGGCCCTTGGGATTACCGCGCCGAAGTCCTCAAGAAACGCCGCGACCAGGTGGAGCCGCACGCCATTCCCGTCATTCTGATGGACGAGCCCGAGCAGTCGCTCGACGCCCTGGCGGAGCTGACCCTGTGGAATGCCCTACGACAAGCAGATTGCCTGTCGCGCCAGGTCATCGTAGCCACGCACAGCCTCTACCCGTTTCTTCACCCCGAGCACTTCCATGTAATTGAGGCAGTGCCGGGCTACCTTCAGCAGGTACGCGAAGCGCTTGGACTAACTGGCGATGGCGCTCAGGGCTAACCGGTTCTTCAAGGTGGGGCTGGCGGCACTCCTCGTGCTGGCGGCACTCCTCGTGCTGGCGGCACTGCCGCTGGTGCTGGACCCCGTCCCCGGGGAACATTGCCCAACCCCCACACAGCTGGTCATCGAAGCGGGACCGACGCCCAGCGGCGAGATGAGCTACTGCATTGCGGAAGTGCCTCGCGACGCTGTGAGAGAGTTGCCCCGTCGGCGAAGCACACTTTGCCAAGCTGAAAAACCTAAGGCCGAACGCTTCCGCAAAGACCTGACCATCGCTCGCCAAATCGAGCACGAGCACTGCCTGCGCAATATGCCGGGGCTCTACGCCTGGATGAGGGCCCACCTGAAACAACGGATGAGAGATGAGCAACGCCATGACTGACCTATCGACGCGCCACCAACAACTGGCGGCCCAACTCCCCCCGCAAGCCGACCCGCGTAAGCCGCGGCGCCCCGCGGGAGACCTCGGCGCCAACTGGGTGCGCTGCCGAGAGTGCGACCGTAGCGCACCCACCCTGAAACTGCTCCGCCACGCCAAGAGCTGCAGCGCACAACACTGAGTGAACCATGGACATCCGTGAAAAACTGAGAAACCCGGGCTACCAAGCCACGGTAACCCCCGCCGAACTGGCCCAGGACCTTGCGCTGCTCAAGGCCTTGCCCCTCGATGAGCTCCTCGATTTCCTAGTCGACCTCAGCGGAGATTTGTCGAACCTGGTGAATGGCTTGCCAGACTTGATTCTGGAGGGGCTGGAACGGCAGCTGCCTAATGACACAGCATCTCAACTTGAAGCCACGGCGCTCCTGAAGCGCATGAGCAGCAAGCCCAGCACCGAATGACGTCCTGATGTTTAAGACCGGCTTCCCGCGCTCCTCTTAAAGGGGAGCAAGCCGGGGCAACTGCTGACCAGGTCGCTATACAACTCGAATCAGGTTGAAATGGTTGGTTCGCCTGGCGTCCAAGAGGCCTAGGCCAGCCCACCAGCGGCTAAGTCGAAAGACTTTCCGTGAAAACCGCAGCACAGCGGAGTTGTCGACAGATAGCTGCGTACCACTGGTTCTCCGCAACGTACGAAAAAAGGCCCTCCCGGAAACCCTGGAGGGCCTTTTCATTTAGAGCTGAGCTGCCCGGCTACGCTAGCCGGCAGGCCGGCCCTGGGTCACACCGTCCCGAAAACAGGAGGACCCACCTCATCGTGAAAGCTCACCAGCGGATGTGCCGCCCACGAGCCCACCGGACGCAGACTGCGGCTATCCAGCTTGACGCCCGGGGTCACCACATACACAGGCTTACCCAGAGCCAGGGCCATGCCCACTTCCACATAGGCGCCCTTCAGCGGAAAGTCGGAAAGCTCGGCATAGAGCACCAGGCGGTCCACCGAACGGATTTCCGCTTCGATACGGGTCCAGAGCTCGCCGAAACAATCGGTCAGGCCTTCTTCATCTTCGTCAATCCAGGTCGAGATGATGCGAGCGCCAGTGGCCCGCAGCTCACGCCACATCGCGGCGCGCTCCGGAACACTGGCACGACTGGCAACATACACAGCAGGTCGAACAGTAGCCATGGGCGGGAAATCCTAGTTGTCTTCGAAAACGCAGGCCACATCGCCAAAGAGACGACGCTCCTGCACAGTGAGGCCCTTACGCGTGGCCACCTGAATCTGCTTGCCCACCGAAGAACGGAAAGCCGCGCCTTCCGTGTGCTCCAGCCAATGGTCAGCCGTTTCATCCGAGGCGCGAAGGCCCAGCAGGTCACCAACATCAATAGGGCAGTCGCAGTTGTTCTGCCAGGCCAGCAGCAAGGACATCGAAATGGCGTGGTAGCCAAAGGGGACGTAGAACACACCCCAGCGCCGCTCATAGACGAAGGGCTTGGTCAAGTCGGCCTCCGCAAGCGGCACCGGATTGCTCATGTTGCAATCGACCATCTTCCAGAACATCTTGTCCGTGAAATTGTCAGGCTTGGGCATTTAGCGCTCCTGGGCTTTGCGATAGATTAGGCGTTGCCAGCCGGGGCAACTTCCGACGGCAACCGGTCAAAAACCTGGTCATCGCCAAAATCCACCATCAGCATCGTCACCGGCACAGGACCACACATCCGGTTCTCGTAGATGTCCAGAATGCGGCCTGAACTGAAGTCCCCCGTGAGGTCCCGCACCCGTTGCCCCACATAGGGCGTTTGGAACGGAAGCCCCAGGTATGCGCGGGCAACCAAGTGAAGCTTGAAAAAGTCATCAACCGCAAATTTTTGGACCATCGCCTCGAAGTTGCCCAGGCCCAGGATTGGGTCCGAATACTCCGGATAGGCGTCGAACACCTGGCGCAGCTCAGCTGCCAGGTCTTCCTTGGTTTTGTTGTGAGCAGGACTGTATGCCATTAGAGTCTCCTGTTGTCGTGGGTCAGCGGTGGCAAGGCTGAGCGCATTGCGCCTTCCATGCCTCAAAAGAGATGAAGCAACCTGACGCCCACCACTTACCGTCTACTTTGACGCGGGAGTCGAACATGTTGGTATCGACCGCCTCAACGCGCATGCCCCCCACCCCCGTCTGACAGCGGCTCTTGAACATCACCAGGTCACCTTCCTTCCAGGGGGCATCCGGCATCGTATCCATAGGATTAGGCCGCGGCCGCGTCGGCGGCAGCTTGTGATTGGGCATAGCGCATCTGCATCTTCAGCCAGTTCGGCAGGCACTCCGGCGGCGTGCCCGCCAGCTCCAGGATGCGCGCGGATACCCGCTTGAACAGCTCTTCCACCATTACGTAGCCATGGAGCGACGCACCCTTGTCGGAAAACGCTTCCTCGTAGAGCCGAATGAACTCAAGGGCCGCGTCCAGGTCCCACTCACCAACCAGTTGCACGTGCTTCGGGTTGAACTGCATTCCAGCAGCCGCGGCTGTCATCAGGTCCAACTTGGTCTCACCATCAACGGACGGGAAAGCCGCCTCAACCATCTGAGCCGCGACCTTACGGGCCAGCTCAAAATCATAGGTGAGCTTCAGACATTCAATCAAAGCAAGCGGAGTCATACCAGGGCACCAAAGTAGGGTTGTTCGATTGGTTTAATTATACAACGGTCAGTTAAATGTGTCAATATTGACCTGCTTAGGTATTGGTGTATAATTAACTTAACAAACAATGGTGATATTGTAGTAAGGAACCCAATCCCCTGAAGGGGATGGGCATTCGGCTTTCTGCTGAATGCCTTGCCTTACCAGGCTAAGTTCGCGTGAGCGAACTACGTTGTGTCGAAGTACAAGACTCACCCTGGCGTGCTTCCTTAGCGCCGGGCTCTGAAAGCGGCAGATGCAGA
>RRZT010278530.1_pt1 | contig 17064 bp, 16 predicted proteins | sample 2165551 | NCBI WGS metagenome assembly RRZT01 (sample SAMN10456910, study PRJNA506462) | wastewater metagenome | biome: wastewater; feature: sludge; material: wastewater sludge; isolation source: wastewater sludge with Escherichia coli K12::gfp cells carrying plasmid... | place: USA: Moscow, Idaho...
GTAAGTACCACTCCGCTTATATCCAGATCCTCATTAAATGTTTTCGCTACATTTACTGCATCCTGTCCGGTCATTCCGTCTACCACCAGAAGTATCTCGTCAGGATGAAAATTTTCTTTTATTTCTTTCAGTTCATTCATAAGCTGTTCGTCTATGTGAAGTCTTCCTGCCGTATCAAATATTACATAGGTAGCATTTTCTTCCTTGGCCTTTTCCATTCCGGCTTTGCATATTTCCAGTACATTTGTACTCTCATCTATTGTAAAAGCAGAAATTCCAGTCTGTTCCCCGAGAACTTTTATCTGCTTCTTTGCTGCCGGTCTGTAAACATCAGCACCTATTAAAAAAGGCTTTTCTCCCTTTTTCTTAAGATATTTACCAAGCTTCGCAGAAAAAGTAGTCTTTCCTGCTCCCTGTAATCCTGTAAGCATTACTACTGTAGGCGGCTTTGCTGATTTTGCTATAGTTACATTAGTTCCGCCGAGTACTTCCACAAGCTCGTCATTTACTATTTTTACAAACTGCTGGGCAGGATTGACACCTTTAATTACTTCTTCACCCACAGCCTTATCTCTTATTTTGGCTACAAAATTCTTAGCCACGCCATAATTGACATCTGCTTCAAGCAGCGCCAGTCTTACCTCTCTTAAAGCATCTTTTATATTGCTTTCTGTCAGTCTCCCCTGACCGCTTACTTTCTTGAAGATGTCCTGAAATCTGTCTCCTAAACTATTAAACATTAAAACACCTCATAATTATCACATTATTATTCACTCAAAAGCGACTATTCTTCCTCATCAAATCCGAGCTCTGTTATTATTCTTTCGAGTTCTTCACTGGTAAAACTGCTTCTCAGTTCCAAAAGCTTGTCTTTCAGATCCAGATCTCTTTTGTATATGTTTAATTTATTTTCATAATCATCCAGCTGCTTCATACCCCGTTTTATATTATCAAAAACGGCCTGTCTGGTAACTCCGTATTCCTCGGCTATTTCACTGAAGGAATAATCCTCTTCAAAATACAGCTCCAGATATATCTTCTGTTTTTTGCTAAATAAATTTTTATAATAAAAAAATAAATTTGAATACTTTAAAAAATCGGCTAATTTATCCATAACACAGACTATTATATCTAATCACAGTTTCATTGTCAAGTATTTTTTCTTTACTTTTTTATTTCACAGACCATAAAATTATTTTAGCTTGGACAAACTGCTGTTCTATTTTATACTCATATGTATATTTCTTTAAAATCCCCTGTGTTTATTACCTAAAAAATATACTCTGACAAAATGCCAGAGTATATTTCTCTAATTTATTTTATATTTATATCTACATTCGGTGCCGAAAGATCAATACTGGTATTACATTTTGGGTTCTTTTTGCTGGAATTGCAGCTGTGATGTACACTTGCGCATGATGTCAGCAAAACAGCAGATATTATTATTAAAAATAACTTTTTCATTTGTCTACCTCCAAAATTTGTTAATTAATTATACCATATTTCTCTTTATCAAACAAACGGTTTGTTAATATCCGAGTATTTTATTCCATTCCTCTATTCTTGCTTTCTTTTCTTCAAGAAGCTTTTCCGTACCGTCTCCGCTTATAGTAATCTGTTCTATTATATCTCCCTGTGTGATTGATTTTAGGATATTCATATCTTCCTCTGATTTTAATTCTCCGAAGATAGTATGCTTATTGTTCAGCCATGTTGTCTGCACAGTTGTTATAAAGAACTGACTGCCGTTTGTTCCGGGTCCTGCATTAGCCATAGCCAGTTTCCCGGGCTCGGAAAAGTCCAGTCCGTTATATACCTCATCCTCAAATTTATATCCGGGTCCTCCCGAACCTGTTCCTGTAGGATCTCCTCCCTGTGCCATAAAGTCTTCTATTACCCTGTGAAATTTTAACCCGTTATAATAACCGTGTTTTGCCAGATTCACAAAGCTGGCAACTGTTACAGGTGCCTTTTCAGGAAACAGCACCAGATTCATAGTTCCCTTATTAGTTTTTATTACTGCTGTAATACCAGACATCTCTTTCTCCTCCTTATTTATTTTGTTAGCTGTTGATAATAATGATAACATAAAAATCAATAAAATTATTGTGATTTTTTTCATTTTTATTCCTTTCTGTTTTTGCTGTTTTTATATTAATATATTCTGTACTCCTTCAGAAGTTTTTCTCTCTGCCTGTAGTCAGGCATGTATTTTTCTATATGATGATAAAAATCCCTGCTGTGATTAGGGTGTCTCAAATGTGCTATTTCATGGAGAACCACGTATTCTATACAGGGTATTGGTTTTTTTACCAGCTCTAGGTTAAGGTTTATATATTTTTTTCTGTGATTGCACGAGCCCCATCTTGTTTTCATTTTTTTTATTGAAAGATGCTCTGTTCTCTCCCCCAGTAGATTCAGATATTTGTCCATAATCCTCGGAAACAGGACTTTCGCCTTCTCAAAATACCATTTTTCCACTATTTTTTTCTTTAATTCATGTATATCTTCTTTTATAATCATTATAAATTTTTCATTATTAAAATAAATCCTGTTCTCATTCCCGTTATTTACCTCGAGCTCATAGAGCCTCCCGAGATAACTCAGCTTTTCTCCTGTTACATACTGCAGCTCTGTACTTTTAGGAAGATTATCAAGCCTTTTCTGAACTTCGTCAATCCATCCTTTTTTTGATCTTATAAAATTTTCTATATAGTCAGTATGAAGATTCAACGGTGCTGATATGTAAATTCTCCTGTCAGGATAAATCCGTAAATTTATATTTTTTATTTTCTTTCTCTCTACTTCATATCCGAGTATTATTTCTTTTTTCATTATGTTTCCTCTTTATCATAAATATTTCATTTCTATAAAAATTAATATATCATTTTTTAACGGATATGTAAATTATTCTTTTTTCCCGTCTGCTCCTGTTCTATAGTGCTTTTATTCAGGATTTATGTTTATCCAAGCAATATTTACATCACTGCATTAAAATGATTGCTGCCGTAATTCCAAGAATAACTATTTTAAATATGATTTCTTTTAATATAGGAATTTTTTCATGATAATCTGTTTCCTCAAGATCAAAATACAGTTTCTCATATCCTGAAATATTATAATCTTTCTTTATATAAAAATAATATATTTCTCCACAATCATGTATAATCATTTTCATATCTTTTTGTATGGTTTTCCTATATTTTATGTCTGTATTTTTATACAGTAATTCCAATTTCATTTCTCCATCTTTATAAAAATAAAAATTATCCCTTTTCACTTCCAAATCACTCTCGCCATCGAAAAGAATTTTTTTTCGTTCAAATAACTTTTCTACAAACAGAACTATAACAACAAAAGATAATCCTAAAATATCCATCCACAGACTTGGATTCTCAAAAAAATCCAAGAAAACAATAAAAATCAGCGTTGCTGACACTGTTATGAACATTAAAATATTATTCATCTTTTTTTCAAATTTCAAATCGTTCACTTTCATTTTTCTTATGTTTAATGTATATTTAGCATATTCTATCATTTTTCCCCAACACCTATTATTTTTATTCTTATATCAAGGAGATGAATACTTCAATATTTCTTTATAATATCTCCATAACTTTTATACCATCTCTGCTGATAATCCACCCTACTTATTATCTCTCCTCTTCTTCCAGTCTTTTTATTTCGTTTTCTACTATATCTCTTAATGATGTAAGACCAAAAAAGCCGGGCATTCCCCCGAAAATATCGGATTTCACAAAAATTTCCTCATATAAAACCGGAGAATTCTCCTTACAGCTCTTAAAGAATATTATTGCGTTTCTTTTATTAAAAAGCCTTATTATATCATTATTTTCCAAAGTTATTACCAGTGTAAGCCTGGAAAACTCTTTATTTTTTATTATCATTTTGGAAAAACTCACAGTTTCCACTTCATATATATCAAAATACATCTCTTTTTTCATAATATAAGATAAATATGTAAAGATAAACTCGCCGTTCATCTCTTCCAGTTTTTCGGTCTTTATCTTTACTGACTTATAATAAGATACATAAAGATAATATGCCAGAAAAACCAGTATAAGCCTTAAAAACAAATCCATTATATCACCACACCCGAAATTATGGGATTACTCCCTTTTTTATACATGTTCTGAAGGACTAAATAAGCTTTTGAATAAATATCTGTGCCAGTCCCAAAAACAGAAAGAAGCCGCAGACATCTGTAAATGTAGTAAGCAGAACTGCTGATGCCAGAGCCGGATCTATTTTCAAACGCTTTAATGTTACAGGAATCAAAAAGCCGGTCAGACAGGCTATCGTGAGATTGCCTATCATTGCAAGAAAAATTATAAGCCCTAAAAATACATTTTTGTTTACCAAAAACATAATAAAACCCGTTATGGATCCCAGAACTGCACCATTTATAAATCCTACGAATATCTGCTTTAATACCATTTTGCTGTTATCTACCATGCTCAGCTCGCCAAGCGCTATCCCTCTTATAGTAACAGTCAGCGACTGTGTGCCGGCATTTCCTCCCATACCTGCTACAATAGGCATTGCAGTAGCGAGAATTACAGCTCTGGAAATGGTTCCCTGAAACGATCCCACTACAAATGATGCGAGAAAAGCAGTACCAAGATTCACTACCAGCCATGGCAGTCTCTTTCTTATAGAAATCAGAAGCTTTGAATTTATATTTTCCTCTTCGGAAACTCCTCCTAATTTCAGAATATCCTCAGTTCCCTCTTCCAGAATTACATCAATAATATCATCTATTGTTATTATCCCCAGCAGCTGATTACGCCGGCTCACCACAGGTATAACCTTCAAGTCATACTTAGAAACTGTTCTGGCAACATCCTCCTGATCCACATCAGGATGAACGGAAATAATATTTTCATTTTTTATTTCCTTCAGCTGCATATCATCGGGAGAAATCAGTATATCCCTCAGATCAGCTTCACCTACAAGCTCACGCTTGTTATTCAGTACAAAAATCTTTTCTATTACCTCGGTTTTTGGGGCGATTATTTTTATTTTAGCCATAATATCTTTTATCAGAAGCTCTTCTTTGAAGGCAATGTATCTTGTCGTCATTATCCCTCCGGCACTGTCTTCCTCATATCCCAGCAGTTCACGAAGTTTATTGGCTTCTGATCTTTTCATATTATCAAGTATCGATTTTCTCTTTTGAAATTCTATATACCCTAATATATCTGTAATATCATCAGGTGACATATGTGAAAAAATCTGTATTATTTCTTCATCAGAAAATAATTCCAGTATTTTTTCCTGAAGCTCTTCATCCGCCTGTTCTATTACTTTGGCTTTATTCTCATCACTCATTAAGCTTAGTATTCTTTTTAGCTCGCTGTCATCCAGCTCTTCAAAGCTCTCTGCTATATCTATAAAGTGATTTTCTTTCAGATAATTTTCCAGCTCGTGTTTAGTCCGTATTTTCACTATTTCTTCTGTTATTTCCTCAACAACTTCTTCATTTTCATCCATTGCCATACCTCCCAATAAAAAAAATCTACTGTCTTTTATCAATCTTTAAAAAGGGAGACAGCCAGAATAGTCTTCAAATCACCAGATTTCTTTAATATATCTTTTACATCCACCCACTCATTTTCCAGATCTTCACCATGGTCAAGATTCAGTTCTTTTGGTTTTATATTATTATCTTTTAGTCTTGCAGAAAAAAAGTAAAGCTTTTCTGTTGTATATCCCGGTGAAGCATAAAGCCCCTCGTCAAGACCTCTGAAATCAGCTATATCCTCTTCAGAGTAGCCTGTTTCTTCTCTCATCTCTCTCAAAACTGCTGTTTTTGGATCTTCTCCGCTGTCTATAAGTCCTGCCGGTACTTCCAGCATAAGCCCTTTATTTCCCGGTCTATATTGTTCTACAAGTAAAATTTTGTCTTTTTCTTCATTAAATAAAGCTATACATACTGCATTTGATTTATCCAGATATTCCAGATCTATTCCTGTAGTCGGATGCTTCATTTTTCTTGGTTTTAAAAATCTAAATTCCTCCATTACAATCTCCTTCTTTGTGTATTTCCCCGGTGTATCAGCTGCTGCCGTCTGCAAATGCCAAAACACCTGTACCCGTTTTTACATTATATAAATATAAAACAGAACAGAATACAAAAAATCTTTATAAATTAAAATATAGTTTCTATTACTTTTAGTCCCAGTTCTTCCGAAAATTTTCTGGCAAGCTCCATTGCCTCGTCATTTAGAGATTCCGGCTCATGACAGTCAGAACTTGCTATGATTCCGGCATTATACTGTTTTGCCACTTCCCAGAATTCCTTATACGGATACATATATCTTCTCGGATTTTTATCATAAATAAGGTTTTTTCTTATACCATTAGCATTTATTTCCAAAACCGTACCTGTTTCGGCTGCTGCTCTGCATATTATATGTGCTGCATCTTCCGCCGCTCTGCTCCATGTCATGCGCCTTGACATATATAAATCAGGATGCGCCGCTATCTGAAACAGCTTTGATTTCATGGCTTTTTCCATATGTAATGCATAATTTATCATATCCTCATCTGTATTTATTATCCAAGAATCACGCAGTTTTCCGTTTACCACGTATGTATGAAGCCCTAAAAGCAGATAATCCAGTTTTTGGGCAAGCTCTCTGTAATAATCTTCCAAATCTTCAAAATACTCTATTTCCAAAGATTTATAAATAGTTATTTTACCGTTATATTTTCTCTGTGCCTCGCGTATTTCCCCCAGATAACCTTCCAGTTCGTTCATTCCCATTCTGTCAAAATGATATTTCGGCAATGGTGAGTGATCGGAAATTCCTATTTCTGAGTAGCCTTCTTTTATTGCTTCCTTTACATAATCCTCCACATCCCCTTCTGCATGACCGCACCTGTAATTATGTGTATGAAAATTTGCTCTCACTGATATCACCTCTTCTCCCATATTCTATCAATTATTTTCAAAAAAAGAAAGGAAAGTATAAATTTTTTTTTCTTTACCAGTCAAAGTATTGAAAAATAATATAATAAAAAATTTTAATTATCTCTGCATTATTTGAAAGAAATGTATTTACAGTAACAATAACTTGTTTATGGCAGAAATCTCTGCTATAATAGGAATGAATATTTTAATTTTTAGGAGGGCTTTCATTGATTTCAACAAGCAATTTATCACTCAGATTTGGAGGAAGAAAATTATTTGAAGATGTAAACATAAAATTCACACCCAGTAACTGTTACGGTATTATAGGAGCGAACGGTGCAGGTAAGTCTACATTTTTGAAAATATTATCAGGAGAAATAGACTCTACCGAAGGTGAAGTTATATCAGCACCAAATAAAAGAATGTCTTTTCTGAAACAGGATCACTTTGCATATGAGGAAGAAAGTGTTCTGAATGTAGTTATGATGGGACATCAAAAACTTTATGAAATAATGCAGGAAAAGGATGCTATATATTCTAAGACGGAATTTACAGACGAGGACGGTATGAAAGCCGCAGAACTCGAAGGAGAATTTGCCGAGCTTGACGGATGGGAAGCAGAAACAAATGCAGAAAAAATGCTTATCGGATTAGGTCTTAGTGCGGAATACCACCACAAGCTTATGAAAGAGCTCACAGAACCGGATAAAGTAAAAGTTCTTCTGGCACAGGCACTTTTCGGTAATCCCGATATCCTGCTTCTGGATGAGCCTACTAACGGTCTTGACATAAAAGCTGTGGAGTGGCTGGAAAACTTTCTTATGGAGCTTGACGAAACTACAGTTTTAGTAGTTTCCCATGACAGACACTTTTTGAATAAGGTATGTACACATATAGCAGATATTGACTTTGGTAAAATAAAAATGTACGTAGGAAACTATGATTTCTGGTATGAGTCTAACCAGTTAATGCTGGAGCTTACAAGAAACCAGAATAAAAAAATCGATCAGAAAAGAAAAGAATTACAGGAATTTATCGCACGTTTCAGTGCCAATGCCTCTAAGTCGAAGCAGGCTACCAGCAGAAAGAAACAGCTGGAAAAATTACAGTTTGAGGATATGCAGATTTCTAACAGAAAATATCCGTTTATTGAATTTAAGCCTGAAAGAGAAGCAGGAAATAATCTGCTGAAAGTAGAAGGACTTACCAAATCAATCGACGGCGTAAAAGTACTGGATAACCTTACTTTTACTGTAAATACCAATGATAAAGTGGTTATTTTATCTAGAAACGATATAGCTAAAACTACTCTTTTCCAGATACTTGCAGGTGAACTTGAGCCTGATTCCGGTACATATGAATGGGGAGTTACTACATCACAGAGTTATTTTCCGAAAGATAATACAGAATTTTTTGAAAACTCTGATCTGACCCTTATAGAATGGCTGGGACAGTTTTCAGAAGATCAGCACGAACAGTATCTGAGAGGATTTCTTGGAAGAATGCTTTTCTCAGGCGAAGAAGCTACGAAAAAAGCCAAGGTGCTTTCCGGTGGAGAAAAAGTAAGATGTATGCTTTCCAAAATGATGCTTTCCAATTCCAATGTGTTATTACTGGATAATCCTACTGATCACCTGGATTTGGAATCTATTACTTCACTGAATAAATCTCTTATCAAATTTCCGGGAACTATATTATTTACTACTCATGACCATGAGTTTATACAGACAGTGGCAAACAGAATCATAGAGATCACGCCAAACGGACTTGTAGATAAAATGATGGAATATGACGAATATATAGACGATGAAAATGTGCAAAAAAGACTTGAAGAATTATACGGCGAAAATTAGAACATATTAAAAAAGATCCGGCTTTATAGGAATTATTGAAATAATTATTCCCATAAAGCCCTTTTATTTTATAAAGGAGGCAGTAATGTTAATCAGTAGGAACGGCAAAGTAACAAAGCCTTTATGTTACAAAGGATGATATGCTGAAATTACAGGCAATTCTAATGATACCGGCGGCTTTTATATTTTTATATTTGATTCTGACAAAAAAACAAAATTTTGTTACTGGGATGTTTCAGAAGCTTTAGTATATGAACAGATTAAGCAGGATAAATTTGAGATAGAATGGCAGGATTAACTGTCAAAAATAATTTTTATAATTATTATCCAGTTTCAGAACCACATAAGTTTTTCTCTGCTTTCTCTGAAACTAAAAATATGAAGATATATAATATATCTCCATATCAATTTTTTATTTCAAAGTCATTATAATTTTTTACAATAACAAAACGTTATAATATTTTCTTAAATAATTCTATTGTTTCCTCTTTATCTGGCAGGTAAGGATTCGCAAATGCACAGGCATCCTTTAACGAATTTTCTGCCAGCAAATCTAAATCCGGATCAGTTACCCCTAATTCTGTGAGAGTTTCAGGTATTTCCACTGTTTTTGAAAGCTCTCTGATTGAAGAAATTACAAATTCTGCACATTCATCATCACTTTTATTCTTTGTGTCCAGTCCTATATATTCCGCAATCGGTCTGAATTTTTCAGGAACATATTTAGCATTAGCTTCTTCTACTGTCGGCAGCAGCATGGCATTACATACACCATGCGGAAGATCATACAGACCGCCGAGCTGATGTGCCATAGCATGTACAAAACCAAGACCAGCATTACTGAAAGCCATCCCTGTGAGGAAAATAGCATAAACCATTTGCTCTCTCGCCTCGATATCATTTCCGTTTTTTACAGCTCTTGGAAGATACTCAAAAATAATTTTTACAGCTGATAATGCCATAGCATCAGTTACAGGATAAGCTCCCGGGGTTACCAGCGCTTCTATTGCATGAGTTAGTGCATCCATTCCTGTAGCTGCTGTCAGTGATGCAGGTTTATCAAGCATTAATTCAGGATCATTTACTGACATTTTTGCAAGACTGTTTTTATCAATGCAAATCATCTTGACATGTCTTTCTTCATCTGTAATTACATAATTTATTGTCAGCTCTGCTGAAGTTCCTGCTGTGGTATTAACAGCAATAACAGGAAATCCTGTTTTTTCTGATTTATTTACACCTTCATAATCTTTCATTTCTCCGCCGTTTGCAGCCAAAATACTTATTCCACTGGCAGTATCCTGAGGTGATCCTCCTCCGACAGAAATAATGCAGTCGCACTTTTCTTTTTTTAGCATTTCCAGTCCGTTATTTACATTTTCACATGTGGGATTCGGCTTTACATCATCAAAAATGACATACTCTATTCCTGATTTATCCAAAATTGCTTTTACTTTTTCTATTATTTTACTTGAGCTTAAGAATTTATCCGTTATAATCAGCCCTTTTTTATAACCAAACTGCTGAATATAACCGCCTAATTCATTTATACATCCTTTTCCCAGTAGATTTACTGCCGGGACATAAAAAACCTTGCTTGACATTTTATTTTTCCTCCTGAATATAGTTTTTATTCTAAATTTGCATGATTTTTGAACATTTCATCTCCGGTTTTATTTAATTTTTTCATTAAAATCATAATCAGACTGTCGTAAACAAGCAGGCTCAGCTGTTCAAAAGACGAACCCATAGGCTGTATAGAAACTTTTCCCGAGTCAATATCACTTTTATTAGTGCTTCCCGGAAGCTTTACAGTAACTTTTGAAAGAGCCCCTATGGTAGCCTGCGGATAAATAGTTATTGTTGCTACTGAAGCATTTTGCCCGGAAGCTTTATTTGCCATTGTAACAAGACTTCCTGTCTCACCTGATCCTGATCCTATTATCAAAAGATCATTTGCCTGTATTGAAGGTGTTGTTGTCTCACCGACAAAAAAAACAGTCAGTCCCAGGTGCATTAATCTGTTGGCAAATGCTCTTGCTGCAAATCCTGATCTTCCGGCCCCTGCTATAAAAATCCGATTTGATTTTATTATTAATTCCGCCAGTTTTTCTATGTCTTCACCTGAGACAAATTCTGCATCTTCCGAGAGTTCTCTGCATATTGCCAGTAATTCTTCTGCTTTTTTCATTATTTTTTACCTCCGTCCATGATATCTCTGATAGCTTTAGCCTCAGCTGCAGGATCATCTGCATGTGTTATTGCACTTCCGACAATTAAAATATCCGGATTCAGATCCACATACATCTGTGCTGTTCTGCTGCTGATTCCTCCCGCTACAGAAATTTTTGCCTTTTTAGTATGTGCAGTCATTATTTTCAGATCTTCAATCGGTTCTCTTCCAGCTGCCTGCTGATCAGCACCCGTATGTACAGAAACAAAATGTGCCTTAACATCTTCCATCTCTTTGATTTTCGCAGGTAAATCAGAAACACAAATCATATCTACCACGATTTCCTTATTATATTTATCCGCCATCTCTACACAGCCTTTTACTGTCAAAACATCAGTAACACCCAAAACAGTTACATAATCAGCCCCGGCTTTAAGTGCCAGCTCTGCTTCATAAGCCCCTGCATCCATAATTTTTAAATCTGCCAGAATTTCTTTCGCAGGAAATTCTTTTTTGAATTCTCTTACTGCATTAACACCCTCATCTATTATAAAAGGAGTCCCTATCTCTATAACATCAATATATTTCTCTACTTTTTTTGTGAATGATATCGCTTCCTGAAGCGGCATATCATCTAAAGCTAACTGTAATTTCATTTTTCCCTCCGTTTTCTGATGACTAAAATTTTTCTGATATTTCATCAAATAATTTTGTCCCTTTTTGAATTTTAGTAAAATTTGTAATTGATTTTTCAATGCCGTTTTCATCCAAATATTTTTTCAGTATGACAGCCTGCTCGTCATTTGGATTTTCATAGTGGAAAACTGCAGCTATTATCTTTGATAAATATTTAGTCTCATAATTATATTCGATACATCCTAATGCAGGAGCCACAAGACGGTCTGTAGGATCTAATTTTCTTATTGGTGAACGTCCCACTCTGAGAATATCATCTTTCACGGCTTCTGATGTAAAACGCTTTATATTTTTCTGAATAAATTTCTGCAGATCCTCATGCGAAAAACCAAATTTTTTCTGAAGAACAGCAGCTGATTCATTCATAGCCCCCAGAACCTCTTCCAGTATTTCTTTATCTTTTAGTGCATCCTGAACAATTTTATAACCTTTTAGAAAACCAAGATATGCTGCTGCTGCATGCCCGCAGTTTACAATATATAATTTCCGTTCCAGATACATAGTTAGATTTTCTGCATAAATAGCTCCTTTTATTGGCTCTGTGTCAGGATTTACAAGTTTATTTTTTTCAATAACCAGCTCGAAGCTGCTGTCGATTTCTACCGCCGGTTCCCCGTCTTTTATAATGTTAAGTGCCAGTCTGTCTACCGAAACATTTGGAAAACAGGCATAATTATTTAATTCGCTTTCATCTGCCTTCAAATTTTTCAATATTTCTTTTTTCAGAATATCTGTTGCATAAAGAGCATTTTCACAAGCTAAAATATTTAATTTTTCTTTTTTATTATCTATACGTTTCTGCAGACCTTTTGCTATTACAGGTGCTACTTTGGCAAGATTATCCGCCCATACAGACGTCGTTACCATATCAGCGTCCAAAATCGCCTCAGTTATTTCTTCTTCCCCTGATGATAGTGCACTTACATTATTAATTGTTCTTTTTTCATAATTTTTATCTATAACATATATATCATAACTGTTAGTTCTGTTAATACTCTGCACAACAGCATCATTAACTTCCACAAATGTTATGTAAAATCCGGAATCATGTAAAAGATCCCCAATAAAGCCTTTTCCTATATTTCCGGCTCCAAAATGTACTGCCTGCATCATATGCTTACCTCCTCAAATATTTTTAATATTTCTTCCTTATTAACAGAATTTTTTAATTTTATTATATTTTCCTCTTCCGAACAGACAAAAGCAATCTGTTCAAGATACCCCATGTGTTCATCACCTTTACCGGCTATTCCGATAATCAGATAAGCAATTTCGCCATTATCAAAAGGAACTCCGTCGGGAACCTGAACAAAAGAAATGCCTGATTTCAGGATATTTTTTTCAGAACCGCTGACACCATGCGGAATCGCTACATTATTTCCTATATATACCGAAGCTACTTTTTCTCTTTCTAACATAGATTCAATGTACTCAGGTGTCGTATATCCGTTCTTTACCAAAATTTCCCCGGCATAGGTTATTGCTTCATATTTATCTTTAAATGACTGGTTAAGGATAATATTGTCTTCACTGAAAATTTTTTTCACAGGTAATACTCCTTTCTAAAAATGATCTTTTAAAAATAGTTTTATTTTTTCATTTAAAAGACCTTTTATTTTATTTTCGTTTCCATTTTCAAAATTTCTTATTGTATCGTTATTTTCTATTATTGACATAGTAATAAAGCTCAGCAGATTCAGCAGTAATTTATTATGGTTTTTCGGATATATCATAATAACAAAGGCTTCTATATCTGATAATTCTTTATTATTAAAATTGAAGATACCCTCGAAATCCAAATGGTATACTCTGAATACCGGCTGTTTAATTTTCTCCAGGCTGCAGTCAAGATAATCTATTTTTGTATTCGGAATTTGAAAATAAGAGATTTTTTCATTATTCTTGATATGTTCATAAACAGCGTTCTCAGGGATAATTTTATCATTGAACAGATCTTTGTCTATTATTTCTAAAATATCCGTGTTCCTGTCTTTCCCTTCTATATATTCCACTTTAAATCCATTGATTAATTCCAGTGCCCAATGGCTGAAAAGTCTGATTTTTTTAATCTCGTCTACGATATCTCTTTCTTCTGCCTTGATTATTTTTATTTTATCAGTCAGCTGATATTTCTTTTCTTCCAGAGTAATTATTCTGTGTTTTAATCTATTAATTTCTTCCTTATTTAAGAGAGGGGAAACCATCATATGAGGAACTGTCTGAAGATCCAGCGGTATTGTAGAAATTACTATATCGTATTCATTCAAATTTTCTTTCGGCAGACTTATTAAAGCTATTATTTTCCTTACAGTTATTTCGGGGATTTCCCGCTCCAGTCTGCTTGAAAGCATTTTTGAAGACCCCATTCCGCTGGAACAGACTACTAGTACCTTTATTGATTTAACAGCCATCTTGTCCAGCGACACAACAAAATAAAGAACCAGATATCCGATTTCATCTTCTGGAAATAAGTCATCCTGAAAAACTTCGTCAATACTTTGGCGAATTACTCTGTAGAGTTCTTCGTATCTGTTTTTTATTTCACTGTTTATCGGATTTGATACGGAAATCCCGCTTCTTATTCTTATCAATGCCCTGTCAATGTGACCGACCAGCCCTTCCGCCAAAGTGCTGTCGTTACGTAAATTTACTTTTAGCGAGGCTTCTACCAATTCTATAAAATTATTAATTTTTTTAGCCATACTGAGTTCGTTTTTATCGACAATTATACTTTTTATATTATGATTTGAAATCAAATTGACAATCCATTTCAAATACTTTATATCATCTCCGGTAAGATTAATATTAAAGATATTTTCAATATATACCTTTATTTTTTCAGTCAAATTTTTATTATAAAATGTTTCTTCAAAATTTAAAGGCTCTAAAATATAATTATCACGATTGTTAATAAACATTGTCAGAAGAAAAATAAGTTCCTGAAACTCTACATCAGTAAGCTGGATATTTTTTTCGTTTATAAGATTATTTACTACTGTATAAGATTTCTTTATGATATTCTCATAGCCAAATTCAATCAAAAACTTTATGAATAAACTGTTATTTTCATTAAAGTTCTTTATCCATTTTAAAAATACATCTATATCAATATTTCTCATCAAAAGATTTACAAGCAGATGATTTCTGGAAATTGTATTCCCACTGATCAAAATACCGAGTCCTTTTTTCTTTTCCAGTTTCAGATCATGTATCTTAATGGTATTTTCAATATGCTGCAGATCATTTCTTATAGTCTGCATTGATACCTGCAATTTTATAGATAAGAGTCTCGTTTTTATAAAGTCTTTTTCATGAAGCAGATAAAACAGTATTGTTTCAATTCTTTCCTGAAAATTATAATCATAAACAGCCTTGTTATCATTCAGTGATTTTTTTAAATGATCAATATCTTCCGCAGAACCATACAGACGGACTCCTTTGCTTTTTATACTTTCCACAAAAAGACTGTAATGACCCAATGTATCATTAACGTTATCCATTTCCCGATATACCGTTCTCTCGGCCAAATTAAGCCTGCCGGCTATATCCTTTATTGTAAGATAATCTTCTGCACTTATTAAAAATTCAATTATGGTTTTAGTTCTGGAAGATATTATCATTTCACTCACCTACTATATTAAAAATATCATTTTACTTTTTCAAAGTTTCAATTATTTTATCGTATTCTTTTGCTTCAAGAAAATTACTGATACCTATAAACTGTGTATTAGGATTTTTCACTATTGATTTTGCTCTCTCCAGCAAGTCTTTATGAGTAATAATGAGATCAACATCATCAGGAATATTATTCAGCGAAGCATTTGTCACTGATATATCAAGCATTGCTTTTTTTATTTTTGATTTCAAAAGAGAAGCTCCCATAGCACTGGAACCCATACCTGCATCACATGCTACCAAAATTCTTTTGACAGTATTTGATGTAATATCTCCCATTTCATTTAGAGTATTGTTAACACTTAAATCCGCTGCTGTTGTTTCTTCGGCAAGAACCTCATCATCCGGCTCGGATTTATCAATTTTTAGTAAAAATCCTGCTATTAAGAATGAAACCAGCAAGCCACCAAAATATCCCGCAATATTTACTATAAATGATCCTTTCGGAGTCATCATCAAAAAGGCGAAAATACTTCCCGGTGACGGAACTGCCACAGTCCCTCCTCCAAATGTCTGGAAAATAAATAATGATGTCATACTTCCGAAAATAGGAGCCAGTACCAAAATCGGCTTCATCAGAACATACGGAAAATAAACTTCTGCTATTCCTCCAAACATGACTATTACACTGGCAGCAGGTGCAGTTTTTTTAGCTATTCCTTTTCCGAAAATACAATATGCCAGCATTACACCTACCAGCGGTCCGCTGTTTCCTTCTACAAGGAAAAGTATCGACTTTCCGTATTCAGCCACTTGCTGTACACCCAGCGGAGCCATAATGCCATGATTAATCGCATTATTTAAGAATAATACCTGAGCCGGAGCCACGAAAATACTTGCCAGCGGGATAAGTCCCCTGGCCAGTACCCAGTTTACCCCAAGAGACAGCGAAGTAAGAATTACATTAAATACAGGTTCAATAGCCCAAAGCCCCAGTATCATCAAGATTCCACCGATAATCCCCAAAGAGAAATTATCAATCAGCATTTCAAATCCCGGCTTACATTTTCCCTCAAGCCATTTATCCGCTTTTTTAATTATCCATCCGGCCAGCGGTCCCATAATCATACCACCGATTAACATAGTTACATCAGCACCTATAACAACCCCCATTGTTGCTATGGCTCCGGCAACTCCACCTCTTTTTCCGTGTATATTGTATCCTCCAGTATACCCAATCAAAATCGGCAGTAAATATGTCAGTGTCGGACCAACCAATCTATTTAAAAATTCATTAGGAATCCATCCAGTAGGGATAAATAATGCAGTAATAATTCCCCATGCTATAAAAGCTCCAATATTAGGCATAACCATTGAGCTTAAAAAACCGCCAAACTTTTGAATCTTGATTTGCCAGTTTTTTGTCTGACTAACATCCATAAATTCCTCCTAAAAATATTTTTATAATAAGCGCTTATTACATTACTATGTTAGCTTATAAACCACAAAAAGTCCATTAGAAGTAGTATCAAATTTGTCATAAAAAGCTTTGACATTTTTTGGTGTCCTAAAATTTACATATAAAGAATCTCTTCCGGTTTATCATCCGGATTGATGTGATAATCTAAGCAATAACAATTTTTTATAATTTTCTTTTCTAACATGACATACTATTGTCATATTCAATATAATATACTTTATATATAAAATAAAACTAAGGAGGTAATGTATGGAAAAACAATTTTGCCAGAGCTGCGGAATGCCTATGGATACGCCTGAACTGTTCGGTA
>RRZT011090171.1_pt1 | contig 17063 bp, 12 predicted proteins | sample 2165551 | NCBI WGS metagenome assembly RRZT01 (sample SAMN10456910, study PRJNA506462) | wastewater metagenome | biome: wastewater; feature: sludge; material: wastewater sludge; isolation source: wastewater sludge with Escherichia coli K12::gfp cells carrying plasmid... | place: USA: Moscow, Idaho...
CGGCGTGGACCGGGGCGTCGGCGCGGGCGAGCTGACCGACGCCGGGGCCGACCTGGTGATCTCCGACCTCGAGGAGCTGACCCGATGATCCGCGAGATCGCCGCCGACCCGTTGGACCGGCGCCGCTTCCCGGCCGACCCCTGGCGTTTGGTCGAGGTCGAGTACCGCGAGGGCGACGTCGGCACCACCGAGACGCTGTTCTCCGTCGGCAACGGCTACCTCGGCATGCGCGGCAACCCCGAGGAGGGCCGCACGAGCTACGCGCACGGCACGTTCATCAACGGCTTCCACGAGACCTGGCCCATCAAGCACGCGGAGGAGGCGTTCGGGTTCGCCCACACCGGCCAGACCATCGTCAACGTCCCTGACGCGAAGCTGATGAAGGTCTACGTCGACGACGAGCCGCTCATCCTCTCGATGGCGGACCTCGACTCGTACGAGCGGGCCCTCGACTTCCGCGACGGCAGGCTCACGCGCACGCTGATCTGGCGCACCCCCGCGGGCAAGCGGGTGCAGATCCGCAGCTCGCGCATGGTCAGCTTCACCGACCGGCACCTCGCCCTGATGGAGCTGGAGATCACGCTGCTGGAGGGCGACGCGCCTGTCGTCGTGAACTCGCAGGTGGTGAACCGCCAGGACGGCTTCACCGACTATCGCCGCCCGAACACCGGGGCGGAGGGCTGGGACCCGCGCCGCGCGGCCTCGTTCGGCGAGCGGGTCCTCCTCCCGCAGCTGAACTGGCACGACGAGTCCCGGATGGTGCTGTGCTACCAGGTCGCGCGCTCCGGCATGACGATCGGCGTGGGCGTCGACCACTCCATCGAGACGGCCAACCCGTACGAGTCCGTCACCTCCACGGAGGACGACATCGGCAAGCTCGCCTACCGCATCGAGGCCCGTCAGGGCGTGCCGATCGTGGTGCGCAAGGTGGTGGTCTACCAGACCTCGCGCGGCGTCCCCGCCAGCGAGCTGAACGACCGCTGCCGCCGCACCCTCGACCGGGTCGCCGAGTGGGGCTTCGCGCACTACTACGCGCGGCAGCGCGAGTGGCTCGACGAGTTCTGGCTCAACGCCGACGTCGAGACCGGCGGCCAGCCCGGCATCCAGCAGGCCGTCCGTTGGTGCCTCTTCCAGCTCGCGCAGGCCGCGGCCCGCAGCGACGGGCTGGGCATCCCCGCCAAGGGCGTCACCGGCTCCGGTTACGAGGGCCACTACTTCTGGGACACCGAGATCTACCTCGTGCCGTTCCTCATCTACACCTCGCCGCGCGTGGCGCGCAACGCCCTGCGGTTCCGGGTGAACCTGCTCCCGCAGGCGAGGGAACGGGCCGCTGTCATGTCACAGCGCGGCGCACTGTTCCCGTGGCGCACCATCAACGGCGAGGAGGCCTCCGCCTACTACGCGGCCGGAACCGCGCAATATCACATCGACGCCGACGTCGCCTTCGCCTTCGCGAAGTACCGCGACCTCACCGGCGACACCGCCTTCATGTACCGCGACGGCGCCGCCGTCCTCGTCGAGACGGCCCGGATGTGGGCCGACCTCGGGTTCTGGCGGATCGAGGCCGGGGGCGCGCGCTCGTTCCACATCCACGGCGTCACCGGCCCCGACGAGTACACCGCGGTGGTCAACAACAACATGTTCACCAACGTCATGGCGCGGGCGAACCTCCGCACCGCCGCGGCGCTCGTGCGCGAGATGCGCGAGACCGACCTGGAGGCCTACCACCGGCTCGTCGACGACCTGCAACTCGCCGAGGACGAGGTCGCCGAGTGGGACGCGTGCGCCGACGGGATGGTCGTCCTCTTCGACGAGACCTTCGGCATCCACCCGCAGGACGAGAAGTTCCTGACCTCCGAGCTGTGGGACCTCGAGAACACGCCCGACGACAAGCGCCCGCTGCTGCTGAACTACCACCCGCTGGTCATCTACCGGTTCCAGGTGCTGAAGCAGGCCGACGTCGTACTTGGCCTCTTCCTGCAGGGCGACCAGTTCACGCCCGACGAGAAGCGCGCCGACTTCGAATACTACGACCCGATCACCACGGGCGACTCGACGCTGTCGGGCGTCGTGCAGTCGGTGATCGCCGCCGAGGTCGGCTACCAGGAAATGGCCATGCAGTACTTCCTGAGCGGCCTCTACGTCGACCTCGCCGACCTGCACTCGAACGCCCGCGACGGCGTCCACATCGCCTCCACGGGCGGGGTGTGGAACGCGCTGGTCTACGGCTTCGGCGGCCTGCGCGACCATCACGGCAGGATCACGTTCGACCCGCGGCTGCCCCAAGGCTGGTCCCACCTGACGTTCCCCCTCCAGATCCGGGAGTCGCGGCTGCGCGTGCACATCGAGCCGGGATCGGTGACGTTCACCGTCGAGACCGACGGCCCGGTCGAACTGGCGGTCCGCGGGATCCCCTACGTCGTCGTTCCCGGAGAGCCCACCGTCGTCCCGCTGGCCGACCAGGGCCCGCGGCGGGCATCGCTCACCGGAAGCCACCCGCTCGTCGGGCTGCACCGCGAGGACGGCTCGGTCGTTCAGGCCGTGGTGCCGGAATCGCACCTGCAAGACGGCATGGTCAGCGAGGACTAGGGGTGTCGGTCGAGGTGGCGGGCCTCGTCCCCGAGGCCTTCGAGTCCGGCTTCGACGACGGGGCGTTCGCGCTGGTCGGTGACGGCCGGCTGCGCCGCCTTGCCGTGCGCCTCGGCGAGGGCTGGCTGACACAGCGGCCGATCGAGGAGGCCGTCGGCGCGGTCGCGGAGCACGAGGCCGGCGCGCTGGCCCACATCCGGGTGAGCGGTGGTCGTCGGCTGCGGCTGGAGGTCACGCTGGAGTCGGTGTCCGACGACGTGCTCGTGCTTCCCGGGCCGGCCATGCTGGTCGACGGGGAGCGAGGCCCGATCAGCTGGCACGTCGGCGCCTCCGCGGAGATCGTGCTGCCCTCGGAGGAGGGGCCGGGCGTCCTCACGCAGCGCCGAGGGCTCTCCTCGCCGGGCGATGCGCCCGGGGTCAGTTACCCGCTGGGCGAGCAGGTCACCCTCGCGCCGCGGCAGGTCCTCAGCGCCGCCTGGACCTACGAGGCCTACCCTGGAGGGCCGCTCGACGTGCCGGGCGAGCAGTCCTGGCTGCCGCTGGTGCGCTACGTGCCGCTCGGCGAGTCGGTCGAGGTCAGCGCGCCCGACGGCACCGTGACGCTGGAGGGCGAGGGGAGCGTCGACGAGTCGGACGGAGAGTTCGAGATCCATCCGCCGGGCGGCCTCAGCCACATCGTCGTGTGGAGCGCGGCCGGGCCGTCGCGCGTCGAACTGGGTGCCCACCTGAGGTTGGATGAGCTGCGCCACGAGGTCGCCTGGGGCGCCGGCGACTCCGACGTATGGGCATACGTCGCGGCGCGGCACCTGCTGGACGGGCCGCAGAACGAGGTGCTCCTCGACACGGTAGACCGCGTGCTGGCGGAGTACGCGGACCAGCCGACGGCGTGGTCGGTCTGCGCCGCGCAGCTGGCCGTGATGCTCGGCCTTCCGGCCCCGAACCTCGACGAGGCCGCGGCCGCGGTGCTCGCCGGCGGCCGCGCGGATGATGCGATCCTGCTCGCGCTGCACGGCATCGCGCCCGAGGCGCTGGCCGGAGGGTGGCCCGTCGGGGATCTGGCCGAGGCCGGGATCGAGGCCGTCGCGAGCCTCAGCTACGGGCGCCCCCACACCGACGGCCGCCCCGAGCGCGGCCGCGACGTCGCCGTCGCCAAGCTCTTCGCCGCCGCGCTGGGCGAGCGCGAGGAGGGCCTCCACGTCGCCGCGTACGCCCGCTCCGCGGAGGCCCGCCTCCTGTGCCGGCTGACCAAGCGCCCCGACCCGCTGGACATCGCCTGGCTGTCGGTGAACTCGGGGTAAGCGCTGAAAGACGCGCGCCGCGACTTGGAGGCACTTCTGGGAGTCAAGAAGGAGGTCAAAGAGCTTTTGCGGCCGCGCGGGATCTCTGAACGTACAGACTCATCGCCGTCATCTGCATGGCTGCAGCCGAGTAGCAGGTGGCAACGAAGCTGTTGTCATTGAGCGAGACCACGGCGGTGAACCCACCCGGGATCTTCAGTCCGTAGTTCGTGTCGGAGAGTAAGTTCATGGCACCCATTTCGCCATGCTGGACTCCCGAGAGCTCTCGCCACTTCAGGAGATGAAAGTCTGGATGCACACCTTCCATTGCAGTCAGTGAGCGAAGCCTCGGGATCTCATCGGTGAGGATCACCTTCGCCGTCAAGTCCTTGCGGCTCATGTTGAGAACCGTAGCCTCGTCCTCGTAGCGTCGCTTGATCTCACGGTCTCTGGCCTCAGCTCGGAGCACGTCGTCGTGGCCGGCCGCGCCTGAGATCTTGACTATCAACTTGAGTCTCGCGGTGTGTTGGCGTTGCTCCTCCCAAGCGATTCGCAGAGAGCGGCGGAGTCTTTCGCGCTGGTTGTCGGGTTCAAGCATCCAAATCGCGTACAAGCTCGACTCAAACGCTGGACGAACGAGATTCCAGGGTGCGTATGGGCGCGCCCCGATGGAGGCGAGCATCTCCTCCAGTGCCTTCTGATTGTCGCGTGCTGTCTGGATGAGTGGCGGGCCTGGATGTACATCCGCTGACCGGTCCGGCTCACCTCGTCAAATTTCCGATCCGTGAAGCCCATGTCCGTGGTCGAGTGAGTGTCTGACCGATCTGTCTCGTTCTCGAGCGTGTCAAGGCTATGCCAGACGTTCGGTAGATTGCCGAGCTGGAGCTGGCCGACGACTTTGCCAGTCATCCGAATGCCTCATGGAGGTCGCTTCTGAACCGGTCCCAGTTGACCGAGGCCCGTGGCTCGATGAATCCGACGGGGTCGCGTACGACGCCGAGCGCCCAGGTCATGTCGTAGAGTCCGTCCTCTCGGAGCCGCTCGCACATGATGGCCATCCGGTCCAGATAAGACGCTCCGATGAACTCCGGGTCAGGATCCCCAACTCGAGTGCGAACGCCGACAGGACCGGTGACGGCGGGCGTGACCTCCATGAGGAAGACGTAGCCTCGTTTCATGCCCGGTGGCAGGAGGCCGTGCTCTTGGGCGCGGCGTAGGTCTAGTGCGGCGCCGATGACCTCGTCCGCGCGGTTATTGAGATTCTTGCCCTCGGAACCGGTCATGCTCTTGTACTCCATGGCCAGCACGGGGCGGCCTTCGACGGTGACCAGCATGTCCCAGCTCTTGGCTGCTCGATAGTACCCAGGCACGGTAGCGCCCCTGTCGAACCAGGCATCCAGGTACGGTAGGTCCAGTGAATGGAGTTCGTCTAAAAGCAGTTGGTTTATGCCGGCGAGGTGCTTTCCGCCGGTAACGGCCGCGCGTGTGCCGCCCTGGGCGGTGCCTGCCGCCTCCGATACCGTCTGCTGCTCCAGCTTCGTCTTGATCCAGAAATCGACAGCCTCGGTAATGCGGATCCTGTCTGTACTATCCATCGGCCGTCACCGCTCCGGGAACAGGCTTGCGGCAGCGATGCTTGCCCTGACGCGGTCGTGCGCGCGGAAGGCGGAGGCGAGTTCCACAGCGGTCTTGGCCGACACCATTGTGGGCTGGGGTATCCGAACCATTCGTAGGACAGTTGGCTGGAACCGTAGAGTTCCGCCGCGCATCCGAACGCAACGGGCCGCGACCTGGCGCTCGACAGCGTCGGACAGGAGGAGCCCGCCGAGCACGTCCAGATCCCAGACATCCGAGGCGAACCAGGTCAGCCCATGATGAGGATAGAAGCCGGCTGGTACACGGACTGGGTGCGATCGTAGCTTCATGTCTTGCATAACGAGCAGATCGCGCTCTAGCAGGCTGGGGTTGAAGGAATCGATGGTCCTCCACCACGTTGCGGCCCGCTTGGCTACGTTTCGACTCCTGAGGCGTTCGCCGTGGTGCTCGTAGAAGCTACGGAGCTTCGGGTAGTCGGCGATGTCGACTAGCGAGCGCCCATGCCAAGGGCTGACTAGGTGTTCGCCGGTCCACTCGAACCGGGGCCCCTTGATTGCACCAGGCGTGACCATGGGAACTAGCCTGCTCGGCTCCACGTCTGCCTGCTTCTGGATGTAGATCTTGTCCGCACCGGTCGCGATTCCGATCCCAACCTTCACGTCTGCCCGCTCCAGCGCGGGCAAGTCATCGAGTGCTGATAGCCAAGCGAGGTCGTCGGGGCTGCCATCCGGCCAGACCGCGTCGGTAGTGTGCCAATGCTCCATTCGGGCAGCCTCGGCATCTGGGCTGCTCCAACGCGAAGTCTCGCCTCTGCGCCAGCGGAGATAGTCACTGGCGGCCGACTCAGCGAAGAGCTCGCCAGCGGTAGCGACTGTGACCTTGCTCTGCTTGCCGCGGCGCAGGTTCACAATGGCGGGGTAAGCGCTCACCTTGTCATCGAACGCGTCGGCGTCATGCATAACCAGGACGTCATCGACGGCGAACTCGCGTACGACCTTGGCCCGCAGATCGCGTCCGTAGCCATTGCGCATCCACCTGTCCGCGCAGATATAGAGCAACCGGCCACCAGGACGCAGAACATCCATCCCCTTCTCGAAGAACCCAACGAAGATGTCCGCGCGGCCCGTCATGGTCGGGCACACGTGACGGTAGAAGGCGAGGAGTGCGGGGTCGAGGTTTTCCACGCGAATGTAAGGCGGATTCCCAATCACGAGATCGGCCTCAGGAACATCGGCAAGGAGGAAGTCCCCGACCTGAAACCACGCTTCGGCCAGTTCCTCGGCGATCGGGCACCCGGCGGAGTCGAGGATGCTTCGCGCGATGGCGCGGCAGTTCTGAACGTGCTCCGCACGAAGGTCGTAGCCGCGGAGGGAGTCGCGCAGTTCGTGCCAGGGCGCGCCGGATGCTGCAAGGCGTTCGACGATGGGTCCGACGAAGGCCCCGCCCCCGACGCTGGGCTCGACCACGCGCAGGCGCGACACGTCGCCCCGGTACTCGGCCATGTCGAGCATCAACTCGACGACCCAGCGGCGGGTGAACACTTCGCCCGTGGTCGTTACTGTCATCACAACCTCCGACTGCGACGCTAGTGGCCGGTACTGACACTTCTGCGTGAGTCGGGGCGACAGGACTCGAACCTGCGGTCTCCTGCTCCCAAAGCAGGCGCGCTAGCCACTACGCTACGCCCCGGGGTGAGACCGCCGAGCCTGGGTGGTGCCAGGCCCGACGGTTTCGAGCGGATGACGGGAATCGAACCCGCGTAGCTAGTTTGGAAGACTAGGGCTCTACCATTGAGCTACATCCGCAGAACCGCAGACCAGCCTACCAGTGCTCGGCGTCGAGGCCCAGTTGCCGATGCTGGCATTTTGGGGCGGCGAGCCGAAGTCCTCGATTTTTCGTTTCGCGTAAATTGCCTCTCGGCTATGAGAACCGAGGCTCCTGCGCTGCTGCCCATCTTCCGTAGTCGCGCGCAAGCGGATCTTCTCGCCTGGCTGTATCTCCATCCCGGGCAGCGGTTCACGCTCACGGATCTTGCGCAGCGAGTTGACACGTCTGTCCCGACGGTGCATCGCGAGGCGAAGCGTCTGGTTGAGGCGCGACTGGTGACCGAAGATGTGCAGGGACGGAACCGGCTCCTCGGCGCGAATCTCAGTCATCCCGCGGCTTCGCCACTAGGCCGGTTGCTGGAGGTGACGTTTGGTCCGCGTCACGTCGTCGCGGAGGAGTTCTCGGGCATTCCTGGCGCGGAACGGGTCTTGATCTTTGGCTCCTGGGCGGCTCGCTACGCTGGCGAGAGCGGGCATGCTCCGAACGACATTGACGTCATGGTGATCGGCGATGACGTCGATCGGGGCGACCTGTACGACGCGAGCGACCGCGCGCAGCAGCGGCTGGGCCTTCCGGTGAACCCGGTGATGCGCACGCCGAGCCAGTGGGAGGACGCTGGTGACAGGTTATCGCGTCAAGTACGCGAGCAACCAGTGGTCGATGTGACAGCAACGCGGGAGGCCGTGTGATGCCTTCGCCTTACGGTCACCGCGCTCCTGCAACAGGGGCTGCGTCCGACAACGTCAGGTGGCCATCGAGCTGGCTCAGACCGCCAGCCCCAAGAACTCGCGGATCGCGGGGGTCTCGCGGCGGGCCTGGGTGAGGCCCGAATCGAAGACGGCGCCCAGCTTCGCGATGTCGCGTTCGGAGTTCTCGATCGGCATGGTCTCCGGGAACAGCAGGTACGCCCTGCCCTGGCGCTCCAGCTCCAGGAGCTCGTCGAGGGTCCGGTTGTAGTTCGCAGGGCGCGCGAGGAGCGCCCGGGCGACCTCGGGGTACCGGCGGAACAGCGCCGTGAGCGCTGCGGGCAGCCGGACGGGGGGCTTTCGATACCCGCGTGGCCGGGTGAAGACCACCAGGAACTTGTCGAAGCCGTCCTGCTGCGCCGCATCCAGCGCGATGCCTCCGGTAGGGCCGAGGGCGCCGTCGACGAAGTCGTCGCCGTCGATCTCGGTGATCGGCATCAGCAGCGGCATGGTCGACGACGCCCGCACCTTGCGCATCAGCTGCAGCTTGGGCTGGAGCTCGTCGCGGCCCCAGTAGAACATCCGCCCGTCGCGACACCGGAAGCCGCCGACGCGCACCTGCGCCGGGTTGTTCAGGAACGTGTCGTAGTCGAGGGGCAAGAACTGGCCGGGGTCCGAGGTCTGCTCGTAGATCCAGTCGGAGTGGAACATCCCCTTGCCGCGGAGCCAGGTGCGGAGCCCGCCGAACTGGGGATCGGTCACGATGTCGACGAACGAGCGCCGGGACCGCGCCGGGTCCCGCGAGACGTAGTTGACGAGGCAGCTGGAGCCCGCGGAGATCCCGCCGACCCAGCCGCAGAACACCTCGGCCTCCAACAGCGCGTTGATGACGCCCGACGTGAAGCTGCCCCGCATGCCGCCGCCCTCGAAGATCAGCGCCGTGTCCGGGGCGTTCGGGACGAGGTCGGCGTGGGTCGGCACGACCGCCATCCTATTGACCTCGCGCGCACAGATCTCCGTATGCGTCGAGGTAGCGTCACATGGGCCCTTCGCCGATGCATGCGGAGATTTGTGCACGGCCGGGGGAGGGCGAGTAGGTGCGATTGGAGCCCCGCGCGTGTGCCGGTAGAGTGTCCGGCGGCAATCTTTCGTCTTTCAGGAGTCCATTCGTGCCTAGCACCGCAGAGAAGCTGAGCCCGACGCGGGTCAAGCTCACCATCGAGATCCCGTTCAGCGACCTCAAGCCCCACCTCGACAAGGCCTACAAGGACATCGCCGAGCAGGTCAACATCCCCGGTTTCCGCAAGGGCAAGGTGCCCGCCGCGGTCATCGATCAGCGGTTCGGCCGCGGTGTCGTGCTGCAGGAGGCGATCAACGACGCGATCCCCCCGGCGTACAACGCGGCGATCGACGAGGCCAAGGTCATCCCGATGGCGCAGCCCGAGGTCGAGGTCACCAAGCTGGAGGACAAGGAGCTCATCGAATTCGTCGCCGAGGTCGACGTCCGCCCGGAGATCTCGCTGCCGGACTTCGCGACCGTGACCGCCACCGTCGACAACGTCGAGGACCTCGACGAGATGGTCCAGGAGCGCCTCGACATCCTGCGTGAGCGCTTCGCCACGACCACCGAGGTCGACCGCGCCGCCGCCGACGGCGACGTGCTGAACATCGACCTGGTCGCCTCGCAGGACGGCGAGCCGCTCCCCGAGGCCACCGCCGAGGCCATCACGTACAAGATCGGCCAGGAGAACATGCTCGAGGGCCTCGACGCCGCGGTCACCGGGCTCACGGCGGGCGAGTCCGCCACGTTCACCTCGACCCTGGTAGGCGGCCAGTTCCGCGGTCAGGACGCCGAGATCGCCGTCACCGTCAACTCGGTCTCGGAGCAGGAGCTGCCCGAGGTCGATGACGAGTTCGCCCAGCTCATCTCCGAGTTCGACGCCGTCGAGGACATGCTGGCCGACCTCCGCAAGGGCGTCGAGCAGCAGGCCAAGGCCGAGCAGCTCGCCGACGCGCGCGACAAGGTCCTCGAGGCCGTCCTCGAGGTCACCTCGTTCGACCTGCCCGAGGGCGTCCTGAAGAACGAGCAGGAGGCGCGCCGGGGCGAGGTGCGTCGCCAGCTCGCCAACGGCGGCCTCACCGTCGAGCAGTACCTCGAGCAGGCGGAGGACGAGGACGCCGAGGACGAGGACGCGTTCTGGGCGACCATCGACGAGCGCGCCGAGCAGGCCCTCAAGGCCCAGGTGGTTCTCGACGTCTTCGCCGACGAGAACAAGGTCGACGTCTCGCAGCAGGAGCTCACCGAGCTGATCTTCCGCAAGGCGCAGCAGAACCGCACCTCGCCGCAGGACGAGATCAACCACATGATGGAGCACGGCCACATGCAGGAGTGGATGCAGGAGGTCCGGCGCAGCAAGGCGCTCGCCGCGATCGTCGCCGCCGCCTCCGTGACCGACGCCGACGGCAACGTCGTCGAGACCGCGCTCGCGGCCGAGGAGGAGCCCGAGGAAGAGGCGCCCGCCGTCGAGATCATCGGCGCGGACGACGCCGAGTGAGGTAACCCCGCTCGACGAGATCGCCGTCGACCCCACCCGGGTCGGCGGCGATCCGCTTTTCCGGCCGCTGCATCCCGTCGGCGGGACCTCGCCGTCCGTTCTCAGTGAACATCGCGCCGTCTCCCTTGGGCGGTTGCGATTAGCCGGTAAGTTAGGCGAGTGACTCAGACTCGAATCGACGACCCCCGCATGGCGGGCCCCGGTGGCGGCCTCGGGATGACGGACAACGTCTACCAGGCTTTGCTGGCCAACCGGATCATCTTCCTCGGTTCAGAGGTGCGCGACGAGAACGCCAACGCGATCTGCGCGCAGATGCTCCTGCTGAACGCCGAGGACCCCCACAAGGACATCTACCTCTACATCAACTCTCCCGGCGGCTCGGTCGACTCCGGCATGGCGATCTTCGACACCATGCAGTGGATCAGCAACGACGTCGCCACCGTCGCCATGGGCCTCGCGGCCTCGATGGGGCAGTTCCTGCTGTCGGCAGGCACCCCCGGCAAGCGGTTCGCGCTCCCGCACAGCCGCATCATGATGCACCAGCCCTCCGGCGGGCTCGGCGGCACGGCCTCGGACATCCGGATCCAGGCCGAGCAGTCGCTGCACATCAAGCGGACCATGGCGGCCCTCATCGCGAAGCACACCGGCCAGACCGTCGAGCAGATCGAGGCCGACTCGGACCGCGACCGCTGGTTCACCGCGGAGCAGGCCCTCGAGTACGGCTTCATCGACCACGTCTACGAGCGCGCCTCGCAGATCGCCACGGAGGCACCGAACCAGTGATGACCACCAACCTCATGCCCCAGGGCATCGCGCCGAAGGGCCCGGAAATGAACTACTACATCCCGCAATGGGAGGAGCGCACCAGCTACGGCGTGCGCCGCGTCGACCCGTACACCAAGCTGTTCGAGGACCGCATCATCTTCCTCGGCACCCCCATCAACGACGACGTGGCCAACGCGGTCATGGCGCAGCTGCTGTGCCTGCAGTCGATGGACCCCGAGCGGCAGATCTCGATCTACATCAACTCGCCCGGCGGCTCGTTCACCGCGCTGACCGCCATCTACGACACGATGCGCTACATCAAGCCCGACATCCAGACGGTGTGCCTCGGGCAGGCCGCGTCGGCCGCCGCGGTGATCCTCGCGGCGGGCACGAAGGGCAAGCGCCTCGCGCTGCCCAACTCGCGCATCCTGATCCACCAGCCGGCCACCGAGGGCGGCTACGGGCAGTCGTCGGACCTGGAGATCCAGGCGAAGGAGATCCTGCGCATCCGCTCCCTCATGGAGGAGATGCTGGCCTCCGACACCGGCCAGGACGTGGCGAGGGTCAGCCGCGACATAGAGCGCGACAAGTACCTGACGGCCATCGAGGCCAAGGAGTACGGCATCGTCGACGACATTCTTCCCTCGCTGAAGGAACTCGGCTAACCGACGAGGACAAGGGCCGCGGCGGCTGGGTGTGTCCGCCCAGCCGCGGCGGCGCCCCCGGGTAGGGTGGCATCTGTATCCAAGGACCTCACCGAAGGAGGGTAGGCGGCGTGGCACACATCAGCGAGTCCAGCGAGCTCTTCAAGTGCAACTTCTGCGGGAAGAGCCAGAAGCAGGTCAAGAAGCTGATCGCCGGGCCGCACGTCTACATCTGCGACGAGTGCATCGGGCTCTGCAACGAGATCATCGAGGAGGAGTTCCCGTCGTCGAACGAGTCCGTGCTCGACGACGAGCTCCCGAAGCCCCGCGAGATCCGCGACTTCCTCGACTCGTACGTGATCGGCCAGGACAGGGCGAAGAAGACCCTCTCGGTGGCGGTCTACAACCACTACAAGCGCATCCAGGCCACGCGGGCGCCCCAGGGCCGCCGCGGCGAGCACGACGACGTCGAGGTCGGCAAGTCGAACATCCTGCTGATCGGCCCCACGGGCTGCGGCAAGACGTACCTCGCCCAGACGCTCGCGCGCATGCTCAACGTGCCCTTCGCCATGGCCGACGCGACGGCGCTCACCGAGGCGGGCTATGTCGGCGAGGACGTCGAGAACATCCTGCTCAAGCTCATCCAGGCCGCCGACTTCGACATCGCGAAGGCCGAGACGGGGATCATCTACATCGACGAGATCGACAAGGTGGCCCGCAAGTCCGAGAACCCCTCGATCACGCGCGACGTGTCGGGCGAGGGCGTGCAGCAGGCGCTCCTGAAGATCCTCGAGGGCACCGTCGCCTCCGTCCCGCCGCAGGGCGGCCGCAAGCACCCCCACCAGGACTTCCTCCAGATCGACACCACGAAGGTGCTGTTCATCGTCGGCGGCGCCTTCGCGGGGCTGGAGACGATCATCAACCAGCGCGTCGGCAAGCGGCCGCTCGGGTTCAACGCCTCCGCGGAGGCTCGGCGCCCGGACGCCGACCCCTTCTCGCTGGTGCGCCCCGAGGACCTCCACAGCTTCGGCCTCATCCCGGAGTTCATCGGCCGCCTGCCGATGATGACCACCGTCGAGCCGCTCGATCGCGACGCGCTCACCCGCATCCTCATCGAGCCCCGCAACGCGCTGACCCGCCAGTTCCAGAAGCTCTTCGACCTCGACGGAGTCCAGCTCGACTTCGAGGAGGACGCCGTCGAGGCGATCGCCGACAAGGCGCTGATCCGCGGCACCGGCGCGCGCGGGCTGCGGGCCATCCTCGAGGAGCTGCTGCTCGACGTGATGTTCGACGTCCCCTCGGAGGACGACATCGCGCAGGTCATCGTGACGAAGGCGTCGGTCGACGGCGTCGAGGAGCCGATCCTCGTGCCGCGCGCCAAGCTGGCGCGGCGTCGCACCCTTTCGGCCTGACCCCGTCTCGGGGACTGCCCGAAGGCCCGGTTTTTCGGTCGGTGGGGCGCGGTATCCTCGCCCTCATGGTCTACTCCCGCTACCCCCATCTGCACCGTGACAACGTGGTGTTCGTCGCCGACGACGACCTCTGGCTCGGCCCGCTCTCGGGTGGGCGGGCCGCGCGGATCACGCTGGGGGAGGCCGCCCCGCGCAACCCGCGGTTCTCGCCGGACGGCAACAGGATCGCGTTCACGTCGACCACCGAGGGCGGCTGGGACGCCTACGTCGTCGAGCTCGACGGCGGCACGCGCCGGCTGACCTGGCTGAGCGCAGGCAGGATGCTCGTCTCGGGCTGGCTCGACGATGATCACATCCTGCTCTGCTCGGACCACCAGGCGGTGCACCGGACGGACGCCCGCCTCTACTCCCTTTCGCTCGACGGGCACCTTGAGCGCCTGCCCTGGGGCGCGGCCACGGCGGCGGCGGTCAGCCGCAAGGGCCGCGTGGCCGTGGCGTCGGCGAACTTCCGCGACCCGTCGGGCTGGAAGCGGTACCGCGGGGGCATGGCAGCCCAGCTGCACGTCTCCAAGGACGGCACGGGTGACTGGCAGCGGGTGCTGCGGGACGTCCACGCCGGCCTCTTCTGGCCCACCTGGGTGGGGGAGCGGCTGGTCTTCACCTCCGACCTCGGCGACGGGCCGGACGTCCAGGCCCAGGTGTGGTCCGTCAACTCGTCCGGCCAGGACCTGCGCCAGCACACCTTCCACACGGCCGACGACGGCTATGTCCGCGACGCCGCGAGCGACGGCACGGGCGTCGTCTATCACGCGCGCGGCCGGCTGTTCCATCTCGCGGGCCTCAAGGCCGAGCCGCAGCCGATCGAGCTGACCACCGCCGTCGGCCGGCCGCGGCCCGTCCAGGTGGCCCCCACGGATCGGCTCGACGCCATCGCCCCGGACCACGGCGGCGACGCCTCCCTCGTCGAGTGGCGGGGCGCGGCCTACCTCCTCACGCACCGCGGCGGCCCCGCCCGGGCGCTCGCCGACGCTCCCGGCGTCCGCGTCCGGGAGCCGCACTTCCTCGACCAGACCGGCCGGGGCGTCTGGGTCAGCGACGTCGACGGCGAGGACTGCCTGGAGATCCGCCAGATCGACGGCGACGCCAAGCCGCGCCGCGTCGGCGCAGGGCGGCTCGGCCGCGTTCTCACGCTGGAGCCGGGGCCGAAGGGCGCGAAGGTCGCGGTTGGCAGCCACGACGGCACCGTGTCGCTCGTCGACGTGGCGCGCGGCTCGGTGAAGCGGGTCGGGCGCTCGGCCGTGGGCGAGGCCACCGGCTTCGCGTGGTCGCCCGACGGCCGCTACGTGGTGTGGCGCACCGGGATCGGCAACGAGGGGTTGCTCGGCCAGCTGGTCGGCTACGACCTCAAGACGGAGAAGGCGTTCACCCTCACCAGGGGCCAGTTCAACGACTTCTCGCCGGTCTTCACCCGCGACGGCAAGTACCTCTGCTTCCTGTCCAGCCGCACGATCGACCCGTCCTACGACGAGCTCGGGTTCGACCTCTCCTTCACCAACACGGTGCGGCCCTGGCTCGCGCCGCTGAGCGCGCTCGAGCCCGCCCCGTTCGGCCCGGCGGCCGACGGCTGGCCGTTGAGCGAGCCGGAGGACAAGGACGAGAAGGACGGCGCCGTGCCCGCCTCGGGCGATGCCGAGACCCCGGCGGAACCCGAGCCGGGGATCGAGCTCGACGTCGAGGGGTTCGAGGACCGCATGGTGCCGTTCGCGGTGCCCTCCGGGCGCTACACCGCCCTCCAGGCGACCAAGGAGGGCGTGGCCTGGCTCACCCTGCGCGCCTTCGGCGAGCTGGGCGCCGCCCGGGCCGGCGTCGACGGCGAGGTCAAGGACGCCGTCGAGCACTACTCGTTCAAGACCCGCAAGGCCACGACCGTCGTCGACTCCTGCGACGGCGCCGCCGTCTCCGGCGACGGCGAGCGCCTCGTGGTGCGCAGCGGCGAGGACGTGTGGGTGCAGCCGTCCGAGCACGCCCCCGGCGAGGACGACGACACCCGCGTGAACGTCGACCTCAGCAGGCTGCGCCGAGGTCTCGACCCCGCCGCCGAGTGGCGGCAGATGTTCGAGGAGAACGCGCGCCTCATGCGCGACCACTTCTGGCGGGAGGACTTCGACGGCGTGGACTGGGCCGCGGCCGTCGCCCGCTATCGTCCGCTGCTCTCCGACATCGCGACGCACGACGACCTCGTCGACGTGCTCTGGGAGACCGTCGGCGAGCTCAACACCTCGCACGCCTACGTGGTGCCGCCGCTCGGCGGCGACGACGCCCCGCGGGTCGCGCACCTGGGCGCCGAGTACGCGCGCAACGCGAAGGGCGAGGTCGTCATCACCCGCGTGCTTCCGGGCGAGACGTCGGACCCCTCGGCCCGCTCGCCGCTGCGCGCCGCGGGCGTGGCCGCGCAGCCGGGCGACGTGATCGTCGCGGTGGACGGCCGCCCCACGACGGGCACGCCGTCGATCGGGGCCCTGCTCCTGGGCGCGGCGGACAAGGTCGTCGAGCTCACGTTGGCGCGGGGCAGGCAGAAGCGCAGGGTGGCCGTGGTGCCGACGGCGCGCGAGACGTCGCTGCGCTACCACGAGTGGGTCGCGGGGCGCGTCGAGTACGTGGCGCGCGCGACCGAGGGCCGCGTCGGCTACATCCACGTGCCCGACATGGTCGCCAACGGCTGGGCGGAGTTCCATCGCCTGGTCGACCGGGCGATGCGCTGCGAGGCGGTCGTCGTCGACGTCCGGTTCAACGCCGGCGGGCACACGTCAGAGCTGGTCATCGAGCGCCTGATGCGCCGCGCGATCGGCTGGATGGGCGGGCGCCACCACGACCTTCCCGTCAGCTACCCGCAGCAGGCGCGCCGCGGCCCGGTGGTGTTCGTCACCAACCGCTTCGCCGGCTCCGACGGCGACATCGTGACCGCGGCCGCCCAGAACCTCGGGCTCGGCCCGGTGGTGGGGGAGCGCAGCTGGGGCGGCGTCGTCGGCATCGACGGCCGGTTCACGCTGGTCGACGGCACCGAGGTCACCCAACCGCGCTACTGGACCTACTTCGACAAGCAGGGTTTCGGGCTGGAGAACCACGGCGTCGACCCCGACGTTGTGGTCGAGATGGGCCCGGGGGACTGGGAGTCGGACGTCGACGCGCAACTGGACGCGGCCGTCGAGTTGGCATTGGGCGCGCTCGCCGAGCGGCCGGCCTCGCGGCCGCCGACGTTCGAGCGGCCGCGGTTCGCTTAACGAGACCCGGGCTTCCACGATTGCGCCCTAGCGTGTAAGTTGCCCTGAAACGGACCTTCCGTACCGGTCCGTTGACGGGCACTTCTCCCTCGTCCGAAAGCGACTGCCTAGGGGAGAACTGTGCCCAAGCGACACCTGTTCCGCGCGCTGTGCGCGACACTGACGACGCTGCTCGTGATCGGCCTCGCGGGGATTCCGCGGCCGGCCGCCGCCATCACCTGGTACGCGAAGCCGTGCATCGGCTTTGATCAGTGCGAGGACCGGGGCTATGGCAACGGCGGCTACAGCGCGGTGTACAAGAAGGCCCACTGGAACATGTACGGCGGGCACAACTGCACCAACTACGTGGCCTACCGGCTGGGCAAGCGGGGGGTTCCGCAGTTCACCGTCCCCGGCCGTGGGAACGCCAGGTACTGGGGCGAGCACGCCCG
>RRZT010073623.1_pt1 | contig 17052 bp, 13 predicted proteins | sample 2165551 | NCBI WGS metagenome assembly RRZT01 (sample SAMN10456910, study PRJNA506462) | wastewater metagenome | biome: wastewater; feature: sludge; material: wastewater sludge; isolation source: wastewater sludge with Escherichia coli K12::gfp cells carrying plasmid... | place: USA: Moscow, Idaho...
CAGCGGGATGGCAATGACGTGGAAGGAGAAGAAACGGTTTAGCGTTGCGTCGCCGATCACATAGTCGCCGCGAATCCAGATTGAGAGAGATTCGCCAATCCACGGGATCGCCGAAAACAGATTCACGATAACCTGCGCGCCCCAGTAAGACATCTGCCCCCACGGCAGAAGGTAGCCCATGAAGGCCTCGGCCATCAGGCAAAGGAAGATCAGGATGCCAAACACCCAGATCAGTTCGCGTGGTTTGCGATAAGAGCCATAAAGCAAGCCCCGGAACATATGCAGATAGACGACGACAAAAAAGGCCGAGGCGCCGGTCGAATGCATGTAACGGATCAACCAACCCCAGTTGACGTCACGCATGATGTATTCGACGCTGGCAAAGGCTACCGGAACACCGCTGGCATTAAGCGCGGCATCCGGCTTGTAGAACATCACCAGAAAAATTCCGGTAATGATCTGCATCGACAGAACGACAATGGCCAGGCTGCCGAAGAAATACCAGAAGTTGAAGTTTTTCGGTGCGTAATACTCGGATAAATGCGAACGCCACATCGAAGTAGCCGGAAAACGGGCATCAACCCATTGCAGCACGTTGCCGATCAGCGTGCCGTCCGACTTGTACTTTTCGTAACCGTTGTCAGCAGCCATCGTTCACACCTCTTTCCTGTCTTCGCCGATCAGGATGCGCGTATCCGAGAGATACGTGTGCGGCGGCACGATAAGGTTGGTTGGCGCCGGCTTGTTCTTGAACACGCGACCGGCGAAATCAAAGGTTGAACCGTGGCAAGGACATATGAACCCCCCCTGCCAGTCCTCGCCCATCCCATCCTCATTGCCATGCTTGAATTTCGACGTCGGCGAGCAGCCAAGATGCGTACAGATGCCCACCGCAATAAGGATGTTCGGCTTGATCGAGCGCGTTTCATTTTTGCAGTATTCGGGCTGTTGCTTTTCTTCCGACTTCGGGTCGGCCACCGCGTTATCGAGCTTGGTTAGCGTGTCGAGCATTTCCTGGCTGCGGTTGATGATCCATACCGGCTTGCCGCGCCATTCGACCGTTTTCATCTGCCCAGGAGCCAGATCGGCAATATCCACCTCAACCGGCGCACCAGCAGCTTTGGCTCGCTCGGAAGGAAGCATGCTGGACAGAAACGGGACTATCGCAGTCACGGCGCCGGCTCCGCCAACAGCGGCAGTAGCGACGAGCAAACGCCTTTTCCCGCAATCCACTTTGCCTTCTGTACTCATCGTACCAATCCTTAGAGCGCTATAAGCGATGCTGTAAACACAAGGGTTGGATTATACGCCGAACTTGCCTCCAATTGTAAGTGGAAACACGCCAAGTCCCTATTCTGCAAGAGATTTTCGCTCGCGGACCGCTTGCGCCAAAGTACTGGAATCGACGTATTCGAGCTCTCCGCCAACGGGAACGCCGCGCGCTATTCGTGAGACTTTGATGGCGCGGCTTTTGAGCATTTCCGACAGATAATGCGCCGTGACTTCGCCTTCATTAGTGAAATTGGTGGCCAGAATAACCTCTTTCACCACACCATCACTGGCACGCGTCAGTAACTGTTCTAGCTGCAATTCACGCGGGCCAATACCATCTAGCGGCGAAACGCGTCCCATCAAAACGTAATACAAGCCCGAATACGCATGGGTCTGCTCCATCATGTTCATATCGACCGGGGTTTCGACCACGCAAAGCAGACGTGGGTCACGCTTGCCTGACTGGCAGAGCTCGCAGATATCGGCTTCGGTAAAGGTGTTGCAGCGCTGACAATGACGTAGCGCACCGAGCGCGAGCTGCAAAGCATCGGCAAGTTGCTGCGCTCCTTGCCGGTCGCGTTGCATCAGGTAGTAAGCCATGCGCTGCGCAGATTTCGGCCCTATGCCCGGCAAACAGCGCAACGCCTCGACCAAAGACTCGAGGCTGGAGGGGGGGGACATCAGAACGGCAACTTCATCCCGGCTGGCAGATTCATCCCTGCGGTAAATCCGGCCATACGTTCCTGCGACACTTCTTCGGCACGTCGCATGGCATCGTTTAGCGCAGCTGCAACGAGGTCTTCAAGCATTTCTTTGTCGTCCATTACCGATGGATCAATGGTTACACGACGCACGGAATGAGCGCAGGTCATCAACACCTTGACCATGCCGGCGCCAGACTGCCCTTCCACCTCCACTTGGGCAAGCTGCTCCTGCGCTTTTTTCATGTTCTCCTGCATCTGCTGAGCCTGCTTCATCAGGCCGGCGATTCCGCCTTTCATCATTGCGATTTCCTCAATCAAAAATTAAACGGGTTTTATGGAAGATTCAATCAGCGTCGCGTCAAACAAATCGATGACGTCACGCACAAACTCATCCTGTTCAACCGCCGCTACAGCGCGGTCTTGACGTTCGACCTTCTGACGCTGAGCGGCCGCGGCCGGCGTATCGCCTGCCGCCTCCTCAAGCTCAATCAGCAATTGCATCGGACGACCATAGTATTCGGAGAGTGTTTGCTGAAGCTTGTCTTGCGCGGGCTTCAACTGCAAATGGCGGTGCGTCGGCGAAAGACCAAGGACAATCTGCTTATCCTCGACACGAAGCAGCAGGCAATGCTGCCCGAGCTCGCGCGCCATACCGCTCAGTTTGAGCGCGGCGAGGATACTGTACCAATCGTCGCCCTCCGCAGGCGTCGTCTGTGGCGACTTTGCGACCGTGGCAGCCGGTACGTCCTGCACGATCTCGGTGAGTGTCGACTCTGATGTAAGCTCAGGGACAGGGTCGGATGAGCCTGAAGCTGCCTGAACGGACGTTTCTTTGGCGACGGTGCCAGAGAACGGCTTGGGCTGCGCAACAGGCTTGTTTACGGTGCCTTCACCAGGCAAAGCCGGACGAAAAACGTGCAAACGTAACAGCGTCATGACAAAGCCAGCCTGCTCATCGGGCGCCAAGGGCAGTTCTTTTCGCCCATGAACCGCAATCTGGTAGCCCAATTGCACGAACTCCGGGTCAAGACGCGCAGCCAGGTCAAGAATCCGCCCTCGCTCGGGCAGATCGTCGGCAATAGCTTGTGGCGCCAGTTGCGCCACCTGCAAACGGGTAAACAGACTGGCCAATTCCTGCAGCGCTTCGTCGAACGACAAGCTGCGTGTTGCCATATCTTCCGCCACTTGCAGCATACCGGCGGCGTCACCGGCCAAAAGGCAATCGAGTATCGAAAACAGATAATCCAGATCGACCGTGCCGAGCATGTCGCGCACTTGCGCTTCTTCAACCTTGCCTGCGCCGTGCGCAATCGCCTGATCAAGCAGCGACAAGGCATCACGCATGCTGCCCGAGGCAGACCGCGAAAGCAGGTTCAAGGCGCCGTTCTCGGCGCTAATCGCCTCAATACCGAGAATGTGCTTCAAATGACCTGTGATCAACTGCGGCGTCATTTGTTTAAGATTGAATTGCAGGCAACGCGAAAGTACTGTGACCGGGATTTTTTGTGGATCGGTTGTCGCCAATATGAATTTGACGTGTTCGGGCGGCTCTTCCAGAGTCTTTAACATAGCATTGAAGGCCGAGTTCGAGAGCATGTGAACTTCGTCAATAACGTAAACCTTAAAACGGCCACGCGTCGGCGCATAAACAGCGTTTTCGAGCAACTGCCGCATTTCATCGACTTTTGTGTTGGTTGCCGCGTCAACCTCAAGCAGATCGACAAATCGACCCGAATCAATTTCGGTACATGCAGAACAGACGCCGCACGGTGTGGCAGTAATTCCGGTTTCGCAATTGAATGACTTGGCCAGAATTCTCGCTAGTGTGGTTTTACCGACACCACGCGTCCCCGTGAATAAATACGCATGGTGTAGCCGCTTTTCAGTCAAGGCATGGGTCAATGCGCGAACAACGTGTTCCTGCCCGACCAGGCTGTCAAACGTTTTCGGCCGCCATTTTCGTGCTAGTACTTGATAAGTCATGGCGCGATTTTACTCTCGATTAGGCGCCAGAACAGCGAGAAACACGGATTCGAATTTTCCGGCAATAATGGCTACAGCTGAAGATCCCGTGTTACCTGAAGATATCTGAGTTTTTTGGCAAAGGCATGGCGTGCGCGCAAACGCGGGTCGGTGACGACATCCCCGATCGTCTCGCCAAGCACCATAACCACACCCAGCAGCGGCAAAACCAGCATCAAACCAGCCACGCCCGCGACAGCACCACCAACAAAAATCATCACAACAGTAAGTAGCGGATGTAGCTTCAGGCTTCGCCCAATGGTCATCGGCATGAAAATAAAATCATCGAGCAAACGCACCAAAACGAACAATCCGATGGCTGCGTAAGCCATGGCTGGATCTCCGGGAAAATCGGTAGCCGCTACCAGCACGACCAGCAAACACCCCAAAATCGAACCGACATACGGAACCCAAGCCAAAATTGCAGTGACCAGGCCAAGTACAAGCGGCGCGGACACTCCGATAATCGACAGCCCGAAAGCAAGACACAGCGCATCGAGCCCGGTTAGCTTGATCAAGCCTTGAAAGTAGAGCCTGGCCGTGCAATCGACCTGATCCAGCAAATAGAGCGTTCGCTCGAAAAAAGCATTAGGAACGGCCTTACTTAGAAATTTCTTGAAACGCCAACCGTCACGCAAAAAGAAAAAGGCAAGAAACGGGGCCAGTAGCAGTGATGGAAACCACGCGGCGGCGGTCAACGCCGCTTCCGCCAAGTACGTTCCGGCGAGCCTGTCTCCCAATTGAGTTGTTTGTTGGGTTAGTTGCTCGCTTAAATGCGCCTTGGCGGCGAAGGAGTAATTGCGCTCGGCCCAGACCAAAGTTTCCGCGACAAAACGCAAGCCGCCTTCAATATAACGCGTTCCGGAATCCTGCCACGACACGAGTTGCGCACTAATACGCGGGAATAGCATGAGAAGGACAGCAATCGCCACAGCAAAGGCACCGCCGCTGACCATCGCCGCCGACGCGTCACGCGACATACCCGCGAGGACAAGACGCTGCTGCAAGGGGAAAAGCAGGTAGTAGCCGATCAAGCCAAACAAAAACGGAACGACCAACCAGAGAATTTTCTGAAAGAGAAAAAGAAGCAGGCAAGTCGCCACGAGAATGACGAGCCAGACAAACGGCCCTGAACGATATGGTTCGCCCTTCATAGCACCTCTTGGTTTCCACCCATGGTGCTCCGCAAGCGCAAACCGAGGTGACGTGCGAGTTGCAGTGAAATTTTCGATGCGATTAGCGCATGCGAGTTCATCAGGCCAAGGAAATCACCGCGGAAGAATACGGCTAACGTGCAATCATCTGCTGCTCGCGCCTGAGCTGAACGTGGCGCGCTGTCGAGCAAAGCCAACTCGCCAAAAAAACTTCCTTGTTCAAGCGTGGCAATGGTCTTCGCTTCTGGCTGTTGGGTGCAGATCAGCACGTTGCCCTTGAGAATGAAGTAAATCGCCTGGCCCTCCTCGCCTTCATCGAATACCACCTCGTCTTTCAGATAGCTACGTTCATGTACGTAACCATCGACGATTTTCATCTCGCGGTGCGTTAGATCCACGAACAGCGAGAGCTTTTTGAGCTCGCCAATTCGCAGGACCGACGGTCCGTTAGCAAATAAACTTGACATGGATTTTGGTAATAAAAAGTTCGATTAAAGTTCGGGAGAAACGACTCCGGCAGATTCTAAAGCAAAGCACATGCTGCAGCCATTCGCACGGCGGCCCTGCAGGCCACATGAACCGGGAATCTAATAACACAATGCCGCGAGAACCCCATAAACAGGGGCTTCCACGGCATCGATGCATACGAGTGCACGCTTGGCAGCGCGCCTGTCCTGCCTGTGTGCAGGACTACTTCTTTAGCCCTCGGAACGACTGGCGCGACGGCGCTCGTGCTCGATCAGGTGGCGTTTACGCATGCGGATACTCTTCGGCGTGATTTCGACGAGTTCGTCGTCGTCGATGAACTCTACGGCACTCTCCAGCGTCACATCGACGGCCGGAACCAAGCGCACTGCCTCGTCGGTTCCGGAAGAACGAACGTTGGTCAGCTGCTTGCCCTTGATCGGGTTAACCACGAGATCGTTGTCGCGTGAGTGAATGCCGATGATCATGCCTTCATAGAGGCGATCACCCGGAACCGTAAACATGCGGCCGCGATCCTGCAGTTTCCACAGCGCATAGGCCACAGCTTCACCGTGTTCGGCAGAAATCAGCACGCCGTTGCGACGGCCCGGCATGTCGCCCTTGACCGGCGCGTAATCGTCGAACACGTGACTCATCAAGCCGGTTCCGCGCGTCAGATTCATGCACTCGCCCTGGAATCCAATCAGGCCACGCGCCGGCACACGGTATTCGAGACGGACGCGACCGCGACCATCGGAGACCATATCAACGAGATCGCCCTTACGATAACCGAGCGCTTCCATGATACCGCCCTGGTGCGCTTCTTCAACGTCCAGCGTGAGCATTTCGTATGGCTCGCACTCGACGCCGTCGATCATCTTGTAAATCACCTTCGGGCGGCCAACGGCCAATTCAAAGCCTTCGCGACGCATGGTTTCCAACAGAATCGTCAGATGCAGCTCACCGCGGCCGGAAACGAGGAAGGAATCCGTTTCGCTGGTCTCTTCGACGCGCAGCGCCATATTGGTCAGCAACTCCTTGTTCAGACGCTCGCGAATCTGGCGGCTGGTAACAAACTTGCCTTCGGTACCGGCATACGGCGAATTGTTGACCATGAAGGTCATGTTCAGCGTTGGCTCGTCGATCTTGAGCATCGGCAAGCCTTCCGACTTGTCGTTTTCTACCAGCGTACAACCAATCGAGAGTTCATCAATCCCTGTAACCAGAACGATGTCACCGGCAACGGCTTCGTCGAGTGAAACCCGCTCGATACCACGGAAACCGAAGACCTGATTGACCTTGGCCGTTTTCGGTGCGCCATGCTCGAACTTGCCGTCTGCATCGGGCAGACCGTACATTACAGTGATTTGTTGCGCCGGCTTCAGGCGACCGCGCTGGATGCGGCCAATGCCGATGCGGCCGACGTAGGTTGAATAATCAAGCGCCGAAATCTGCAATTGCAAGGGCCCTTCGATTTCGTCGGCCGGTGGGGGCGAAACATGTTCGAGAATCGCATCAAACATCGGGCGCATATCAGGCGACGGCTTGGCCAGATCAAGCGTGGCATAACCATTGATCGCCGAGGCATAGATCACTGGGAAATCAAGCTGTTCGTCAGTGGCGCCCAACTTATCGAACAAGTCAAAGGTGTGATCGACCACCCAGTCCGGACGGGCACCGTCGCGATCGACCTTGTTGACCACGACAATCGGCTTCAAACCCAGCGCTAAAGCCTTCTTGGTTACAAAGCGCGTTTGCGGCATCGGGCCTTCAACAGCATCGACTAACAACAATACGCCATCGACCATCGACAAGACGCGTTCAACTTCACCACCGAAGTCTGCGTGACCCGGCGTGTCCACAATATTGATATGCACACCCTGATAATCAACGGCCAGATTCTTGGCTAGAATCGTGATACCCCGCTCCTTTTCCAGATCGTTCGAGTCCATGACTCGTTCGGCGATGTGCTGGTGGGCAGAGAAAGTACCTGCCTGATGCAGCAGCTTATCGACGAGCGTAGTCTTGCCGTGGTCGACGTGGGCAATGATGGCGATGTTTCGAACGGAACGGGACATATTGGGGTAACTCTTTGAAAAAAGGCCGCAATCTTAGCACATTCAAGGCCTCGATTGTTTCTTGGCAAAAACTAATTGTAAGTAGGAGGAAGGTTTGCTGCACACTTCCGGGTTTGGCTGTCACGCCGGTCGGCGTTTCTTCACAGCCTTGTCAATAGGGCGCAACGGGGTGCGCGGTAGCGTTTTAGGGCGTCGAATTTCCTTATGATGCTGGCCGGTACCCGCAGGCTGGAAGGCCGGAATCAGCTGCTTCTTGCTGTTGCCTATCAAGTCAGCGCGCCCCATTTGTTTCAAGACTTCACGCAGCAACGGCCAGTTTTCCGGATCGTGATACCGCAAAAACGCCTTGTGCAACTTGCGCATCCGGCCGGAGCGCACGGTCTCCACTATTTCCGATCCTTCCACGCGCCGCGAAATCTTCTTCAGGGGGTTTCTTTGCGTGTGGTACATCGCCGTAGCAATGGCCATTGGCGTCGGTAAAAAATTCTGCACCTGATCAAGACGGAAATTATTTCGCTTAAGCCACAGTGCCAGATTAAGCATGTCCAGATCGCTGCTTCCCGGATGCGCGGCGATGAAATACGGAACCAGGTATTGTTCCTTTCCCGCCTCTTTCGAAAACTTCTCGAACATGGCCTTGAACGCATCGTAGCTTTCGATCGAAGGCTTCATCATCAGCGCGAGCGGGCCGCTTTCGGTGTGTTCCGGTGCGATTTTCAGATAGCCGCCAACGTGGTGCGTGACCAATTCTTTGACGTATTCGGGGGAGCGCACGGCGAGGTCATAGCGCAAACCGGAGCCAATGAGAATCCTTTTGACACCTTTGATCGCCCGCGCTTTACGATAAAGCTGGATCAGCGGCTCGTGATCGGTATTGAGGTTCTTGCAGATCCCCGGAAAAACGCAGGACAAACGACGGCACGAGGCCTCGATCTCCGGATCATTGCACGCCAATCGGTACATATTGGCCGTCGGTCCGCCAAGATCGGAAATCGCCCCAGTAAACCCCGGCGTTTTGTCGCGTATTTCCTCGATTTCGCTCAGGATCGATTGCTCCGAACGGCTCTGGATGATTCGCCCTTCATGTTCAGTAATCGAGCAAAACGTACAGCCACCGAAGCAGCCGCGCATTATGTTGACAGAAAAGCGGATCATTTCGAACGCCGGGATTTTTGCATCGCCATAGGATGGATGCGGCTTGCGCTGAAACGGGGCGGCAAAAACACCGTCCATTTCTGGTGTGGTCAGCGGTATCGGTGGCGGGTTCAGCCAAACATCGCGAGTTCCATGCGCCTGAACTAAAGCACGGGCATTACCCGGATTTGATTCAAGATGAAAAGTCCGCGACGCGTGGGCATAAAGAACGGGATCATCTACAACCTGCTCATAGGACGGCAAACGGATTACCGTTCGCGCCCGGTCGAGTCTTGGCATACGCTTGTGAAACTGAATACGCTGCTCGCCAGTTTCTGACACGTCGTTCGGCGCAACCGTTCCACAAGTGGAGCCCACCTCCGCTTCCATGACATATGGATCAGCATGGCGGACCAAAGCCCCTGGCAAATCAACATCGGTCGAATCAATCTCAGACCAATCACGGCCAGGCTGCCAACCGCGCGGCACCATGAATGCCGTACCACGCAAATCCCGGATCTGTGCAATCGGCTCCCCAGCCGCCAGACGATGGGATAGCGCCACGATAGCGCGTTCAGCATTGCCAAAGATCAGCATATCTGCCTTTGAATCAGGCAAGACAGAGCGCCGCACCTTATCTGACCAGTAATCATAGTGGGCGATACGGCGCAGGCTGGCTTCAATGGAACCAATGACCACACTTGTGTCAGGAAAGGCCTCTCGACAGCGCTGTGCATAGACCACTACGGCACGATCCGGCCGCTTGTTCGCTTCGGCACTCGGCGTATACGCATCGTCCGAACGTATCTTGCGATCCGAAGTATAGCGATTGACCATCGAATCCATATTGCCGGCCGTTACACCAAAAAACAGATTCGGCTTCCCGAGCACCTTAAAAGCTTTGGCCGATAACCAGTCGGGCTGGCTAATAACCCCCACCCGAAAACCTTGCGCTTCAAGCAAGCGCCCAACTAAGGCCATTCCAAAGCTCGGATGATCTACGTAGGCATCGCCAGTAACGAGGATGATGTCGCACGAATCCCAGCCGAGCACTTCCATTTCCTCTCGCGACATCGGCAGGAATGGCGCAACACCAAAACGCTTCGCCCAATACTTGCGATAGGAAAACAGCGGTTTGGGGACGTCGACTGGCGTATCCATCCGTGCTTTGGTCATATGAGCTCGTATAAGTGGATTTGTCGGTTGGTGAATTGTGCAATCAATCGAAACGATGGCTCAACCCGAAGAGACTTGCCTCTTCCTGCAATGAACCGAAAACAAAAACCCCTGCAAGCCTGTATGGCTGCAGGGGTCTTATCTGGGGCGACGTACGGGGCTCGAACCCGTGACACCTGGAATCACAATCCAGTGCTCTACCAACTGAGCTAACACCGCCATTGTTCTGGCGCGCCCGGCGAGACTCGAACTCACAACCCCCGGCTTAGAAGGCCGGTGCTCTATCCGGTTGAGCTACGGGCGCAAACACGAGGCTAATAGGAGTTACTTCCCTCCGGTAACGCTCTAACTACCATCAACTATAGAAGTACAATTAAACTGGTCGGGGCGGTGGGATTCGAACTCACGACCCTCTGCTCCCAAAGCAGATGCGCTACCAGGCTGCGCTACGCCCCGACGAGGTGCGCATTCTACAGACTGAGTCCTTCAAGGTCAATCATATGGCAAACAAATTTTATCTAAAGTGCTGACACTTACCGAAGCCACGAGTTGATGCAACAAATCCACATACAGACGCAACGCAAAGCGCTACAATCCGCGCAAGACGGTCGCGTTTTCCTAAAAACTTGCGCCGTCTTGTTATTTCTGATATTAAGTCGCCTCTTTGCAAAACCCAATGGATGATTTCTGACAATGCCTGAAGAATTGCTCCACAAACATTTCGCACCCTATGTCGCCAAAAAGGGCGAAGAATATATGAGCAGCAGACAACTGGCTCATTTCCGCAATATCCTCGAAACGCTCAAAGCGGAGTTAATGAACGACATCGAGCGTACGGTTCATACCATGCAGGATGAAGCAACGGTCTTTGCCGACCCCAATGACCGAGCAAGTCAGGAAACCGACATCGCAATCGAACTGCGCAATCGTGACCGCGAGCGCAAACTGATCAAAAAAATTGAGGACACAATCACGCAAATCGAAAGCGGTGATTATGGCTATTGCACGGGATGTGGTGTCGAGATCGGCATCAAGCGTCTCGAAGCACGCCCGACAGCTACGCTTTGTATCGATTGCAAAACACTCGAAGAGGTTCGCGAAAGGCAAGTAGCAAAATAACTGGATCTCCAGAGCCGATCGCGCCAATAATAACCGGCGCTTCGGGCAACAAAAAAGGACGCCGCAGCGTCCTTTTTTGTTGCCTAGCGTATAAAGATTACTGCTCCGGCGTAACGGCTGCGGCAGGCGCTGCTGCCATACCGCCCTCTTCCACGCTCACAGCCTTCATGGACAAACGAACACGGCCTTTTTCATCGGCTTCCAACACTTTAACGCGTACCTTTTGACCTTCTTTAAGGTAATCGGCAACCGCATTAACACGCTCGTTGGCAATCTGCGAAATGTGCAACAGACCATCACGACCCGGCAGTATGCTGACGATGGCACCAAAATCAAGCAGCTTGAGCACTGTACCTTCGTAAATCTTGCCAACTTCGACATCAGCGGTAATCGCTTCAATGCGTGCCTTGGCGGCATTGGCGGCATCACTGTTTACGGAAGCAATGGTAATCGTTCCATCTTCCTTGATATCGATCGTCGTACCAGTTTCTTCCGTAATAGCGCGAATAACAGCACCACCCTTGCCGATAACATCACGAATCTTCTCTGGATTGATCTTCATCGTATAGAGGCGTGGGGCGTAAGCAGAAACCTCTTCGCGTGGTCCAGCCGATGAACTTTGCATTTGCCCGAGGATGTGCAGGCGAGCCTCCTTGGCTTGAGCCAAAGCGACCTGCATGATTTCCTTGGTGATTCCTTGGATCTTGATGTCCATCTGCAACGCCGTAACGCCAGAATCTGTACCGGCAACCTTGAAGTCCATATCACCCAGGTGATCCTCATCACCGAGGATATCGGTCAATACGGCAAAGCGATTGCCGTCCTTGATCAGACCCATGGCGATACCAGCAACGTGAGCCTTGAGCGGAACACCTGCGTCCATCAATGCCAGCGACGAACCGCAGACAGAAGCCATCGAGCTTGAGCCGTTGGATTCGGTGATTTCAGAAACAACACGCATGGTGTAGGAAAAATCTTCCGGCTTTGGCAAAACGGCGATCATCGCGCGCTTGGCCAAACGTCCGTGGCCAATTTCGCGGCGCTTTGGCGTGCCAACACGGCCACACTCACCAGTTGCGTAAGGCGGGAAATTGTAATGCAGCATGAAACGCTCGCGATATTCTCCAGCTAGCGCATCAATGATCTGTTCGTCACGGCCAGTGCCGAGCGTTGCGACCACTAGAGCTTGCGTTTCACCACGGGTAAACAACGCTGAACCGTGAGTGCGCGGCAATACGCTTGAACGAATGGCGATCGGCCGAACGGTGCGGGTATCACGACCGTCGATGCGCGGCTCTCCCGCCAGAATGCGACCGCGCACGATGCGGGCTTCAATATCGAAGAACAGATTGTGGATGGTATTGGCGTCAGGTGCGTCATCACCGGCGGTTAGAACTTCAATCGCCTTATTGGCAATTTCCTTAATCCGCTGAGTGCGCAGCTGCTTGCTGGTGATACTGTATGCCTCAAACAAATCGGCTTCTACCAATTCGTTAAGCTTGGCGACCAGCGCTTCGTTCTTGGCGGCAGGCACCCAGTCCCATTCCGGCTTACCAGCTTCTTCAACCAGCTCATTAATTGCGTTGATGACTACTTGCATTTGCTCGTGACCATAAACCACAGCGCCGAGCATGACGTCTTCGGGCAGCATGTCGGCTTCGGATTCAACCATCAGCACCGCGGACTGAGTACCGGCCACGACGAGGTTGAGCTGGCTGCTCTTGAGTTGGGTCAATGTCGGGTTAAGTACATACTGGCTGTCGACATAGCCGACGCGAGCAGCGCCGATCGGACCATCAAACGGAATGCCAGAAAGCGCCATGGCAGCCGATGCACCGATTATCGCCGGAACATCCGGATCGACTTCGGGGTTCAAGGAGACGACCATCGCCACGACCTGAACTTCGTTGTAGAAACCTTCGGGAAAAAGTGGGCGCAGGGGACGGTCAATCAGACGCGAGGTCAGCGTTTCTTTTTCCGAAGGACGCCCTTCTCGCTTGAAGAAGCCGCCAGGAATCCGGCCAGCCGCATAGGTTTTCTCAATGTAATCAACGGTAAGCGGGAAGAAGTCCTGACCCGGCTTAACGGATTTGTTACCCACCACGGAGACCAGAACAACGGTATCGTCAACCGTAACCATCACAACGGCACCGGCTTGGCGACCAATTTCACCGGTTTCGAGCGTAACTTGATGAGCACCGTAGGTGAACGATTTCTTGGCAATAGTGAACATAAAACCCTCTCTGAATTATTCAACGCGCGTACCCACGACACTGATACGCAATTCAACAACGCGCCAATATGGCGAAAACTGCAAAAGCGACAACAGCGGCACAGCCCGATCGGGCTGGCCGCTGTTGCTTAACAAACTCGTTTGCGCCCCAACCGCATAGCGGTTCGGTGGCAGGCTTACTTACGCAGGCCGAGACGTTGAATCAAAGCGCGGTATGAATCAACATTCGTGCGCTTCAGGTAGTCAAGCAGCTTGCGACGACGACTCACCATACGCAGCAAGCCGCGGCGTGAGTGGTGATCCTTGACGCGCCCTTTCAAGTGACCCGTCAAGTCATTGATACGTGCGGTAAGCAACGCAACTTGAACCTCAGAAGAACCGGAGTCACCTGCGGCACGCTGGAAATCGGTCATGATTTGTGCTTTTTGCAGAACGGTAATCGCCATGTCAAACTCTCTTTCGTAAGAAACGACGCAGCCCCAGTTTGATAGAGCGCACGCCAGGTTAAAAATCAGATAAATCGCTCGGCGAAGCGAAGCGCGGATTATAGCGGAGTTGACCGTCTGCCGACAAGCTTAAAGAATCGCAAAAAGCGATCAGGCACAAACCAGACGGCGCGGGCTTACTTTTCCGGAAAGCTCTGCTTCTCCAAGCCCGAGCAGACGACTTCCGCAATACACCCGACATTTCCCCGCGTGCGCAACCCCTACGCTAACCGGATTCCCGTGGGAGAACTTGATCGTATCGCCTTCGTCCAGCTCGATCACCGGCAATGTCTGCAACAGCGCATCAGGTGCCTGCAAATACTTCGTTCGCTCCTCTTCTGATGACAAACTTAACTGATCGAGCGTCACGGCCTGTGCAATACACAATGAGCCAACCACGATTCGGCGCAATGCCGTCAAATGCGCGCCGCAACGGAGCGTATTTCCGATATCCTCGACCAGCGTCCGTATGTAGGTTCCCTTGCTGCACGAAACACGCAAGCTACAGCGCTCACCTGAAAAATCGAGCAACTGCAACTCGTGAATCGTCACTTCGCGAGCTTGGCGCTCGACTTCAATCCCTTGTCTCGCCAATTGATAGAGCGGCTTGCCATCACGCTTAAGCGCCGAATACATCGGTGGGATCTGGGCTATCCGGCCGCGAAAGCGCTCCAAGGCGGCTTCCAGCTCATGCTGCGAAAAATCGGGCTGCTGGCTACGAATAACCGTTCCTTCGGAATCACCGGTATCAGTCGTTATGCCAAAAAGAACTTCAGCTTCGTAGGTCTTGTCAGCATCGAACAAGTCAGCAGAAAACTTCGTCGCTTCGCCGAAACAGATCGGCAGCAATCCTGTCGCTAAAGGGTCAAGAGTTCCGGTATGCCCTGCTTTGGCAGCAGAAAACAATCGACGCGCACTCTGTAAAGCCGAATTGGATGTCACGCCACTCGGCTTGTCGAGCAGCAATACACCATCAACACGCTGCCAGCTACGTTTTGTCCCGCTACTCTTCACCAGCATCTGTTTCTGAAACGGGGTCTGAACGCTCGGAAATCGCCACGGCTTGTTGAATCAGCTTCGACAGATCTGCACCGCGCTCTAGAGATTGATCAAACACAAAGCTCAGCTGCGGCGTCATGTGGATGCTGATGCGCTTTCCAAGTTCTCGACGCAAGAATCCGGAAGCCCTCTGTAGACCAGCCTTCACCTCTGGCAACTGGTCTTTTCCCGCCAAGGTACTAAAAAAAACCTTGGCGTGAGCGTAATCGGCCGTCACCTCAACATCGGTAATGCTGACCATGCCAACACGCGGATCCTTAAGCTCCGTGCGAATCAGCTCAGCCAGCTCTCGCCGTATTTGCTCGGAGACTCTGTCTTTGCGAGAAAAACCTTTATTGACTGACACTTACAGGGTCCGGGCAATTTCGGTTACTTCATACACTTCGAGCTGATCACCTTCCTCGTAGGCATTGAAGTTCTTTAACGAAAGACCACATTCGAAGCCAGAGCGGACTTCCTTGGCATCATCTTTGAAGCGCTTGAGCGACTCGAACTCACCATCCCAAAGAACAATGTTGTCGCGCAACAAACGAGCGCGGGATGAGCGTTTGACGACGCCTTCGAGAACATAACAACCCGCAATGGTACCGATCTTGGTAGCACGGAAAACTTGGCGAATTTCAACAAGCCCCGTGACTTCCTCTCGTTTCTCAGGCGACAACATACCGGACAACGCAGCCTTGACCTCGTCTACCGCATCGTAAATGATGTTGTAGTAACGGATATCAACGCCGACAGACTCTGCCGCCTTGCGTGCACCTGCATCAGCACGGGTATTAAATCCAAGAATAACGGCCTTGGACGCCTGCGCCAAATGCACGTCAGATTCACTGATAGCACCCACCGCACCGTGAATAATATTGACCTTGACTTCTGCAGTTGAAAGCTTTTGCAAAGACTGAACAAGCGCCTCCTGTGACCCCTGAACATCCGCCTTGATGATCAACGGCAACATCTTCACCTCGCCCTCTGTCATCTGATCAAGGATGGTTTCAAGATTTGCTGCCTGTTTCTTCGCCAGTTTTACATCGCGGAACTTGCCCTGACGGAACAGCGCAATTTCACGTGCTTTTCGTTCGTCTAGCAAAACAACAGCATCTTGCCCCGCAGCTGGAACGTCGGACAAGCCAAGGATTTCAACTGGAATTGACGGTCCGGCTTCCTTGATCGACTTGCCATTCTCGTCAAGCATGGCCCGAATGCGACCAAATACTTGACCAACAAGAAGCACGTCGCCCTGACGTAGCGTTCCGGACTGAACAAGCATGGTCGCTACCGGGCCACGTCCCTTATCAAGACGTGCTTCGATAATCAGCCCTTTGGCCGGTGCATCCTTAGGCGCCTTCAGTTCTAGAACTTCCGCTTGCAACAAAACGTTCTCAAGCAACTCGTCAATACCCACGCCAGTCTTCGCTGAAACCGAGACAAATGGCACATCACCGCCATACTCTTCAGGGATAACTTCCTCGGCCACCAGCTCTTGCTTAACGCGTTCTGGGTTGGAGTCGGGCTTGTCGATCTTGTTGACCGCCACGATGATCGGCACTCCAGCAGCTTTCGCATGGTGGATGGCCTCGCGCGTTTGCGGCATAACCCCATCATCTGCAGCAACCACAAGAATAACCAGGTCGGTCGCTTGGGCGCCGCGTGCGCGCATTGCCGTAAATGCCTCGTGACCAGGCGTATCAAGGAAGGTAACCATGCCCAGATCAGTTTCAACGTGATAAGCGCCGATATGCTGCGTGATGCCGCCAGCTTCGCCGGAAGCCACTCGAGTACGACGAATGAAGTCGAGCAAGGAAGTTTTCCCGTGATCGACGTGTCCCATGACGGTAACGACAGGCGCTCTGGACTCTTCTACGGCATCCTTGTGGACCATTTCATTGATAAAGGCATCAGGATCGTCAAGCTTAGCCGCAAAGGCTTTATGCCCCATTTCCTCGACGATAATCATCGCCGTTTCCTGATCCAAAACCTGATTGATCGTTACCATAGACCCCATTTTCATCAGGGTCTTGATCACTTCAGTAGCCTTCACCGACATCTTGTGTGCCAGATCAGAGACCGAAATAGTTTCCGGTATGTGCACTTCGTAAACGACGGCCTCGGTCGGCGCTTGAAATGCGTGCGCTTCTTCAACTTCTGCGCCAC